>ERZ777306.1142-NODE-1142-length-45134-cov-8.841478_pt1 | contig 45134 bp, 47 predicted proteins | sample MGYA00374966_ERZ777306 | MGnify/ENA primary metagenome ERZ777306 (study PRJEB29329, sample SAMN06343882) | mouse gut metagenome | isolation source: Mouse cecum | place: Austria: Vienna | collected 2014-11-15 ... | reverse complement strand
ATTTATATTATATCACATTTTTGCGGATTTCGCATTATGCGGTATTGCCTTAAGAGTATTTCGAACGCGGAGCATCCTATTCCGCACCAGGCTGTCTTCATCAGGCTCACCTCGTCAAGACAGCTTCTCATCTGCTTTCGCTGGCTGAATAGTCTTGATGTGTCCAGTTTTGTCCGGGCAGAATGTGTACAGCTTCCCTACGACGATTTGGAAGCGTTTGTTGGAGAAAGCAAGCGAGGCGGCGTGCCTACAGAATGGAAACGCTTATCGCTGGAAAACCATTCCTCCCCGCGTCTGGTATTTTTGGACAAAAGGAATCTCCGGCGGTGTTTGGCAAACAAAGCCATCCGCCGGAAACTGCTTCGCTGTTTGCTGGGAGGGCGGTTTTCTGACCCGGAGGTTCAGGAAATCCATTTTCGTGACAGAGCAATACCGTACAGTTTTACTTATCAGGAGATTTGTGACACCCCTGTGCGGACAGTAGGCTCGCTTACGCTCTTTTACCAGGATGATTTGGATAAGGCGTATTATCATGTGCGAAGCCATAAGGAACCGAATCCGGCGCGTCCGGAATACCGGATGAAATTCGATCCGTATCTGCATGAAAGGTGGGATTTATTATGAAGAGTAGAGCTCTTGTCAAAGCGTCCGCAACAAAATGTGGAATTAACTTCCGTGTAATTAACCCCGCCGAAAAGTATCACCGCAATTTCAGCATCCTCCGGGAGGACTTTGAGAACTTGGAGACCCGGGGGGCAGCGGCTGCGCATGACGGTGGGTCCTTTGCTTTGATGCGGAGGATTCTGTCCGAGGGCGTGGTTTTCATTCGGTTCGTTTGGCTGTCCAGCCATGATGACGGCAGAGTGACAGGCTGGAAAGAAACCGTAAAGCTGCCCTTTGAAAGTCTGCGCTGTTTTGTTAGGGACAGCGCAGGGGAGAATGGGCCGTCAAAATGGTCGGCTCTCTCCATGGAATCCAGGGCCGCGCCGAAATTTGTGTTTTGTGGAGAAGAAAATCTTCACTCGGTCCTAGGAAACCAGCTTGTTCGCCGCAAGTTGGTGAAATTCCTGCGAAGCAATTTCCGCTGGCAGGGAACGGACGAAATCCGGTTCTACAACGATTTTGTGCCATACAGCTTTTTCTTCCGGGAGTTTCGAGACGGTCAGCCGGGAATGTGCGGCGGTCTGATCCTCCACGGGCAGGAAAATATGGCGAAGGCCCAGTATTCTATTCACACTTAATTGAAAAGAAAGGACGTATTTATGGGAGAAATTATTGATATGCGCGGCAAAGTGGCCGCCACTGAGGGCGACAAGGACCATATGTTGGGGAAGTTTCTCTACTTCTCCTTGGCAAACCTTCTGGTGGAGAAGGACGCCTTGGCCGACCTCTGCGCAAACTTGAACATCCCATACTCTGGCGGCAAACGGCTGTCCGTTTCGGATGCCTTCCGCTCCGCTACTGGGGACATTCAGGAGCGTATTCCCGTCACTCGGATGGGAGAGTCTCATATCTACTTGGCTTACTGCCGGGACAACAAACGCACCTCCGAGATTCTCTCCCGGGAGCTGGTGAAGGAGACGTTGAACCAGAGGACCAATCAGTATGAAAAGCTGGCCAACATCAGCTTTGACAAACGGGACGGCACGTTTCGCTGTGAGAACCTGGTGATGGACGATGTGGTGGATGTGCGGAAGTGCTGCCGACAGGCGGAGGAGTTGTTTGAACTTTATCAGCACTGCGCTAACCGCAAGCAGGTGGAATCGATCTGCGCCAATTTCCTGCGGTCCATTGAGGCCACCAAGCTCAGCATCAACGGCTATCTCTATTTTGTCCCTCGGACCTTTATGGAGAAGGTGGACGTGTTTGAGGAGTTCATCAATATCCTGAGTGGGCTGAACCAGAAAAAAACGCCGCTGATGGTCAATTCGTTCTACATCATTGACGATGAAAAGCAGCGGGGCAAAATGACCGAGGAGTTCTACGCGGCGGTGAAGAAGGAGATCGCCGAGTACCAGGAGCGGGCAGACTACTTTATTCAGTCTGGGTGCCAGAGTCCGGCGGTTATGGAGCGTTGGGTTCTGAAAATTCAGGGGCTTGAAGAGCGCAAGCGACATTATGAGCAGGTGCTCCGCCGCGAATTGGACGGACTGGACGACGAGTTTGGCACACTGAAATTCCTGGGCCAGGAGCTTCAGACGCGGGCAAAGAACCTTCGATTTCAAAAAGCGGCGTGATTAAAACCGGAGGCGGGGAGAAATTATTCTCTCCGCCTTTTCTAAAAAAATCATACCCTCTGCTCCATCGCCTGCCGGGCCTTGCGCCTGGCTCGAACCAGCGCCGTCCTCACATTATCCGAGGGCATGTTCAAGTTACCGGCAATCTCCTTGCCGCTTTTCTTTAAGATGTACTTTGCACTAAGCAGGTACTGTGTCCTTTCGTCCAAGCTGCCCCACACCCGGGCCAGGCGGTACAGGTCCTCTTGCGCGATGATCTGTTCCTCCGGCATCGGCGCGGGATCGGCAAGCTCTTCCTGGTCTTCCAATAGAATTGCCCTGTCCTTCCCCCGGAGGGAGTTGTACGCGGTGTTCTTTGCCGTGGAGATGATGTAATTCACCAGCTTGTTTTGCTCCATCCCCCTCAGCAGGGAAATTTTTTCAATCAGCTTCTCCAATACCGACTGAAGCAGGTCCTCCACTTCGTCCGTATTGCCGATGATCTTTCGTACCTCGGAATAGATTAGGCGGCGGTATTGGAGATATAACCATGTCATAAACGCTTTGTCATCCTCGTCCTCAATTGCCGTGATAATCAGCGGAAGCATGGAACCACCTGCCTTTCTCCTGTTCGTCTGATGATACTGGAATATTTTTTAGTATAGCATAGTTTGTGCGGGAAACAAAGCCTTTTGCACGATTTCTTTACGCAGCGGCCTTTGGTTGTGCAGGGTTTTCTTGTTTTTACCTTTTTTCTAAAAAAGATAAAATTTTTTGGTTGCATTTCCGGATTTCCGTGTCTCTTAGTATATAGGGAAAAATAAGGAGGGATAAAAGTGATCGTATTCACGGTACCCGCGGGAGACCCAAGCGGCAAAGCCTTCATGAAGGACCTGTACCAAAAATATTCCCGACTGATGTACGCGACCGTTCTGCGCATGATCCCCGACTGCCAGGACTGCGAGGACATCGTACAGGACGCCGTAGAAAGTCTCTGCAAAAAAGTTCATACGCTTATGGGCTTGCCAGCCCCCGCCCTATCGGTGTATATTGTATATACCGTCAAAAACAGGGCCAGGAATTTCCAGCGGCATCAGACGGTCGTGGACAGGCATATCGTACCGATTGGGAACGCCGGCCTGGAGCGGCTGGAATCGCCGGACCCGCCGCCGGAAACACGGCTGGAGCTGGAGGAGCAGATGAACGCCCTGTACAGGGGATGGCCCCAGCTTCCCGAGCAGGACCGGGAGCTTCTTTACCGGAAGTATGTACTGCGGCAGGACAACGAGGAACTGGCGGAATTTTTACGCTGCAAGCCGGACAGCGTGCGGATGCGGCTGACACGGGCCAAACGGAAGGCGGCGGCACTGATGAAAGGAGATGAAAGCCATGACCGAGCACGAACGCTTGCTTGAGGAACTTGACGACGCCTACTTTGCCCTGCTGATGGAGGGCGTGGCGAAGAAGGAGGGCGAGCAACTGATAGCCCTCAATGAAATGCTCCAGGATAACCCGGAGGCCGAGGTGCCGGAGAGTGTGGACAAGCGGTGCCTGGAAACCATCGACCGCCATTTTGCCAGGGAGCAGCGCAGGATCGGGCTGCGGAAGGCCGGGAAGGTCCTGCGGCTGGCGGCGGTCATTATGGGAATTTCCGTGCTTCTGTTTACCACCGCTTTTGCCGTTTCCGAAGAGTTCCGTGTAGCAACATTGAATCTTGTGCGCACAATTACAGAAGAATATACCCAACTGGATATTAGGGAGCGCAATGAGGGCAGATCGCAAAGAACTCATGATCCAAAAGCGGGGTTCGAATATTTCCAAAATATAGATATTCAATGGTTGCCAGAGGATTTTGCGTATACTGAAGGTGAATACGATTGGTATGCCAGCTTTGAAAAGGAAAATGGCGAGTGGATTAAAGTCCTTATATACGATGGCCACGGTTCATTGAATGTTGACACAGAAAATGCGGATAGCATTGAGAATATTACAATCAATGGTAATGAGGGCCTTTGTATTTTTAAGGATGATTACATTCATATAGTTACAACCGATTTAAAAAATAACATCTATATTGACGTAATCGCATCGAACGAGTTGCTGGCGGATGATGTAAAAAAATTTGTTGAAAATATTTTCGTGTTGTAGGTTGCATTTTGCAAATTCTGTGTCTCCTTATTATGAGGGAGAAAATCCCAAACATCAAAAAAATGGAGGAGATCACGAATGAACCGATACGCATTAAGGAATACTCTGTCCACATTGGCCCTTTTTGTTGTGCTGTGCTTACTATCAGGAAGCGCGTTTGCTGCGGGCGAGTGCAGCACTACCGAAGGAATATCACCTAGATATGCAAATATTGCATCGTTCTATGTGGATTTGGATGTCAGTAAGGGGCTTACCTGGGAGGCTTCTTGTGAGGTAAGCGCCATGACAAAGCCGTCCTATACAGCTGAAATATTTGCAGAGTTACAACAAAAAGATGGCACTTGGTCTACGTTAAAGAGCTGGTGGAGTAGCGAGTCCTCTGTAATTCGAAGTGCCAAAACTTACAACGTTTATAGCGGATTCCCTTATCGCGTGAAGGCTACGATATATGTTTATGACAGCCGAGGAAATCTAGTGGAATCCTCAGAGAAGTATTCTTCTACCATATCTTGATGAATTTTACGTTATTTTATTAAAAGTCTGGCTTCCGCTCAAACTGGCAGAGTGCGAGATTTAAGCAGTCCCCATAAAAGATTGACATTGGAGGATACTGAAAAAAGCATCTAAAATACCTTTTGCATTTTGCGCACTATTGTATATGAAAAAGGAGAGACTCGGAGCTGTAGCTCCGGGTCTTTCCTTTTATGTTGCGTTTTCCCGGTTTAGGTTTCCTTATGTAATAGGGGGCAGCTAAGGCTTCGCATTACAAGAGAACAGCCTGACCGCAATCATGGCAATCTTTTTGTGTTGCTCTTTCCGGTTCTGGGGGTTCTTTAGTAATAGGGGAAGTGATCGCCCCAGGCTACAAATGAGAAAGAGGTGAGTCCCATGCAGACGTAAGCGGGCGCTCCGCCGCCACCATACCCAAAATCATCACACCAACAAAATATATGAATATGAAAAGGAGAATACTCATGAAAAAGATTCGTAAACTGACGTCTCTGCTTCTGGTCCTGGTCATGAGCCTGGCTCTGGCCGTCCCCTGCTTCGCCGCTTCTCCTAAACAGGGTGATGCCGTTATCCTGGAGATCGGAGAATCCTATACTGATCCCGAGAGCGGGCTTACTTTTTCCCTCAAACCGTGGGCCGGTTTCAGCCAGGCTGAGAAGACCGCCCTCATGAACGGGACGGCCCTGCCCACCCCCCGGGGGGGAGTGCATTATTACTCCAGAGGCGTTGATATCAGAAGCGATTCCTACAGTGCGCCCTATACCGCACAGGCCCGTTATGGCAATGTGTTTGCCGCCGCAATTGATACTTCCCCCACAAAAAACCTCAGCGGCAATGATTATACCTATGTGGAGATCGAGGCGACGGATATGCACAGGTCCTGCTTCGGTCGTATCCCGAAGGGCGAGGCCACTGTCTTCGAAATTTCCGGTGGGGCTTCGGACTTTAGCGGGAGAGTGACAATGACCATCGAGCGCAATCCCGAGTTCTGGGTCTGGTACGACGTGTATCAGTATGCGGAATAATGCTCTATTCCCATAATCCTGCTTGAGACGAGGTGCATCATGAAAAAATGGAAGTCTTTCCTCTCTGGTATGCTCGCTATGACCGTCATCGTGTGTCTGGCCAGTTCTGCTGCTGCAGCCGGTGAAAAACTCCAGAGCAGCGAAGCCGGCGTCGTCATTCTGGACAACGTGAAAGTGGAACCCGGCGCAGAGTATACGGCAAACGGCGTGAATATCCCCGCTGTCGTCACCTACCAGGACCCCTCCGGCAAGGTCCACAACTATCTCCCGGTGGAGATGCTGACCGATTTTTTGAATATTCCCTCCTCCTGGAGCGAAAAGCGGAACAGCGTAGTGCTGGGCGCTACCATGGAAAACGCGGAGCTGGAGACCCGCGTTTATCCCGGCGGAAAGAAACCCGCAAACCCCGCAAAGCCCACCCTTGGACAGAAGATCGGGCCTTTCACGGAGGTCGCCCCCAGTTCTGTAGATACGCAGGGAGGTTCCACTGGCATTGACGAGGATAAGACCCGAGTCCAGACGGTGACGGGCTTCACCACTGGAGGGACCTACATTCCCGAGAACGGAAAGCATATCGTCCTTACGGTGACGAACAACGGACAGACGGCCGTCTCCTGCCTGGCGGGACGGGATCGCGTGCTGGGCAGCTTTGAGCGGTTCACCACCGTGGACATTGCGCCGGGGAAAACGCTGACGCGGGCCTTTGTCATTGCTGACGGAACGACGGAGGAACAGGCTGGATTTACCTGTATGCTTCGCGGCGCCGATCCCAGGGACGCCGCAGACGTGACCGTTTCCCTGATGCAGTACAAGTGAACAGCATATACCTAACGCCAGGCGGGGTCTGCGTGGTCAGGCCCCGCCAATGCCATCAAAAAATTATAAGGAGCGCATTGCGATGAAAAAGAGAATCTGTAGCCTCATCTTGGCACTTCTTGTGTGCCTTGCTATGGGAACGCAAACGATGGCAAGCGCCGCAGAACCTGTCTGCGTGGAACCTGAACATCACAGCTGCGTAGTTGGAAAGGGAAGCGAAGCCGTTCTGGACTCGGATTCTGTTTCTCCCTTGCCCATGAGCAGCTTGGATCACCTTTTCTCGATTTCGACGGACGGCGGAACAGGTTTTACGCACCTGCTTGCGTCGAGTGGCAGCAAAAAATTCAAACAGGAAGACCTGACCAATGGCGGGCTCTTGATTACGGGCACCCTGTCGTCCAATGACCCTGAAACCGACACATACCTGCGGGCGGGCTATGCCACGTACAATTCGTCGAGAGACGAATACGAAGCGATTGACTACGCTCTATTCAAAAACGGCGAATACAGCGCGGCATACTTTGGCTTGAATTTCTGGTATTCCTACACCTATTACGGGTTTGCCGGGAAGTATAACGTAAGCAATTCTATTGCAAAGGGAACGCTTAACTTCTACAACGCATCCCGTTAAACGAGGGGTACAGAATGCGGAAAAAATTTTTCCTCTGGAGCATGCTGGGCATAATGCTGTGTATTTTCGCTGCGCTGTGCGTCGGCCAGTTTTCGCAGATTGCTTCTCAAAATAAACAGGAGCAGGAAATAGTCGAAAGTGATGTGCCTGAAGACGTCATCAAACGCTTGACGGACTTCTTGGAGGCATTGAAAGTAAGTACCGAAGATTCGGCGCAGTATGCATATTTCCCTAATGAGGATATTGAGTTGGCGCATAAAAACTCTGGGATTACCTTGATAAGCTATTCTATTGAGGAGTCCAGAAAAATAAGCGACAATTTATATGCGTTTAATTTGCTCCAGGAAGACTCATTTGAACCCGGGGAAGTTTACCGGATGTGGAAATTTGTTGGAAAGATCAATGGCTCCTATATGGTGATCGGCAATGCAAATTACATTCCAGAGGAACTGCGGGAAGGTTTAGACGTTGATGACTTTACCACTGAAAACGACTCTGCGCTTCCTCCAGGCACGATGATTTTCGACCTTACGTAAAGTCGTTATGAGATATCCCTAAAAATGTTCTTGCCGCTTAATCCGACGCCGACGGAATAGACACCAAAAGATGGCCGGAGAACCCTGACTAAAACTGTCTTATAACGGGCGGGGCCTGCGTGGTCAGGCCCCGCCGACTTCCAAAGAAAAGTATTGAGAGGCTGTTTGGCAATGGAATTTGGCTACACGATTCCCCTGCAAAGGCACTTGAAAATGAGGCTGCCCTCCTCAGCGAAAGCAACAGCCCCGTTCTTTTGCTGGGACGCTCACCTGCTGACCGTCCAAAAGCGGAAAGCCGCGTTGGCGATAAACCACAGCAGCCGCTACTGCATTCTGCTCTATGGGCTAAACGCAGTGGACTGGAAACGCCTGCCGGAGCTCATGCAAGGCGAGATCCGAGCGGCCATTTTGCGGGAAGGACTTTCAGAGTTTGAAGTTGCCCGGTATTTCGCCCTGGGCGGGCCGCTGAAAATTTCCCGGTCCCATGGCCCGGAATCCACAGCGGCGCTGAATTGGGCCATGCGGGCCATGCTTCCATATGTTTCCTTGCTGGACAATAGCCGACTCTCTCAGCTCCAAATAGCGCATATTATGAACGGAGAAGTCTATCATACGGCAGAGCCGTCCGTGCGCGGAAGTCCCAGGGAGTTCTTTCTGATGGGATTTCGGCACCTATAAGAAGCCGAAGTCAGCAAATAGTTTTCATGACAGAGGATCATATGATATGAATTTCGATACTCTACTTTTGCGGGATCAAAAAATAGACGTGGTGAAAACCGCCGCCATTTTGTATGTTGTGCTGTGTCATGTGGCAGCCGCTCCGTTTTCCGGCGGCACAGTTGGAACCACGTCCTGGTACTCGGCTCTGCTTTGGACCAGTCTCGCTCACGCGTGTGTTCCGCTGTTTTTCATGGCCAGCGGGGTCCTGCTCCTGAAGCCGGAGAAGGAACTGACCTTCCAAAAGCTCTACACGAAAAATTTACCCAGGATCTTAGCGGCCCTTTTCTTCTGGGCGCTTTGCTATAAAATCGTTTCCCTGAAACTGATGAACAGCCTGACCCTCCCAGACGTAATCGACGTGGTGAAGCACCTGCTTTTGTTCCACCACGAGGAGCATTTGTACTATCTGCATATCACGCTTCTGGCTTACGCCGCCCTGCCCATTACGCGGCTGTTTGTCCAATATGCCGATCAGCAGCTTTTGAAGTATGCGCTGGCCCTCTGGTTCCTGCTGGGCATTCTGTATCCAACGGTCCGAACATTCTGGCCGTTTACGCTGCTGAGCGGAATCCCTGTTCAGTGGAGGATGAATATGACCTACGCCTCCATTGGATATATGCTGCTGGGCCATTACCTGTCGGTGTATCATCCCCGGCCGAACCGTTGTATTTCTGCCTTGACTCTTTTGAGTGGATTCCTTCTGACCTTTTGGGGAACCTGCCTCACGTCCTACACGGCGGGCAAACCGGACAGCCACTTTTTAGAAGGGATGGGGGTGTTTGTTTTTCTGGTCGTTTTAGGCACGTGGAACCTCTGCCAAACGGTTTCTCTCTCGAAAAACAGCAGGAAGCTGGCGGGCTTTCTTGCCAGGGCTTCGTTTTGCATTTATCTTACCCATATTTTCTTCTTACAGGCATTTGCGCGGTGGGGCTTTCGGGCCGCTGACGGGCCTGTGCTGCTGACGGTGCCGCTGATCTCCGGGCTGATTGTTTGCTGCTGTTGCGCCATTTACATGGTCCTGTCCCGGGTCCCGGTCGTCCGGCGTTGGCTGATATGAGGAATTGCGTGGAAAGGGGGTGATTCCAATGGGCTCTGTGTGGCCCGGATAGAATATTTCTCCGGGCCTTGTTCATTCAATATGGATACACATAGGAGGTTTTCATGAGACGATACAAAAGAATCCTGGCTGCCTTTTTGTCCGTGATGATGCTGAGTGCCACCAGCGTCACGACCGCTTTCGCTGAGGACATCCCTGAATCCGAGATGGTGCAGGGTACTGAAATGCTCGTCGCGGGTATGCCCATGACCAGAAATGCCGAAACAACGGAAGTTGTGTTCGCGGAGGACGTTCCTGAAATCGGCGGGGAGTCCACTGGGATCATGGTGGAAGCCATTCCGATCACAGACCCGGAATTTAAATCCCCCACTGGCATTATTGGTGATTTCGGGGACTTCACCGATAATTCCGTTGATCCGCTGGCGGTGGATGATCTGACCGTTATCAAGGGCTCTGCCCTGTTCCGGGAGCGCGAAGTTGGTGCGCACTATTACGCTTTTTCGACGTATAGTGCAAGCTATACCAGTGCCTTTGCCAATATCCAACTTCCTACCGGCTTTAACAATGGCGGAAATCTGCGGAACGGCTTTGTTTGCCTGGGCATCTACGGCTCTGACCATGGCATTGATCTGGGCCTGATCAATAAGGGAGGCGGATGGATCCCCTATCACTACGACGTGGGACATGGAACCGCATACACATATCCTGACGTTTACAAGGCGCCTTCCACGGCAACGAATGCCATCATCACTGTCAAGCCTGTCAACACGACGACAGTCCACATGTATGTCCAGTTCACAAACTCCGCTGGGAGTTATGTTGGCACTCCGCTCGATACCGATATCAGAGTTTCTGCCGGAAACCTGACCACCGCCAGCAACGGCAGGATCAATTGCAGATTCTATCGTTTTGCGTCTCTGGTGCCTTATGGTAGCGATAACCAGTCTGATGGCACCTATATGACTGGAGGCCGTAGCCTGTATTGCCAGCTCTACAACGGAAGCAGTTACGTTGGCTGGGGGAAGGACTCTTCTACCATGCAGAATGTGTGGAAGATTTCTAGTGATAAGATTAGCTTGTCTTTCGCTGGCAATAACGATACCTACAGTATCCGGCATCGGTAACGGGAACGGTGACGGGAGCGGTGACGGGAGCGTCAGCACAAATATACATGCTGTTGCACGACAATACTGCTAATTGATGCGCCGCAAGTCAGAGCAGCTGATCTACCAAGGATCAGCTGCTCTGACAAATGCCTGCCCTGAAAAAGAGAGACTTTAGGTGGTTTTTGGAATCATTCCTCAAATAGATATCAAATATTTGTAACGATTGTTGATTTTATTGTTTATCATGTTCAATAATTTTCTGGATACAAGCTCGACACAATTTTAAGTTTCCAATTGATTGCAATGTTTTGTCCTTTCCGCACATAGAGCAGATTTCAACATGTTTGCGGAGCAATATTTTATCGCCTTCTATTAGTATTTCTATTGGGTCATGAATAAAAATACCCAACATTTTTCTAGTTTCTTTTGGAATTACAATTCTGCCTAAGCCGTCAATTTTTCGGACAATTCCTATGGATTTCATTTTTATGCACCCTTTCGCCCCAATTTAGTGTACAGATCTTTAATGCAATCCTCATTTGCTATCAACCCAATATTATTTATAAGAGCTAACGATTGAGGATTTTTTTTGCTCAAGCTTATTTCGTGATTTGGAGCAAGAAATTCGTTAGTCAATATGCAAACTGTTTTATTGCGTATGATCTTGTGAGTTTTGTGCAACTAATAACTTCCTTTTTGGCTGGTATGCCCAGACGCGGTGTATTGCTACTTATATAATACCAGCTTGTACAAATTTTGCAACCATTAACTATGGGTTACACTACTAATTAAGGTGGTGTAATGCTATGCCGAGGAGTCTTAAAAACGTCAATATCGAAGTCGGAGCACGCATTAAGCAGTTGCGTCAGGACTTGAAGTTGACCAGGGATGAACTTGCATTACGTGTTGGGTACAGTGCAAACTTCATTCAAGAGGTAGAGCGTGGACGATCTGGACTTTCTTCTGAGTCGATCAGAGCCTTCTCAACTGCATTGAATACGTCTGCTGATGCGCTTTTATTTGGGGGCGTGGGAAGCGAATGTGATTTTATTGCACGAAAGCTATTATCAGTTCCAGCGGAAAAACGGCAGCATATTATGAAAATACTTGATGCGGCCATTGAATGTACAAAATGAAGAAAAGCGAAACCCTGATATTCAGGGTTTCGCTTTATGACTTTGCTAGGGAATTACTGATATGGAATGATGCCGCAAGGCATCTTTTTTCTTGCCTTGGCACTTGCCTTTCCTAAAAAATACCCACGTTGTCGACAGCTCAAAACATGGGTCCCCGCCAGTACAAGGGTGGTGATGTAGTTTTGCCGAATCCCGGCGGTCTAGCGCCTGGCTCCACGGTGATATAGGTGCGGTCAGCGGGTTCGCCAGCACCCGCCGCTTCATACCAGCCCATGTGTCCACAACATCCTGACCCAGCTCACGGGTGAGGACCTGCTACTTATTTAAATTTGGTAGGCATGGCTTTCGATTTATGAATAATCACTTGGAGGAAATCTTACATTTATATGCTTTATATTCGATACTTTTGAAAGTATTGGCAATAGAAACTGCTTAACAGAGACATATATGAATGAATAGAATATTGTGCTTTTTAGATCAATTATTGCGAGTTTTGGATAATAAAAGTCCATATTTTTACTCCAAATGTTTCTCAAAAGTAAATTATTGCCATTGTTTTCTTGCGTTGTTCTTGCTATACTGTGTCAACCCGTTTCGCTTTTTATGTACATTCGGCCACGGAGGGACGGTTTTTGCCCTACCGTGGCCTTGGTTTATCGTTTTGGTAAGCGGCATTTATCCGTGAGGGGGATAAGCTCTAATTATAGATGCACACAAGAATAATCTTTTATCAAAATTTTATAGATTAACCATCTTAGAGAGCTAGCCTTAATAAAAGCCCACCGCGAGATGTATTATAGGGAGGCAGGAATATCCAAATGAAATACCAGGCATTAACAATTGGGCTGGCCGATGAATTATTCTCTATAATCCAGTCTTTGCTTTCAGTGTATTTACATCTTATACCAGCATCAACAACGAGAGATGCATCCTACTTGTTGGAGCAAAATGTGTTTCACCTTTTGATTGTAGACATAGAGTACCTACGGAGTGTACACTCGAGTGACTGGCTATCTGGAATCCGGAGAATCAGTTTTGCACCGATAATTGTGTTGTCCGACACGCCGGAACAAGACACGCATTTATTGGTGCAGTTGGGCGCGGATATTTGTGTTTCAAGTAAGTATCACACTATAATTGCAGATTTAGCCTATGCTCAACTACGACGCTATACAGAGTACAATCATTATAGCAATCCAAGTGGAGCAGAGGTCTCAGCTTTCCAAATAGGAGATTTTTTCATAGATCCAGCTCGTTGCAAAGTGAAAGTTCAAGGTCAATCTGTGAATCTACGGCCACGAGAATTTTCCCTGTTGCTATACTTCATGCGTAATCCTAATATCGTGTTGAGTACAAAGCAGATATGCAATCACGTTTGGGGAATGTCTAACGGCTATGACTACGGCATTTATCATCCCATTTATCTACTGCGGAAACAAATTGAACCGCAACCAAAGAATCCATCCTATATTCAAACTGTTCGCGGTTTTGGATATCGGTTTAGACCATATGTCGAAACTTGCGATAAGTGTGAGGATAATGTCAGAAAACAGTTATAATATTGTCAGAATTTGGTGGTAGACTGTTCTCACCTCGAAAGAAAGGACAATTGCCATGAAAAATTTTTTATTGATTTCAGATAACTTATCTTTATGTTTCTCGCGAAATAAACGACCGCCCTTTGTTTGGGGCGGTTGTTTGTTTCAATTCGACAAAAAGCGACTATTTTCAATCATGCTGGAAAAATTGTGCTTTATAGAAAGCCATAATAGAATTTCTGACACTTGCTAAGAAGGAGAAAAAGTTGGCTGAATTAACAGCTCCAGATATATCCGCTATTATTGGAAAGGATTTTAAGCATGAATGTCGACATGAAAGCCTATGTTGAAGAACTACTAAAAACCTATACTGATCGTGAACAGAAAATCAACGTTCTGCGCTATGAACTGGAACATCCAGCGTCTAGTTCGGAAAATGCACAGATCTATGCTATGGCTCTCGCCCATAATAACGGACTCGGGCGATCTGGCAGCCATATCTCTAATAAGACGATGTATATTGCTCTTAACTACCAGGAAAAGACCCAGAAGATGAACAGCGGCATAACAGATGAAATTGCCGTTGAGCTGCTGAAACTGGAACAAGAGCAGGACCGGCTGAACTACTACATTTCTCTCCTGTACCCGAAACAGGCTGAAGTGCTTCATTTGCTGTATATCAAATGTATGAAGCAAAAAGATGTAGAAAAGGTTTTGGGGCGTTCCGCTAAGACGATTCGGAATTTGAAGAAGGAAGCCCTGGCCACGCTCGTCAAAATGTATGAGTGTGCGGTCAACAGTCACTAATTCCCTTTGAAGTACCGTATAGTTCCCTGCTAATTCCCTATAAATTCCTCCTTCTAGGGTCTTGTAATTCCCTTGATCCCTGTGGTATGATTAAACTACCAAAAAAAGGATACTCCCTGGGCCGTTTGGGGTCCGGGGAGTATCTTTTGTCTTAAAGATTTTCTTTTGAAAGAGGAGCGATCTTATGGTACACACCAGAACCATCCGAGAAGCGGCGGCTTATTTTCAGGAAAGCGACCCGCATACCTGCTTGACCGAAACGGCTATCCGCACGCTGTTACGCACAGGAGCCGTTCCCAGCGCCCGTGTGGGCAGGAAGTACCTCGTTACCATTGAGGCCCTGGAAGCCTACCTGGAGGGTTCTGCGCCTCCGAAGGAGGTTTCGAGACCTGCATCCCGAAAGTGGCAGATCAGGTGAGGGCGCATTTTATCGGCAAAGGGAAATAAAATAATACCTTGTAGAGCCCTTGTTATTGCGGTATAATAAGAGCACTGTACTGCAAGGCATTATTGAAAGGAGAATGCCGTATGGCAAAGAAAGCTCAAAAAGCAAGGAAAACCTATAAGTACCTTACCAAAGCAGTCCAGCTTCCCGACGGAACCCGCAAATACTTCCGAGCAAAAACCCAGGAAGAACTGGATGAAAAAGTTCTGAAGGCCCAGATTCTCGTCAAGTCTGGCGTGGACATATGCAGCGAGGAAACCTTCGCCCACTTCTCCCAGTTGTGGTACGATCTTTACAAAAAGCCATACCTCCGTGAGAATAGCCTGAACTCCATCAAATACGTCTTGAATCAGCACATCCTTCCTTATATCGGCGGCTGCCTTCTTCGGGAAATTAACCCTATGCAGATTCAGTCCATCATGGCGGGACTTTCGGGTAAAAGCAATTCTCTCCAGGCGAAGGTCTTGATGAATCTGCGGAGTATTTTTAATGTGGCGATGGAAAACGGCCTTGTTGCAAAGTCTCCTGTGAGTACAATGCTGAAGCCCACAGGCAAGGCCACGCAAGAGAAGGAAACGCTGACGGCCGGCGAGTGCCAAGCTCTTTTGTCCAGGGTCCAGAACACCCGAGCTCGAACGTTCCTGCTGACGGCTCTGCACACCGGAATGCGGCGGGGTGAAATCCTGGGACTCCAGTGGAAGGATATTGACTTCAAGGCGAAAGTCATCCACGTCCAGCATAACGCGGTAGTCAAAGAGGGCGAAACCAAGGTTTCCGGAGAGATGAAGACGAAAGCTGCCAAGCGGAACATCCCGCTTTCCGAGGAATTGGAGGCATGGCTCTCTGAGCGGAAGAAAACCTCACATTCTCAGTATGTGATTGCCATGGAGGACCATAAGCCGCTGACGAAATCCTCCTACCGGAGCATGTGGAAGCTGATTGAGCGAGAGCTGCCGGACAGGCACGTCACCGCACATATTCTCCGTCATACCTACATCACCCGGCTGTTTGAGGCTGGCCTGGATATTAAGGAGATTCAGTATCTCGCCGGACATAGCACCATAGATATGACGTTGAAGGTGTACACCCATTATGACCGTCGCTCCAGAGAGGCAAAGACTGCTGAGAAGGTCCGGGAGGCCCTGCGGAGCAGCGCATAAAAATAGAGTACACCGCAAGGCTGCGGCATACTCCGAAAATCTTCCCGCCAGGCGGCTCCGTCGGGGCGAAATTGGCCTTCGGAACCCTAAAAGCCATGTATCAACTGCGGCACAACGGATAGGCCCCTTTTGAAAATTTGCAACAGTTTTGCAACAACGATACCGAAAAAGGGCCGAAAACGGCATAAATTATGGTAAATGCCCGGGTTGAAATTACCCAGCAAATGGAAAAGAAAAATTCCTCAAAGCCTTGCGGCTCTAAGGAATTTTTCTGGTCCGAGTGGCGAGACTTGAATTTTTAGCTCCCGGTTATCCATCCATGCGGGATTTTGCCGGAAACACCCGGATTGCAACGGTTTGAGCCGGATTGACTTTACCAAACCGTACCACCCTGTATAACGTATTTACCAATCTGTTAAGGGAAAAAATAAGGGAAAATTTTCACCACGCGGGGGAACTGCACGGGGCCACGGGAAACCGTGGCCCCTCTTTTTGCTTGGAGAAAATCAGGCCTCTTGAAGTACACTTGACAAAAAGGGCAAACGGAAACGGCCCCGATTTATCGGAGCCGTTCAAGACATTTAGTATCTGGAATAGATATAGGTTCCAGAGGAAACTTCTGGCTTGTCGAATGTGGTAAATCTCCCATGCCCTTCCCAAGACACCCCATTGTCATTATTTCCATCGCAGGTAGAATACGTTCCCTCTCCCCAATACGGATTTGTCAGCGAGGTGACAACGTACACATGGCTGTAATTTGTTGCGCTGTTTTTCATCCACACAACATCGCCAACCTTGAGCTGGTCGAAGTTCTGGTGCTTAGTCAAAGGAGCTTCCTTCCCGAATAGATAATCCGAAACTGCATATCCCCAAGAATTGCACGCCCCGCCATATCCAAGTTTGCCGCTGTAATTAAACCGGTCATCTTCGTCCCACGGTGTTCCTTCTGGCATACTTGTTTCAATCTCAGCCAGCAGTGCCTTGATATTGTCCTCCGTGATAGGCTGTCCATTGCTGAGATAACCAGGAGTATAGGTTACGTTTGCCATGACCCGAGCCATCATCTGCTGAACATTTTCCCCGTCCATCAGCTTAAAGGCCGGAAGCTCCTTAACCTCTGGCGTATTTCCTGCCTGGGGTGGTGCTTTCGGTTCCGGGCCGGAAGGAATCTCCACCACGCCAGCCGTCCCGCCGTTGCCCTGAATATAGTCCTGCAAGCGTCCAATCACCACGGCGGCTTGCGCCCGGTTCATAGAGTTTTGGGGGCCAAAGCCGCCATCTTTTTGCCCGCCCAAAAGGCCGATAGTATAGCAGACCATGACCGCCCGGCGGCAACTTAGGTTGATGTTCTGGAAATCGCTCATGGAGCCAATAGACTTAACATACTCAGTGTCGGGAGGAATTTTTGCCCCCTTGTCCAGCAGCAGATTATACATACATTGGGCCATATCCTCCCGAGGAAGGTCCGAGCTGCTTGATCTGGACATCCTGCCGGTGTCGCGCAAGATATTGTGGCGGTTCATAATGGCTTCCCCCGCCTCGGTTCCGCCGTTGGGATATGCCGCCAGCTCCCCGGAGTAGAACGCCCGCGCCAGCATCAGGGAAAAGGCGGCGTAGGAGACCGGGGCGGCGGGCCGGAAAGTCCCGTCCTGATAACCTCCCACAATGCCGTCCGTAACCGCCCGGTTAATCTGTTCATAGGCCCAATGGCTTGCAGGGACATCCGAGAACCCCGCCGCGCTCACCGGGACCGCCAGCCCCAGGCAGAGCGCCAGGGCCAGCGCAAACGCCGTGATTTGTTTCTTCATCCTCCTAGAATCTCCTTTATCATGTAGTCCAGCAGACTCCCAAGAGGGGGGCGGGGAAAGCTCCCCGCCCAGGGAATCCGCCGGAAACATAAAGCGGTGCCGAGTATGAAACCCAACACCGCCAAAAAGCGAACGCACGGCCCTTCCCCTGCCCTTGCAAATGAAACTGAAACAGGGTATAATAAGCCTGTGGTGCAACATCGTTGCTGTGCTGAGTGGCCCAATCACTCGTACAGGGCCGGGGGGTGTTAGCCGCACCTTCCCGGCCTGCCGCAATATGTCTCCGTACTGACATTGTAGCTCCAAACCGGAGGAAAAGCAAGGGCCGCGTGGCAAAAAAGTGAAAAACCGCAGGGACGTTTCTTGAAGTGCACTTTGCAATGATTGCCAACGGCGATCATTGCAAAGTGCTTTTTCTTTTTGCCCGTTCAGACCTCCAACATCGGCAGGAAACAGTCTCCGCAAAGGATATTCACCGTTTTCGTGGCCCGGACGCTCTGCCCGCATTTGGGACAAACCAGCTTGCGGGTGCTGGAAGTCCTGCCTGTGGCGGGTGCCGACACTCCCTTTGCTCCCGGCCCTCCCACGCCCCGCATGGAAAAGCCGTCCCGGCGGTTCATCATAATATCGTCCCAGCCCTGGGAGATAATGAACTCGATAAGCGCGTCCGTGGGTTCCGTGACGCTCCATCCAATGCGCTTGTCATAGGAGATATGGAGGTCCCGCGCCTCTGCCGCTTCCCGAAACCGCTTGTTGTGGTAGGTTCCGCCCCGGCTGGTGTCCTGAATCCCCGCTTGCAGGTTGAACAGGTGGACCATTTCATGAAGTACTGTAGCCGTCACGTTCTCGATGGGCCTGTCCAGGGTCCCGGCCCCGATGTTCAGCTCATGCCGCGCTCCCCCGTCCGCCCTCTGCCAAGCCTTGGCAACGGTTACATGCCCGTAGGCCCTGGGAGTGCTCTGGATAGTAATAACAGGTTCCTCGATAACCCCGTCAAAGTAATGCTCATTCAAGGCCCGGAAAATCTTTTCCAGATACCCCGCCGTCCGGCTGGTCTTGATAGTCTGCTTCATAGTCCGTTCCTCCCATAGTAAAAAAGTGGTGTCAGCAAAGCTCGCTCGCGAGCTTTGTTGATACCCGTCCCCATGCTCCCGGAACAGGGTCAGGGGTGGAGCGGAGCGGAAAGCAAAAAAGTTTCCCAGGCTCTTCGGAACCTTGGAAACTTTTTTGCGGCCCTTGACGCTGGACCGGGTGCATGGTATCTCCCCCGGCCTGTATCGGGCCTCATGAGACCGTCCCGGTCCATGGGGGATTTTTCTTTTTGTCCAAACGGGAGCTTGTAACCAAATTGTAACAAAAAATTTTGCAAAAACCGCCTTTTTTCTGGAATCGTTTTTCGTCCGTTGGCATTAAACAAGGGGCACGAGATTTCAGGCAGAACTTTTTGACTGATTCATCCTGTCGCCCGTACATAGAACGGGATATTGGCAATGCCGCCAAATTGACAAATTGCCGCGTTGAAACGTGCATAGGATGAACCCATGAGATGCCAAATCTCGACTAACTTCGCCCTGCTCATGCAGGAGCTCTATAAGAAAGGAGTGTTCCGATTATGAATACTCTCAATTTTCTCAAATTGACATTTGATGTCAATTCCCTGGGCCAGGAGGCCCTGCTGACGGCTGTACGGCCCTACTACGCCTATGTGGACGGCGCAAAGACCAACAAGGTAGAGGGCTACAAGTACACAACCGTCTACCCCGCGCACAGCTTCGGAAGCCTGGATATTAAGATTCCGGGCGAAAAGAGGCTGGATGTCCTCGCTTCCGAGTATATCCCGGTGAAGTATGACGGCCTGGCCGTGAAGCTGTACCGGGATAACAACGGGAAGTACCAGCTGACCGCCAAAGCGGAGAATATCCGCAGGGCCGAGGCCAAGCGCACCTGACAGACGGCATTGCGGCGGCTGTCCCCTGGTCTGGCACGGAGGCCCAACCTCCGGGCCGGATTAGGGGACAAGCCCCGCCGATGCCGGGTGTAACGGTGTAACCCTGCCGCAATCCCTCCGGCACCAGCGGCACCGCTTCTGCCGCCCCCCACCGGGCGGCGTCTTGGGGGGCGGTGTAAAGGGTGTAAGAAGCCAAAAATAAAAGAAAGGAGTTCATATGGCCAAACATTTAGAAATCGTACTTTATGCTGAAGACGGCTGGAACGATGGAAAAATCGAATCAGTTGTCCAGAGCAAGCAGTCCGTCAAGCAATACGCCTATATCCTCCATGACAAGGACCTGGATGACGACGGACAGCTCAAAAAGCCGCATTATCACCTGTATTTGAATTTTGGGCAGAACAATGTGCAGTTTGAGCACGTTGCCAAATGGTTTAACACATCGCCCAATAAGGTAGAGCGCATCAAGACCAGCAAGCTCTTTACCATCCAATACTACCTGCACAAGAACGAGCCGGGAAAGCATCAATATCCCCTGGAAGCTGTCCAGGCAAACTTTGATGTCGCCGCTTTCCTGGAAGGTGCCAGCAAGAAGGCTTCCTTCCAGAAAATCCTGGAACAGTGCGCCGATGGGACCATTACCCCGTATAACTACGAGGACTACATTGACCCGGTTACTTATGCCAAGCACGGGAATCAAATTGCCCGCGCCTGGGACTATGCCGAACATAGTTGGGGCAAGAAAGCCGATGGCCGGAGAGACTGCAGGGTCATCTGGGCTTACGGGCAGTCCGGCGTAGGCAAAACCACTGTCTGCCGCCTGTATGCGGAAAAGCTGGGCCTGTCTGTGTATCTGACCGCCACCGGTGCGGACCCCCTGTCTCATTACTGCGGACAACCCGCCCTCATTCTGGACGATTTGCGCCCCAACCCCAAAATATTCACTTATGAGGCGCTTCTGAAAACCCTGGACCCGCATCATAACGCGCCAGTCCATAGCCGCTACCGTGATAAGACCCTGCAATGTTCTCTTATTTTTATTACGACCATTGAACATCCCCGGGATTTTGTCTCAGAGTACAAACTTCCCCTGAAAGACAGCGCGGTACAGCTTTACCGCCGCCTTGATGAAATTTGGGAGGTCACGGAGAACACCATCAGGGCTGAAAAATACGACCTCAAGCATAAAATCTTTTCGCCCTTCTTCACCACGGAAAACCCGTTAAAGGTCTATCTGCGCGAACTGGCTGCAGATCCTATGCGGGTCTGCAGTACGAACATCTTTCGGCAGATTGAAGCAGACAGCAAGAGCCAGCTTGAGATTGAGGGCGTTTTACAGCCCAGCGCGTGTACCAAAGAAACCACCACCAATGATGAAACTGAAAATCTACCGTTCTAAAGGAGGTACAATTTATGCAAAAAAATAATACCAACCGCTTTGACGAGCTGGCTATGGAGACCCAGCTCCGCACCGCCAAAGTCCGCCTCCGGGCCGGATTTTCCGCAATGCGGCGGCACCCTGCCCGTATCGCGGCAAGCATCCTGTACTTTGCCCTGCTTCTGCTGTTTCTGCGGAAGTACCCCCTGCTTCTGGGCCTGGAACCCCTGATTGCCAGGCTCACCGCGCCGCTCATTTGGATTTGCGTCCCGCCCCTGGCCCTGGTCCTGTATCTTCAACTGGTAATGCTCAGCGCAATGCCCCGCCACGCAAAGGAGCTGTCCCACGATATGTACCGGGCCGGACTGGTCAACCGGGCAGGGGAGCCGCCTGTGGTGGTCTCTGAAGAGGGCAGTAAACTCCTGGTCCTCTCCGGGGGCATCCCCCTGGCAGACTTTTCCGACAATCAGGACAAGCTGGAAGCCGCTATCAACCGCCGCATCACCCGCATAGAGGAAGGACCAGACAAGCGGTTCATCCAGCTTCATACGGCCCCAGGCAATACCAAACTCCCAACCAGGACGGACCTCCCCAAACTGCCGGAGGACAATTCCGTGATTGCCCTGGGCCAGACGTTGGACGGCCCTCTCACCGTGGACCTTGCCGTTACGCCCCATATGCTCATTGGAGGCAGTACGGGAAGCGGCAAGACCTACTTGGTCAAGTCTGTCATTGCCCAGGCGTTAGCCAAAGATTACGAGGTCTACCTGATAGACCTGAAGGGCGGTGTGGACTTTCCCCGCGAGTGGCAGGGGGACAGGTGCAGTTATGCCGATAACCGGGAAAACGTGTTGTCGCTGCTCTCTCACCTGACCCACACTTTGTACTCCCGGAAGAGCACTTTTCAGGACCGGGAACCCCCCTGCGCCTCTCTAAACGAGTTCAACAGCCTCCTTCCAAACAAGGCCATGCCCCGTATCATAGTGGTCTGTGACGAGATTGCCGAGCTGACTGACACAACAGGCCTGGACAAACCCAACAAAGAACTGGTGACCGCCATTATTGGACAGTTGAGCACCCTGGCCCGTCTGGGCCGCGCCTTTGGGATTCATCTGGTATTAGCTACCCAGCGGCCTGATGCCAACGTCCTCCCTGGGCAAATCAAGAACAACATTGACATTCGGATTTGCGGACGGGCAGATTTGGTCCTCTCTCAAATCATTCTGGACAACGGCGATGCCGCCGCTCTGCCAAAGGACATCCCCGGCCGCTTCCTCTGCAACCTGGACGGCGGCACCCTTTTCCAGGGCTACGCGATTGAAAATGCACTTTCACAAAAAGGAGGCGGTCTTCCATGAGCTTCAAATCTTATGATGAACTGCCTGTACTGCTGACCGTATCGGATTTAGCGGACGTTCTGCAAATCAGCCGGAACAAAGCATACAGCTTGGCCCGCTCAAGATCACTATGCGCTCTGCGTGTAGCTGGTCAAATCCGTATTGAGAAGCATTCCCTTTTGGACTATCTCGAAACTTTGCGGCAGACAGCCTGACAACAACTTGACGGCATCCCACGCGGGGGATATAATTGTAAATGCAGTATCTCCCGCGTGGCATTTCAAAGGAGGTTTTAGATACATGCCACGCAAGAAAACCATGGGCCGCGCCGCTAATGGCAACGGCACCATTCGCAAGAAAACCGTAACGAGAAACGGGACGGAGTATACCTATTGGGAAGCCCGCTGTACGGTGGGCTATGACCCCGGCACCGGCAGACAGATTCAAAAATCCATTACCGGCAAGACACAAAAGGAAGTCGCCCAAAAGCTGAAGCAAATGTCCCTGGATGTGGACAACGGGACCTATCAGGAGCCGTCTAAAATGACCGTAGGCGAATGGCTGGATATTTGGCTGGAAACCTACCTGGGAGGCGTAAGACCGTACACGGTCCTGAACTATACCCAGCACGTCAACAACCATATCAAGCCCGCCCTTGGGAAAGTAAGGCTTGATAAGCTGAATACCCATACCATTCAGCAGTTTTACAATGAACTTGGGACTGCTCACGGAGATAAGCCCGGACTGTCACCCAAAACGATTAAGTGCGTCCATGGGATTTTCCACAAGGCTTTGCAACAGGCAATTGCGATAGGCTATCTGCACTCGAATCCTACGACTGCCTGTGAACTGCCGAAAGCAGAGCGGAAGGACATCAAGCCTCTGGATGATGATGCAATCCGGGCCTTTATGGAAGCTATCCATGGACACCGCTTTGAAGTTCTCTATCTGGTAACGCTGTTCACTGGCTTGCGGCGCGGCGAGGTCTGTGGCTTGACCTGGGACTGTGTAGACCTGGACCGTGGGACCATCTTCATCAATAAGCAGCTTCAACAGGTTCCGGGACACTCTGGGGAATTTTGCCTCACGCCTACGAAGAACGGCAAGGGCCGCATGATTACCCCCGCCGCTTTTGTAGTAGACGCTTTGAAGCGGCATAAGGTCCTCCAGACAGAGGCCCGATTAAAGGCCGGCCCTCTCTGGCAGGAAGAGGGCCTTGTGTTCACGGATGAAGTGGGACACCGGCTTTCTCCGAATACGGTCTATCACAATTACAAGCGGCTGGTGGCCTCTATTGGTCTGCCGGATGCCCGTCTGCACGACCTCCGGCATAGCTACGCCGTGGCCTCGCTCCGGGCCGGGGACGATATTAAGACGGTTCAAAGCAATCTCGGACACCATACCGCCGCCTTTACCCTGGACGTTTATGGGCATGTCACGGAGGAAATGAAGCGGGCCAGTGCTGACCGGATGGAAAAGTTTATTCAAAGCGTTTCCGGGGCTTAAAACGAATAAGGGAAAAAATAAGGGAAACCGTTCGGGGAAAAGGCGTGGAAAAAGCCTAGAACCATTGCGGCTCTAGGCTTTTTCACTGGTCCGAGTGGCGAGACTTGAACTCACGACCCCTTGACCCCCAGTCAAGTGCGCTACCAACTGCGCTACACCCGGATAAATTTTGCTCACTCATGTCAGCTCATATAGATTAGCACACTTCCCCGCAAAAAGCAAGCCCTAATTCAAAAAATTTTCCAAAATTTTTTGAAGCCCGCTCTCGGCCCGCTCTTTCACGCTCCGGCAGCCCGTTCCGGCGGCACTTCCGTCTCCGCGCGGCCTGCCTGCTGCGCACTGGCCGAAGCGCCCGCGCGGGCAGAAAAACCGTTAGCCTCCATCCGGAAAAGACCCGCCGGAATTTTTCCGGCGGGTCCCCTTAAACCTTATCCCAGCCAGCTGAAAAGTCCCTTGGACGGGGGTTCCTCACCCTCCAGCAGGATTCCGGCCGCTTCCAACATCTGGGCCGCGTCGGCCCGGGTCACGGCCTGTTCCATGGACTGGCTTCCAAAACTGCCGGCGGAGAGAACGCTGACCGCCTCCATGTTTCCCACCGCCTGGGCCGCCCAGGAGGGGGCCGCGCTCCGGTCCGCATACCACACGTCCAGGTCCACGTCGCCCAGGTCCAGCACCCGGTCCAAAATGGTGGCCGCCTCATTGAAGGTGACAAACTCGCTGCCCCGGAAGGCCACGCCCTCGGCAGTGGCGCTGCCGCGAATCACCCCGTCCGCCGCGCCGGCGGCGGCGTAGGCCTTGGCCCAGGCGGGGATGCTGGCGTCGTCGCAAAAGCCCGTTATGGTGACGTTCGTCACCTCCCGGCCCGCCGTCTCCAGGGCCATGGCCAGGAACTCGCTCCGGCTTACCGGCTGATCGGGCTGGAAGTAATAGAGGTCCCCGATCTTTCCGCCGGTGAAAACGCCCTTTTCCGCCAGAGTTTGGGCGGCGCGGGCGGCGGGGCTGCCCTCGGTGTCGGAGTAGGTGACGCCGGAGCGGGTTTTGTCAATGGTCACGCTGACCTTGGCGGGAGCCGAGGTATGGCCTTGACTGTCCGTGGCGGTGTAGGTGAAGCGGTCGGAGCCGGTGATGCCTTCGTCCGGCGTGTAGGTGAACCCGCCGCCCTCAATGACCACCGTGCCCTTCCGAGGTTCCTCCGCCAGGGTGAAGGTCATCTCGTCCCCCTCGGGGTCGGAGGCCAGAAACTCCCCCTGAGAGGGGATATCCCGGTAGGTGCGGATTTCCAGGTCCCAGACCTGGGGCGCGCCCTCCGGAGGCGTCTCATCGGCCTTTTTGCCGAACAGCGCCGAGGCGCTGCCGGTCATCAGTACCGCCGCCAGGGCCAGCGCGGCGGCTTTTGTCAGATGGTGTTTCATGGGAAATCATCCTCCTGTATGAATTGGTACAGGAGTAGTGTTTTCCCATTCTTTGAAATTATGCAGCCCGGCGGGCGGGAGGATTCCGCCCGCCGCCACGGCGGTTTCCCGCGCCGGCCCGTCACCGCAGCGGCGACCGCGCCACCCGCCGCATCTCCGGGGAGCGCTTCTTGATGCCGGACACCACGCCCATGGCCATGTACAGCGTGACGACGGAGGACCCGCCGTAACTGAAAAAGGGCAGGGTGATGCCGATGGTGGGCATGACGAACAGGCACATGCCGATGTTGATGACGGTCTGGAAGATCAAGATGGACGCCATGCCCACGCAGACATAGCGGTAGAAGGGCGTGCGGGCCTTCCGGGCCACCAGCAGAATGCGGAAGATGATCGCCAGCAGCAGAAGCATGATGGCGAGGCAGCCGAAAAACCCCAGCTCCTCCCCGGTGACGGAGAAAATCAGGTCCGTCTGCTTCGCCGGAAGCGACCAGCTGCTGCTCTGGGTCAGGTTGCCGTTGAGATAGCCCTGCCCGTAGAGGCCGCCGGAGCCGATGGCAAGCAGACTCCGGGTCTGCTGCCAGCCCACCCCCTGGGGGTCGAAGCTGTGGTCAAACAGGACGATGAAGCGGTTGAGCATATACATCATGTTCTCCGGCACCAGGTCCAGCAGCAGCACGGCGGCGACAGCCCCCCCGGCCCCGGCGAACAGCAGCAGAAACCACCGCAGGGCAAAGCCCGCAACAAAGGCCATGCAGAGAAAGATGAACACGAATACCAGGCCATTGCCCATGTCGTGAGAGACCAGGAAATACAGCCCGCAGAGCCCAAGGGTGTGGGCGGCCACGAAGAAGGCGGAACCGAAAGATTTCAGGTCCTCCTTCTCCTCCCACAGCCACTCGAGCTGCTTGGCCAGGAGGAGGACAAAGGTGATCTTGACCACCTCGGCGGGGCCGATCTGGAAGGGGATGAAGGGAAACTTCAGCCAGGCCCGGTTGCCGGTGTTGCCGCTGATTCCAAAGGGCGTCCGCAGCAGAAGGATGAAAACCACGTTGAAGGCCAGCATCCATTTCCATTTTCGGGTGATGGACTCCAGGTCCAGCATGGAGAAGAAGATATATACGCACACGCCCAGCAGCAGCGCCGCAGATTGGATGATCATCCGGCGCATACGCGTGTCGGGGTCCATGTACCGGGTGGCGCTGAAGACCAGGGCGATGCCGTACAGCGTGGCGGCGCTGCAAAGGCCCAGAAGCATCAGGTCCGCCTGCTGGATGAAGTCCATGAGGGTGGCTTTTAATCGGTTCAGCATGATTCGCTCCATTGTCGTTGAATTTCTATATTTGCGTTATCTTACCACAAATCAAAAAAACTGTAAACGGCGGAAAATTTCTTTTTACACTTTATTCAATTTGTGTTATACTGAATTGATTTTCAAGAGAGGATGAGGCCTGTGGAATACCGTTCCCGCAGCGAGGCGGAGACCGAGGCCCTGGGCCGCCGCCTGGCCGCCGCCCTGGTCCCCGGCGCCGTGGTGGCCTACCGGGGGGGCCTGGGCATGGGGAAGACTGCCTTCACCCGGGGCCTGGCCAGAGGGCTGGGCTACGAGGGCCGGGTCACCAGCCCCACGTTTACGATTGTCAACGAATACGAGGGAACCGGCCTGCCCCTGTTCCACTTTGATATGTATCGCCTGGACGGCGCCGGGGACCTCTTCGACATCGGCTGGGAGGACTATCTGGACCGGGGCGGCGTCTGCGCCGTGGAGTGGAGCGAGCGGGTGGAGGAGGCGCTGCCGGAGGACGCTGTCACCGTCTCCATCGCCCGCAGTCCGGAGGATGAGCGCTGGCGGGAGATTACCATCGAGGGGGTGGGGGAGCTGTGAAGATTTTGGCCCTGGAGACCGCCGCCAAGGCCGTCTCCGCCGCTATTACGGAGGATGGGAAGGTCCTGGCCTCCGCGTATCAGGATACCGGGCTGACCCACAGCCGCACGCTGATGCCCCTGGTGGAGTGTCTTTTGAAAAACACGGACAACACGGCGGCGGACATGGACGTCATCGCCGTCTCCGCGGGGCCGGGGTCCTTTACCGGGGTCCGCATCGGCGTCTCCGCCGCCAAGGGGCTGGCCTGGGCTGCGGAGAAACCCTGCGCGGCGGTGTCCACCCTGGCGGCCCTGGCCCGGAACGCGGCCGTTTGGGACGGGCTGGTGGTCTGCGCCATGGACGCCCGGCGGCAGCAGGTGTACAACGCCCTGTTCGCGGCGAGGGAGGGCGTTCTTACCCGCCTGACGCCGGACCGGGCCATAGCCCTGGAAGATCTGGCGGAGGAGCTGCGGAATGATCCCCGGCCCAAGACCGTCCTGGGGGACGGCGGGGAGCTGTGCTTTGGTTTTCTGACGGCGGCGGACGTGCCATGCCGTCTGGCCCCGCCCCATCTGGTGAAGGAGAACGCCGTGTCCGTCGCCCTGGAGGCGGAGGACATCGCCCGGGCTGGCGGGCTGGTGACGGCCCAGGAGCTCTCCCCCGTCTATCTCCGGCCTCCCCAGGCCGAACGGCTGCGGCGGGAGAGGCCGGGCGGATAAGCGGGAACGCGCAAGGACATCTTAAATCCATAAAGGAGTGTTTTTATGAGCGGAAAAGTACACGTCATGGACCATCCCCTGGTGGCGCACAAGCTGACCATACTCCGGGACAAGAACACCAGCGTCAAGGACTTCCGGGAGCTGGTCTCCGAGATCGGGATGCTGATCACCTACGAGGCTACCCGGGACCTGCCCCTGACCACCTGCGAGGTGGAGACGCCCATTTGCAAGACCACCGCCCCCATGCTTAAGGGCAAGAAGTTTGCCGTGGTGCCCATTCTCCGGGCGGGCCTGGGTTTGGTGGACGGCGTTCTCAGAATGGTGCCCTCCGCCCGGGTGGGGCACATCGGCCTGTACCGGGACGAGGAGACCCTGGAGCCGGTGAAGTACTTCTGCAAGATGCCCAAGGACGTGGCGGAGCGGGACGTGCTGATTGTGGACCCCATGTTAGCCACCGGCGGCAGCGCCGGGGCCGCCATTGGCTTCATGAAGGAGTACGGCTGCACCACCATCAAGCTGATGGTCCTGCTGGCCGCGCCGGAGGGCATCGCCCGTATCCAGAAGAGCCACCCGGATGTGGACATCTACTGCGGCGCGGTGGACGAGCGGCTGAATGAGAACGGCTATATCGTCCCCGGTCTGGGGGACGCGGGCGACCGGATTTTTGGAACGAAATAAACCGAAAAACCGCCGCCCCTTTCTGTGGGCGGCGGCATTTTAAAATGGGGAGGCGCGCCGGTATGGAGCGTATGGATCAAGGGATGCCCTTTCTTCTGCAATACGAAAACGTGGCCTGGTACGAGAAGGGGAAGGTCCGCATTCTGGACCGCCGGGTCTACCCGGCGGAGGTGCGGTTTGAGGTCTGCGAGACCTATGGTCAGGTGGCCCAGGCCATCGCGGACATGGTGACCCAGAGCGCCGGGCCCTATACCGCCGTGGGCATGGGCATGGCTCTGGCGGCCTGGGAGGTCCGGGACAGGCCCCGGGCGGACCAGCGGGCCTTTTTGGGCCAGGCGGCCCGCGATCTGGCCCACGCCCGGCCCACCACCGCCAACCGCTATGGCCAGATCACCCGCCGCTGCCTGGAGACGGCGGAGAGAGCCCTGGAGGAGGGGCGGGACCCTGTGGCCGCCATTGTGGACTCCACGCTGGAGTCCCTGAACCGGCGGTATGGGACGATGCAGATCGTAGGGGACGGTCTGGCGGAGCTGATTCCCCCAGGGGGCGCGATCCTGACCCAGTGCTATGGAGAGACCGTCATCGGCGCGGTCATCCGGGCCGCCGCCCGGAGGAACCAGACCTTCCGCGTCTTCTGCGCGGAGACCCGGCCCTTCCTTCAGGGGGCCCGGCTCACCGCCAGCTGCTTCGCCCAGATGGGGTTTGACACCACCGTGATCACCGACAACATGGCCGCCTACGTTATGGAGCGGGAGCACATCAGCCTCTTCACCTCCGCGGCGGACACCATCGCCCGGGACGGGCATGTAGCCAACAAGATCGGCACCCTTCAGCTGGCAATCCTGGCGAAGTACTTTGCCATACCCTACTACGTCACCGGCATTCCGGACGGGGACAAGCGCTCCGTCCGGGACATCGTCATCGAGCAGCGGGACCCCGCGCCGGTGCTGGAGTGCGGAGGCGTGCCCAGCACTGTGCCGGGGGTTCGGGGCATCTACCCCTCCTTTGACATAGTGCCGCCCCACCTGATCTCCGGCGTGGTGACGGACAAGGGGGTCTACGTCCCCTATCTGCTGGAGCGGTATTTTGATACGGAGGTCCGGGAGTTTTATTGAGGGAAGGAGAGCGCAGTCATGCTTATGCGGAAAGAACGGGAGCTGGTGGCGGAGTACGGCAGGCGGATGAGCTCCGCCGGGCTCAGCACCGGCACCAGCGGCAATCTCAGCATCTATGATCCCCAGGGGGGCCTTATGGCTATCAGCCCCTCCGGCATCGGTTATTTTGACACCCAGCCGGAGGACGTGGTGGTCATGGACCTGGAGGGCGGCGTTGTGGAGGGAAGCCGGAAGCCCTCCAGCGAGTGGGGGCTTCACGCCCTCTTTTACCGGAAAAAGCCCGGCGCCCGCGCGGTGGTCCACACGCACTCCATGTACTGCACCACCTTCGCCGTCCTGGGCCAGCCCATTCAGGCGGTGCACTACGCCATCGCCGACGCGGGAGCCGGCACGGTTCCCTGCGCGCCCTACCACCTCTTCGGCACGCCGGAGCTGGCGGAAGCCGCCGTCCGGACCGCCGGGGCTTCCAACGCCGTCCTGCTGGCAAACCACGGGCTGGTGGTCTGCGGGAAGGATCTGGACGGGGCGTTCAGCCTGGCCAGGAACATGGAGTATGTGGCGGAACTCCAATACCGGGCCCTTTGCATCGGGAAGCCCAACGTTCTCAGCGGCGAGGCCATGGCGGATGTGATGGAGCGCTTCAAGACCTACGGCCAGCCGGAGGGGGAAAAAAGCGGCTATTGACCGGGCCGCGCGCATCGAAAAGGACCTTCGGGAGCACCGCCCCCGAAGGCCCTTTTTGGCATATTCGAAAAACGATCAGAGCACCTTGCTGAGGAAGTCCTTCAGCCGGGGGTGCCGGGGATTTCCGAAGACCTCCGCCGGAGGGCCCTGCTCCAGAATCTTCCCGTCGGCCATGAAGAGGACGCGGCTGCCCACCTCCCGGGCAAAGCCCATCTCGTGGGTCACCACCACCATGGTCATGCCCTCTCTGGCCAGCTCCTTCATCACGTCCAGCACCTCGCCCACCATCTCCGGGTCCAGGGCGGAGGTGGGCTCGTCAAACAGCATCACCTGGGGCTTCATGGCCAGGGCCCGGACGATGGCCACCCGCTGCTTCTGCCCGCCGGAGAGCTGGTTGGGATAGGCGTCGGCCTTGTCCGTCAGGCCCACCCGCTGGAGCAGCGTGTCCGCCAGCCCGTCGGCCTCCTCCTGCTTCATCAGGCCCGTGCGCACCGGGGCCAGGGTGATGTTCCTTCGAATGGTCATATTGGGAAAGAGGTTGAAGTGCTGAAACACCATGCCCATCTTCTGGCGCACCTGGTCGATCTTCACCTTGGGGTCGGTGATGACCGTTCCTTGAAAGGTGACGCTTCCCTTGGTGGGGGTCTCCAGCAGGTTCAGGCACCGGAGGAAGGTGGACTTGCCGGAACCGGAGGGACCGATGACGACCACCTTTTCCCCGGGATGGATATGCTCGGAGATGTCGTCCAGCACCAGGTGGTCCCCGAAGGATTTGCTGAGGTTTTTAACGTCGATCACTTTCGCGCAGCCTCCTTTCCAGCTTCCCCTGGAGCCAGGTGAAGACGATCACCAGAACTAAGTACATCACCGCGATGCCGATGTAGGGCGGCATGAGGTCAAAGGTCCTGCCGCCGATGGTCTGGGCGTAATACACCAGCTCCATGCCGCCGATGGCCTGGACCAGGGAGGTATCCTTGAAGAGGGTGATGAACTCGTTGGCCAGGGAGGGCAGGATGTTCTTGAACGCCTGGGGAATGACGATGAAGCGCATGGTGTCCAGATAATCCAGTCCCAGGGACCGGCCGGCCTCGCTCTGGCCGATGTCCACGCTCATAAGGCCGCCCCGGACAATCTCCGCAACATACGCCCCGGAGTTCACGCCCAGGCCCAGGGCGCCCACCATGGTGTGGTTCCGGCTGGTCTTGAAGATGACGAATCCCCAGATCAGCAGCTGGACCATCATGGGCGTGCCCCGGATGACGGTGGTGTAAACCTTGCACAGGGTGTTCAGCACCGCCAGAAGGGGGTTGTGCTGTCCCAGACGCTGCTGGTCGTGAGCCGTGCGGATCACCGCCACCACCAGTCCCAGAATGATGCCCAGGATCAGGGCGATGACCGTCAGCTCCAGGGTGGAGGCGACGCCCTGGAGGTAGAGCTTCCAGCGGCTGCCCTCCAGAAAGGCGGTGTAAAACCGCTCCGCGAGCGTAGCTTTCATGCAGGGGGCTCCTTTCTCTATTTTGTGATAGGGGAAAAGGGCGGCCGGGGAGCCGCCCTTCCGAATGCTGTTACTCGGCGGTGATATACTTGTCCACAATGCCCTGGAAGGTGCCGTCGGCCTTCAGCTCGGCCATGGCGGCGTTGATGGCGTCCAGCAACGCGGTGTTGCCCTTCCGCACGCCAATGGCGTAGTCCTCCACGGCGAACTCGGTGTCCAGAATCACCAGACCGTCATTGGCGGCCACAAAGCTCTTGGCGGGCTCGTTGTCGATGACCACGGCGTCCACCTGGCCGTTGACCAGGGCCTGCACCGCCAGCGCGCCGGTCTCGTAGGCGGTGACGTGATCCTCGCCGTAGCCGCCGTTCTCCGGGGTGTCGGAGCAGTAGATATAGCCGGTGGTGGCCTTCTGGCAGCCGATCATCTGGGCGTTGGCCAGGTCGTCCACCGTGGCGATGGGGGAGCCCTCCTTGACGATGACCACCTGCACGCCGGTGGCGTAGCTGTCGGAGAAGTCCATGACGGCCAGACGCTCCTCGTTGACGGTGACGCCGGCCATGACCATGTCGCTCTGGCCGTTCTGGGCGGCCAGCAGGGCGGCGTCAAAGCCCATGCCGTCCACCACCAGCTCCAGGCCCAGCTTTCCGGCGATGGCCTCGGCCACCTCCACGTCGATGCCCTCGAAGCCGCCGTCGTCGGTGGTCATCTCATAGGGAGGGAAAGCGGCGTTGGTGGACATGTGGAGCTTGCCGGCCTCCACAGTGGTAAAGGCGGGAGCGTCGGAGCCGGCGTCCTGGCTGCCAGCGGCGGGGGTGTCGGAGCCGGCGTCCTGGCTGCCGGCGGCGGGGGCGTCGGAGCCGCTGCCGCTGGAGGGAGCGTCGCTGCCGCCGCAGGCGGCCAGGCTCAGGACCATGACCATGGTCAGGAGCAGCGTCAAACATTTCTTCATGATACGATCATCCTTTTCTTCCAAAATCTTTGCCCGGCGGACCGGGCGCTGGTCTCATCGGTTCGGGAGGCGCTCCTCCCTCGAACTTGTGGATACCTTAGCACGGAGGGGGACGCCTGTCAATACTTTTTCAGAAATAGTGCATATTTATTTGGCATAATTCTCCACTTTTGCTGAAAAATACCCGGAAGAAATGGGCTGTTTGTGCATTTTTCAGATGCAGCGGTGGAGACGGAATGAATAATAGAATGTATATTCATTCCGCCGGAGGAAGCCTTGGCCAGCAGGCGTACCCGGTACGTTTCCCCACCCGTCCGGCATTTTGCCCACGGCCGGGGGGGATTTCCCCGGAAGTTTTCCCGATTCCGACAGTTGCGGAGCGGCGGAAAATATGTTAGCATGCAGGGAGGACAAATGACCGCAATGGACGGACTGACAGCAAAGCCCCGCCGCCCTGCGGACCGTACGGATGGAGGACGCCATGGCAAGACCGATCAAATACTATATTGTGGCGGCGGACGCGCTGCCGGAAATTTTCGTCAAGGTGGCGGAGGCCAAGCGGATGATGCAGACCGGCGAGGCGGACACCGTCGGGGCGGCCACAAGGCTGGCGGGCATCAGCCGCAGCGCGTTTTACAAATACAAGGACTCTGTCCAGCCCTTCAACGATATGAAGGCGGAGCACATCATCACCTTTTACGCCATGCTCAAGGACACGGCCGGCGTGCTCTCCGGCGTGCTGGCGCTGTTCGCCTCCTCCGGGGCCAACATCCTGACCATCAACCAGAGCATTCCCACCAACGGCTGCGCGGCGGTGACCATCTCCGCTGAGACCAGCCGGATGGAGGAGTCCCTGGAGCAGCTGATGGGCAGCGTCATCGCCCTGGAGGGCGTGCTGCGCTTTGAGATTCTGGCGGGATAAAGGGAAAGGAATACGACATGATACAAATTGCGATTTTGGGCCTCGGCACCGTGGGCACCGGCGTTGCCAAGGTGATTGCGGAGAACGCCCGGCAGATCGAGCGGAAGCTGGGCGAGCCCTTACAGGTGAAATCCATCCTCGTCCGGCGCTTTCCGGACAGCCCCTACCGTCAGCTGATGACCGACGATTTCCGGAAGATTGAGGAGGACGGCGACATCCGGGTGGTGGTGGAGACCATCGGCGGCGTGGAGGCGGCCTATGAATACACGAAGCGGGCCCTCTCCGCCGGGAAGCACGTGGTCACCGCCAACAAGCAGCTGGTGGCGGAGAAGGGCTGCGAGCTGCTGGCCCTGGCGAGGAAGAAGAACGTCAGCTATCTCTTCGAGGCCAGCGTGGGCGGCGGCATCCCGGTGCTCCACCCCCTGACCCAGTGCATGGCCGCCAACCGCATCGACGAGGTGTACGGCATCCTGAACGGCACCACCAATTATATTCTTACCCGCATGGTCCGCACCGGGGCCTTTTTCTCCGACGCCCTGCGGGAGGCCCAGACCAAGGGCTACGCCGAGGCGGACCCCACCGCCGACGTGGAGGGCATCGACGCCGGGCGGAAAATCTGCATCCTGGCGGACCTGGCCTTTGGCAGCCAGATTGATCCGGAGCGGGTGCCCATGGAGGGCATCAGCAAACTCAGCCTCCGGGACGTGAAGATCGCCCAGAGGGCGGGCTACCGGGTGAAGCTGCTGGGCCGGGCGGTCCGTCTTCCCGGTGGCGGGCGCACCGCCTATGTGGCCCCCCATCTGATTCCGGAGGAGAACCCCATGGCCAATGTGGAAGACGTGTTCAACGCCGTCATGGTCCGGGGCAACGCCACGGGCGAGGTGATGTTCTACGGCCGGGGAGCGGGAGAGCTGCCCACCGCCTCCGCCTGCGTGGCGGACGTGATGGAGTGCCTCCAGCAAAGCCCCCGGCGGGAGGAAATCGGCTGGTCCCCGGACACCGAGGGCTTTGAGGAGCCCTCGGCCCTGAAGACGCGGCACTATTTCCGCATCGAGGGCAGTCTCACCGATGCGGCCATGGCCTTCGGTCAGGTGGAGGTGCTCAGCGAGGACGGCGAGACCGCCTTTTTGACCGAGCCTCTCAGCGGCGCGGACGCGGCCCAGCAGTCCCGGTCCCTCCACGTGCTGGCCTGCATGCGGGTGCTGGAGGATTGAGCCCCAACCTGCCCCCGCCCCGCATAAGATAGAGGGGGAAGAAGGCCCCACAATCTGATTTCAAGCAAAAGGAAGACAGACATATGAGTTTGATCGTACAGAAATTCGGCGGCAGCTCCGTGAAGGACGCGGCACGCATCCAAAATGTCGCCCGAATTATTGCGGAGACCTATTTGAAGGGCAACGACGTCATCGTGGTCCTGTCCGCCCAGGGGGACACCACCGACGACCTGATCGAAAAGGCGAAGGAGATCAACCCCAGCGCCTCCAAGCGGGAGATGGATATGCTCCTCTCCACGGGCGAGCAGATTTCCGTGGCCCTGTGCGCCATGGCGCTGGAGGCCATGGGCCTGCCCTGCGTGTCCCTGGCGGCGTGGCAGGTGGGCATTCAGTCCACCACTGTTCACGCGGACGCCCGGATCAAGAAAATTGACTCCGAGCGCATTCGGGCGGAGCTGGACCAGCACCGCATCGTCCTTGTCACCGGCTTCCAGGGCGTGGACCGCAACGGCGACGTCACCACGCTGGGCCGGGGTGGGTCCGACACCAGCGCCGTGGCCCTGGCGGCGGCCTTCCGGGCCGGGCTCTGCCAGATTTACACGGATGTGGACGGGGTTTACACCACGGACCCCCGGATCGTTCCCCACGCCCGGAAGCTGGAGGAGATCACCTATGACGAGATGCTGGAGCTGGCCAGCCAGGGAGCCCAGGTGCTCCACAACCGCAGCGTGGAGCTGGCAAAGAAGTTCAGAGTGAATTTGGAGGTCGTGTCCAGCTTGGAGCGCAAGCCCGGCACGAAAGTCAAGGAGGTTACAAAAGTGGAAAAGACCAACATCGCCGGCGTCGCCAAGGACACCAGCATCGCCCGGGTGGCCCTGGTGGGCCTGCAGCACAATCCCGGCGTCGCCTTCCAGGTTTTCGACCTGCTGAGCAAGCACAACATCAATGTGGACGTCATCTTGCAGTCCATCGGCCGGGAGGACACCAAGGACATCACCTTCACCATCCACAAGAAGGACCAGGAAGAGGTGGAGTCCATCCTCAACGAACACAAGGAGGCTCTGCGCTTTGACCACATCGAGTCCGACGATCAGATTGGCAAGGTGTCCATCGTGGGCGCGGGACTGATGAGCAACTGCGGCGTGGCCGCCAAGATGTTTGAGGCGCTGTATGAGGCGGGAATCAACATTCAGATGATCAACACCTCGGAAATCCGGGTGTCCGTGCTCCTGGACGAGAAGGACGTGAACCGGGCCGTCCGGGCGATTCACGACAAGTTCTTTGACGAGCTGTAAATCCGCCCCCGGCATACCGGCAGGGGCCGGGCTCTGTCCCGGCCCTTTCGTCTCAGGGAATTCCGGCGGGCGCGGAGGCCCGCCCCGATACGAGGGAACACAAAGGAGGAGCAACACCATGAACGCCATCGTCACCGTCCTGGGGCAGGACAGGGTGGGCATCATCGCCGCCGTCTGCAACTGCCTGGCGGGCTATAACGTCAACATTCTGGACATCTCCCAGACCATTTTGCAGGGCGCCTTCACCATGGTCATGGCCGTGGACGTCAGCAAGTCCACCGCCAGCTTCGGCGAGCTGGGCCGGGGCCTGCACGATCTGGGGGCGGAGATGGGCCTCTCCATCCGCATTCAGCGGGAGGAGATTTTTGACGCCATGCACAGCATTTAAGGAGGGGCTGCACCGTGCTGAATCAAAAGGAAATCCTCTCCACCATCGAAATGATCGACCAGCAGCATCTGGATATCCGCACCATCACCATGGGAATCTCCCTGCTCTCCTGCTGCGACCCGGACCCCAAGCGGGCCTGTGAGAAGGTTTATGAGAAGATCTGCCGTTACGCGGAGAAGCTGGTCCGGACCGGCCAGGACATTGAGGACGAGTTCGGCATCCCCATTGTCAACAAGCGCATCTCCGTCACGCCCATGGCTATGGTGGCCGGGGCCAGCGAGACGGAGGACTGCGTGCCCTTCGCCCTGGCCCTGGACCGGGCCGCGCAGAGCTGCGGCGTGAACTTCATCGGCGGTTATTCCGCCCTGGTCCAAAAGGGCATGACCAAAGCGGACGAGCGCCTCATCCGCTCCATTCCGGAGGCGCTGTCCCGGACGGAGCTGGTCTGCTCCTCCGTCAACGTGGGCTCCACCCGGGCGGGGATCAACATGGACGCGGTCAGCCTCATGGGCCGCATCGTCAAGGAGACTGCCGCCGCCACGGCGGACCGGGACGGCCTGGGCTGCGCGAAACTGGTGGTGTTCTGCAACGCCGTGGAGGACAATCCCTTCATGGCCGGGGCCTTCCATGGCGCGGGAGAGGCGGAGAAGGTCATCAATGTGGGCGTCTCCGGGCCGGGCGTGGTGTACCACGCGCTCCAGACCGTCAAGGGCCAGCCCCTGGACGTGGCGGCGGAGACCATCAAGAAGACCGCTTTCCGGGTGACCCGGATGGGCCAGCTGGTGGCCCAGGAGGCCAGCCGGAGGCTGGACACCCCCTTTGGCATCGTGGATTTGAGTCTCGCGCCCACTCCCGCCGTCGGCGACAGCGTGGCCCGGATTCTGGAGGAACTGGGCCTGGAGGTCTGCGGCGCCCACGGCACCACGGCGGCGCTGGCCATGCTGAACGACGCGGTGAAGAAGGGGGGCGTTATGGCCTCCTCCAGCGTGGGGGGGCTCTCCGGGGCCTTCATCCCCGTCAGTGAGGACGAGGGCATGATTGCCGCCGCCCGCCGGGGGACGCTGTGCCTGGATAAGCTGGAGGCCATGACCTGCGTCTGCTCTGTGGGCCTGGATATGATCGCCATCCCCGGGGACACCCCGGCGGAGACCATCGCCGCCATCATCGCCGACGAGGCGGCCATCGGCATGGTGAACAGCAAGACCACCGCCGTGCGCATTCTTCCCGCGCCGGGGAAGGACGTGGGGGGAACCATCGAGATGGGGGGCCTCCTGGGCAGCGCGCCGGTGATGCCTGTCCACCGGGAGTCCTCCGCCGGGTTCATCAGCCGGGGAGGAAGAATCCCCGCGCCGCTGCACAGCCTGCGGAATTGAATCGGAAAGGGGGAGAGGCCCGCGCCTCTCCCCCTTTCCCTTACCGCAGCAAAATCGGCTGAATCTGCTCGCCCCGCAGGGCGGCGTCCACCGTCTCCGGCAGCTTCGAAAAATCCGCCACCAGGGAGCTGGGCTTCTGGGCCGCGTTGTCCTGCCCAAAGGGAACAAAATAGTAATTCCGCCGGACCAGCAGTTCCCCGATGTTCCGGGCTCCCGCCGACAATCCGTCGTTGCTGGACACCGCCAGCACCACCGGACGGCCGTTCCGCAGGTGGGACTTTGCCGCCATGGTCACGGAAGTATCCGCAATGCCGGCGGCCAGCTTGGCAATCGTGTTGCCCGTGGCCGGCGCAATCACCAAAACGTCCAGCAGCCCTTTGGGCCCAATGGGCTCCACCGACGGGATATCCAGCAGCGCGTCTCTTCCCGTCAGGTCCTCCAGCCGCTCCAGCAGGTCCTCGGACCTGCCAAAGCGGGTGTCCGTAAAAGCGGAAATCTCCGAGACGATGGGAATCACCGTCTCGTAAATCTCCGTCAGCGCCTCCAGCGCCTTCAGCACCTTCTCATGGGTGCAGAAAGAACCGCACACCGCAAAACCGACCCGTTCCTTGCGCATACAGGTCACCTCATTCTTCCAATAGGATGTAATATACCGCGTCCCGAATCGCCGCCGCAGCGGACCGGGGCGTCAGCCGTCCCGGCAGGGACCGGGCCCAAAGCACCTCCGGCCCCCCGGTGTTCGCCTCAATGCCCCGGACGGACGCCAGGTCCACCAGAAGACAGTCTTCCTTCACTTGGACCAGCAGCGGTCCGGTCAGGACGGGAGAGGGAATCGTGTTGAACACCGCGTCAAAGCTGCTCAGCCGGCCGTCCAACTTCCCTGTCTCCACCGCCTGATAGCCATAGGCCCGAATCCAGGCCAGGTCTCCCGGCTTCCGGGCGGTGGCGGTCACCTGAGCTCCCAGGCCGTGAAGGCGGCAGCTCAGGAGCTTTCCGATGCGGCCAAAGCCCAACACCAGACAGTCCAGCCCCAGCAGCGTCCGGTCCAGCCGCTCCATGGCGGTCTGCACCGCTCCTTCCGCCGTGGCGGCGGCATTGGCGACGGCCAGTTCCTCCCGCAGGAAGTAATCCTCCACCGTCAGACCCAGCTCCTCTGCCTCCCGCCGCTGCTGGGGGCGCACCTGACCCGCCAGAATCCGCTGGCAGGGCCGGAGTCGGCGAAACAGGTCCGCCGTGGGCACCGCCCCCTCCTCGCAGTTCAAAACGCCGTCCCCTCTGCAAAGGGGCAGGGGCAAAATCACCACATCCGCAGAGGCCGCGTGATCCAGCGTGTCCGCTCCCACGGGCTTCCAGCGGTCCAGGCCGTAAGTACAAACGGAGTGGCCGTCCCCGGCCAGCAGCCGGGCCAGTTCCGCCTGCCGGCGGTCTCCGCCGATGACGCCAAAGCTCTTGTTCATCTCAGCATTCCCCCTCGCTCCATGGTATGGGCGGAAGCGGGAAAGGGTGATTGTCTTTTTCCCTCCGGTGTGGTACAATGAAACTGCCGAAACCCCGCGCCGGAAAGCCGGTTTCGCGGAAAGGAATTTACGCGTATGAACTACTCCTACTTACTCTTCGACGCCGACGACACCCTGTTCGATTTTCCCAAAGCCTCCGACCAGGCCTTTCATCAGATGTGCGCGCTTCACGAAATTCCTTACACACCGGAGCGGCACCAGATGTATCACGAAATCAATCTGGAGCTCTGGGCCGCCTTCGACCGGGGCGAGGTGACGAAGGAATTCGTCACCCTGGAGCGCTATGTCCGCTTTCTGAAGGCCCTGAACCTGGAGCGGGACCCGGCGGCCTGCAACCGGGACTATCTGGCCGCCCTGGGAAAGGGGGTCTATCCTCTGCCCCACGCCGAGGCGGTCTGCCGGGAGCTGAAGGCCCGGGGACACCGCCTGTTCATCGTCACCAACGCCGTGGCCTCCGTCCAGCGCAGCCGCCTCCGGGGCAGCGTGTTCGCGGAGCTCTTTGAAGCCGCCTTCATCTCTGAGGAGGCCGGGGCCGCCAAGCCCAGCAGGGCCTATTTCGACTATATACGCCGGCAGCTCCCCGGCCTGAGGGACGAAAACGCCCTGGTGATCGGAGATTCCCTGACCACGGACATCCAGGGGGCCAACAACGCCGGTCTCCCCTGCTGCTGGTTCAACCCGGCGGGAAAGCGCCGGAGGGAGGGACTGCGGGTGGATTACGAAATCCGGGACCTGCGGGAATTGCTGGAGATCGCATAAGGACATAAAAAGCGGCGCCGGAGGTCTCCAGCGCCGCTTCAGGCTGTCGAGAACGTCTTTTCGGCAGCCTGAACAAGCTGTTCAAATCTTGAAAAGGTTTGAACGGCTTCCTGCTGAAAAGGGAGGGAATCCATCCGCTCTTGCAGATTCCCTCATGCGGGGCCCCGCTCTTCGTCCGCCTCCCGCGTCTTTTGAAGATATTCCAGCAGAACCGTTCGGTCATTGGGAAGCGCGCCGTCCACCACCTTCTCCAAAAGCGTCTCCAGCGCCGCCCCCACGGCGGGGCCCCCAAGGCCAAGCGCCAGCAAGTCCCCTCCCCGGACCGCCAGCTGCCTCAGAGAAAAACAGGCGTCCTCCGCCAGAAGCCGGTTTAAAATGTCCTCTCCTTTTTGAATCTCCGCCTGCCGCCCCCAATAGGCGGGGGCCTGCGCCAGATTGTCCGCCCGCTTCAAATCCAGCAGCAGACGCAAGTCCTCCTCCCCCAGGGCCCGCAGGGCCCGGCGGACGCCCTTGTCCGTCCGGGGGATGTCCCGGTCGTGCCATTCGATGAGCCGGACCGTCCGCTCCCGGAAGTCGTTGGAAAACCGCAGCCGCCGGAGCATGGCGTCCGCCAGGGAGGCGCTGGCCTTGGCGTGGCCGTAGAAGTGGCCCACCCCCGCCTCGTCCAGCGTGAAAGAGGAGGGCTTGCCCACATCGTGAAGAAGGGCGGCGCACCGGAGCATGGGAACCGGAGGCGTTTCCATCATGGCGATGGTGCTGTGGTCCCAGACGTCGTAGCAGTGGTGAACGTTCCTCTGGTCAAACTGGAGCATGGGCAGCACTTCCGGCCAGAAAACCCCCACCACAAGGGGGTGGCGGTCCAGCACATCCCGGGCGCGCCGCCCGCAGAGGAGCTTGACCAGCTCCGCCCGGACGCGCTCCGGGGCGATGCTGCGCAGCAGCTCCCGGTTTCGCTCCATGGCGCGGCCCGTCTCCCCGTCCTCCTCCAGCCCCAGTACGGCGGCAAAGCGCATGCCCCGCAGAATCCGCAGGGCGTCTTCCTGAAAGCGCCGGTCCGGGTCCCCCACGCAGCGAAGCGTATTTCGCTCCAGGTCCTCCTGTCCCCCGAAGGGGTCCCGGAGCTCCCCCCGGAGATTCAGGGCCATGGCGTTGACCGTGAAATCCCGCCGGGCCAGGTCCTCCTCCAGAGAGTTCGTAAACGCCACGGAGTCCGGACGCCGGTGGTCGTGATACGTTCCGTCAATCCGGAAGGTGGTGACCTCCACCGGGCCTGCCGGCGTCTTCACGGTGACCGTGCCGTGCCGCAGCCCTGTGGGCTCCGCCCGGTCCCAAAACAGCGCCAGGGTCTTCTCCGGACGGGCGGAGGTGGTGACGTCCCAGTCCTCCGGCGCCCGGCCCAGCTGGCGGCCCCGGGACGGCAGCGTGTCCCGGACACAGCCGCCGACGCACCACGCCTCGTGGCCCGCTGACTCCAATGTTCTTAAAATGGCCTGTACATCTTCCGGAATCTTCATCGCTCCGCCCCTTTCGCCGTTGCATTTCCCTTGTTTCTGTATTATAATAAAATATCTTTTCGGATACAATCTTTTTTAACTTCCATTTTATGGAAAGGAAGCTGGTTTCCATGATACACAATCCAAAGCCCATCAGCGATTTCTTCGTTCCCGGTATGCGGGCCCATCTGGTGGGCATCGGGGGCGTCTCCATGTGCCCCCTGGCGGAGGTTCTGCGGGACAAGGGACTGGTTATCCAGGGCTCCGACATGACGGAGAGCGGCACCGTAGAGCACCTTCGCACCCTGGGTATTCCCGTGGCCGTGGGGCACAACGCGGACAACCTGGGGGACTGCGACCTGGTCATCCGCACCGCCGCCGTCCACGACGGCAACCCGGAGATTGCCGGGGCCATCGCCCGGGGCATCCCCGTGTACGAGCGGGCCCAGGCCTGGGGGGCCATCATGCGCCGCTATCCCAACGCCCTCTGTGTGGCGGGGACGCACGGGAAGACCACCACCACCTCCATGTGTACCCACATTTTCATGGCGGCGGAGGCGGACCCCACCGTCATGATCGGCGGCACTCTGCCCCTGCTGCACTCCGGCTACCGGGTGGGCCAGGGGGACACCATTATTCTGGAGTCCTGCGAGTACTGCAACAGCTTCCTCAGCTTCTACCCCACGGTGGCGGTGATCCTGAATGTGGAGGCGGACCACCTGGACTTCTTCCGGGACCTGGACGACATCAAAGCCTCCTTCCGCCGGTTCGCGGAGCTGGTGCCGGCCGGCGGCAGCGTGGTTGTAAACGCGGACAACGCCGGGGCCCGCAGTGTGGCCCACGGCCTGGACGCCTTCACCTTCGGCCTGGAGCCGGGGGCGGATTGTACCGCCATGAACCTCCGGGAGGACAAGGGCCGCCCGGTCTTCGACATCTTCGTCCATGACGCGTTCTATGCCCACGCGGAGCTGAAGGTCTACGGGCGGCACAACGTCTCTAACGCCCTGGCGGCGGCCTCCGCCGCCTATGCGCTGGGCCTTCCGGGGGAGGCGGTGGAGAGGGGACTTGCCTCCTTCACCGGCGCGGGGCGGCGCTTTGAATACAAGGGGACTTACAACGGCGCGGAGATTTACGACGATTATGCCCACCACCCCGATGAGCTCCACGCTCTGCTGACCACTGCCAAGGGCCTGGGCTACCGGCGGCTGATTGTGGCCTTCCAGCCCCACACCTATTCCCGCACCGCCAAGCTCTTTGACCGCTTTGTGGAGGAGCTGAAGCTGGCAGATGTGGTGGTCCTGGCGGAGATTTACGCTGCCCGGGAGCAGAATACCATGGGCATCTCCTCGGCGGACCTCTCCAAGGAGGTTCCCGGCTCCGTCTACTGTTCCACCCTGGACAAGACGGCGGAGGCCATCCGGAGGCTGGCCGGGCCGGGGGACTTGATTCTGACCGTCGGCGCGGGGGACATCTACCGGGCCGGGGAAAAGCTCTTGACAAAGGACTGACCAAACCATGGAACTCTCATCTTTATTCCACAACGTCCGCCCGGAGGGGGAGCTCCTTCCCCAGGAGGCGGCGGCCTTCGCCCTGCTGGAGGAGCTGGGCATGGAGTACGACCGGGTGTCCAGCGAGCCCGCCGACACCATGGAAAAGTGCGCCGCCGTCAGCCAGGTCCTGGGCGTGCCCATCTGCAAGAACCTCTTCCTCTGCAACCGGCAGAAGACGCAGTTTTACCTCCTCTGCATGGGGCCGGATAAGCCCTTCCATACAAAGGACCTCTCCCATCAGATCGGCTCCGCCCGGCTGTCCTTCGCTCCGGAAGAAGCGCTGTGGGAGCTGCTGCGCTGCACCCCCGGTTCCGCCACCATCCTGGGGCTGATGAACGACCGGGAGCACCGCGTCCGTCTCCTGATGGAACGGGAGGTCTATGAGGCGGAGTATCTCAGCTGTCACCCCTGCATCTGCACCAGCAGCTTGAAGCTCCGGACGGCGGACGTGCTTCACAAACTGCTGCCCCGCACGGGGCACGAAGTGACGGTGGTGGACCTGTAAAAAGAACCGGACGGCGCGGAAGGCGGCGTCCGGCTTTTTCTTGATTTGAAAAACGCGCCGTGGAGCTTTGAAGCTCCACGGCGCGTTTTATAAACGGAAGGAAGCGGGCGCTCAGGCTTCCTTGATGGCCGCCTGGGCCGCCGCGAGGCGGGCGATGGGCACCCGGAAGGGAGAGCAGGACACATAGTCCAGGCCGATCCGGTGGCAGAACTCCACGCTGGCGGGGTCGCCGCCGTGCTCGCCGCAGATGCCCAGATGCAGGCCTGGATTGGTGGACCGGCCCCAGCGGGCGGCATTGGAGATCAGACGGCCCACGCCGTGCTGGTCCAGCTTGGCAAAGGGATCGTTCTCGTAGATCTTCTTGTCATAGTAGGCGTCCAGGAACTTGCCCGCGTCGTCCCGGCTGAAGCCGAAGACCAGCTGGGTCAGGTCGTTGGACCCGAAGGAGAAGAAGTCGGAGATGGGGGCGATGTCGTCGGCGCACATGGCGGCGCGGGGAATCTCGATCATGTTGCCCACCTTATATTTCAGGCTGGAACCGGCCTCCTTAATCAGGGCGTCGGCCACCTCGGTGACAATGCTCTTCACATAGGCGAACTCCTTCAGTTCGCCCACCAGGGGAATCATGATCTCGGGAACCAGGTTCCACTCGGGATGGCGGGCCTGCACATTCAGGGCAGCCTTGATGACAGCCCGGGTCTGCATTCTGGCGATCTCCGGGAAGGTGACGCTCAGGCGGCAGCCGCGGTGGCCCATCATGGGGTTGAACTCATGGAGCCCGGCGATGATGGCCTTGATCTCCGCCACGGTCTTGCCCATTTCCTTGGCCATCGCCTCGATGTCGGCCTCCTCGGTGGGCACGAACTCGTGCAGCGGGGGATCCAGGAAGCGGATGGTGACCGGCAGGCCCTCCATGGCCTCATAGATGCCCTCGAAGTCGCCCTGCTGCATGGGCTCCAGCTTGGCCAGAGCCTTCTCCCGCTGCTCCACGGTGTCGGAGCAGATCATCTCCCGGATGGCCTGGATGCGGTCGTCGTTGAAGAACATATGCTCCGTGCGGCACAGGCCGATACCCTGGGCGCCGAACTTCCGGGCCTGGGCTGCGTCGTGAGGCGTGTCGGCGTTGGTGCGGACCTGGAGGCGGCGGTACTTGTCCGCCCAGCCCATGACCCGGCCGAACTCGCCGCCAATCGCGGCGTCCACCGTGGGGATGGCGCCGTCATAAATGTTGCCGGTGGAGCCGTCCAGGCTCAGCCAGTCGCCCTCGTGGAAAATCTTGCCGGCCAGCTCGAACTTCTTGTTCTCCTCGTCCATCTTGATCTCGCCGCAGCCGGAGACGCAGCACTTGCCCATGCCCCGGGCCACCACGGCGGCGTG
>ERZ777306.1137-NODE-1137-length-45240-cov-5.831670_pt1 | contig 45240 bp, 25 predicted proteins | sample MGYA00374966_ERZ777306 | MGnify/ENA primary metagenome ERZ777306 (study PRJEB29329, sample SAMN06343882) | mouse gut metagenome | isolation source: Mouse cecum | place: Austria: Vienna | collected 2014-11-15 ... | reverse complement strand
AACGACTGCGTGTTTCGCGGCATAACGCGAAACGGCGAGGACGTGAGCAAAAACTACGAGATACGGTACAGTTTGGGTATCCTCACCGTAACTCGCAGACCGATAACCGTTACGAGCGCAAACGCGTCTAAAGTATACGACGGCACGCCGTTGCAAAACACTTCGTGGAACGCGGCGGAAAACGTCACTTCGGATACCAAAGTCGTTGCGGGCGAATCGATATCCGTGAAAGTAACGGGTTCGCGCACGGAGATCGGCGAGAGCGCGAACACCATTTCCGAAGTTACGATAACAAAGGGCGGCGTCGACCTTACGGCGAACTACGATATTTTGCGCGCGCCGGGGTATTTGCTTATAACTAGCGGAAAAACAATGATGGACGATCCCGCGGAGCCGCCCGACATTGTGACGCTGCGGTTGTTTTCCTATGTCGACAACAGCAGGATATATTTGCGTTCGGGAAGCTACGGCGAGTATAACGGGCACGATTTCGACGCCGCGCGAGAATATACGGGCGCGCCCGCGATGAGCTATTTGCCGACCGACGCTTTGGCGCGCGGCGGCAAAACTCCGATAAACGTTTCGATCGATTTGGTTTTGACCGATTTCATGTTGCCGTATTTTGCGGTGTACGACAATGAGTTGCCGCAGCCGAGCGACGTGCGATTCGATTCGGATAAAAAACTGTACGATGCGGCGTACTATTCGTACGACTATCTGTCCGATAACGGCGCGTACATAAAAGGACTCGCCGCGGCAAGCGACGAGGAGATCGCGTACCGTGCGTTCGTCAAGCAAAACTATCTTTCCGTTCCCGATTCTACGCGCGCGTACTTGGATCGGTATATTACCGAAAACGGTATAAACCGCGGCAGTGCGACTCTTATCGGCGACGTCGCGGAAGTCGTGAAAAATTCGGCGGAATATAAGTATCTGTTTCCCGCGGAACTGAACGAAGCGGACGACTTGGTCGTTGCGTTTTTGCGCGACATTAAGCAGGGCGTGTGCCGCCATTATGCGGCGGCGGCTACGCTTATATACCGCACGCTCGGCTACCCCGCGCGCTATACTAACGGTTATGTCGGAAATACCGCGGCGGGGAAATGGGTGGACATAAAAGCGAAAAACGCGCACGCTTGGGTCGAGGTATATATCGACGGCGTCGGCTGGATACCCGTGGAAGTTACGGGCGCGTCGTTCGACGATTCAGGCGACGGTAACGGCGGCGGCGCAAAGCCGTCGGTAGACGACAACACCGTAAAGCCCGTCGATTGTTTCAAGATGTACGACGGCACGCCGCTGACTCCGCGGAACGAGGTGCAGGGTTTGACGAAGTATACGGCAATGGGCTACACTTATACGGTGTCGGTATCCGGATCGCAAACGGATATCGGTTACGGTTCGAGCGTGATAGACCGGCTCATTCTGCGCGATCGGAGCGGCGCGGTGGTGCTCGACAAAAACGGCGATAATATCACATGTTACGAGTCCGATATGAAAAATCTCGCGTTCGGCGAAGGCAAACTGCATGTGTACGAGTACGAGATTTCGGTAAGCTCGGGTAGCGACGTTAAGACGTACGACGGCACGCCGTTGTATTGCGATAAGTTTACCGTTACGGACGGCGCGGAAAATCTCGCTTTGCGCGGGCATACGCTGAGCGTGAGCGGCTTTACTAAACATAAAGGCGTCGGCTCGGTGTATAATCTCATGACGGTAAAAGTTTTGCAAGGCGACGAGGACGTTTCGGTGCGTTATCACGTAAATTACGATTACGGCACGCTCACCGTCAACGCCGTGGAGTTCACGGTGCGGGCGGGCAGTAGGACCGTTACCAAAGCCGAACTCGACGCGATGGGCGGCACGCTCACTTGCGACGAGTACTCGCTTTTTTATAACGGCGTCGAAATGAGTTTTGAGGAGATCGCCGCTGCGTGCGGACTTGATAATTTTACCGTCGAAGTGAAGATATCCGGTTCGCAGTCAAAGCTCGGCAGCGCGGACAACATTGTGGAATCCGTGACCGTGCGCGACGGAAACGGCGAAAACGTGACGTCGCTGTTCAGAATAACCGACGAAGTGGGAAAGCTCGTCGTAAGGAGGTAAAGGCTCTATTTAATGTTATACACCGATTATTACAAAAAGTTTTCAAAGCTGGTAGCGGCAATGACCTTTGTCAAGCGTCATTGGATCCCGATACTTATAGCGGCGGCAGCGGTGCTCGCAACAGCCGTAACTTTGACGTCCACAAAAGGTCTGGTGTATGACAAGACTGCGCCGCCGCAGAACATAACATACGGCGAAGAGTTCGTTTATTCTGCGGGCGCGTTTATGAGCGGCAAGGTAGCGTACGAATTCCGCGCGGACGGCAGCGACGAGTGGACGAGCGAACGCCCCCTGCGCGCGGGCAAATATTACGTTCGCGCATTGTCTTACCGCGCGTTCGGCATCGCAAGCTACGGCAACGAGCACGGTTTTACGATCATGCCCAAGCCCGTCGACGTAAAAGTCGCTGACAGAACGATTTTCGGCGACGCGCCGCAGGTGTCGGCGGAGCTTTGCTATGACGATACTATATCGTGCGACGGGTTTGCATACGGCAATTTGGCGTTGACAGAAACCACGGTGCGCGCTATACTCGGCAGCGTTAAAATAACCGACGCCGACGGCAACGATGTTACGGGTTCGTATACTCTCAACGCGCCCGAGTACGGCATAACTTTTGAAAAGCGCGCCATTCGCATAACGGTAGAAAAAACGGAGATCGCGTACGACGGAAACCCTCACCGTTTCGGCGGGTTCGACGTAACGCAAGGTTCGCTCGCCGAAGGCGACGTTTTGACGGCGACGTTCGATTCGACGGTGACCGAAGTCGGCTCTATAGACGTAGAACCCGAATTCGTCGTCACGAGCAAGGAAGGAATCAACGTAACCGGCAATTACGAGATAGACGTGCGCGCAGGCAAGCTCGAGATCACCCCGCAAGTGCTCACCGTAAAAACCCCGAGCGCGTCGAAGGTGTACGACGGCAAAGAGCTGTTTTGCACCGAGGGCTACGAAATAATAGGCGGAAAGCTCGCGGACGGGCACGAGCTTGTTTTGTCGGCAAACAATTACTCGCGCATAACGGAAGCGGGCACGGAAAAGAACACGCTCGCGTTTACCGTGTCAGACGGCGGCGACGACGTTACCAAAAACTACGCGATCGCGCTCGTGGCGGGCACGCTCGAGGTCGTGAAGAAATCGGCTCTCGTCACGACTGGAGACAAATCTTGGGTGTACGACGGCGCGGCTCACGGCTTTGCCGCTCGCGCCGACGTTTCTGTAGACGGTCTTTTGAAAGAACTCGGTCACGATTTTTCGATAGTCGAATACGCTACGATCACCGACGTCGAAAAAATCGCAAATACGGTAAAGATAAAAATTACCGATAAAAACGGCAAAGACGTTACCGAAAATTACGCGGTCGACAATACGACCGCAGCGGGCGCGCTCGAGATAACTCGGCGTGCCGTAAAGATAAAGACGAACGATCGCACTTGGGTATACGACGGCGAAACGCATTCCGACGACGGCTTTGCGCAAACGGCCGACAGCTTGTACGGGTTTGTCGCCGGACACGTATGTCAAGCGTACGGTGCGACGCAGATGACCGACGTTATTTACGACGGCGGAACCGTCGGCACGGCGGATAACGTGTTTGCGGTGACAGTCGCGTCGAACGGGAAAGACGTCACGTCCAACTATAAAATAGAATACGTTTACGGCAAGCTCAAGATCGTGCCGCGTCCCGTTACGGTCAAAGCGGACAGCGAGTCGCGGGTCTATAACGATATGCCGCTGTCGGTCGATCGCGTTACGGACGTAACGCCGAGCGGCGCGGGCGGCGGCTTGCTTAAGAGCAAGGGGCATTATTTCTCCGCCGTTTGCAGCGGCGAGCAAACCGACGTGGGAACGTCGTATAATGCCGTCGTTTCCGTCGATATACTCTGCGACGGCGTTTCGGTAAAGAGCAATTACGCTGTTTCGGTGTCCGACGAGCGCGGCGAGCTTACGGTCGCAAAGCGCCCGATAACGGTAGTCACTGCGAGCGAGCAATGGATGTACGACGGCAAGGAGCATAGCAAAAACGTCATTACCGCAACTAAACCGTACGGCGGCAACGACCCCGCGCTCGTGTCCGATCATGAGATTTCCGCGCGCGGCAATGCCGGCGATTACGCCGTCATAACGTTTGTGCGTTTCGACGGCGACGAAGTAGCAGGTATAGCAAACACTGTCACGCCCGTAATAAGATCGGGCGACGGCACGGACAAAACGGGAAACTACGAGTTTTTCTACGAATACGGCACGCTCACGGTAACGAAGCGTCCAGTGACGTTAAGACCCGCCGACAAAGGTAAAGTATACGACGATACGCCGCTTACGGGCAGCGATATCGAGGTTTTATCGAAGATCGGTTTTGCCGACGGCGATCTGCCGAGCGCGGTATGCAACGGCTCGCTTACCGACGTGGGTACTACGGATAACGAGATAGTAAACATCATAGTAGTGCGCGATAAAGACGACGTTACGGCTAACTACGAGTTTACGTTTGAAAAAGGCAAGCTCACGGTCACCGTGCGCGAGATCACCGTGACGACCGAGGGGCGCACGTTTGTTTATAACGGATACGAGCAAAGCAACGAGGTTTATAGTATATCGTCCGATTACGCCGACGGCGCGCTCGCAAACGGGCACGAGCCGCGCGTGACCGAATGTGCCGTCATCAGATTCGTCGAGCAAAATCCCGTAGAAAATAAGATCGTGATAGTAATCGAAAAGGGCGGAGAGGATAAGACCGCAAACTATAAGATAGCGTATGATTACGCTCATCTATACATGGATCGATTGATCGTGCGTGTAACTTGCGGCAGTCGCGGCGCGTACGGCGACGGCGATTGGGTGTACGACGGAACGCCGCATACATGGACCGAATTTGAATTGAAGTCATGCAACGCCGACGTCGATATTCCCGATTTCGATATTTTCGAGTTCGATCCGAACAAACCGTGTTCGAGCATAACCGACGTATTATATAATGACGACGGTACGGTGGGCAGTGCCGCCAACGTTTTCGGTGTTTCGGTCGTTGAGATCGTTAACGGCGAGCGTTCGGACAGATCGAATAATTACGAGTTGGAATATATCGGCGGAAAACTGACGCTCAATCCCCGACCGGTGACGGTAACGTCGGCAACAGCCGAATTCGTTTACGACGGGCAATATCACTCGGCGGAAACTTTGAGCGACGGCAGTATAACGTCCGAGTATTCGCCCGCTATAGTTGGCGGGCACGGCGTTACCGTGACCGATCATACTCAAGTGCGCGACGTTGTGCGCGACGCGGACGGCAACGTTGTAGGCGTCGAAAACGAAATATTCGTTGCGATAACCGACGGAGACAAAGACGTTGCGTTCAATTACGAAATAACGTACGAATACGGCACGCTGACCGTCAAGCCGCTCGAATTGACGATTTCGACGAGCAGTAAAACTTGGGTATACGACGGCAATCCGCACAAAGCGGAAGAATATACGTTGTCGCCCGAAAATATCCCCGATGCGTGCGCAGTGGACAGCACGCGTTCGGTCGCGGAAATGACCGACGTTATCAGAAACTCCGACGGGAGCATAGGCGCTATCCCGAACGAGTTTTACGTTGCGATCACGCGCGACGGCGCGGATGCGAGCGATAATTACGAAATAAAATACGAGTACGGCGCGCTCAAAATAGAGCCGATCGTAATATACTATTCGACGGGCAGCGCCGAAAAATATTTCGACGGCACACCGCTCGTTTGCGCTACTGCGAGCATAGACAACGATCCGTTTGTTTCCGATCATGCGTGCGAGATAGCGGCTACGGGAACGATCACGTTCGCAGGCTCTGTGAAAAACGACGCGACGATCACCGTCAAAAGCGGAACCGAAGACGTTACTCACAATTACGAGCCTACGCCGAGCGCCGCGCCGTACGGTATAGGAACGCTCACGGTAAAAGCGGTAAAGATAAAAATTACGACGGAAAGCGACAGCAAAGTTTACGACGGCACGCCGCTGAAAAAAGAAAAGTATTCTTATGCCGTGACCGAGGGCGAAATGCCGAGCGGGCATATTTTTAATGTGAAATTCGGCGATGGGCGGACCGACGCGGGCAGCTCGGATAACACCGTGACCGTAAAAGTCATGTGCGGAGCCGACGATATGACGCGCGGTTACGAGTTTGAATACGAGTTCGGCAAACTGACCGTGAAGTTTCGGAAAATAATAATCACGACGACGACCGAGGTTTGGGAGTACGACGGCAAACCGCACAGAGGCGACGTGTTGTCTATAGGCGGCGACGGTTTAGCTAGCGGTCATACGTATAAGAAGCTTGGATTCACTGCGCCCATACCCGTGATTTCGGGAATAAAGAATCAGATTTCTGTATACATCTTCGATGAGGCAAATAACGACGTTACGAAAAATTACATAAGAAATTTTATTTACGGCACGCTTACCATTACGCCGCGCAAGATCACGATAACTACGTCGAGCGCGAGCAAGATGTATGACGGAGAATTTCTGTCCGCGCCTGCTTTCGAGATAACGGCGGGAACGCTTGCCGACGGTCAAACCGCATCCGTGCTCATCGATACGGAAACGAAGATCAGATATTTCGGCACTGCGGAAAACAGATTGCAGATTTTGATCAAAAACGGTATACGCGCCGTTACTACAAACTACGATATTACTTGGAAATACGGCGAACTCGAGATAACGAAACGCCCCGTAACGATAGAGACCGCGTCGCATAAATGGCAGTACGACGGCGCGCAACATTACGATAATCACGGCGACGCAGGTTTCGGCTCGCCCAATCAAATAGCGGAGTGCGACGAGATAATCGGCGAAAACTATGCGACTATAACCGATGTCGGAGAAAAGCCCAACACGTTCACTGTCAAAATCTATTCGGACGGCAAGCAAGACGCAGAACACGACGCAACGGCAAGTTATTCGTTTAACGCAGACGAAATAGTCTACGGAGTTCTCAACGTTTACGAAGTTTCGGGCGGCGGTGACGGCGACGGCGACGGCGACGGAAACGGAGGCGGCGGCAACGGCGGCAGTTCGGGCGGAGGACAAATAGGCGGCGGCGAGATAGGCATGCCGGAAGGCGGCGACGGCGACGGGAGTGCGGTCATACTGTCGTTCAAAACGAGCTATGCGGGCGAACTGTATATGCGTCAACGCAGTTTCGGCGATTACAGACTGAATAACAAAGTTGTATGGGGTCAAGCGAGCAATTACGCATATACCGTGCCGCACGATACAAATAGATACGCGTTGTCGTATCTTACGAGTATCGCGCTCGAGAATTCCGGCGTCGTTGCGCGCGATGTGGAGATCAAGCTCGAAAACATTGCGTCGTACGTATTGCCGTACTACGCCGGGTTCGGCAGCGAAGTGCAAACGAGCGACGTGTTGTATGCCGGTGCAAGCAAGCAATATACCGCATCGTTCTATCCGTATGAGTTCGGCGGAGTACTGCCGTCCGTTCCGCAAAGCTATGCCGCGGCGGAACGAAAATATTACGAGTTTGTCAAGGAGAATTACTCGAATATTCCGCAAAGCACTCTCGAATATATGCGCAAGGTCATTGCAATGCAAAAGTTCGACGAGAGCAAGAGGAACGGCACGGTCGCCGACCGGTTGTCGCTCATCGAGAGCGTTGCTCGGTATATTCGCGGCGCAGCTACGTACAACATGCAGTATAACAGAGCGCTCGACAGCGAGAGCGACCCCGCCGTGGAGTTTTTGCGCTCGTATAAAGAGGGCATATGCTCGCATTACGCCACGTCCGGCACAATGCTGTTGCGCGCGCTCGGTTTTCCCGCGCGTTATACTACGGGCGTGACTGCGCGTTCTGACGGCGGCGGCGAGTGGCAAGAGGTGCGCGCCGCCAACGCGCACGCTTGGGTCGAAGTGTATATCGAGAGCGTCGGGTGGATCGAAGTAGAAGTTACGGGCGGCGGCGACGACGGCAGCGGCGGAGGTAACGGTCCCGGCGACGGATCGGGAAACGGTGAGACGTCAAAAAGCTTTACGGTAAAACCGCTCGACGTTTTCGTTGAACAGGGCAATGTCGCTCGACCCGAAAACGCGGTTGTGGAAGAAACGGGCGCGCTGCAGTCTTGGCTTAAAAAGGGTTACAGTTATACGGTCGAAACGGAAGGCGAACAGAGCGCGCTCGGCACGAGCGCGAGCCGTATCACCGAGTTTAGGATATACGATCCGCGCGGCAATGACGTGACGGACGAGTTCGACATAAAGTTTGCGACGGGCAAGCTGTGCGTCACAAAGCCGCAGGTCAAGCTTTATATCTACGGCAGACAATCGGTCTACAACGGAAACGGCGTGTATTTCGACGACTACGACTACGACTACGACACGGACGATCTGCCCGCAGGTTATACGATAGAGCTTGCGATCGACGGCATAGGGATAGAATACGGCGCAATGACTATAGAGGGGCTGCGCAACATTCTGGAAAGCAAAGGCTCGTGGTATACGGTGCGAAACGCCGCGGGCGCGGATGTTACCGCGTCGTTCTCCCGCGATCGGTTCGTATTGCCGTATATAGATATAGACGTTAAAAAATTGAAGACCGACATGTCTGAAATATACGTGCTCGAGCTTACCGCGCGTACGCTGAACTTTTTATCGGGCTCGGCTACGAAAGTATACGACGGCTCGCCGCTCGTGAACCATACCGCATTTTTGACGTTCGGTACATTGCTCGACGGACACAGAGCGGAATATAAATTCACCGAGGAACGCATCGACGTAGGCGAAATATCGAATATTTTCACCGTCGTGATTTACGACGGAAACGGCAAAGATGTGACCTCTATGTATAATTTGTACTATAAATACGGTACGCTCGAAGTCGTATACGAATAGGCTGTTATGTATTATCAATGCAAAGCGCTTGATTTTATGCGATATTTGGTATATTATATTATTTACACGGCGCGGAAACGCCGTGCAGCGAGCGTACGTTTTTAATAAAAATAACAACAAATCGAACGAGTTATGTCGTTCTGTTGTAAATGATTCAAAGGATCAATCTGTTGCGGTAACTGTAAATAAGAAAAACAATCGACAAATCGAACGAGTTATGTCGTTCTGTTGCAAATAAATCAAAGGATCAATCTGTTGCGGTAACTGTAAATAAGAAAAACAATCGACAAATTGAACGAGTTATATCGTTCTGTTGCAAATAAATCAAAGGATCAATCGGTGATTGTGGAATATTTGGCGATCATAATAATAACGACAATATCGGGCGTAGTCGGCACGGGTCTCGGCGGCGTTATAGGCGCGGTGCTGAAACGCGATTCAAACAAGGTAGTAAGCCTGCTGCTGTCGTTTGCCGCAGGCGTCATGCTCGCGGTGGTCAGTTTCGATCTCATGCGCGAGCCGATAGACATGATGAACGAGGGCGTGTTGCCGTCGTATACGCCCGTGCTCGTCGTGCTTGCCGTCGCCGTAGGATATGCGACCGTGTACCTGCTCAACTTCGCCATAGACAAAAAAACAAACAAGGAAGTAAAGCACATCGACGAAAACCATCCGCAAACGGCTGACGATCTCGACGAGCTTATCCATTCCAACCATTACGAATCGCATAAAACCGAGACCTCGAGCAAAAAGAACGTCAATTTGTTTGTGGCGGGGCTTGTCATGATGAGCGCGATCGCTTTGCACAACCTTCCCGAAGGCATGGTCATCGGCGCATCGTATGCCATAACGCCCGATTTGATACAAAATCTGTTTTCGGGCAGCGGCTTCATCATGGCTATGGTGATAGGATTGCACAATATTCCCGAGGGCATGGCTGTGTCCGTACCGCTCATTTCGGGCGGAATGGGCAAAGCGAAAGCCGTAGGGCTTACGGCATTGAGCGGCGTACCCACCGTAATAGGCGCGGTAATAGGCTTCGCGCTCGGCGGCATAAACCAAATAATGCTCATGCTCTCGCTCGGCTTTGCGAGCGGCGCGATGCTGTACGTAGTATTCGGCGAACTTTTGCCCGAATCCATACTGATGTGGAAAAGCAAGCTCCCCGCGCTCGCGCTTTTCGTCGGCGTGCTCGCAGGCTTTTTACTCGTTATGTTTTAGCTTAACCGCGACGCGCGTTTATCGAAATTTCAATAAAACTCGGAGAGATAAGAAACGGCTTTTTTCAGAGACAACATAACCGCAAAAAGGAAAGGATCATGCGATTAGTCATCAAAGTAGGCACATCCACGCTCACGCACGCATCGGGACGGATAGATATTCGTCACGTAGAAAGCTTGTGCAAAACCGTGAGCGACTTGAAAAACGCCGGACACGAACCCATAATCGTTTCGTCGGGCGCTATAGCGATGGGCGTAGCCAAGCTCGGTCTCGCCTCGCGTCCAAAGGATATGCCGTCCAAGCAAGCGGCAGCCGCCGTCGGTCAGTGCGAGTTGATGTATCGATACGATAAACTGTTCGGCGAGTACAATCATAGCGTCGCGCAAGTGCTCGTAACCGCCGAAGACATTAAAAATTCGGCGCGGCAAGCGCATTTTCAAAACACCGTTTTCAAGCTCATCGAACTCGGCGTCATTCCGGTGATTAACGAGAACGATACGGTGTCCACCGCCGAGATCTCGGTAGGCGATAACGATACGCTCGCGGCAATTGTCGCAGTCGGGATAAATGCCGATATGCTCGTGCTTTTATCGGACATAGACGGCTTGTACACTTCCGATCCGCACAGGGACGCCGCTGCCGAACGTATCGCACGCGTAGACGAGATAGACGACCGCATATATGCGATCGCGGGCGGCGTCGGGAGCAGCCGCGGCACGGGCGGCATGGCGACCAAGATAAAAGCCGCCGAAATCTGCACGCGCGGCGGAATAGATATGATAATTGCCGACGGTTCGTCGCCCGACGTTTTATATAATATAGCGGACGGCGAGAGCGTAGGCACGCTTTTCGTCGGGAAAAAAACAAAATGAAAACGATAGAAATTTTGGAAAACGCAAAGCGTGTAAAGACCGAAGTCGCGTTGCTGTCGACGGCGGATAAACGTCGCGCGCTCGAGTGCATGGCGGACGGAATAGACGCGCACTGCGCGGATATTTTGCGCGCAAACGCCGAGGACATGCGCGCCGCACGGGATAAAACATCAATAGTGATGCTCGATAGGCTCGCGCTCGACGCGTCGCGGATAAAAGCGATGTCGGACGGGCTTCGCGAGATTTCGCGGCTGCCCGATCCCGTAGGCAAGATAATGAACGAATATGTTCGCGAGGACGGATTAAAGATATGCAAGGTCGCCGTGCCGATGGGCGTAGTCGCAGTCATTTACGAAAGCCGTCCCAATGTGACGGCGGATGCGGCGGGGCTTGCGCTGATGAGCGGTAACGCATGTATATTGCGCATCGGTAAGGAAGCGTATCGTTCGGCGCGCGTAATAGTGGACGCCATGCGCGAAGGTCTTAAAGCGTCGGGCTTGTCCGAGCATACGATCGCGCTCGTAGATGACGCGTCGAGGGCGAGTGCGGACGAGCTGATGCGCGCCGTCGGGTATGTGGACGTGCTCGTTCCTCGCGGCGGCAAGAGCTTGATAGATAACTGCGTGATGAACGCCAAAGTTCCGTGCATACAAACGGGCACGGGCATATGTCACGTGTACGTGGACGGCGCGGCGGATATGACCAAGGCGCTCGATATTATAGAAAACGCAAAATGCAGCCGCCCGTCGGTGTGCAACGCAATGGAAGTGTGTCTTGTGGATAACAGTATCGCGCAAAGCTTTTTGCCGAAACTATGCGAGCGTCTGGCGTCGAACGGGAAAACGCCCGTGAAATTGAAACTCGACGAACGCGCGTATGCGATCATAGGCGAAACGGAAAATTGCTCGCGCGCCGAAAAGGACGATTTCGATACCGAGTTTTTGGGTTATGTCGCTGCAGTCGGCGTTGTCGACGGCGTGAACGGGGCGATAAAGCATATAAGCGCGCACTCGACGGGGCACAGCGATTGTATAATTACCGAGGATAATACCGCGGCGGACTTGTTCTTGCGCGCGGTGGACAGCGCGGCAGTGTACGTCAATGCGTCGACTCGCTTTACGGACGGCGGCGAGTTCGGACTCTGCGGCGAGATCGGAATATCAACGCAAAAACTGCACGCGCGCGGACCCATGGGTTTGAATGAGCTTTGCACGTATAAGTATATTGTAATAGGCAACGGTCAGATAAGAAAGTAATCATGATTGAAAGGCTTGTTAATAATATTTGGAGATAAACATGCAATTTATAATATATATGATTATATCTTGTGTTACCTTTTTGATAATGCCTATTGCATTAGGAATTATGCAAAAAAACGCTCGCATGCGAGAGAAGAAATTAAACAAAGACGAATTTATAATGAAAGCGTCAAAAGCATTTTGTATTTCTATGGTAATATTTACAGTGATATGGGTTATCGTTATTATAATTCTCAATATTTGTGAGGATATATCGATTTGGATAAATATTGTATTATGGGGATGCGAGGTGTTTTTGATTTTATGTTGTATACAGAGTTTTCGTCAAGAGATTTCTGTTACTGCTTTAGAATTGTTTTATACACCTATGTTCGGGAAAAGAAGAGTTGTAAAGATAAAAGATATTGAAAAGGTTGTTGTATGCTTATATTCAAGAGGAGTAGTAAAATATAAAATTTACGTATTGAAAAAAGTGTTTTGTAGCTTTTCGAATACAGCAACGGGAGCAAAATTGTTAATTGATATTTTAAGAGAATCCCATATCCCTATACATGATAAAGCATGAAACTAACTAAATATGAATCAATAATAATCTCAAAACAAACGGAGCGACTTGAAATAAGTCGCTCCGTTTGTTATTGCAAATATTCTCATACTTGACAAATACGGGAAAGAAGTGGTACAATACAAGTACGACGCATGGGGCGGCATACGAACAGAGGTAAATGACGAGACCCATGCGTTAATAGCAGAGCTTAACCCGTTCCGTTATAGGTCGTACTACTACGATACGGGAACGAACCTTTACTATCTTAATACGCGATACTACGATCCCGAGACAGGTCATTCATTTCTCAAGACGACGTATCCTATCTCGATCCCGAACACATCAACGGGCTTAATCTGTTCGCGTACTGCAACAATAATCCCGTGATGAAGGTAGATCCGAGAATGACAAAAGCCGTAGCTGTATCAATGCAAATATTTTTTGTACCCTATTTTTCCGCAAAGCAGCTCAAAACGATGGCAAAATATCTCGAAATCGGCAGAGCGGATACATATAAAGAAGCGTTGAATCTTTATATCGGCGAGACTGCCGAGCAAGAATATCGAGATAAAATGCTGCAAAAAGACAAAGAGAACAAGAGAAAACTTTCCGAAGCCGAAAAGGCGAAGAGAAATGCGGAGATGTCTGCGAGGATAGCCGAGCGTAAAGCTCAACAGGAAGCAAAAAAGAGAGACGAAGAAATTAAAAATCTTCTCAAAAAATTGGAAAACAAATAAATTATTGCAAAGATCGATCGTATATGATATAATCATTGCAGCAAATGAAAGACAACGCGAGGAATCGATGTACTTAAGCAAATCGAAATATTGTAAATTGTGCCAATGCCCTAAGATTTTGTGGCTTGAAAAATACAAGCCCGACGAGGCGGTCGAGGACGCATCGGCACAAGCTCGATTTGATACGGGCAATCGCGTCGGCGATTTGGCTATGGGGTTGTTCGGAGAGTTTACCGAGGTCACGGCATATAAGCCCGACGGCACGCTCGATCTCGATTCTATGATCGCAAAAACGGCGGAACTCGTTGCGCGCGGTGAGGACAATATCTGCGAGGCGTCGTTTTCGCATAACGGACTGTATTGCGCCGTGGATATTCTGAAAAAGCAAGACGGCGGTTATACGATATACGAAGTCAAAAGCTCGGCGCATGTCAAGCATGTATACATAACAGACGTTGCGTATCAAAAGTACGTGCTCGAAAAGTGTGGTGTGAACGTGACGGGTACATATGTGGTGAATATAAATTCCGACTATGTGCGTCGCGGCGCGCTCGAACTCGACAAGTTGTTTAAGATAACCGACGTTGCGCAGTTCGTAGGCGAGGAGTATTCCGAGGTGGAACAAAACGTTGCCGCCGCCGAGGCTTTGCTTTCTCGTGCGGACGAGCCGAATATCGATATTGACGTATACTGTTCAAGCCCGTATGAGTGCGCATTTTTCGAGTATTGCAAGCGCGCGCACGGCGTGCCTAACCCGTCCGTTTTCGATCTGTACAATCTTGCGCTTGCGAAAAAGGTCGCGGCATACAAGAACGGACTTGTCTCGTTCGACAAACTGCGAAACAGCGAGCTTTGCAAGAACAAGTTGCGCGCGCGTCAAGTCGATTTCGCTTTGCGCGAACTCGGTACATATATAGATAAATCGGATATACGCAGGTTTCTCGATCGATTGACGTACCCGTTGTATTTTTTGGATTTCGAGACTATGCAGCTCGTCGTGCCCGAGTATGACGGCAGCAAGCCGTACAGTCAGATCCCGTTTCAATACTCGTTACATATAATTCGCGAAAAAGGCGGGGATGCGGAGCACAAGGAGTTTTTGGCAGAGCCGGAGATCGATCCGCGCCGCGCGCTTGCCGAGCGGCTCGTAAGCGATATACCGCAAGGCGTCACTACGCTTGCTTATAATAAAAACTTCGAGTGCGCGCGAATAAACGAGCTTGCGAAACTGTTTCCCGATTTGAGCGAGCGGCTTTGCTCTATTCGCGACGGAATGGTCGATTTGATCGTGCCGTTTCATAACGGAAGCTATTACAACCGAGCAATGGGCGGATCGTTTTCCATAAAGAGCGTGCTGCCCGCGATTTTCCCGAACGATCCCGAGCTTGACTATCACAATCTCGACGGCGTGCACAACGGCAGCGAGGCGATGGATATTTTCCCGAGAATGAAAAACATGCCGCCCGAGGAGCGCGAAAAAGCGCGGAAAAATCTGCTCGAGTATTGCAAACTCGATACGTACGCCATGGTCAAAATTTTACGCGAGCTTGAGCGTGTCGCGGAATAAAAATAAACATATCAGGAGAAAAACATGAAAATTTTCGGAATGCACATTAAGGAAAAGAACAGTGCATTAAGCAGCGTTAAACCGCATATAAGTATCGGTTGGAGCAGTCTCGGCGATTTGTCTTCGATAAAGACAAAGGATGAGTTACAGGAATTGTACGTAAAAACATATTCGGACGCGACAACCGCCGGCGTCGGTCAAAACGTAAGCCAAATAGGAACGTTTTTATTCGATATGAACAAGGGCGATTATGTTGTGCTTAGCGATTATAACATAGTTCATATCGGTAAGATTATTTCCGATTATTACTACGCCGTCATGGATTGTCAGGATAAAGATTACGTTAACAACAGAGACGTAGAATGGCTTGGGCATTATCAGACGAATGTGTTTAACAAGAATTTGCGCAATACTCTCGGCGCGGCGAGATCCGTATACGTTCTCGACACCAAATACGAGCAGGAAATAAAAGCGATCGTTTCCGATGAGTTGATTAAAAAAACCGCGTATTTTAATGAATTAGTGCAAAGAAAAGACGCGGATATCGGAGAACCCGACGGTTCGTATAACCTTTTTGCAAGTGTTGTCGACGAGTACGGTAAAGTCGATATTTCTGCATTGGATTACCGTGACTTGGAAGCGTGTTATTTCTCGGTTGTAGGCACATGGAAGTCTACTTTCGATAATAAGTGCGAACGAATTAAAAACAGCCATTTGCCGCAGTCGAGCAAAGACAAGCTGTGTGAATTATTGGATAGTTTGAAAAGTAAGAGCGCGAGCATGGGTATGTTCGGCACGGGATTTCAAACTTGCCAGAGTGTGGAACGAACCGCATCGCAAAAGATTGTAAAAATGCTTGTAGATATAAGTAACGAAACCGACGAAAAGAAATGCATAGAAATAGCGAGAAACACATTGCAAGATAAATATTACAGGGTAAATACGGGTATGGCGTCGATAATGCTGCATTGTCTAAAGCCTACCGTTTTTCCCGTAATCAACAATGCCGTCAAGGATATTTTCAATTTGCTTCACATAGGAATTCGCGACGACATTCAGCACTATGCCGACAGCGTGGAAACAATAAGGCAGTTCAGGGATAAGTATCTCAAGTTTTCGCATTACAGAACTTTGGACTTGTTTGCATACTATAAAAATAAAGAGAAAGAGGAATCGGCTGCCGAGAATAAAAGCAATGTTGCCGTTGACGGCGAAGACGGTGAAATCGCAAGTAATTATTATCCGAATATTATTCTTTACGGACCGCCGGGAACGGGCAAAACCTACAGTACGGTAACGAAGGCTTTGGCTATCATCGACGGTACCGAAATAAAAGATAAACTGAATAAAGACGAATACGCAGAATTGAAAAATCGATATGACGGTTATGTTAAAGCGGGCAGAATAGCGTTTACCACATTTCATCAATCGTACGGCTACGAGGAATTTATAGAGGGCATAAAGCCCGATCTCGATAATAAAGCCGGTCTTAAATACGACTTGCCCGACGGAGTATTCAAGGCGTTTTGTAAAGTTGCGGAAAAGGACGGCGGTAATAAATACGTTTTTATCATAGACGAAATCAACCGCGGTAATGTGTCTAAAATTTTCGGGGAGCTTATTACGCTCATAGAACCGTCCAAACGTTTGGGTAAGCCCGAGGAATACAGTTGCGTTTTGCCGTATAGCAAAGAAAAATTCGGAGTGCCTCAAAACGTATATATCCTCGGCACTATGAATACGGCGGATCGCTCGCTCGTTCAGCTTGACGCCGCGTTGCGTCGCAGGTTCGAGTTCGAGGAAATGATGCCGCGTTACGACTGTTTCTATGTCGATGAAATAGACGGTATAAAAATCGCCGATCTGCTCATGGGCATAAATAATAAGATATGCGTTTTGCTCGATAGAGAACATCAAATCGGACACTCGTATTTCATGGCGCTCGATGAAAATTCCACGCTTGACGATTTGAGGCGTATATTCAAAAACAGAATTATTCCGCTGTTGCAAGAGTACTTTTACGACGATTATAAAATGATAGAGTCGGTGCTTTGCGATAAATTCGTAAAACGCACATTGATCAAATTTCGCGACGGCAGCAGGGAAAAAATCGAGCTTTGCGTAGCCGACAACGCCGAGGACTATATCGAAATTTACGACGGTGCGGCAGAGAGCGAACAGTAATGATTGCCGAAACGAAGATGTATACCGTCGGTGAATTCGATGATATAACCGACAGCGACATAGGCGAAACGGCGTTTAAGCAATTGCGCGCGCTTATTCTAAACGACGGCGAAATGGGCGAAAGCGCAAATATCGACGAACTTATAACCGATGCATCCGTATGTATGAAGCTTTTTGCGCGTAACGGCAGAGAGACAATACGCGTAAAGAATTACGTAGGTATTATATCGTTGCCATGCGGTTTGACTATAGAGGTTTTGCCTAAAATTCCGTTCGGAGACAATGTGGTTGCGCGTAAGCTCGTTTTGGAGATGCTCAGGGCGTGCGGTAATATTCCGTATAAGCATTTTCAAAATGCCGATCTACGTACGGAACGGTTTACGCTGTTCGAGATATTTATACGTATGTTTATTGATGAGGTTACCGCATTATATAAGCGAGGGCTTGCCTCGGGTTACGTGTACACAGAGAGTAACGAACGATTTATAAAAGGCAAGCTTATAGTCAATGAAAATATAAAATTCAATGCCGTACACGGCGAAAGATTTTACGTCGGTTATGACGAGTTTGCGCTTAACCGCGCCGAAAACCGATTGATCAGATCGGCATTGCTGTATTTGCGCGATATAAGCGCATTTGACGAAAATCGCCGCGAGCTGCGGCGGTTGTGCTTGATGTTCGACGGCATAGACGCATCGGATAATATCGATCGCGATTTTGCGCGCTGTTCGTCCGATCGCAATATTAAACGTTATGCCGTCGCACTCAAGCTGTGCCGTGTGTTTTTGCGCAAGAAAAGCTTTACGCTGTACAGCGGACAAAACTCCGCCGCGTCATTGCTCTTTCCAATGGAAACATTGTACGAAAGGTACATCGCGATCGAAATGGCGAAAAACTTGCCGAGCGGGTGGCGGTTATCGGCGCAATACGGAAAAGTCAAGCTTTTCGACGGCGACAGATTTCCAATGCGCCCAGATATAGTGGTATTCGCGGGCGACAAAAAAATCGTGATCGACACCAAGTGGAAAAAGCTCAACGACGATAAATCGCAAAATTTCGGCATTTCTCAAGCCGATATGTATCAAATGTATGCGTATCACACGCGCATAGACGATGTAAAAAAAGTAGTACTGTTATATCCGCGCCATGACAAGTCGATTTCGATTCCGCCGTATACCGTAAAGGAAAAAGATATTACGATTGAAATAAAGTTTATCGATCTCTGCGAATATTTACGCGCGGCGCACGATGAACGCAGCGAGATCATGCATGGCGTTTGCGAATAAAATCACGCCTCCACAATATCGTCTATAAAATCGTCTTTGACGGCGTAGGTATGAAGTTTTGCCGCGCCGTTTTTGTCTATCAAAAAAAACTTGCGGTTGTTTTCCCAAGTACATTCGGCAATGCGTTCGTAGCCGTCGAAAAACGCCGTTAGCTCGGATTTGCTTATATTCGCCTTGAGGTCTTCCGAAAGCAGAGCGTACGCCGAGTTGACGTCGCCGCTTTTTATAAACGCGAACAGCCGCGATATGTGCGAAGTGGGTGGCGGGAGCGGTTTTGAATTGCCGTATACTATAATATACCGCGGCGCGAGCGACAATAAATAATGCTCGTCGTTCAGACGTATGCCCGTTGCAAGCTCGCTCGTGACGTTTTCCGTGCCGCACAGTTTGACCGTGTACGGCAGCAATGTGTGCTTGAGCGGCAGAACCGTTATGTACACCACGTCGAATTCCGACATCGTGAGATCGTCGGCGCGCTCGTAAAACTCGCCGTTGATAAGATAAACACATTCAAACTCGCTTTTAATATGCAGTTCCATACGCTAACTATATGCTTTTGTTTTTGTCGCTATGTATAATTTTCCGCCGATTTGTCTACAATCAGTCTCGTTATCGGATGCGGACTACATACGCATATATTACGGAGGTATTATGAACAACAACACATGGACTATAGAACAGACCAAGGCTTTGTTTAACCGCTGCGCCGCTGCGCGCAAGGCGGGGAAGAGCCTGTCCGCCGCATTCGAGGAGACGGCAAAGCTTACCGACCGCTCGGTAAACTCGGTGCGCAATTATTATTACAGTCAAGCCAAGACTTTCGAGCTTGTTCCGGACATTGCCGAAAAACTCGGTATTTCCAAGGCGGAGGTTCATCGCGACGGGTTTGTGCCGTTCCGTGCGGACGAGATAGACTCGCTCATATCGAGCGTGCTGACGGCAAAAGCGAAGGGGGTGAGCGTGCGCGCCGCGATAGCCGAGCTTGCCGAAGGCGACGGCAAAACGGCGTTGCGTTTGCAGAACAAATACCGTTCCGTATTGCGCTCGCACCGCGACGACGTGGAACGCGTAATGGCGGAACTCGAGCGCAAAGGCGTCGAATATTATAATCCGTATAAAAAATACGAGGCGGATAACTTCTCTCGGCTCACCGAGTACCTCGCCGCGCTCGACGATAAAAAGGTGGGCAAATTCCTGTCTATCATAGACAAATTGACGTGATGTGATCGCGCAAGCTTATACTAAAGAAAAAGCCCTCGCAATGAAATGCACCTCCATTAGCTTGTCTAACTTTTGGGGTGCATTTCAAAAGAGGGCTTTTTTGCATTGGCTTTATATTGAACGCTTTTATTATTCCGAGCAGAGTTCGGCGCAAAGCGCGTCGATCTGATCGCGAGCCTCGGCGTCGAGCGCGGACTTGACCGTTACGCCGTGCTCGGCAAACGTGATGTTTTTCATGGTCTCGAATTCGGCGCGCATGAGCTTTGCGGCGAGAGGCGCCCAGCTTCCGTTTTCTATAAATGCCACTTTGCGGTTTTGATAGCTCTTGTGCTTTAGCCTGTTTATAAACATTTCGGCGGCGGGGAATATTCCGCCGTCGTACGTGACGCTCGCGACTACGAGCCTGTCGTAGCGGAATGCGTCCTCGAGCGCTTCCGCAATATCGTCGCGGGCGAGGTCGAACAATGCGGTTTTTACGCCTTTAGCGGTCAGTTTTTCCGCGAGCAGTTTCGCTGCGTCGGCGGTGTGACCGTAGATCGAGGCGTAAGCTATAGTGACGCCTTTGTCTTCGGCGCGGTACGAGCTCCAAATATCGTATTTGTTCAAGTAGTAGCCGAGGTTCTCTTTGAGTATCGGACCGTGCAGCGGGCAGATGATCTCTATATCGAGCGCGGCGGCTTTTTTGAGCACGGTCTGTACGGGCGCGCCGTACTTGCCTACGATATTGAGATAATAACGCCGCGCCTCGCATGCCCAATCCTCGTCGGCATCGGGTATGCCGAACTTGCCGAAAGCGTCGGCGGAGAACAATACTTTTGCGCTTGCGTCGTAGGTGAGCATGACTTCGGGCCAGTGTACCATCGGCGCGAATACGAACGTGAAACGGTGTTTGCCCGTTACCAGTTCTTCGCCGTCTTTTACTACGAGTTTATTCTTTGCAACGTCGCCGAAAAAGCGTTCCGCAAAAGCGAAAGTTTTGGCGTTGCCCACGACGGTAGTGTTTGGATATTCGCGCAAGAATTCCGCAAGGCTTGCGGAGTGGTCCGGCTCCATATGAGAAATAACGATATAGTCGGGCTTTTTGTTCCCGAGCGCGCGCTTAACGTTTTGCAGCCATTCTGCGGTTTTGCGCTTGTCCGCGGTATCGAACACGGTAATTTTATCGTCGAATACTATATACGAGTTGTACGATATGCCGTTCGGCACTACGTATTGCCCTTCAAACAGGTCGATGTCGGCGTCGTTTACGCCAACGTATAAAATATCGGATGTTATCGTCATGATTTTGCTCCTTTTGTTTTTTCGGTTATATTATATCCGCATAATTTTGTATTGTCAAGCGTTTTCAAACGGTGCGAAATTCGGCGTGTTCGCAGACGAGAGACAGACTATAGGGTCCATAATTGCGCCTCCGAATATGTATACTATATTGTACCATATACGGTCTGTTTTGGCAATGCGTATTTTCGAGAAAATTCTATACTTATGGTTAAGTCTCGAGTATCGTTACTCTACGAACCGTAGAGTTGCCCGAAACGAACGATATAAAAGAAAAAAGCAAACTCGCGCGTTTGCGTTTGCTTTTTCCGTATCGATTATACCATGTATTTGTCGAGCTTGCCGGCTTGTTTCAGGAACGACAGCATCGTGTCGGCATTGAACACGTCGGGCGCGAGCGCGAGGCATATACCGAGGTCTGTACGGTCTATCATAGTCCGTATCCCGTAGCCGTCGTCGGGGTAAAGTCGCTTGAACACTCGAAATGCCGCGCTTTGCCGAGTTTTGAGCGCGGCGAGCTTGCTCGCGAATTCGGTTTTGAACTCGTTGCGCCTGTATTCGCACAGCCGCATTTTGAGCGGGGGATATATCGGCGCGGTGTAAAGACATGCTCGTCGCAGGTCTGCGCCGAAGTATTCGGTAAGCGCGTCCATGCGCCGCCCGTTGTCCGGCGGGAACTCCATGCCGTTGCCGTTTAGGTTCTTTATGTAAAAATCCGTGACGAACGCCGAAAGCAGCATTTCGGTTTCGCCGCGCATGCCGAGCGGACGTTCTTCCGCGGCGTACAGCATTCTCAACGCCTCGGACATCTGAGTTGCGCCGGAGCGGTGCAAAAGCTCGGGGTATCGTTCGGTTATCCGAGCGGCGGTTTTGCCGAACGTTACGAGCTTTTTTGCGGACGCTTCTCGGTCCTTTTCAACGGCTTTGAGTTCCGCGGTGAGTTTGGATACCAGCTCTGCGATTTCCGTCTCTACTCTCGAGTTCGGTTTTTGTCCGCTCATGCGCGCGCCGAACGTCATGTCGAACGCGCATAGATCGAGCGCGGCTATCTCGCCGAATATCGACGCGAGGTTCGGGTCTGCGTCGGACTCGTCGAACACTGCCGCGCACGGCTTTGCGCCGCGCACGAGCCGTGCGAACGTGCCGTCGGCGTCGCGATAAATATCCGCCGCGCACGATATGTAAGCGTGCGTCGGCGCAAGCACGAGTTTTTGCGTTCGGCACGCTCGCCGCGCGGCTGCGGCTTCGCGTTCTCCGCCGCGCGCCAAAACGACGTCGGCGTCGTTCGGGTCGTTGACGAGCCGATACCCCGCGCGCAAGATTCGCTCGGTATCGTCTACGCCCAATGCGTATACGCAAGTGCCTTGCGGCGCGGCGAACGTAAGCGCCTCGTCGACGGTATCGAAAAACTCGGTCTTTTCGACGGTGTCGGGAATTTTGTGAGGTTCTTTATTTACTGCGAGTTCCATACTGCGCCATTATAACAATAATGCGCGCGAATAATTACGGATAATACCCGCTATTTTGCCGTCGATTGTCGAAACGGAGAAAAGATAGAGTCAATGCTGTTTTTAATATTTATTCCATAAAGAAAAGATAAGTTATATTTTAATTAGAATTACGCATTACGTATTATCTTTGCGCTTGCGTCGTATACGAGCGAGTTCGGCGTTTTGATTATTTTGCGGCAGAAACCTTTTTTTCCGAAGCAGGGGATGAGATCGTATTTATCGCTGAACGATGCGATCGCGGTGAACGCCGCATTCAGTTCTTCGATAAACAGAGACGGGTCCTTTCTTTTATATACGAGCAGCACCGCGTAGTGCGCAAAGCCGCGCGCGTCCGTGTACTTTGCCGTATATATCTTGTTCACGTGCAAGTTGGTTTCTTTGCGTATGCGTTCGATCAATGCGGAAGTCGTTTGTTCGTCAATATCGGACGGAGTAAAAACGGTTTTGTATGTCATTTTAACGCCGACTTCGGTATCGTGCACCGTTTGGGCATTGTCTGCGGCGTTCTTGCGGTACTCGGCGATCCCGTCTTCGTCGCCCGTCATAAGATAGAAGTTCCCCGTAAGCTCGAGCGCGGCGTCTGCGAATTGGGCGGACTTACCCGCGGTCGCGAAATACCCGAGACATTCGCGGTCGTAATCGAAGTATAGGATCAAGCCTTTTATATAATTAGCGGTCGGCGCGTCCGGTTGCGCCGCGATCAGTTCGTCGGCGATCTTTGCCGCCATATCGTTGTCGACGCCGTAAAACGCGCGCATCGCAGCTGTTTTTTGCGGTTCGGTGAGTTCTTTGCCGCTCGCTTGCGCCTCGACGTATTCGTCCATGATCTTCTTCGGCTCTATGTATATTTCGTTGCGCATTTGCTTGTAGTTTGCGGAGTTGGCGTCGCGCATCATATTATCTGCAAGCGCGACGAAGTTTTTTTGTTCGGTCTTGTAGTTTTCGTCCGTCTCGACGTTGTGCGCGTTGTAAGTTTCGCAGCCGAACGCCTCGCGACGCATTTTGAATGTGGGGTGAGAATCGACGCGGGCGGGAATTTCTTTTGCGAGAAACTCATCCCAAGCCTTTTCGTGCCGCGTGCGGTAAACGTCGAACAGCGCAAGCTCTTGCGCGGCGTAGTCGGCGGTCGGTTCTTCGGGCGCGTAAAAATCGAAGTCGAGTTCGCGGCGCGGGCGGGCTTGAAAAAGCCCGATCATGCGCGATTTCGCGAGCGCGTTCACATACGTTTGCTTGTCGCCGAGCTTTGCTACGAGCGCGTCCGCCTCGATCTCGTGATGGCGCGATGCGAGCGTTGAATATGCGTTTACGGCGAACGCGACGAGTACCGTAGGTATAAACGTAAAAAACATAGTGATCGTTTGCGAAAAGTTATCGCTGTCATTGCAGAAAGCGTTTTCGGCGCGCGCATATGCCTTGCCGCGCGCGGAATCCTTATTCTTTACGTGCGCGAACTCGTGCAGCAGAACGTTGTACAGCTCGGCGCGGGTGAGCGTGGCTACGTACATATATTCCATGCAAATTACTACGATGTTGCCGTTCAGCGATACGGAAACGCCGTAGCCCGCATCGAAAAGCTTAACCGGGTAGTTGCACCCCGCTTTTTTTGCCGCGTCATGCGCGGTATCGTACAGCAGCGGATATGCGGAAGGGAAAAGCTCGAGCGGTGCGGGCGGCATGTCGATCGGCTTTTTCACTACATGGAAAAACACGTTGATAAACGGATATAACGGCAGCGCGCCCGCGATCGTAATTATTATGTACGGATCGAGTTTGCCGTAGAAAATTTCGGCAAGCGCGCAGACTGTGAGCATAACAAGCGCTATCATGAACAACACGTAAAAATACGAAAAAAACAGAACGACGTTCACGTTTCGCCGAGCCTTGTCATAATCGGCTTGTATCTTTTTCATTATTCCTTCGGCAAATTCGTGAGCTTGCTTCGTTTTTATTTTTTCGCTCAATCGTTTGAAAATCACCGTGCCGACGACGTTCGCGATCATTATTACCGCCAAAACAACGCAAGAGATTATAAGCACGATGTTCCAGACTTCTTTAGTTCCGCCGATAAAAAAAGCCGACGTGGAGGCGGCGAACGATATAAGCGCGCACACCGTCAGTTTGGCGAATAGCAATAAACCGTTTTTTATGGAATCGTTCATATTTTCCTTATGCTTGTTCAAAGTATTATTCATAATTATATCACATTGCGACCGATAAAGCAATGCTTTGCGCGATAAACTTCCGTTATGCGCCGTAAAGCAAAGCGCGACGCTTTATGTTGCGTATATATCATTCGGTTGTTGACAAAACGGCGAAAATGTCGTATAATGGGAAAAAATACAAGGGAACATATTTACTTGGACGTTTTCTTAAGCATTATATCTCTGATAGCAGGACTCGGCGTATTCATGGCAGGCATGAAAATGCTGAGCGACGGTTTGGAGCGGAGCGCGGGCGGCGGTATGCGCAAGCTGTTCGGCAAAATAAGCAACAACCGATTCGCGGGGGTAGGGGTCGGCGCCTTGGCAACAATGATCGTCAATTCGTCGTCTGCGACTACCGTCATGGTCATAGGTTTCGTCAACGCGGGGCTTATGACGTTGTTTCAAGCTACGGCGATAATCATGGGCGCCAACATAGGCACTACTTTCACCGGCATTATTATAGGGTTATCGGGGTTCGATTCGGGATTTAAGATAACCGATATATTGGCGTTGCTTACATTTATAGGCATAATGATTAATATGTTTGCCAAGCATGATAAAGCAAAGCGAATCGGCTCGGCTATTATAGGTATCGGTTTAATGTTCGTCAGCTTGTCGCTTATGAGCGGAGCATTCGATAATCCGACTATGGCGAACGGCGTTCAAAGCTTATTAAAAGTTGTAAATTTCCCGTTACTGCTTATTCTCATCGGCATGATTTTTACCGCGTTGTTTCAATCGTCCGCTGCAATGACGGCAATCGTGGTTACAATGGCTGCGCCGGTTGCGGGCGGCGATCCGATTATCAGTATGAGCAGCGCGCTGTTTGTAATGCTCGGAACTAACATCGGCACGTGTATCACGGCTATTCTGGCGTCGATCGGAGCCAGCACCAATGCCAAGCGAACGGCGGTAATACATCTGCTGTTTAACTTTATAGGTACGATAGTATTCACCGTATTTATATGGATATTCCGCGACGGCGCGGTGTGGTTGCTTGAGCAAATGATGCCCGGCAATCCGCAAATGCAGGTCGCGCTGTTCCACGTGTTTTTCAACGTAATAACCACGGCGTTGCTATTGCCGTTCATAAAGCCGCTGACCAAGCTCGCCACGCTGCTCGTGCGCGATAAGCGCGGCGGCAAGAACGACGACCCGCACATGTACTTTATAGACGACAGATTTTTGCAGACTCCGCCCATAGCCGTCGCACAGGTCAAGCGCGAAGTCGATCACATGGGCGAAATGGCAAAGTCCAATCTCAAGCGCGCCATGAACGCAGTGCTCAACCTCGACGCGTCCGCGCGCGAGGAAGTGGCAAAGCAGGAGCAGTGCATCAACTTCGTTCATAAGGGTTTGACTAAATATCTGATAAAGCTTTCGTCGCTCTCGCTCGGCAGAACGGACGAGAAATTCGTCGGTTCGCTTTTCCGCGTCGTCAGCGACATCGAGCGCATAGCCGACTACGCCAAAAACTTTATCGACGACGCCGACGAGATGATTCAAAACGACTGCAAGTTCACGCAAGAAGCGGCGGACGAACTTGTGGATATGTACGATAAAGTTATCGCCATGTTCGACGAGGCGATGTACATATTCGAGAACAATGCGGTGAGCAAGCTCCCCGAGTTTTCGGCGCGCGAAGAAGATATGGACATGACAAAGCGCGTGCTCGCCAACAATCACATCGAACGGCTCAATTCGGGCGGTTGCTCGGTGGAGAGCGGAACGCATTTCTATTCCATAATAAGCTCGCTCGAGCGTATAGCGGATCATCTTACAAATATAGCGTTCTCTATCAAATCGCCCACAGGCTCGCAGCGCGAAGCGATGGAAAAGATCGCCGAGGAGCAAAAACGCCGTTCGCACGAGCGCAAGAGCAAAGCGCAAGACGAGGCGGCGGCGCGGGGCGAAACAGCTAAAACGGAGAAATGCGAAAAGAAAAAACGCAATAAAAAATTAAAAAACGTCGAAAAGTTCGAGACGGGTCGAGACGGCGATCGAAACGACCGCGCCGCAGACGAAACCGCGGAGCAGGCAGACGAAGACGCAAAGATCGACGCAATAGTGGAGGGCGGGAAAAAATGATATACGTTCTCGGCAGTATCAATCTCGATACGTCGTTAGAGGTTGAGCGCATACCCAAAAAGGGCGAAACGCTCATTGCCGACGGGTGCAGCATGGGACTCGGCGGCAAGGGCGCGAACCAAGCGGTCGCGATCGCGAAGCTGGGCGCGCCGCAAAATAAAATGCTTGTACAAATGATAGGCTGCGTGGGCAAGGACGCTACGGGCAGCGAGCTTGTAAACACGCTCGAGGGTTTCGGCGTGGGTACAAGCAACGTGCGCAAAGTGAACCGCGCCACAGGCTCGGCTATGGTCATGGTCACGCCTAAGGATAACCGTATAATAGTTTACGGCGGCGCAAACTCGGGCATTACCAAAACGGACATAGACGAGGCGCTTTGCAAAGCGACGAGCGCGGACACGCTTTTATGTCAGCTCGAAGTGCCGTTGTACGTAGTGGCGTACGCATTGCGCAAAGCGCGTTCTCTCGGCATGACTACCATACTCAATCCCGCGCCGGCAAAGGCGTTGCCCGACGATCTGTTTTACAGTGTGGACGTTATAATCCCTAACGAGGTCGAAACGCAAGAACTCACGGGCATCGTACCGCGCGATCCCGATTCTATCCGCGACGCGGTGGATAAGTTCCACGAGCGCGGAGTGCAATACGTGGTGCTCACGCTCGGCGAGCGCGGCATCGCTTTGTCGGACGGGAACAGGATATTCGAGCAACTGCCCGCATACAAGGTCGCCGCAGTCGATACCACGGGCGCGGGCGACACTTTTGTCGGAGCGTTTGCGCTCACGTACCCGCACATAGGAATGTACTCGTTCAAAGAAGCTTGCGCGTTCGCGAACCGTGCGGCGTCGATAGCGGTCACTCGCCGCGGCGCGTCGGAGAGTATTCCGTCCGCCGAGGAAGTAAACGCAATGTACGTAAAAGAAATCAAAAAATAACCCGCGCATGTCGCGCCGTTTGAAACCATATCCAAACACAAACCGTCGTTAATTCGTGACGAACGGTTTTTTTATTGCGTTTCGTGAAATAATTTTGCGGTTTGGGATTTACGGCGCGTCGTTTGTATCTCCGTGCGCTCGCGAATGGAAGAGCTTGAAAACGTATCGGCGGCGTCAATCGTTTGACAACCGCGAAATACGTGTGCTACAATACAAGTTATGGATTTTTCGGAAAGCGATAATTTCAACGCGAAGGAGATTGCGGAGGAGAGCGAGCATCTCGAGCGCGTGATCAAAATGATACGCGAGCAGATACGTTTGCTCGAGAGCGACGGGTTCGAGTATAGATCGGTCAATTTTTACGACGATTCGGAAGTGCTCGATTACCGTGACGAAAAATTTCGTCACGACGCGCGCAGACGCGACGTGCGTTTGCTCAAGGCGAGTTTGTCCGCGCCGTATTTTGCGCGCATGAAACTTATACCGATCGCGGGCAAGACCGAGCGGGACACGCCGAGCATGACGCGCGCGCGTTCGCTGTTTTCCGCTGCTCCGCTCGAGGGCGAGACCGACATTTACATCGGCGCGCATCTGATAGTATATAAAGATAGGGTTATTGTATACTCGCACAACTCGCCGCTGGGGAATAAGATTTACGAGCGGTTCGAGAACGGAACGGTCGAGTGCAACGGGTATACGTACGAAGTGGTGTTTCGCCGCAAGTTCGATATACGCGGCGGGAAGCTGATGGCGGTGTTTCAGGATTATTCCAAAGAGAGCGGCGGCGTTGTGTACGATAAGTTCCTCGCGCATATGCTCAGGGTTCGCCGCGGCGATAAGAGGCTTACCGATATTATCCCTACGATACAAGCCAATCAGAACGCGATAATCACGCGCCCTGCCGATGAGAATTGCGTAGTCACGGGTTGCGCCGGCTGCGGAAAAACAATGATCATTTTACAGCGGCTCGAATATTTGAGTTTCAATAAGCGCATAGAGCTTGACAACGCGATCATCGTTTCGCCGAGCAAGCGGTATATCGAGCACATACAGCCCGTTGTGGACGATCTGATGATAAACGCCGCTCGCCGCGTCACCGTGCCGGAACTTTACCGCGAGATTTTGCTTTCCATGAAAGGCGTGTCGAGCAGTTTGCGCCGCGCCGTGGCGGGCGAAACGGAAGGCGACGAGTCGCTGTCCGACGAAACGGTCGTGCGGCTTTACGGCGACGGCGTTAAACGCGCGTTCATAACCGCGTTGTCGCCCATAAAAAAGAGCTATCTTGCGGCGTATTCGCGCTACCGCGACGCGCGCACGGCATACGAGCGCGAGGTCGATTGGGCGCGCGCAAACAATATGTCGAGCACAGCCGAAAAACCGAAACGCCCCGCTGTCAATATCGATCTTAAAAAATTCGAGTGCTTAAACGGGCTTGGTTCTTCGGGCGCGCTCACCAAATGCAAACTGTACCTGTTGCTCACCGCGTACTGTTATATTTTGGGTAAACCCGATTTTTCAAAAGCGTTGTTCATCGACGAAGCGCAGGACTTGTTCTTTAACGAATATAAACTTCTCGCCGAATGCACGAAAGCTGTCGTCAACGTTTACGGCGACGAGAATCAGCAGATAGCGGACGGCAGGGGCATCGGCTCGTTCGATAAACTCGACGAGCTTTGGAATACGAAAAGATACGCGTTAAACGAGAATTACCGCAACGCGCGCGAGATCACCGAGTTTGTAAACGGGCTGTTGAGCATGAACGTTACTTCGCTCGGGCTCGAGGGCGGCAAGGTGGAATATATTGATATGTCCGCGCTCAAAGCCGAGCTTGCCCGCGCCGCCGACGATCGCATAGCCGTTATATATTCCGAGCGCGATACCGCGATCAAAACCGCGCTCGAAAGTTTCGTACCCGCGGATAAGCTGTACACCGTAAAGGAATGTAAAGGCATGGAGTACGAACGCGTATATGTTTGCGGCGCGTCGCTCACCGATAGGGAAAAATACGTCGCGTATACAAGAGCTTTGAGCGAGCTGTATATTATCAATTAAACTGCTGCGTATGACAAAAGATATTAACATAGATAAAGCTACTGCTTTTGTCATTCTGAGCGTCGGCGAAGAATCGCAACCTTAGAAAAAAGTATATATCGCAGTATTTGTGTTGAAATAGTGTTAAACCGTGATATACCCTATGTATTTAGGTGATAGACCACGGAAATAATATTTATTGCGGTCACACATTTAACATTTAATATCCAATTGCGGAGCGTATAATATAATTATGTCGGAGGGAGTATCGGACCATGGATAACACGAAAATGAAAAATGCGCTCATCATTGCGGGTGCGGTCGCAGCGTGCGCATGTATAGGCGTAGGCGTGGGTTGTTATTACGGCGGAGTGGCGGCTGGCGAGCTGAACGCGCCGAACATCACGTCGTACGTTTCGACCGATTCGACGATATATTCGAGCACGGCGGAAGTCGTGGACGCCGTGGCAAAGTCGGTAGTGGAGATACGCACGGAAAGCGTGACCACGAGCTGGGGACAGCAGTATATAGTGTCGGGCGCGGGCAGCGGAGTTATTGTCGGGCACGACGACGGCGATAAATATTACGTTATCACTAACAATCATGTGGTGACGGGCGCGAGCAATATAACCGTAACGTTGCGTTCGGACGAATCGGGCGCGACTGCGGCGAGTTATCCCGCGACTCTTGTCGCAGCCGACGAGGCGGGCGACATCGCTGTCGTCGCGATAGAGGAGCAGCACACGCTCAACGTAGCGCAGTGGGGAAACAGCGATACATTGCGCATAGGCGACGATCTCATCGCCATAGGAAATCCGCTCGGCTCGCTCGGCGGCACTGTTACAAAAGGCATACTGTCCGCTAAGGGCAGATCGATAGCGGTCGACGATTACACGATGACGCTGTTGCAGACCGATACGGCGATCAATCCCGGAAACTCCGGCGGCGGTTTGTTCAATATGCGCGGCGAGCTTATAGGCGTGGTCAACGCAAAAACGAGCGACGAGGAAGTGGAAGGCATTTGTTTTGCCATTCCCGGGAATATAGCCAAAGGCATATTCGACGATCTCGTCAGATACAAAGTCGTACAGGGCAGAGTCGATCTCGGGATTAAAGTAGCGGTCGGCACTACGGACGGCGCAACATCGACCGTGTACGTTACCGACGCAAGCTCGGCGGTCGGCGAATTCAAGCAATACGATAAAATAGCGAGCATAAACGGCAGAGACATAACCACATTGTTATCTTATAACGACGCTATCGCGTCGCTGACCCCCGGCGACGAAGCGGAAATAATCGTTTACCGAGGTTCGCTCGTGTCGTCGGGTTTCGGCAGATATACCGTTCAGTTTGAAAAATCGCCTACGGCGTTTACCGCCGTCGCGCGTCAGAAATCCGCTTGAGAGTTTGCGGTTGTGTAACTATAGATTATCCCCGACGTTTCGAGCAAGCTCGGGGATTTTTCGTTTGAAAAAGCGAGTTTTACTGTGATGCGTTAGTATTAACGCATAAAAATACTGTCGAATAGGGATAAATTCGAGGAAATTACAGAAAAATCCCGAAAAGTACTTGACAAATCGGGGGGGGGTACTGTATAATGCTTTATAAGGATTCGGTGTTGAATTGACATTGATGTCGGTCGGCGTTTTTTTGTTTTACGGCAAAAGTCCTTACGGGAGACGAGTGCTTATTGCGCAAAGCTTGTGTAACGGCGATATGTTTGTTTTTCCGTAAAAAACGTTCTATACCATTTTTGGAGGTTAATAAAATGAAAAAAGGATTAAAAAGAGCTGTAGCTATAGCAAGCGCTGTATCTTTGCTCGGCGGAACGGTCGGCGCGCTCGCGGCGTGCAAACAGCCGACCGAAAACGAAGATCCGGACGCGCCGTGGATAGGTAAAGACGTTGTCGTCGATCCCGGCAATCAAAATGTAGGCAGCGTCGAAGAAAGTCCGTTTGACAAATGGGACGATCCTGATTCTTACACGCCCGAGGTTTCGGAACTGCCCAAAACCACCGGCGATCCGGTGCTCGACTATAATACCGATGTAAATAAAACGGCAAGCGCAAAGCAAGGAACTTACCGCACATTCACGCCTCAAGTCCCTTCGCTTTGGAATGCGTTGGATTCGGTCGATAACAATGATACTCAAATAATGAATTACATAAGCAGCACGTTCTTTGAGTTCGATTATAAATTCGACGCGGCAAAAGGCGGCAAATTCAATGCGGACGGCACGGTCAATACCGCCGCTATAATCCCCGGCGCATACGAAGTCAAATTCTCTGCGGCTACGAAGCTCGAGGACGTTACCGATCAGGTAACGGGCAAATTGGCGTATACCGACGCGCAGAAAGCGGCGGGCGGCTATGCGTGGAAATTAACATTGCGCGACGACCTCAAGTGGGACGACGGCACGCCTATCAAAGCAGAGGACTTTGTTTATTCCATGCAGCAACAGCTCAATCCCGAGTACAGATTCCGTCGCGCCAGCTCGTATTACGGCGCGGTCAGTATCAAAGGCGCGCGCGACTATGCTTATCAAGGACAGACGGTCTGGTCTTCGGCAAAGGATTTGTTCGGTGTTTATGATGCGGCAGCCGTCGACGATAAAATGTTCTTCAGCCTCGGTAATCCGAGCGAGAACAAATCCGATTTCGGCGGAGCGGTTTGCACTGTCAGAACGGCTATCGGATTCCCCGATTCGTACGCGGCGGCGGATGTTGCGGCGTATATTATAGGAAAAGGTCTTCAATCGACGGTAGACGAGATCCTCGCGTTGCAAGGGAAAACGCTTGCGCAGATCAAAGCCGATCCTGCGTTGAAAGCTACTTGGGACGCTTGCATCGGCTGGTGGCAAAGCGAGCCCAACGTAGAACTTGATTTCTTCGTAGCGAAAAAAGATTATCCTGTGATAGGTTATGACGGAAACGTCGGCGTATATCAAGACGGCGATTACGGCATTGTAGTTTGCTACACGACTTCCGAAGCGTTTTTGAAAGAAGACGGCAGCCTTTCGTATCTCGCGGCATATGAGCTGGGCGATTTGCCGTTGGTCAAGAAGAGTTTGTTCGAGAGTTGCAGAATAGAACCTGCCGAAGGACAGACGCTCGCTACCAACAAGTATCAAACGGATCTTGCTTCTTCCGCGAGTTGGGGACCGTATAAGCTCACTCAATATCAATCCGGCAAGAGCTATACGCTTTCAAAGAACGATAATTGGTACGGCTACAATCTTAAAGACAATACAAATCAATACAATGTGAACGCTATAAAGTGCGATGTTATGGCGGAAACGTCGACGCAATGGATGGCGTTTTTGAACGGCAGCGTAGATGAAGTCGGTATCGACATAACTCACGCCGACGACTACCGCAATTCCAAATATGCCAAGTTTACGCCCGGAACGTACACATTCTCGTGGCATATGTACGGCGGTTTGGAAACTCTTAAACAGAGCGGAAGAAACAACACCATATTAGCTATCGACGATTTCCGTAAAGCGCTTTCGCTCGCTATAGATCGCGAAGCTTATGCTCAGGCAAACAGCACGGCATATAGAGGCGCGTACGGATACCTTAACGATATGTACTATTACGACGTGGAAAACGGCGGGGTGTACAGACAAACCGACGAAGCCAAGAGCGGCTTGTTGCGCGTATACGGTTACGAGGAATCGAACGGCAAGTGGTCGTTGCCCAATAACCCGCTGATCAAGGATATGACGCTTGACGAGGCGTATGAAACGTTGAGCGGCTACAATCTCGAATTGGCAAAAGAGTATGTTCAGAAAGCGTACGATCGCTTGACGCAGTATTGGGTATACTATCAATATAACAGCAAAAAGCCCATTCAAATCAAGTTCGGTACCTCCACCGATAACGATACCACGAGACGCGAATACAATTACATAAGAGACAATGTTTTGGCTCCGCTCTTTAAGGATACGCCGCTCGAGGGCAAAGTCGAACTCGTGTTCGACGCGTCCTACGGCAACGATTGGGACAGCAAGTTCTTGGCGGGCGAATACGAGCTTTGCACGAGCGCTTGGGGTTCTGCGGCTTTCAACCCTCACTACTTTATCGGCGCATATGTCGATCCCGCAAATGCTTACACCGCGTCTTATTGGGATACCGAAACCGTCAATATGACGATGACGGTTCCCGGCAATGAAGGTGATTTCCCCGGCGCCGGAAAGGTTCGTACAATGTCGATCATGAACTGGTATCGCTGCCTTAACGGATACGAACATCCCCAAGGAGAGAAATATACGTACGATTGGGGCGTAGGCAAGATTCCGGCGGAAGCGAGAAACGAAATACTCGCAAAGCTTGAGGAAACCGTTTTGACTCAATATTACTCCATTCCGACCATCACGCAAAACTCGGCGACGATGCTCGGCGCGAAGTTCAGCTATGCGTCCGACGAGTACAATACGTTCTTGGGTTACGGCGGCATGAGATATCTTACGGTAAATCATACCGACTCCGAATGGACCGATTATGTGGCGAGCAAGGGCGGCAATTTGGAAGCCGAATATAAGCTTTCCGCTTAATTCCTTAAAATTGTTTTAATACGGACTATAGAGAGACAGGTAAGCAAAATTATTTTGTCTCTCTTTGTTCGTTTAATTGCCTCGCAGCTTTTGTGATATTGAGAAAATTCAACGTGGAGAAAAAAAGCTTATATGTATATGTTTAAGTATGTGTTGAAGCGATTGGGGCTTATGCTGCTCACGTTTTGCGTCATAATGCTGATTTGCTTTACGCTTATAAAATTGCTGCCTATATCGGTGCCGAGAGAAATGGGCGTCGATGTAAACATCGGGTATTTCAGACTCGAGCAGCGCGGATACATTAAAGATTTGGTTTTTCAAAACGGCATTGTCGTAGGATTCACGCGCGTGCCGATTTTGACGCAACTGTGGTATTACATTAAGAGGATATTTACCGAAGGCGATTTCGGCATCGGGACTACTATCGCGTCGTATTCGTTAAAACCCGTCTGGGATGTTTTTATAGAAAAACTTCCTCCTACCGTATTGATCAATGTATATTCCACGATAATCGGCGTACCCATCGGTTTGGGTTTGGGGATTATAGCCGCGCTCAAAAAGAACAAGTGGCAGGATCAGTTGATCAACATTATCATCATTCTTTTGATCTCGCTGCCGTCGATCGTTTTGGGCTTGCTTATTCAGTATTTCGCCTGCTATAAGTGGGGGTGGTTCCCGATCATAATGGATTCGGGATACGATTATTTTTCATGGTCGATGTTCAAATCGATGTTGCCCGCGGTATTTGCTTTGTGTTTGGGTTCTATTGCCGGTTACGCGAGATTTACGCGCGCCGAGCTTGCCGAAGTTTTGACAAACGATTTTATGTTGCTCGCACGCACAAAAGGACTTACGCGCGGACAGGCGACTATACGGCATGCAATGCGCAACTCTATGGTCGTAATATTCCCGTCGATACTGTCCGAGTTCATATCTGTTCTTTCCGGCTCGCTCATAATCGAAAGCATGTTTTCCATACCCGGGGTAGGACGGCTGTATTTGGATTCGATAACTTATCAAGACTACGATTTCTTTATGCTGTTATCCGGTTTTTATTGCCTCGTCGGGTTGGTCGCAGGCATTGTCATAGATATAAGCTACGGTTTTATAGATCCGAGAATAAGAATGGGGGCAAAATAAGATGAACAACAATATCAATTTGCCGGAAATTCCTCGGGATAAATTCCGGTTTGTCGAAAAAAACGATCTGTCGCACGATAAAAAACTCGAAACGAAGCCCGTCGGTTATTTTAAGGGCGCGTTCTTGCGTTTCTGTAAAAATAAGGGCGCGATAGTCGCCGCATGCGTTATAATCGTTTTGATTTTGTTCGCGATAATCGTGCCGTTCTGCACGCCTTACACGGTGTCGTACTTCGACGAGCATTATAAAAGCGCGATGCCGAGAAGCGAGCTTTTCAAAAATACGAGTTTTTGGGACGGATGCGAAACGAAAGTACAAAATAAATTCGAGTTTACCGTTCAATATGCTATCGGATTGGAAACCGGCGGCAAGCACAACGGAATTAAGAATCAAGAGTACGAGATCATTGAAAGCGTCGACGAGACGACGGGAGCGGTGAATACGCTTTATAAATTCCGCAGAGACAGCATAGAGACGGTCGGTTGCATTTATAAAGACTTTTCGTTCAAAGAGTATGCCGCAATACAGCAGTATCAAGACGAGCATAACGTTCAAGTTATATATCCTACGATAGATTTAGCCGATCGTCCGAACGGCGGTAACGGCTCTTACGGCGGAGATGCGAAATTCTACTTCAAAACTACGCCGATAACATCTTTGACAATATCGATCGATTACGACGAGGACGGAAACATAATCCCCGTTTATTCAAAAAGACCTGTTTCGAGCGCGTCAAACGACATGTACACGTCAAAGATGCGTATCGAAGGCGAGGACGGAGTAGAAATCGACGGAGAACGCTATTACTATACTTATGCCAAACCTAAGGGTGCGGGCGTCGAACTGCGCATAAACTATTACGAATATTTCGTTTACAATCATACGCAGGTTTTGAAAGACGGGATCGAGAGTCCGCATTTCTTGTTCGGCTGCGACACCAACGGTCGCGATATTTTAACGTGTCTTGCGTCGGGCGCGCGTTTCTCGTTTCTTTTCGCCATAGCCGTAGCGGTGGTCAACATGATAGTCGGCGCGATATACGGTTCGATAGAAGGCTATTACGGCGGTAAAACGGACTTGATAATGGAACGTCTTTCCGATATTCTTTCGGCAGTGCCGATGATGATAGTCATAACGCTGCTAAAGTATCATATGGGAACCGCAAGTCAAATTTTGGTCTTGTTTATCTCGTTCTTCTTAACGGGGTGGATAGGCATGGCGGGTACGACGCGAATGCAGTTCTATCGATTTAAGAACAAAGAATACGTGTTAGAAGAGCGAACTCTCGGCGCAAAGGACGGTAGATTGATATTCAAGCATATATTCCCTAACGCCATAGGCACGCTTGTAACGAGTTGCGCGCTTATAATCCCTTCGATGATTTATTCGGAGACTAATTTGACGTATCTCGGCATAATCAATTTAGCTTCGGGCAATATAACGAGCGTGGGCACGCTTATCGCCAACGGACAGGGCGCGTTGTCTACCTATCCGCATATAACGTTGTTCCCGTCTGTTTTCCTCGTGCTGCTGATGTTGAGTTTCAATCTGTTCGGTAACGGGTTGAGAGACGCGTTCAATCCGAGCTTGCGCGGAGCGGAGGGTTGATCATGAACAACAAAGAAGTCAAGTTATCTGTCAAGAATCTAAAGATATCCTTCCGCACCGACGGCGGCAAAGTGCAAGCGGTGCGCAATATCAACTTCGATCTCTACAAGGGCGAAACGCTCGCCATTGTGGGAGAATCCGGTTCGGGCAAGTCCGTTACTTCGCGCGCGATACTCGGAATACTCGCCAACAACGCGATCAAAGAGGGCGGCGAGATCTTGTACGACGGGCAGGATTTAATGAAGATCTCCGAGGAGGAGTTTTGCAAGATCCGCGGCGACAAGATCGCCATGATATTCCAAGACCCGTTGTCCAGTCTTAACCCTATTATGCGCGTCGGCAAGCAAATGACCGAGGCGATGATTATAAACGGCAGGCTCAATCAAAAGAACTGCCGCAAGGACTTTAACGGCATGCTCGCCGAGCTGAATCGTTGCATGAACAGCTCGTTCGGCGACGACAATATCGCGCGCGATCACAACAAACGGATGTGCCGCAATTTCGATAAATTCGAGTATAAACATCTCGAACTCGAAAATGCGTACGTCGCGGCGAAAGAGGCGGCGAGCGAGGGCGTCGACATAATCGACGACGTGTTGTTCCATATCGAAAAGAACGCTTTGAGCGGATTGCAAGCCGAGATCAAAGAGATTGTCGCGCGTGCCAACAAGAGCGTCAACGCTTACGTGGTGAACTCTCGCGCAGACGAGCTTAAAGCCGAGATCGAAACGCTCAAAAAGCTGATCGCAAGTTCGTTCGGCGTAAAACTGAAAAACGCCGTAGCGCCCGTTTTCAACAGCAATTATCAATATGTCGACAAAACGGACTACGCGTCGGTTGCGGTTTCGCTCGGCAAGGTCAGAGATATTCTTTCCGAGGCGACGGCGTATCCCGAACCCAACTTTTTCTCGATGGGCTATTTTATGACGTTTGCCGAACGTCCTTTGCCCGATATGCCGATCGACGAGCTGAACGCGTATTTGCACGAGTATCTCGACAATAATTTCATGCTCGAGTTCATACGCACGGCTAAACAAGGCATAATATACTCGGCAAACCGTTCGACGGAGCTTAAAAAAGAAGCGTTAAAGGTTATCGAAGACAAGCTTACCGTATTCGACCCCGACGCGAAACTCGACCGTAAGAGTGCGGTCGCCGCGGCACGCGCTATAGTAGAGGCGGTAGAAGCGGCTATAAACAAGCTCGACACCGTTAAGGACAATATAGCTTATACGTTCCGCTCGAGCATCAAAGCCGCGATAGAAACGTATTTCGGCGGCATAGTTCGCAATAAAAAAGAAGAAAAGCGTTTCGCGCGTCAGAGCGCTAGCTACGAACGCAAGGCGGCAAGCGGCAAAACCCCGTCGTGGAAGGTTGCGGATAAGAGTTTGGTCGATCTGTCCGCCGTATGCGGCGATATTCGCACGCTCATTTTGCGCATAAAAGACAGGTTCGAGCGCGATATAGCCAACGCCGCTGCGGTCGATTTCGACGCGAAAGCCGTTGATATGATAGATTATCTCAAACTCAAAGCGTCGGGCGTTGCGCACAAAGTGACGCAAGCCATGGCGAAAGCGCGCGCGCTCAAGCTCATGGCGGAAGTGGGGATACCCGAACCGCGCAAGCGTTACCGTCAATATCCGTTCGAGTTTTCGGGCGGTATGCGTCAGCGCATAGTTATAGCGATCGCGCTGTCGGCAAGCCCCGATATTCTCATTTGCGACGAGCCGACCACCGCGCTCGACGTGACCATTCAGTCGCAGATACTCGAACTTATAAACAAAGTAAAGACCGAGCGCAAGCTTTCCGTCATATTCATTACGCACGACCTCGGCGTCGTGGCGAACATGGCGGACAGAGTTGCGGTCATGTACGCAGGCAAGATCGTGGAGATCGGAACGTCCGACGATATTTTCTATGCGCCCGCGCATCCGTATACATGGGCGTTGCTCTCGTCCATGCCCGACCTCGATACAAAAGAAAAGCTCGAGGCTATCCCCGGCACTCCGCCGAACATGATCTATCCGCCGCGCGGCGACGCTTTTGCGGAACGCAACAAGTACGCCATGCAGATAGACTTCGAGGAGCAGCCGCCCATGTTCGCTATTTCGGAAACGCACTCGGCTGCAACGTGGCTGTTGCATCCGAACGCGCCCAAGATCGATCCGCCGAAGATCATAACCGATCGCATAGCGCGCATGAAAAAAGCTATGAACACTGCGGAAAGCGTTACCGAAAAACTCGACGATCTCGACGGCACGACGGACGCGGTCACTAAAACCGAAAAAACAAAGAAAGCGGCAAAACGCCGGAAAGACGATATAGCCGAAAGCGAATCCGACGTCGTTTCTCTCGACGCGAAGGACGGCGGCGTTATAGCCGACGCCGATGACGAGACGGTAGCGGCTGCGGACAACCCCGATAAATCGGTAAAATCGGCAAAAGCGGATAAATCCGAAACGGAGAGAAAGCCCGCGCTCAAAAAACCGCCCGCGCGCAAGACTGCGCCGAAAACCGCGGCTAAGAGCGCGCCGAAAAATTCGTCGGGCGCGGCCAAAAAGCCGAACGCTTCGGCTAAGACTTCGACCGCGAAAAAAAGCGGAACTGCGAAAAACGGCAAGAAGGAGGGTTAAGACATGGATAATAACGACGAAATTTTGCTATCGGTAAAAAGTCTGTGTCAATACTTTCCGATGGGCGCGGGGCGCGAGCTTAAAGCGGTGGACGACGTAAGTTTCGACATTAAAAAAGGCGAAGTGTTCGGGCTTGTCGGCGAGTCGGGTTGCGGAAAGACCACTACGGGGCGGTCGATAATCAAGCTTTACGACATCACGTCGGGCGACGTGTATTTTAAGGGTCAGCGCATTTGCGCGGGCACGCGTTCGTATAAGAACGATATAAAACAAGCGCGAGCGGACTGCCGCGCCGAGCTTACCGCACGCAAGGCGGAACATAAAAACCAAATAGAAAACGGCGCGGATAAAGACGCGCTCGAGTACAGGTTCGTCACCGACTGCGACAATATACGCGCAAAGTATTTGACCGTCATAACCGAAAAGAAACGGCAGATAAAGCTTGCCAAGCACGATCAAAAATATTGCGACAGGGATTACTCGCGTCGCGAAACGGAGCGGCTCACGGCGTTGATGAACGATAAACTCGAGACTTGCGAGACGGACGAAGCGCGTGCGGAAGTGCGCAAAAAATACAAAAACGATCTGCGCATCGCCAAGCGCGAGCGTATCGTAAATCAGATCCAAATGATATTCCAAGACCCTATAGCGTCGCTCGATCCGCGCATGACCGTTCGCGATATAATTTCCGAAGGGCTTGTTATAAAAGGCGTTCGCGATAAAAAATATATCGACGAAAAGGTGTACGGAATTTTGGAAAAAGTCGGGCTTGTCCGCGAGCATGCGGGGCGGTATCCGCACGAGTTTTCGGGCGGACAGCGTCAGCGTATAGGCATTGCGCGTTCGGTCATAATGGAACCCGATCTGATAATCGCGGACGAGCCTGTTTCCGCGCTCGACGTGTCCATTCAAGCGCAGGTGATAAATCTTTTGAACGAGCTTAAGGATCGGCTCGGGCTTACTATTATGTTCATTGCGCACGACCTTTCGGTTGTCAAGTATTTTTCCGATCGTATAGGCGTTATGTATTTCGGTAAAATGGTCGAGCTTGCGTCGAGCGACGAGCTTTTCGCGCATCCGTTGCACCCGTATACGCGCTCGTTGCTTTCGGCAATCCCGTTGCCCGATCCCGAGTACGAAAAGAACCGCAAACGTTTCGTTTACAATCCGCTTGCGGAACATGATTATTCACAAGATGCGCCCGTACTGCGCGAGGTAGCGCAAGGGCACTTCGTGTATTGCAATCAAGCCGAATTCGATAAGTACAGGGAGCAGCTCGAAGCGTGAAACGCGCGTTGCCGTATTTGATAACGACGATCGTCGGCGCGATCGTATCGGTAATAGTCATATGCGTAGGGCGCGTATGGACGATTGTCGAAACGCGCGAGATATTCGGGCTGTTGAGCAATGCGTTCTTTGTCCCCGGGGTTTTGATCGCGGGCGTAGGACTTATTATTTTCGCGAGCAACGGCGGCGCGTTCTATATGCTCGGCTACGGTATGCACGTGTTTGTAAATAAGTTCAGACGCGATCTAAGCAAGCGTAAATACAAGGATTTCTACGAGTACCAAGAGGAAAAGAAAAAGAAAAAAATCAAGTTCGGATTTTTGCTCGCCGTCGGCGGCGCGTTCATCGTGCTCGCCGTTGTCATGATAATAGTGTACTACTGCATTTAATGAGTTAATGTCGAGATTCCTCGGTACGCAGAAAATGCTCGGAATAGCCTGAGGTTGCTGCGTAGGACGAAAACAGTCGGTACGTGGATTGTTATTTGCGGCAGTCGCTATGCGATTGTTAAATTTATCTCGATACCGATACCGAAATCATTTTACATGCGCGGTTATTTTGTGTATAATAAATTAGGTATTATATTTAGGGGGGGTATTCTCCCCGGATTGCGAGCTTTGCTCGCAAGTTGTGCCCTAATGGGCGCAACATACCTAATTTGTCTTTGTCGCATTTTTGCCCTTGCAAGCAAGCAAAAATGCTCCTCGAATAATGCACAGAGGTTGCATGAAATGATTTTGTTTTGCTGATGATCAGACATTAAATAGTCATAAGCCCGCTTTATGCGGGCATTCAGTTATTGAATTTTTAGGAAAAGAAAAATGCAAAACATTAAAAGCAAACAAAAATATACAAAGTCGGGGCTGTTGCGGTATTTTCTCAAAGGCAGTGTTTTTCTGTTCGTCGTCTGTATAGCGGCGAGTCTTATTCTCACGTTCTTAAACACCGTGATCCCCAAAATCATAAGTTTTACTATAGACAGCGTGCTCGATTCCGAGCCGGTGCCTACGGTATACGCTCCGATAGTGACGGCGCTCGGCGGTATCGATAACATCAAACAGAACATTTGGATAGTCGCCGTTATTATAGCGGTCATTGCGCTCGTGATGCTCGTGTTTCGTTACTGCGGAACGTTCTTTAACGCGCACGCAAACCAAGTGCTTATGAAACGCATGCGCAACGAGCTGTTCGGGCATATACAGCGTTTGCCGATGAGTTGGCATTCGCAGAACAACACCGGCGACATTATACAGCGTTGCACGTCCGATGCGGATACGATATCCAATTTTGTATCCAACCAGCTCGTGTCGCTCGTGCGTATAATGCTCATGCTCGTGCTGTCGCTTGTTTTCATGTTTACGGCGAACGTTAAGCTTGCGGCGATCGCGTCGAGTTTTATTCCCGTGCTTGTAGGCGCGTCGCTTATTTACTTCTTCAGAGCGCATAAAGGCTTTAAGGTATGCGACGAGCAAGAAGGCGTGTTGTCCACTTACGCGCAGGAAAACCTCACGGGCGTGCGCGTGGTGCGCGCTTTCGGCAAAGAGCGTTACGAGCGCGATAAGTTTGAAAAGCAAAACGTGTATTACACAAATCTTTGGGTACGGCTCGAAAAGTTTATGGCGTTGTATTGGTCGCTGTCCGATTTTATAGCCGCCGTCCAGCTCATGTTTATAATAGTGATCGGTACGGTGTATTGCGTGCGCGGCGAACTTACCGCGGGCAAGCTTGTGGAGTTCGTTTCGTACAATGCAATGATGATAGGACCCGTGCGTCAGCTCGGTAGGATAATATCCAATCTCAGCAAAGCGAGCGTATCGCTCGGGCGTATTGCCGAAGTCATGAACGCCGAGGAGGAAACTTACGGCGAGGCCGGTCCGCTGTCCGGCGATATAGTGTTCGACAACGTGTCGTTCGAGTATGAAACGGGAAAGCCCGTGCTCGACGGAGTGAGCTTTACGGTTCCGCAAGGGAGTACGCTCGGAATAATCGGCGGTACGGGCAGCGGCAAGAGTACGGTTGCCGAGCTTATGGACGGGTTGTATTACGCAAACGGCGGAACTGTTACCGTAGGCGGCAAAGATATCCGCGATATACCGCCCGCCACGCTACGCAAGAATATCGGGTTGCTGTTGCAGGAAGGTTACGTATATTCGCGTACGATAGCGCAGAACATTGGCATGGCGGAGGAAACGCCGAGCCTCGACGAGATTAAAACGGCGGCAAAGACGGCGTGCGTCGACGGCAACATCGAAGAGTTTGCAAACGGCTACGACACTGTGGTAGGCGAGCGCGGCGTCACGCTCTCGGGCGGTCAGCGTCAGCGCGTCGCGATAGCGCGCACGCTCATACGCGATACGCCGTACATAATATTCGACGATTCGTTGTCCGCCGTAGACAGCGATACGGACTCGCAGATCCGCAAGAACTTGCGCGAACGCGAGAGCGCCGACGGCAACGGCGTTACAACCGTTATAATCTCGCATAGGATAACCACGGTCATGCATGCCGATAATATCATAGTGCTCGACGGCGGCAAGGTTATCGAGAGCGGTCCGCACGAAAAACTCGTAGCGTCAAACGGAATGTACAAGCGCATTTACGATCTGCAAATGTCTCTCCCCGACGATATAAAGGAGGAGGCGCGCATATGACGAAAAAAATCAAAAACAATAAAAAAGCGGAAAAAACGAAAGGATTGAAATTTTTCGGGCTTGGCAAGCTCAAACCGTATATAAAAACGTACAAGGGCATTTTTGCGACGATAATAATAGCCACGCTCGCCGTGGGCGTTATAAACGTAATAACTCCGCTGTTCCAACGTTACGCGATAGACAACTTTATAGCAAACCGCACGCTCGACGGGCTGGCGGTGTTTATCATGCTGTACGTGCTTGTAGTGGCTGCGTCCGTGGTGATAGACTTTTTCGGCTCGTACGGTTGCTGCAGGCTTGAAATGTTTATGCTGCGCGACATGCGCCGCACGGCGTTCAATCATTTGCAAACGCTGTCGGTGTCGTATTACAATATGCACAGCGTAGGCAAGCTTCACGCGCGCGTGATGAGCGACACGTCGGTTATAGGCTCTACCGTAGCATGGGATACCTATCAGGGCGTGTGGAATATTGTATACGCATTGGGCACGGCTGTGGTAATGTTCATACTCGACCCGATACTTGCATTGTGCGTGCTCGTAATAGTGCCGATAGTCGCGCTCGTGTCCGTGTATTTTCAACGCAAGCTGACAAAACTTCACCGCGAAACGCGCGAGATCAATTCGGAAATAACGGGCGGGTTCAACGAGGGCATAACGGGCGCGGCAACATCGAAAACGCTCGCCGTCGAAGATAAGCTCGACGCGGATTTTCGCAAAAAGACGGACGCGATGAAAAAGAAGGGAAGCAAGCTCGGACACCATCGTGCGCTGTTCTTTTCGCTGATAGCGTTTGCCGCGTCGATCGCGCTTGCGCTCGTATTGTATTACGGCGGCATTATAACGCAGAAAGGCGTTATCGAGATAGGCACGCTGTCGGTGTTCATGACGTACGCTCAAGGTATAGTCGAACCTGTGCAATGGTCGGTCGATGCGATCGCCGATCTTATTTCCGTCAAGGTCAATATCGAGCGTTTCACCGCGCTGACAGAGAGCGCGAGCGACGTAAAAGACACTCCGGAAGCGGTCGAAAAGTACGGCGATTGTTTTAACGAAAAACGCGAAAATTGGGAAAAGCTCGTAGGCGACGTGGAGTTCGACGACGTGTCGTTCAAATATCCCGACGGCGACGAATACGTGCTCGAGCATTTCGATCTCAAAGTTCCTCAAGGCACTAACGTAGCCATAGTGGGCGAGACGGGCGCGGGAAAATCCACGCTCGTAAACCTCGTGTGCAGATTTTTCGAGCCGACGAGCGGCAGACTTTTGATAGACGGCAAGGACGCGCGCGAGCGTTCGGTGCAATGGCTGCACAGCAATATCGGTTATGTGCTGCAAACCCCGCACTTGTTTTCTGGCACTGTGCGCGAAAACCTTTTGTACGGCAACGAGAACGCGACGGACGAACAGCTTTACGCCGCGCTCGACAGCGTG
>ERZ777306.1127-NODE-1127-length-45389-cov-48.037985_pt1 | contig 45389 bp, 40 predicted proteins | sample MGYA00374966_ERZ777306 | MGnify/ENA primary metagenome ERZ777306 (study PRJEB29329, sample SAMN06343882) | mouse gut metagenome | isolation source: Mouse cecum | place: Austria: Vienna | collected 2014-11-15 ... | reverse complement strand
TTTTAACCATTGTATTTCCTCGTATTTTCTCTCCGTTAAATTACTGTTTATCGTATAATCATTATAGCATATTTATTGCGACAAAGCAAGAGAAAGATCGGCTTGCTATACTTGCAAGCCGCTCTTTTTACTTATTGCCATTCGGATTGTAGTTATTTGAGATATAAGACAAATCCGAACCCACCGCCTATCGGCACTGTAAGGTTCGGATTATTATCAAATGGTACTCCCGGCGGGAATCGAACCCACAACGGTCCCTTAGGAGTTGCACCTATTTTGCAAATCGGGGTAAATATCGTCCGTTTTTTGCAAATTAGGCATTAAAATCGGCTTTTTGCGGTAGTTTTAGGGGCTTTTGATGACTGATTTTCGGTTTGAAAACTATCGTCAAATACCTTTTATACCGAGTTTATACCAATTTTATACCAGATTTTTTCGGGGATTGAGTTCGCCCAACGAGATATATTATTTATTACGTTAAAAATTATAACATATTTGCCGTCAAAAGTAAATCAATTCACGTCCTAATTTTTGCCTTTCGGCGGTTGGTCGTAGCACAAAGAAAATCGCAAGTCAACGGAAAAAATTATTGCTTAAAACTTTATAATGTCAGTCAGAGCCGAATTGGTGCATAACCTGTTCGGCTTTATTTTTGCGTCAATATTTTTTTCTTGTCGTTGACTTCCGTGTTGCCTTCCGCTATCAAAACGGAACAGTTGCTTTTCATTGTGCTACTTCCTATGATTGCCGAAAGGCAAAAATAAAAATTAGGAGATAAAACTATGAAAAACAAAGTTTTCCAAATTCCCGAATTTCGAGAGTATTATCTTTCGGAATTTGAACTGTACGACGGCGAATGTTTTATTACATTCAATATCGTAGGCATTGACGAATACCGTAATGAAATTACGGTTGCCGTTACCAATCGCGGCGGCATTAGCCACCAGACGTTTGACTTGAAAGCCGACGACAACGGGCTGTACTTCGAGTACGGTTTGTACTGCGAAAAAATCCGCCTTGACGACTTCGAGCAGATTAAGGAGAGCGCATAATGAATACTGTAAGTTTTGTTATCGGTTCGTGGGGTTCGTATAACGAATGTAACGAACGTGCATTAGGCTCTAAATGGCTTGACTTCGACGAGTACGACGATTGGGACGCTATCGTGGAAGAACTGAAACGCGAAGGTTTTGAGTTAGACGGTATCGACGAAGAACTGTTTGTGCAAGACATTGAAGGTGTCCCCACTTCGAGCAAGGATTGGGACAATACCCATCCGCAAGAAATATTTGAGTTAATCAAAAAGTCCGGCGTTTTGGACGACGATTATAAATATGAACTTATGCAAGCGTATTGCGAAGTCAGATCGTTCGACGAGTGGGCGCGTTTAGTAGATGATTACGAAGATAATTGGGACAGAGATATTGTCTTTTATCGCAATATGTCTATGCTTGACGTCGCTTATGAGATTATAGACGAGTGTTACGATTTGGATAGAATGCTCGGTCATCTTTCTTCCTATTTCGATTATGACGCTTTTGCACGAGATTTGAGTTACGACGGCTACACCGAAACCGAAAACGGTGTGATTGAAATTAGATAACAAGGAGTAAACGAACTATGAATATTAAAACGAAAGCGCATATCCACTCCCTTGACGGAGAAATGGACGATATAACCGTCCTTGAAGATAAAGGCAATAACCATTACATAGTTGATTATCGCGGCGTGAAATGTACCGCGATTTTTAACTTTTTCACCTGCACTTACTACGCAGATGATATTTATGGGAGATTACCGAATGACTAAACAAGATTACGGTTACAAGGTATGCTATCAAAAATTCGGTAAGCGTAAATGGAAAATTTACGTCATTACCAATACATACGACTTTGCTTTATGGCACGTCCGGTGGTACGAACGAGAAACACCGCTCGACCGTAAAACGCATAAGCCTATCGAAAATGTTTCGTGGGTGGTAATACCCATAAAGACCTATATCGAATACAAGCGTCTATGGCGCGGCTGTCCGTTCTGATACGAACGGGCTTTTTTAATTTACAAACAAAATCACTTTATAAGGAGATTCCGAAAATGAAAATATCAAACGACAAACTTTACTACCTTTGCAATAAGTATCAATGGTTTACGAACGGCGACTGCGGACAATATCAAATGTTCTTTGACCGCAACAGACAGGGCGCGAGCCTTGAAACTTTGGCAACGATTATATGGATTTGCTCGTCCGGTTGGAATGAGCAAGACATTTTGAAAATCTTAAAACAGGAGTGTGATTTATAATGGCATCACTTAATCTTACGGCAACGGACAGCAGAGAGCAAACCGTGTTAGACTACCTTATACCTATCGTCAGCGATACGCTTGCCGAGAAAATCAATAACGGCGTGTATATCGAAAAAGACGGTAAACGGTTACTGAACAAAAAAGACCTTTCAACCTTTATGGCGTATGCGGCCGAACAAGCGAAAAAGACGCTTTCCGAACAGCAGCGAACGGGTACGCAAGCCGTCTGCGTTCACGGCGACGATATTATGAGTTGGGCTATCCACTACTTTGAAGAAGAAAGTATCGAAGGTAAACTCTATAACGAAGACGGCACGGAATACAAGCCGCCGAAACCCGTAAAGAAACCGACGAAAGCAACGACGCCGGTTATTCCTTATACACCGCCTGCACCGAAACCCAAGCCGCAAATGTCTATTTTCGACTTAATGAACGAGCAAGCAAAGCCCGAAGAAAAACCCGTTGCCGTCGTCGAAGAAACCGACGAAGACGATGAACAGCCTACACCCGAAGAAATACAGGAAATACTTGCCGAAGTTGCCGAGCAAGAAAAACACGAACAGACCGAGCCGAAAAAAGGCAGTCCTATGTTTCAGCGGTATAACGCTATTCTTGAAAAATACCCCGACAGAGTGGTTGCATACCGTTTAGGCGACTTCTACGAAGTATTTGGTAACAGCGCGGTAATCATAGCGAACGAGTTGGATTTGACGCTTACAGGGCGCGACTGCGGACTTGACGAGCGTGTTCTGATGATAGGCTTTCCCTTCCACGCCGCAGACGTGTACTTTGCGAAAATAGCACAGCACGGACATAAACTTGCGATTGTCGAAAACGATAACAACGTGCGACTTATGGAATCCGAACATAAACGGCTTATCGACACGGAAACGGGCGAAGTATTAAACGACGTTCCGACTGCCGCCGAGCCGGACGACGATATTTTTATACGCGAGCGTGAAATTGCAAAAGCGTTTGATAAAGACGCCTTAATCAAACTGTCCGATCTGCTCGGAAATATTTTTACGTTGGGGTGAAATTATATGATTGACGAAAGATATATAAAACCGATACCGAAATACATAATTAAACTGATACAGCGTTTCGATGCAAGCAATATGCAAAGATATTGCGGCTATACCCGTTATTATGCGTACCTTACGAAAATGCACGGTGAACTTGCACAAATCACCGTTGCGTGTAAAAATCGCGGTAGAAAATGGTATTGCAAACAGGTTGCCGTGCATGGCGTCCACTCTGATTATTGCCTTGCGAAAAACATTGATTGTTTTATGATTGCAGGCTACGTTACGGGTTGGTACGACGAAGGACTTACGCGCTATCGCAAATGGTGGGAAACGGGCAAATGGGAACAATGCAAAGATAAATTCTTTCAGATTGCGCCCGTACTCAATCCCGAATACGTCTTGAAATTCGACGAATATAAATACAGCGCGATAGACGGCTTCGGACGTTGGGACATTCTCAAATATTTGCGGTTGTATGAAAAGTATCCGCAGGCTGAAATGCTTGTCAAATTCGGTATTCTCGATTTGGCGTTAAGCAAACAGATACTGCGTAAAGTCGGAACGGATAAACGCTTTCGGAAATGGCTTGCAAGTAACCGAGCGGAATTGAGCGTTAAAACATACTACGTCCAAACCGTATTGCAAGCGTATAAGACGGGAAAGCCGTTGTCGGAAATGCAAGATTATTTGAAACGAAAAAAGAGTTTCGTTTGCGATAAAGATTATAGACCTATCCGAGAACTGTTTAAGGGCAAAGACCTTGAACGGTTTTTTGATTATATCGACAAACAGCATACAAGTTATCGTTCCTATCTTGACTATCTGAAAGCCTGTAACTATCTGCATATTGATATGTCGGAAGATAAAAACCTACTGCCGCACGACTTTAAGCGTTGGCACGATATACGTATAGACGAGTATCACACAGCAAGAGCCGAAGCGGACGCGAAAGAAAAAGCAAAACTCTATGAACAGTTTGCGGTTGTTGCGGCAAAATACCTACCGTTGCAAAGGACGAAAGTTGAAGATTATCTAATCTTAATTGCCCGATCTCCGCAGGAACTTGTTTATGAAGGAGATTATCTGCACCATTGCGTCGGACGTATGGGCTACGACCAAAAATTCGTAAGAGAAGAAACGCTTATTTTCTTCGTCCGAAATTACAATGCACCCAACACGCCGTTCGTTACGTTGGAATATTCGATTAAAAGCAAAAAGATATTGCAATGTTACGGCGATAAAGACACGAAACCGAGCGACGCCGTTTTGAACTTCGTTAATCAAAAATGGCTGCCGTTCGCAAACAGAAAAATCAAAAAACTTACAGCGGCGGCTTAACGCAAAGGAGTAAATCTTATGAGTAACTATTTCAGAGTAACAGCCTATCACGAGAGCGAAAACCTTTCCGTGATTATCGACAGCAACGGCTATTTCGGGCAGTTGTGGGAATTGAGCGCATTGATGATACAAAAAGGCTTCCGCGTTTTGGAAGTGAGCGACGACAGCAAATTCCTTGACGGTAATATCGAGCGAGCCGAAAAAGACACCGAAAGTCTTATCGTCCGTGCGTGCTGTCAGGGCAAACCGTTAACGACGGACTACGAGCATAACGGAAAAACCTATAAAGCCGTGCAAGTCGAAACGAAAATTTACGTTCCCGAACGCTGATATTTTATGTAAAAGGGGTGTTTTCGGACATCCCTTTTTTTATACCCTTTTACTACCCGAATACTAACAGTAGTGATTGTACGGCGTGTGCGTGTCTTGAAACAAGTGCGCCGCTTCGCGGCGCAGACACGCACACGCCGTAACCGACTGAAAAGGCGGTTAAACCGAAAAGCAAAACGGCACGGTGCAAGGTGTCGCGCGCAGGCTTACCGCGATCACCTTTGCACCGTGCCGTCCTTTAATTGCTTTTCCGCATTTGCGCTATCACGCTTTTGCTTACGTTGCCCATTAGCACGCCTTCGTCCCAGCACCGAAAGTCGTCGTATAGCAATAACTTTTTATCTTCCATTCCGAACGGACAGAGTATATCTTCGTCCATTATATCGGAAATGAAGTATTGCGGCAGTCCTTTACTGTAAACTATCTTTTCGCCCGTTTTTTCGAGATATTTCATTATGTACGCAACAGCAGAGCCGAGCGTAGATTTATCTTTTATCGTTTCAAAATCCGAGCGTCCGAAACGGTCATTGAAATAGGTGTTTTGGTGCGTTATTTGCCGTTTGTGCGTGTTAAAGTTATAGTCGTTGACTTCTATCATCATAGGCGGCATTGTGCCTTCGGGTATATCGAAAAGCCCGTGAAAGTGCAGTCGCTGTTTCTTCGGAGAGCGTTCCCATACGCCGACGTATTTCCAGCCTTTACGCGCCGAAAAGTTATTGAGCGTTGTTTTCAGTCCTTTCTTAAAACTATCTTCCGAATGCAGAGCGTCGTTGTAGGTGAACGTAACGAAATAGTTGAAGTCTTGCAGATTGATTTTCCGAGAGAGCCGAACACGGCGGCAAATCAAATTCCGCTGTTTGCGTTCCAAGTTTCTATCCACATAATAGGCGGTTTCCGTTTCGTTTTTGAAATACGGCAGCATAGCGGCAATAATACGCTTGCGGCGTTCGGATTTCTTGACCGATAGGCTTTCCTGATACAGTTCGTCAAACAGTTCTTTGCGCGTCGTTTTACGCTCGGTTTTCGGGCTTTCCTTGACCGTCTGCGGCGTCGAATCCGCTTGTTCGGTAACTTGTTCGTCGCTTTCTTCCACAAGCGGAATCGGCGCAATTACGGTGCCCGTAACTGCGCTTTCATCCTTATTTGCTTGCGGTTGTTCCTGCGTGGGTTCCGTAACCGTAATAATTTCTTCGGGCGGTTTCGGTCGCCGGAAGGTCTTACGCTCGGTGTGCGGAATGGCTATATAATGGCTGCCGTCGAAATATACTTTTGTTTCGCCATACGCCATAAATGCTTTCGCGCAGAATTTGACCGCTTACGCTTTATTTTCGCCGTTTATTGTACTGCGGCGTGTTTTTATAAAGCAAAGCATATTCATAGTCGCCGTGTTGCTTCATAACTTTTTTGAGTTGCTTTTCGTTTCCGGAATAGGAAGCCATACGCAATGCGCTTTCGCTAGCGCGGTATCCGTTTTCCAACTCGCTGATGGAACAGTTACGGGCAAGACGCTTTTGTTTTGCGGTGAAAAATCCCACGTTTATTTACCCCCTTTGTTAGATTTGCGCTGTTGCTTTTTAGCGAGTTTGCGCGTCCGCTTTTCCTGCCGTTTTTCACGTTTCAAACGGCGTTTTTCCTGTTTTACATTCGTTTTCAATCGTTTGTTGAATTGCCGCTGATAATTCCGATCTTCCTTGTCTATACGCTTAAATGCCTTTTTCATGTTCTTGAAGATATAACGCAAAATCTTGTCGTTGTATTTATCGGGAACGAAGTCGGCGGTGTCGAGCGTGCGCGAAAAGGTTTCGTAATACTTCGTCAGAGCGGTATTGATGAGTTTGTTTTTATTGTAGTTAATCACGTTTTTTACCCCGCTTGATATAATAGTTTTCGGGTAGTTCGTCGTCGTTTTCGGACAGATAGCGAATGTACCCGTCAATCGTATCGTCCGTAGGCTCGGCTTGCTTGTAGTCAAAATCTTCGTCGAGATGACCTTCGTAAAACTTCGGCTTGCAACTTTGGCTGTCGTAACAATCGAACACGTTGTAGTCCGCTATAACGGTATCGTCCGTGTAACAGTCTTTGTCTTTCTTGCCGCTTGACATATAGCGGTCGAAAAGACTGCTGTTTTCTATGCGGCGTATTTTCCATTTCAGACCGTTTACTTTGCCGTAACCGTTGTGCGAGAGTTCCAGACTTACGATTTCTATAAACTGCGAGAGTTCGCGTATGTTTACGTCGATGAGCATAGGGCGTTGCGTGTCGAGCCAAATGTCCAAATCATTATGACCGTGTTGTTCGTACCAGCGACTTTGCCAATCGGGAAAATACATACTCATTCGGCTGTTCAGGTACTTTTGCGCTTCGGTGATACAGATTGTTTCAAACGGAAGATTAAAATGCGTTTCCACAAATTCGTTTGCAAAACCGAGCCTATACGGATTGATACGCCGACTGAAACGGGGGCTGTACCGTACCTTGCGAAACGTCATATCGTAATTTGCGCTTACGCAATGCACAGGTACAGTCTTGATCCCGTCAAAGCCGTTTTGTATTTTCCGTATAATTTCCTTCTGCATAGAACGGTTGCGCTGTCTGTCGAACGCGGTGTCGTGTGCGACGTGCGTCATAAAACAAGTCTTGCCCGTTCGCGGCGGTGCGAAAATTATCGTTATCATAGGCTTACCTTAAAACCATAACGTCCCAGAACGTCATTTGTTCGAGATAGAACCCTGCGGCATCGTTCCATTCGATAGTCAGCACGCCGTCTTTCTTGCACGAAATGGTGATAGTAAATGTGTTTTCCGTTCCATAGTCCACGACACCGCACGTTGCCGAGAAAGGCGACGTACTCTTGATTTCGGCAGAAGTGTCGCCGTAATCGAAACTGTCCACGATATTGCCGTATTCGTCCATAGCGTGCCAAGCACCGTCCACATACTGCCAGCCGTAACAGCCGTTACTGTCGGCATTATACCAATAACTGTTGTTACCGGTGTCGTGAATGTTCGCTACCATATAGTTGACGCTAATCTTGACCTTATCGCCGGCTTTCAGACCGCTTATGAGAACTGTCGTCGAATTTCCGCTGTAACCGTCGCCGTATGCGTGGTAGGCTTCGTTCTGCAAGAGCGTCCACGTCCCGAACTTCGCCGTAAAGGTGGTATTGCCGGTTATCTTATATGTCGAAATGTTTACGATATTCGTTCCGTCAACCGTCCAGCCCTTAAAGGTTTCGCTGTCGAAAGTAGGCACAGTAGCATAGCCGCCGTTCGTAACTTCCTGCGTGGATACCGTAGTATTGCCGTTCTTGAACGTAACCGTAAACTTATCTATACGGAAGATTGCCGTAAAGGTTACGTTATCTACAATCATGTACTTGCTTACGTCAACGGTATTCGTGCCGTCCACAGACCAACCGACGAACACATAATTTGTCTTTGTCGGGTTGCTCGGCACGGTAGGTTTGGCGTGCTTTTCGACGATTTGCGAGTTATGCACCTTGCCGTCCGCCATAAACTTGACGTCGTATTTGTAGGTTATATCGGCGACGAAAACGGTGTCTGCCGTAATGCGGTATTCGCTTACGTCTTTCATAACGCCGTTGACTTTCCAGCCGTTGAATACCTTGTATGCCGTGCTTGCAGCCGTAGGCGCAGTCGCATATTGACCGCTCTTGACGGTATCCGTTTTCAGCGTCGTATCTTCGTACTTGAAGATGACCGAGTACAGTTTTGTGAATTTCGCCGTAAAGGTTACGTTCTGCGTTACGGTGTAGGTAGTGAGATTGACAACGCTGTTGCCGTCGAGCGTCCAGCCGTCGAACACATAACCGTTTTTCGTCGGGTTGGCAGGAATAGTAACTTTGCCGTCTTTGAGTACGATTTGGCTGTTATGATTTTCGCCTTCGACCATAAAATTGACTTCGTACTTGTGCGTTACGTCGGCAACGATTTTCGTGTTCGCCGTAATTCTGTAAGTTGCAAGGTCTATCGGCTCGCCGTCCACCGTCCAGCCGTTGAAAATGACGTAGGCGCTTGATTGCGGCTCGGTTACTGTCAATAGACTGTTCTTGTTTACGACTTGAATGTTGTAAACGCTGCCGTCGAACTCAAACGTGGCGACAACCTGTTCGCCGCTCTCTAACGTGCCGAGATACTGTTCGTAATAACTGACCGATTTTTGCAATTCGGCAATCTTGACGTTGAGCGCGTTGACGACCGCCGAATTGTTTTGCGATTGCAACGTAAGGTCGGCGATCTGATTGTTCAGACTTACGATTTGTGCGTTCAGACCGTTTATCGTGCGAGTGTTCAGTTCGTTGGTTTCCTGTAATTGCGCGTTCAGAGTTTGCAAGTTGGAAATCTGTTCGTTGAGATTTGCGATTTGCCTTGCGTTCTCGTCCTTGTTCGCTTGCAAAGAAAGCACTTGATTATTGAGCGCGGCTATTTGCCCGTTCAAATCTGAAATGGTCGCTTCGTTGCTCGTCTTGATTGTATTCAGCGTTTCGACCTGCGTTTCGAGAGCGGTTTTTTGCTCGGTAAGCGTTGTGATTTGCCCTTGACAGTCTTTAATGCTGTTGTTCAGGCTGTTGACTTCGCTCGTATGCTGCGAGATTAAATCGTTCTGCGTAGTTATGGTATCCCTGTAACCGTCTATTAGTTTCTCATATTCGCTTTTGTCGGATAGGGCGGTATTGTAACCGTCTTCGTAGGCGTTCTGTACGTCGTCCTGCGTGTAAAGACCGTTGCCCGCCATCCCTTCCTTGACCTTCGACCAATTTATGATGCCCCAAGTCAGCACGAAGGCGAACGCGGCGACAATGAGAATACTGAAAATTATCGTTAATACTTTTTTTGTCGTTGACATAGAAAATTCTCCTTATAAAATTTCGATGATTTGCAAGCGAAAACCGTTGTCCGCAAAGTATTGTTCCAAGAAGGAAGAATTTGCGTTGCCGGTTGTCGCCAGCGTGAGTTGTGTTTTGCCGCTTAAAAACTTAACGGAGATTTTGAGCGTTGCGCTGTTTACTATCTGCCCGTCGGTGTTGTAGAAATCGAGATTGACGGTTGCATACACCGAGCCGGCTTTTATATCGCAGTTGAGCAAAATGTAATCGTTCAGCACGACGTTATACTTTTTGTTTTCGCCGTCGAAGTTTTCCGTTTTCAACAGGTCTTTTTCAAAATAGTAGGTGTCCGTGTCGTCGTACAAATCGTGGTAGAAAACGACGCCCGTTGACGTGTACTTAAAACTCTCCTGAGAAAAGCGGTTGCTTATGTCGATACTGCCGTTGACGTAACTTTCCGCCTTGACTTCCTTATACAGTTGCAAGCCGCAGAATACGCCGGCAACGATGAGCGCGAAAGCGAGAATATACAAAATAACCAAGCCTATGATTTTCTTCATACAATCACCCCCGTGTACTCGTTGTCGATAGCGTTTTGCACGCCGTCGAGCGTAATGCCGCTTGACGTTTTGAGCGTTTGCAGATTTGTTCCGAACAGCGACTTTTCGAGCAGATAAAAGGTTTGCGTTCCGCCCCGAACGGTCAGCGTGTCGATTTCCAAATTCTCAAAAGCGTTGTAGTCCAAGCCGATAATGTTGTGGTCGAGCGACGGCGAATCCAAGTCGAGCGTTACGTTGATTTTGGCTCTCGGAATTTCCGTGAACAGTTTTTTGGCGTCCATTGTGAGCGATACGAAATACCCGTCGTAAACTTCGCTGTAACGGTAGGCGAATATATCTTCGCCCCGTAATTTGCTTGTTGCGTCGAGATTGTACGTCATACGTTCCTGCCAATAACTCGTGTCGATTTTATCTTCCGATACGTCGTACTTTGAATTGTTGTCGATAATGCCGAACATACTTTGCGTGCTGTTTCGTGCGCCGTTTTCGTCGTAATGGAATTTAAGCACCGAATACGTCTTGATAATGTCCGTTACGTCGTCCGTCTTGAATTTCTTTGTTTCGTAATCGTATTCCTTGATTGAAAACAACGAAGACAAATCGACCGTAATGTAGTAATCGCCGTAACCTGCGCTGTTCGTTTTTACCGCTTGCATACACGACTGAAACAGACTGCCGTAGGTGTAGTAGTAACGGTTGTAAATGTCGCCGACTTTCCAGCCGATACCGAAGAAATTGCGTAGATCTCCGACGTCGCGGTCGAAATACTTGTTAAGAGAAATTGCGAACGCTCGGTCGTCGATTTTGATAATAAATTCGGTTGTGCGTTTGAGTTCGGTTGCTATACTGCCGTTTTCGTTGGTAACGCCGTTCCAATTTATACCGTTGGTGTAATCGTAGTAGTTGAAGGCTTTATCGACGTAACTGTTGACGATTTTCATAGCGTTGTCGTCCGTGCCGTAATAGCGGTCGTTATTCCCAAACGGGTTGGCGAACTTGACTCCGGAGTTACCGTCCCATACGTCGAGCGGCAAGCCCTGATAATCGCCCAAATACTGCATCCCTGTCGAGCGGTAGTCCGCAGACAATAGGCTTGTCGTTGTAAAATAGTTCATTTTGAGTTCTTGCAACATTATTCCGTTGCCTTTGTCGTTGCTGTAATAGTTGACTTCGAGAAAATAACGGTCTTTGAGTTCGTCTTTTTCTTCTTCGGTCAAATCGTCCGATTTGAGTATGTCCTGCACGTCCAAGCCGACCTGATTGTCGATATTGTTTACGCCGATCGTCGTGTCCTTCACGAAATAGTGATAGTAGATAAACCCGATAATGACGCAAACGCTTATGACGCACAAAAACACTACACAGCAATTTGCGATAGTTTTTAATACTTTCATAAATCGTTCTCCTTATAGATTTTGATTTGCCGTAAAGGAAAAAGCACTAAACGAACTTGCGTCCGAGTAGTGCCTTTTTGTCTTTACAATAGCCCGTTCCAGCCGAAGAAATTGAGTAGATTCGCCAGCCACCGTAAGCCGCTGCTTATCCATTCAAAGACTTTTGCGAGAATAGTAAGCGGCCACGTCCCGACCAGCACTACCAATACGATGATGAGTAGAATTAGTATCAATTTCTTCATTGCAGGACGTTATCCCGTAATCATTCCGAGAATGGTTTTGTCCGAACTGCGGAAGGGCTTGACGGGGCATTCCAGAACTTCGCCCGTTTCGGTATCCACCGAGCGCACGGCATACGTATTGCCCTTGACCGTCTTTTTCGTCTTGTCGTCCTTGATTTCGTAGGGCTTCAAAACGAGTTCGGCTGTCATGGCGTCCCCGAACACAATGTCGAGAATGGCGTAGCCGCCGACGTCGTGCGGTACGACCGTTGCCTTGACTTCCTTGCCGCGAATAACGCCCTTGACGACGTGCGAAAAGTAGGTGTTTCCGTCTTTTTCGTAGGTTTCGCGTTCCACGAGTACCTGATTGTTTTTGTTCTTGTTTACCATACTGAAAATTCTCCTTTTTTTGAATTAAGCGTCTTTACGCTTGCCTTTGATACGGGAAAGGCGTTTTGCTTCGGCTTTCGATTTGCCTTCCGAGAGAGCCTTCGTGTACTTGTACATTCCGGCGTGGTCGTTCTGACATTGCAGATAGCCGGAGCGCATACCTGCTTCGTAGTCCGTGAGCGGCTTGCCCTGTTTCTGTCCCCATTTATGGACTTTGACTTTGCGTTCTTCCGCATAGCCTTTGGCGCGCTTGCTCGGCACAGACCACTTCGAGTTGTCGTATTTGGTTTTTGCCATAGACTTACACTCCTTGTAGAGATTTGTTTGTTCGGGCGAAAATCGCTGTTGCGTGCGTTCTCTGCCGCTTTCCGTTCCGTCCGATATTAAGTTGTAATTTTGTACGCGGCGGACGCTGTTATGAAACATCACGTTTCGTGCGATTTGCGGTAGGCGGCCGCCTTTACTTTGCAATAACCGCACTAATCGGTTTTGTTCGGTCGTTCCGTCCGAGTACGATTGCATTATAGGGCAAGCAGAATTTTTTTACGAGTAGGCGGCAAGTTAGAAACGTGTTAGAAATTCATTACTTTTTTGCTACTTTCAAATGACAAACGGAGTAGAAGAAGGGCAAAAAAAGAAAGCCTCGATTACGGGGTTTTTATAGGGATAAAAATGTAAGACATTTAATGCTTTACTTGCTTTTTTGTTGTAATTTTGCTATACTGTAACTACAATAAACAGTAATTTAGCGGAGAATATAAATGAAATTTAAAAATCCTATGCTTGTTGTGTCAAATATAGATAAGTCCGTCGAATTTTATAAAAAAGTTCTTGGACTTCGTGTTGTTATGGATTATGGGGCGAATAAAGTTTTGACAGGTGGATTAGCTTTACAGACGATTGAAACATATAAAGATTTTATTGGTACATCTGATATTGACTTTGGTAGTAATAATTTTGAGGTCTATTTTGAAGAGGACGATTTTGATAAATTCATCAAAAGGTTGGAAGAAAGCGATATTGATTATGTTCACCCTATAAAAGAACATTCATGGGGACAGCGCGTAGTGCGCTTCTATGATTTGGATAAGCATATTATAGAGGTTGGAGAAAATATGAAGGCTGTTTGTAAGCGATTTTTGGATAGTGGAATGACTGCGACACAAGTAGCTCAACGTATGGACGTACCAATGAAATTTGTGGTTGGTTGTATGCGGTAAATTTCAATTTAACGGAGAATTATAAACGACCTATAATGAATATCTATGAATTAGTGCCATATACCGACGCAGACCACGATAATTATATAAAGTGCCAAATGGACGCTTTTGAAAAGTATATATTAGAGTTCTTTGGTGTTTGCGATATGGCTATTATGGAAAATCATTTGAAACAATTAAAACCTAATCTTCTTAAAATTGCAGTTAATAGTCAAATTGCCGGATATGTTTATTATAAAGAAGAAAGTACAAAAATTATAGTAGATGTTTTTACATTGTTGCCTGAATATCGTAACAACGGATTAGGCTCTTTAATCTTGCAAGACTTTATTAAAAAGGCAAATGAATTAAATAAACCGATATTTTTGGATACTTTTAAGAGTAATCCTGCAAAGAATTTTTATGAAAGAAATGGCTTTGTCGTTGTGGACGAAAATTTCTCTCACTACATTTTGAGCTATGGAAAAGTTATTTGATACGATAAATTTCAATTTATCGTTTTGTTGTAAAAATAAAAAAGTATAGCCCGCTATACTTCGCTTGCGAAGATAGTGGGCTATTTTATATCCACAAAAATTCTAATGTAACATACACTTTTCTATGAACTTTCTCTGATTTTATTCGATATACGTTCTTGCGTACATGGTGGTCGGAAGGCGTCTGCCGTCGATATTCTTGCGTGCGCTAAACGCTTTTTCGTAAATCTTATCGCGCTTTTTCGTGCGGCGGTAGTAGGTGTCGAAACTGAATACCACGTTGTTGAGTTCGTCGCTCAGCCTTACGCCGATTACCTGTTTGACGATAAAATTTTGCGTGCGGTACACATTGTTTGCTTCGTATAAAAAATCCCTGTCGTTATCCACCATTTTCAGTTACCCCCGTTAAAGAACTTTACCAGATATTCGCAAAGTTGCTTATTGAGTTGCTTGATATAATCGTTGCAAAAACCCCAATCTTCCGCGAGAGCGCATTGCGAATTGTTTTGCGTGTAGAGCGAGATATACAAGTCGTACAGTCTTGCCGGCGCAGTCTTGATTGCCAAATTGTAACGGTTGACCTTTTCCGTTACCGCACTTTCCACGACGCATTTTGCAGCGGATTCAAAATCTTTCCGCTTCGAGTAGTAGTACCGGATTTCTTTTAAGTCGTCCCGTACCTGTTGCATTGTTACCATAGTCGTAACTCCTTATATTTGAGATAGAGCCGCAGCCCTTCACATAGAAGCCACGAGATAGGGCGTTTTTCAGGTGCTTTCCAAAAACTTTTTTAATTTTTTTATCGCCGCCGAATAATGGTCGAAGACTGCCGACGTTCCGATATGCAGGCGTTCTCCGATTTCTCGGAAATTAAGTCCGTCGAAAAAGTATAGCGAAACGACGGTACGTTGCTTGTCCGTCAGTTTATGTAGTGCGATATGTATTTGCTCGGACAGTAGCCGTCGTTCAACCTGTTCAAAGACATTTGCTTTCGTATCGGCGACGTCAAACCCGTGTTCCATTGATTTGTCTAACGACTGATGCCGTCTTGTTTCCTTACGGTTGACGAGATATTCTCGGTGTTCCAATTCCGCATACTGCGCCGCAAATTCGTCCGTAACTTCGACGTCGATATAATTCGTTCCGTCATAAATTCTGATTGTCGCCATAACTCCGCCGTGTGCAATACGCCGACGGAAAGTAGCCTAAAAATAAAAAAGACCGAAACAAAGCAACTCCCTTTATAGGCAGTATTGCTCTGTTTCGGCTCTTATCTTTTTTCGGATTTCAGCACTCAAAACAGTATTTTATTTTCTTCCGGTGCGACAATCTTTCTGTATAAAGTGTCTATGCTAACGCAAAATTGCGCCTATGCACAGAATAGCAAAATAATGAAAGTGAAAAATAATAAGCATTGTCGGAAAATCGCTTATTTTATAGAAAAAGAACGCCCGTTTCCGAGCGTCCTTTAATTAGGTTTTTGTTTTGATAACGACAGTCCCGTTGCGAATAATGATATGAATGTACTTACCGCATTTCGGACATTTTATATAGCCGTCCATTCCGTTTTTTGCTTGTACAAGCGTATTATTGCAATGCGGACAATCGGCATAATAATAAGCATTATTTGGTATTTCATCGTTTTCCATAGATAATTATTGTAGTTCGTTTAATATATATCATTGCTTTTCACGATACGGTGATAAATCTTTGCCGTTAAAAAATATACAAACACATATATAAGCGAGAATGCGGCAAAACAGCCGAGCGTACAGAGCGCAAATAATTTTGTGTTCAAAAGTGCAAGCAAACTCATAATCTTATTTATCATAGGAAAAGCAAAAGCAACGTGAATTCCTGCAATTATTAAAGGCAAGAAAAACACCATAAGAATTTGTGTGTTAATAGACTTTTTAACTTCGGCATAACTCATTCCGACCTTCTGCATAATCTCAAAACGTTTTTTATCTTCATAGCCTTCTGAAATCTGTTTGTAATAAATAATGAGAATAGCACCCATTAAAAAGAGAAGTCCGAGATATACGCCGAGAAAAAATATCCCACCGTAAAGACTCATAAATTCTTCGGCTTTAATAACGCGAATTGAATAGCGTGCGTTATAATTCTTTTCCTGCAACATAGCCGAGAGCGCATCCGAAAAAACAATTTGCTGTTCTTTGGTATCCTTAAAATTCACCCCGTAACTAAACTGTATCGTCGGTGTATTTTCGCCATATTCGGTTTTATATTTTTGATAGATCGCATTTAACGCAGTTTCGTCGGACACAACAAGATACATTCCGTCGGAGACTCCGGCGATATCGTTTGCCATTAAACCGTCTTTAACAAAGTTATCAACTTTCTCTTTTACAGTATAATTTGTATCAAAGATATTAACTGCTTCGTAATTGAATTTTATATTGCTTTCGCTTATTATAATTTCGTCGTTATCGAGCTGTTTTTGCGAGCCTGTAATGTCATTATACGTTTGCGCGGTAACAAACAATAATAATAACGGATTTGCGCCCGCTGATTTTTGAAGATTTATTTTGTTACCGTCGGAAAATGCCGCCAAAGGTAAATAATTGCATAGTATTTCTTGCTCTGTCGTCATACCGTTTTTTTCGATTTCCGAACGGATATCCGCCGTTAATGTGCTGTTGGCATTTTCGCTTACGTTTGCTTGCACAATTAAATCGTAAGGGTATTTTTGTGCTATCATATCGTTTCTGCCGAACATAAATGAGGTCGTCGCCGATATTGTAACAAGCAGCATTGTAGCGAGAATACATATACTTGCAAGTCCGACCGAGTTTTGTTTCATTCTATACGTCATACCGGAAACGCTTGTAAAATGGTTTGGCTTATAATAATACTTCTTGTTCTTTTTCAAAACTTTCAAAAGAGCAATACTGCCTGCCGTAAAGAGAAAGTACGTTCCTATAATCACTAAAATGACGGCAATAAAAAATAATAAAACAGCGTCAACGGCGTCCTTTGTAAAAATAGCCAACGCATAGCCGGCAGCGAGCGTAATAATACCTAATATCGCCATTATGTGCCGCGTTTTCGGTTCTTTTTCTCCTATATTATCGCCCTTTAATAATTCGACGGGTTTTGATATATTGATACGAATAAGAGAAAAGATATATATACCGGCAAAGATACACGCAAACAACAAAGTCGTAAATAGCGTTGATTTCCACGAAATATAAAAACCGGCGCCGTAGTTTGCATGTAAAATACGCGCAATAATCAAATACATCAGCTTATCCAATAACATTCCTAACGCTATGCCGAGTATTATTGAAAATAAGGCAATGTATAAAACTTCAAACAGCAAAACAATACCTAAATGCCGTTTTTCCATTCCGAGAACGTTAAATAGTCCAAACTCTTTTTGACGGCGTTTGATAACAAAACTGTTTGTATAAAACAGAAATATAACGGCAAATATCCCGACGATTACCGTACCGAAATTCAAAGTGTATTGAATTGTATAACCGCCGTGCATTGCCGCAATACTCTCATTGGTGTAAAGAGAGTAAATCATATAAAACATCATAACCGTAATGATACAGGTCAATATATACGGCAAATATATTCTGCGGTTTTTCTTCAAATTTCCGAACGCAAGACGGGCATATAAGTTTTTAACCATTTTTTCGTTCCCCCGTAGCAAGCAATGTCAGCGTGTCAGAAATTTTGCAGTACAATTCTTCGTTATTGCTGTCGCCGCGATAAATCTGATGGAAAAGCCGTCCGTCTTTGATAAATAATATTCTTCCCGCACGGCTTGCCGCTTTCGTGGAATGCGTAACCATTAGAATTGTCTGACCGTTTTTATTGATTGTTTCAAACACATCCAATAGACTGTCGGTGGAGCGCGAATCCAATGCGCCCGTAGGTTCGTCCGCTAAAATCAGTTTGGGGTTGGTAATGATTGCGCGCGCGACGGCGGCGCGTTGTTTTTGTCCGCCCGATACTTCGTAAGGATATTTCTCTAAAATATCTTTAATGGCGAGTTCTGTCGCAATAGGGGCAAGACGATTTTCCATTTCTTCATAACTTTTTTTCGCAAGCACAAGCGGCAAGAAGATATTGTCTTTCAAAGAAAAAGTATCTAACAAATTAAATTCTTGAAAGACAAAACCGAGATTATCACGTCGAAATGCCGCAATTTCTTTTTCGCTAATGCTTGAAAGAAGTTTACCGTCTAAATCAACCGTTCCGTTTGTAGGCTTATCGAGTGCGGCGAGAATATTGAGCAGAGTTGTTTTGCCCGAACCCGATTCACCCATAATCGCAACGTATTCACCGCATTCAACCGAGAAAGTAACGTCGGAAAGAGCGGTAACCTGATTGCCGCCTAAACGTGAAGAATATACTTTACCTAAATTTTGTACCGATAAGAGTGCCAAGTTAAACTACCTCCGAATTTTAAGATAATTTAATTTTATCAAAACAGCCGAAATAAACACAATTACACGGTGTTACATTTCGGCTGAAAGAAATGACATTTTCGTAAGGTCATTCAACTTTAAGATTATAAGTATTCGTATCAATATAAAACTTACTACCCGTTCCGATTTCGGAAGTAACGGAAAGTTTATGTGAGAGCTTGTCCGCCGCCCGACGGGATAAATATAATCCTATTCCCGTTGATTTTTTTTCGATTCTACCGTTATAACCCGTATAGCCTTTTTCGAAAATTCTCGGCAAATCTTCTTTTCTGATACCTATACCCGTATCTTCAATGATAATCACTTTGTTTTCTACCGTAATTGTAACGCTGCCTTTTTCGGTGTATTTGATTGCGTTGGATAAAATTTGCTCGATTATGAAAGACAGCTGTTTTTTGTCCGTAATAACTTTACAATTCGCCGGCGAATAATTTACTTTGATTTTTTTGCTTATAAAAAGCGGCGCATATTTTCTGACGGCTTCTTTTATAATTTCGTCTAAATCATAGGACTTAAACACCATATCCGTCATATCGTCCATTCGTAAATACCATAATGCCATTTCAACATACTGTTCTATTCGGAAAAGTTCTGCGGTAAGCGCTCGGCTTTCTTTCGTATCGGAGTTTTGCAGTATAAGCCCCATTGCCGAAATAGGCGTCTTTATTTGGTGCATCCACATAGTATAATACTCTAAATATTCCGAATGTTCTTTTTGTTTTTTATTTATATCGTTTTTATACTGTTCTCTGATTTTTTCGATAACCGCATACAATTCCGTTTCCGTCAGATTTTGGGGGATAGGTAATTGCAAAGTCAAAGGATAATTCAAAAGCCGAGTACGCTCGAAATGCTTTTTACAATAAAAATAAAAATGTATCGCCACCAAAATGATTATAATGGCAAAGCACAGCGCAAATGCGTATAAAATCGCTTCAACCGCCATTTGATATAGATATGCAATCAACGCAAAAACAGCCGTAAAAACAAAAAGCAATACTATTACGAATTTATATTGCCATAGATATTTCGGAATAAGTTTTATCGTTTCCATAATTCTTTCTCACAGTTCAATGATATAGCCTAAGCCGACTTTTGTTTTTATAAAATCGTCGATACCTAAATCTTCTAATTTCTTCCTAAGCCGCGTTACGTTTACCGTCAACGTATTTTCTTCGACATAATTATCGTCTTGCCACAATTTCATCATCAACGTATCGCGGCTTACGATTTTTCCCTTATTTACAAGCAATGTTTCCAATATACGAAATTCGTTTTTTGTAAGTTCAATACTCTTATCCCGATAAGAAAGAGTAAAATCGTTCAAGTTCAAAATTATGCCTTTATGTTCGAGAATGGAAATACCGTTCGGCATATCGTATGTTCGTCTTAATATCGCTTGAATTTTAGCAAGAAGAACGCCTACGTTAAACGGTTTGGAAATAAAATCATCACCGCCCATATTGACAGCCATAACAATGTTCATATTGTCGGAAGCCGACGATAAAAACACAATAGGCACGTTGGAAATTTTACGAATTTCTTTACACCAATAAAAACCGTCGTAAAACGGCAATATTAAATCAAGTAAAACAATATGAGCATTGCACTCGGTAAACTCATTTGTAATATTTTTGAAATCCCGTGCTGTTATTACTTCAAAACCCCAATTTTCAAGGTGTTGCATAATTGATTTTGATATTATTTCGTCGTCTTCTACAAGTAAAATTTTATACATAAAGAACTCCCGATTTTGAAAGCATTACATATTTATTATACTGTAAATTGCGTTAAATAGCAAGAACCTGAAAACGACAAGTATGATTTCATTTTATTTGTCTTTCGACGGGGTTGTATATCGGAAAAAGCCGTTGCCGTAAAACTAAAACTGAATAAAGCGTAAACCCAAGCAAGGGAAAAAATCATAGCGTAAAACAGCAAAATGAAAAATGCTGACGCTATGATTTTTTCTTTGTCCTTGACGGCGTAGGCTTTTCCCGATTTTCTCTTTGGTTGTCGAAAGACAAATAAAAAACAAGGAGTAAAAATATGTTAGTCAGTTCGCTGTTCTGTCCTTTTCCAATACCGCCCCCAAACCGTAGGACTAATGAGAAAGTAAACCGAAACTAATATGTTTGTACTTTGCTTGCTACTCGTAATTTCGCAAGATAAAAGTTATATTATCTGCGGAAAGTGATTGAACGAAACGGAATAAACCGCTGTTTGTGGTAATCGTTTTCTAATCTGAACAAGGAGGCAAACGCAAATGTTACGGAGTATCAAAAAGGCTTTTGATATGGTACGTCAGCAGGATGCCGAAACCGCCGTTACGGTACATACGATTCGTATGTGGTGTAAGGAAGGTAAGATTAAATGTCTTACCGCCGGCAACAAGGTTTTGGTCGATATTGACAGCCTGATGGACTATATCGCTATCAAGGAGTAAATTCATTATGGCATATTTCAAAATCACACCCAATAAGAAAGGCGAATTACAAGCCAAAATCCAAGTCAGCGGAAAAGACTTATCCACAGGCAAAAACAAACTGTTCGTTAAGCGCGTCTATAATACCGACGGGCTAACGGAAGCGAAGTTCAGAAAGCAAGTCGAGAAACTGTCTATCGAGTTTGAAGAAGACGTAGCAAAGGCTTACCAAGAAGAAACGACTGTCTTGCGTTCAAAGGTGCTTACGTTCTCGGAATTGATGAAAGAGTGGCAAGCGAACATAAAAGCCAATCTTTCTATTAGTTACTACCTGCGAGCGCAAGAAGTCGGCAGAAAATTCAATGCGTTTTTGGTTGAACAGCACCTTGACGATAAACCCATATCGGTTATTACGGTGCGCGACGTGCAAATGTTTTTGAACAGTTTTGCACAGAAAGGCTATCAAACAATACCGACAGTCAAAGTCAAAAAAGATTTTCCCAAAACTGTAAACTTCCGAGAACTTGCGCGAGAGCATATAATAACGCGCTGTTCGTCTTACGGTATGCGTCGCAAAGGCAACAGCATTGAAAAGCAAACGGCACTTGCGATCTGCGAGCATTGCGATATTGCTTTCGACGAGTATTTTGAAGAAGTACCGAGCGAAAAGAAATACGCTGCCGAAACGATTAAAGGTTACAGGCGCGTATTACGCACGTTATTCAACGAAGCGGTACGTTACGAATGGATTGTCAAAAACCCCGTATGTTCTACCAAGATAGGCGCAGGCAGTTCCAATACGTCGTTACGTTCCGTTCCCGAAAAGGAAGTGTTTTCTTTTGCGGAAGCACGGGAGTTTATCGCCAGACTTAACGAATTGCCGCCCGAAGATATTTACAAGAAAATCCCCATAAAACTTATGTTGCTTATGGGTATGCGTACAGCCGAAGTTTGCGGTTTGCGTTGGAGTGAAGTTGACTTTGATAAAAAAGTTATCCACGTTAAGCGGAATAGGCTTTATACAAAAGAGTTTGGTATTTATGAGAAAGAGCCGAAAACGGCAACGTCAATACGCGATATTCCTATGCCGGACGCACTCATAAACGACCTTATTATATATATGGAATGGTTTAGGCAAGCCGACGAGCGGTTTGACGAACGCCTTGACGAATACTACTTAGCCGTTAATATTTACCGTTTGCCTATCTTTCCGCACTCGGTAGGACAGTATCTGAAACGCTATGAACGAGAATGGAAAATGAAAGAAGTTACCTGTCATGGCTTACGGCATACATATTGCAGTTTGCTGTTATCGCAGAATGTTCCGATACAAACAGTAAGTAAGTATATGGGGCACAGCGATTCGACGGTAACGCTCAAAGTGTACAGCCACTTTATACCCGATACGCAAGATACGGCACTTAACGCGCTGAATAATATTACGGCATAGAAAAACGACCGAGAGTTTATCTCGGTCGTTGCCTTTGGCGTTCGCGGCGGGAATCGAACCCACAGTCTATCGCTTAGGAGGCGATTGCGTTATCCTATTACGCTACGCGAACACACGCAAAATATTTTATGCCAATTATTATACCAATTCTATATTTAGTTGTCAAATCTATTGCAAAACAGCCATTTTAGCCCCGAAATGGGCTGTTTTTTCGTGCCCCGTGTGGATATAGTGAACACTTAGGAGGGGACTGTTATATCCATTTAACTACGGAAGCGTAAATATATTAAACTGTCAACGCCGATACAGCGCAAAAACTGTAGGCATCGCCGAAATTTATTCGTTAGCGAAACTTTATTGTTGACCAATCAATCGTTCATTATTCTAAGCCGACAAATATACTCGCTATGCGATTTACCTCGTCAAAACTTAGGACTATATTACGATTTAATACCGGCGGAATACTACCTCGCCTTTTGTTTAGATAAATTATACATTAAAATATTTTCATTGTAAAGGATATTTCCCTACTTTCCGCAATATAGGCTCGACTCTCCGCGTAAATATTATAAATAAAAATCTATAAATATCTACCCCGTTTCAACTACCTAACCGCACTGAAAATCATAAAATGCCGCTACCATTGCGCGACAGCGATAGCGAGCTAATAATGGTCTCCCATAAAAATCTTAAAAAATTCACTGAAAAGCATTGACAGGTCATACTATGCAATGTATAATATTGTGTGATAGGAGGTAACAATGAATATACAATTAAAAAAGGGGCTTGTTGAAATGTGTGTTCTCGCCATTATCTCCAAAGAACCGTCGTACGGCTACAAGATAGTCAGCGATATGAAGGAGATAATGATACTATCGGAATCGACTTTGTATCCAATACTAAGGAGACTCGAGAGCGCGAAACAGCTCACGACTTTCACAAGAGACTATAACGGAAGATTACGCAAATATTATCAGATCACGAGCGAAGGTCTGAGACGGTTAAGCGCTTTCAAAGACGAATGGGAAGAGATGAAAAGCGTATACGACTTCATTAACGAAAGGAGTGTAATAAGAAAATGAAAAAGAAAGGTTTCATTGACAGTCTATCCGAAAGGATATCTTATCTAAACGCCGATGAAAAGAATGAAATACTCAGCTACTACAGCGAGCTTATCGACGACAGAATGGATATGGGCGAAAACGAAGAGGACATAGTTTCTTCACTCGGTTCGCTTGACGTCATCGCTGAGAACATATCCGGAAGCTACTATCATAGACCGCAAAGTTACGGCGAGAGTACAGCGGCTAAACCGATCGCGCCTACAAGCGCATCGACAGGCGCGACGACAAACAGCGAAGCCCCCGTCAAAGCGGATAAAAGCGACACGTTCAAAACTATCTTTTCGATAGTCGAAATAATTGTCCTTATCGCGCTCGCCGCAGTATGTATAGGCGTCGTTATCACCACGGTGATAGCGCTCATAGTCGGAGTATTCGTAATGATCGGCTCGTTCGTATTCATGACGCACGACTTTTTCGCGGGTCTAATACAGCTAGGCGTTGCGATAATCATTATCGCCGTGAACAGTATAATATCAAAACTAGCGAATATGCTATCGCGTTTCTCAATAAGAAGGCTAAAAACTCTTATTTCGAAAACACCGGCTTAAAGGAGGCTTAACATGACACGTAAAAATAAAATGAACGTCTTATCGATAGTCTTCGATATAATAATGGTACTTATCGGAATAACCGTTATAATAGTTGGATTCGTCAAAATCGACTTTGATATGGATCGGCTTACGGGAGAGAGCAACGACGCTGTTTTGGAAGAGCGAACCGAAAATTTTTCCGCATCCGAAATAAAGGACATCATCATTGACTGCGACGTAGCGGAGTTCAAGATCAACGCTTCGGGCGAAAGTAACGATATAACGGTTAAAATCTCGGACAACAGCGTAATGCGATATACCGCAGAAGTTAGAGGCAAAACTCTCAACATCAAAAGCAAATCAAAACTTTGGCATTTCGGACTATTCTCCGGAGGTAAGTGGTGGAATATATTCGACAATTCGCCGATAAGCCATCATTATTCTTTGGAAGTGACTGTACCGCTCGGTTATGAAATAGACCGACTGGATATCGACGTCAGCGCAGGCAGCATCAGAGTATCGGATATAACCGCGAACAACTTCTATATAGAGAATAATGCGGGCGAAACCATTATCAATAACGTTAGAGGCAATTCATTGACTATGGAGCAGAACGCAGGATCGACGAATATCTCGAACGCAGATTTTCGTAAAATGTATCTTAAAAATAATGCAGGAAAGATAACCACACGCGATTTGATATTCAGCGACCTGAATTTTTCAGTCAACGCAGGAGATGTCGATATTCACGCGATAGGTAAAAAAGCAGAATACACTATCGACGTAGACAGCAATGTCGGCAATAAGATCCCCTACCAGACAGGAACGACTGCGAAAACAATAACGGGAAATATAAATGCCGGAAACGTCTATTTGGAATTTTCGGAAAATGTCGCTTAAAACCGGTTAAAATCGTAATTTTTAGTGAGAAAACTTTATAGATCAAAAGAACAGCTTCGGATGTATAATTATCCGAAGCTGTTCTTTTTCTTTTATTATTTTCTCCATACTCTGCAAATTCATATCAAAATGCAACTATAAACACGCGTTCATAGATATAAAATGTCAGATTTTTCAATACATATAATATATTTTCTCTGTATATCATATCTCGGCGCTTTCGCCTTCGACGCTCTTTTCCTTTTCTCTTTTCGCTCTGCGTTTCTCTCTGAGTAACTGCTTTCTGTATTCGAGATTTTCCTCTATCTGCGTGACTCTTAGGTCGATTAGATCCTTCGCCATCTCGTAAGCAGATTCGCCGTCTACCGCCATCTCAGTCTCCTTGATCTTTATCTCCGCGTCGTTCTCGCGAGCGTTCCTGCGTATAGTTCTCAGCCTCTCGTCCTCGATCCTAAAGTACGCCATGACTTCGCCGTCCTTGACGCTGAGCTTGATGACCTGCTTAGTTCCCTTGCCTACAGTCAAGTGATATTTAGCGAACGACGGCTTCTCTCCCGACCTCTCGATAGCGTAGTCGCGAAGTCCGAATATGTACCTCTTCTGGTCGTCGCCGAGTAATAGTATCGAGTCCTTGATATCGAGCCTTTCACTGCCGTTGATTATTACCGCGCCGTCAGCTACCGTTACTACCGACTCTCCGTCCCTCTGCTCGAAGGCGTAGAAAGAACCTTCGTTCTCGAGCCTTTTAGCTTCGTCTTTATTAGCTAATTGACCTTCGGCTATTACTACAGCGCCGTCGGGAACGTATCTTCCTCTTTCGTTATCGCTCGCGGTTATCTCTTCACTGCGTCGGGCATCCTCCTTGTCGTCGCCGTCGTTTGCTTCTCTTCCGCTGGCTTCGCCTTCTCTTCCGCTTCCGTCAGTCTCGTCTTCGTCGTCCTCGTCATCATCGTCGTCTTCGTATTCTTCTTCGTACTGCGACGGATAAGGAGGATAGGGCGGATAAGGAGCGTTGTTCTCGTTCTTTTTCATCGCTATGAGTATCATTACCGCGATAAAGAGTCCTATTCCTATAAAGAACGTCGCGATGGAGAAGCACATCGTAATTATAATGAACGAATTGGAAATTCCGCCCGTATTAGTATTCGGCTCGGTCGGCTCGTTATCGTCGGGCGGAGTTACGTTACCGCCTGCGGGCATGAACTCGTACGGCGCGCTCTCTTCGGGCTTATCCAGTACCTCTCCGCTCGACGTTACGAACTCAAAGTTACCTTTGCACTCTTCGCTGAGCTTAGCTATTACCTTGTACGTCTTGCCGCTCTCGAAGTCCTCTTTATTCACCTCGTTGCCGTTCTCGTCTTCGTAGACGTATTCGAACTCCAATAGATCCTTATACTTATCGGGTACCTTAAACGTAGGCACTCCGCTTGCGGACGTCCACTCAGGCATGAGTTTCGCCTTGTTTATCTTCCACTCTATCTCTATAGTTATAGCATTATTCGAAAGAGCTGCTACGTTCTCTTCGCTCTCCTCTTCTGCCCACTCGTAGTGATCGGCGTCGGTTATAGTCACGCTGATAACGTACGTATCGGCGTTAGTTCCCTTGACGTTACCGGATAGCGTCATGAGCTCGCTCGAGAAGCCTTCGAGCATTCCGCTGACGTCTATCTCTTCGCCGGTGTATACGATAGTATCGGGCTCCGATACGGTCGGTCTTTCCAGTCTCTTCTTCACGATGCTGAACGTGAACGTCATATCCTCTACGCTTCCGCCCGTAAAGCAGGTATCGCTTGGGTAGTTAAGGCTCACCGTTACGGTATACTCGCCTACTTCCGTTCCCACGTTACCGCTGAGCGTTACGAGAGCGGTATCTATGCCTTCGGGTACGAAGCTCTGCTCCTCTCCCGAATACTCGAGCTTTCCGCCCTCTGACGGTATATCTATCACCAGTCTCTCAATGCTGAACGTCAGCGTTACTTCCGCTCTGTCCTCGCTCTCTTCCCACGCTACCGCCTTGTCGTCCTTTATCTTGATACGTACGGTATATTCGCCTACGCTCTTGATAACGTCGGGCTTCTCTACGAACTCCATAGTGTAGTCGTTGAATCCCGTTATGAACTCCTCGATAGTGTGCTCTTCGTTATCGAATACTACGCTCGGCGTAGTCACCTCGGGCTTCTTGATGAACTCGGACGTCGATACGTTGACCGTTATAGTTTCCTCGAGCTCTCCGACCTTTATCTTGACCTCGCTCTCGCCCATTACGTTAAGAGAACCTTCGAGCGTATAGTCCTTGTAGTCTCCGTCGACGTTGCCGTCGTTATACGTTACCTTGACGGTTATATCGCCTCTTAACGTATCGAGGTTAGCTCCGACGTTGACTGCGCCGCTCTGCGTATACGTTACTTCCATACTCACAGCCTCGACCTTCGTCACGGTTATCCCGCTCGTTACCGTCGCGCTCTTTCCGTTGTATTCGACTACGAGTATCGTCGAAGATACCGACAGCGTTCCCGTTACGGCGTATTCGCTCTCTTCTAGCGTCTTCTCGCTCTTGTCGATGTATACCGCCTTGACGTTCATATACTGCTTCAAAGTATCGAGAGGAGCTGACTCGTATATAACGCTCTCGCCCTGCTCGAAGACTACCTCTATCCTGTCGAGAGCGGCTTCGCTGACGTTCACTGTGAACGTAGTATCTTTTCCCTCGTACGTTACGGTTATAGTAGACGTTCCCGCTTCGAGCGTTCCGGAGAGAGTATATTCTTCGCCTGAAAGAGTTTTGTTCTTCGTAGTATCGTTATATATTGCGTTTACGGTGAGCCATTCTTTCAAACCGTCTATATCGAACGACGGATATATCACGACGCTTCCCTGCTTGAACTCCGCGGTTATCTCGGTAAGTTCTATCGCCGTGACCTCTACGTCAAAGTTCTTGGATATATCTCCGAGCGTTACCGTCACGCTAACGGTTCCGACAGTAGTCAGATCGCCCGTTAGAGTATATCCCTTGTAATCTTCGTCTACTTCTCCGTTGCTGTACGTCACCTTGACGGTGAGCATATCCTTCAGTATCTCTATATCGCTTCCTTCGAATATAGTTCCGCTCTGCGCGAACGCTACCTCTATATCCGTTATCCTTATATCGGATACCGTAACCGTTATCTCTTTTTCGAGCGTGAGATACTTCACCGTTACCGTAGTCTCGCCTTCTACGTCGAGCGAACCCTCGAGAGTATAGTCCTTGAAGTCCTCGTTGACGCTTCCGTCGTTATACGTTACCTTGACCGTTATATTAGGTCTCAACGTATCGAGGCTAGCTCCTGCGAATACAGCGCCTTCGGTATACGTGACTTCCATACTAACGGCTTCGACCTTCGTCACAGTCACTCCGCTCATTATTGTTGCGGTCTTTCCGTTATATTCCACGACGAGTATCGTCGACGATACCGACAGCGTTCCCGTTACGTTGTATTCGCTCTCCTCTAGCGTCTTCTCGCTTTTGTCGCTGTATATAGCTTTGACGCTCATATACTGCTTGAGCGTATCGAGAGGAGCTGACTCGTATATCACGCTCTCGCCCTGCTCGAACGTTACCTCTATCCTGTCGAGCGATACCTCGCTGACATTTACCGTGAACGTTGTCTCTTTGCCTTCGTACGTCACGGTTATGGTAGACGTTCCCGCCTCGAGCGTTCCCGAGAGAGTATATTCTTCGTCTCTAAGAGTCTTGTTCTTCGTAGTATCGTTATATATAGCGTTTACGGTGAGCCACTCTTTCAAGCCGTTTATGTCAAACGACGGATATATCGCGTTACTTCCCTGCTTGAACTCCGCGGTTATCTCTTCGAGCGTTATAGCCGTCACCTCGACCGTGAACGATCGCTCTCGTCTCCGCAATTAACAGTCACTGTTACGCTTCCCGATACGCTGAGATCGCCCGTTAGGGTATATCCCTTGTAGTCCTCTTCTACGTCTCCGTTACTGTACGTTACCTTGACGATAAGCATATCCCTTAATATATCTATATTACTTCCTTCGAATATGACCGTTCCGTTCTGCGAGAACGTTATATCTATTCCCGTTACCGTTATATCGGATACCGTTACGGTTATGCTCTTCTCGAGTTCGCCGTACTTGACCTTTACAGTCTTCTCTCCTGCGGTAGACAGATCGCCCTCGAGAGTGTAACCCTTGAAGTCCTCTTCGATATTGCCGTCGTTGTACGTTATCTTGACCGTTATGCTTCCCTTGAGCGTGTCGAGACTGGCTCCGACGAATACCGTACCATTCGTATACGTTACGTCCATACTCACGGCTTTTACTTCCGTTACGTTCACCGTGAACGTCGTCTCCTTGCCTCCGAACTTAACTACTATATACGAACTGCCCGCTATTAGATTACCTGCGAGCTCGTAGTCCGTCACGCTCTTCTCTGAGCCGTCGTTATACGTAGCGGTGACTATCAGCCACTCCTTCAGCTTCGATATGTCGGTAGAAGTGAATACTTCGTTAGTTCCTTGCGTGAAAGCAGCGGTTATGCTCTCTACCGCTATCTCGCTGACCGTTACGTTGAAAGTCGTCTCCTTGCCGCTATATGCTACGGTGATTGCCGACGTTCCTACGCTCAGCGTTCCCGAGAGCGTATAGTCTCCGCTAGCTATATCCTCAGTCCTTCCGCTGTTGTATACAGCCGTTACCTTCAGATATTCCTTCAGACTGTCTATATCCGTAGTCGCGAATACTTTGACGCTTCCCTGCGTGAATACCGCATTGATACCCGTCATGCTCTCCGCTGTTACGTTCACCGTAAACGTAGTTGAGAATCCCGAGGAACTGACTGTTATCTCCGACTCACCTGCGACTAACTCACCCGTTAAGGTATATTCTCCGTCTGTTAGATCCTTGTTCTTAGTGCCGTCGTTATTGTACAGAGCGACCTTCAGCATACTCTTTAGTACGCTCAAGTCACTGCCTGCATATATTACTGTATCGCCCTGAGTGAAGGACTCGACCTTCACCGCTCCCAAAGCTACAGGCAGGAAGTTGAGCTCTATCTCTCCGCTCGCGCTCTCGTAGTTCTTAGTATCGCTCGGAGTATACTCCCATGTATACGTATGCGGTCCTAGCTGTACAATAGAGCCTGTCGCCCACTTGATACTTCCCGACGTGTCTCCATCAGAGAGCTTGATCTCGGGCATAGCGTCGCCCTCGTGGTAATACACCTTCTCCGGTACTACGGGGTTGACCGTAGGCTTCGCTATCTTGATCGTTATGGTTATAGCCTTGACGTCTGCCGCAAAGTTAGCTGTCTCCTCTGTCGATAGCTTCGCTATATATACTCCCGTATCGGTAGGCTTTGCGTTGCCTGCTACGGGCGTCTTGCCGTCTGATTGATAATACGTGACGGTCACCGCGCTATCGGAGTCTGTAGTAATATCGACTTCGTAGGCTGTACCGTAAGTAACGCTGATGTCTGTCGCGGAGAACGAAGGCAACGCCTTCACTATCTCAAAGTCGATAGTCAGCGCGCTCGTATCGAGCTCGTAAGGAGTATCGGCGGCGTTCACTAGATACGCCGTAGCGGTATACATTCCTTGCTTCGTCGGAGCAGTAGTACTGCTAGGATACGTAGTGCTTCCCTTTCCAGCATATCTGAAGCCGAGCACGGGCATACGTCCGTTCTCAAGAGTATCGCCATCGTATATTCCCGTACCGTTATCGCCCTCTATTAGGCTCTTGAATGTTCCTATTGGCATACCTCGTGAGTCGGTCGAAAACTCCAGTCCTATCTTTCGCTTGTTGATAACCAGCTTGCACCATCTAACGGTATCGCTCTCCATATGGTCGGGATCGCCTGTATCGGGTTTTCCATAGAATTTCGGTCTTCGTAGCTCATACGCTCGTTCTTTCTCCTCCTCAGTCCAACCGTTCGCGGTTGCGTCCGCATCAACTGCCGCTCGTACGTCGTCGATCCAGTTCTGCTGTATCTCGACCTTCATCCAGTATTCTCCTGCTCCAGACGTTGCTGAATTGGAATACGTGAGTTTGACGTATTCTTTGTTATGTTCATACCACTCGCTATCGTACCAATCGACAGCTTCCTTGTCGTTAGCTAATATCGAGTCGAGCGTCTGATTCTCGGCGTTATACGTGGTAGATACGTCTTCAGGGTCTTGCAATCCGAAACTAAATCCGATGGCGCTTAGATTCAAGTGGATAGCGGGACGAACGCCTTTACTTTCATTAGCATAAATAGCCATCATCTTTCCATCTTCTTTAAGATAATAATAAAATGAATATGTACCAAAATGCCCGGATCGTAACCAACATTGCTCCAATGGGAATACCTGCGCACTGCTAAGCTTCCATATCGACGCATTTGAGGACATGTTAATCTCTCCCGTCTCAATAAGCGATGGGAGCCAAATATAGTCGTTGCCCCATTCGTCGTATCGGTGTCCTCCAAATACTTCGTCAGGTTTATACCCCTCTTTATCTAATTCACTATTCGTGCTCCAGCTCCAACCGCTCGATATACGACTAATAGCATTGTTTGGCATAGTAAACTGGGGAACAGTAGCAGTAGGAAATTCTCGTCCCAATATATTCTCCGTATGTTGATACTTTACATTTTTCGGCTGTACAAGATACTCCTCTGCGAAACTGCCCTCTCCACCGTTAAATAGCTTCCAAGTTGAATTGTTTTTATTAAGAAGAACACTGTTCCTCATTATACTATTGCTGTACGCATTCTCTCCCTTAACGAATAGCTGCTGTGTGTCTATTGGATGCATCATCGACTTTCCGTTAGAGGCCGCTAGATATAGCGTCGCAATGACGTTATCATTACCCTTCTCTGTATCCGCAAGCGTCAGAGACGCTACCATCCACTCGAGTCCGCCGATCTTTATGACGAAACCGTTATTTTTCTTCACATTGTCCTCTATCCTAGCGTTGATAGTAGACGCAGGAACTACGTAATACGGATCGCCCGCTAATTCCGACGGTGAATCCTTTCCGTACGTCTCCCAGTCCTCAGCTCCGTTAGTCTTGATATACTCAACGGGATCTGCGTCTCCGAATAACTTTTGCGTCATATCGTCCGCTACGTATCTATTTATCTCTCCGCTACTTCTATCATACAGTTCCTCGCCATTACCTATTTTTACCGAGGTAACAGTAGTACTAAGAGCAGACGCATCCTCAGAGAAAGCAAAGAACGCCGTCGCAATTAGCGACAACGCGAAGACTATCACCGTCATAACAACTATCAAGTTGTTGACCCTACTCCTTACCTTATTATTCATAAGTTTTACTGCGCTCCTTTTTCTTCTTAACTTTCGTATGTTTAGTTTCTTCCCTCTATCTTTTGAAGAAACAAAATGAAGGTAAACCAAAATTTACCTTTGAAATTGTTATATTTACCGTTTTTTCGTATACATCTCCTGCGACAAGAGATGTATTTTTCGAAGAAAATTGGGTGTCGAAATTTGTAAATTGTGTGTTTTGGCGTATAAAAGCTATAAAAACTACAAAAACTATTGACTTTCTCGAATAAAATATTTAATATGATAATGTATAGTAATATGTGAAAATACATCTCTTGTCGCAAGAGATGTATTTTTCTTCTATTTCATATTTTTGGTAAATCGATATTCAATAAAAAATAACTATAATCAAACGGTCATATATCGTAATAATATTCTACACAACACGCTAAATCTTAAAACGTCTCTAACGCAAATAAAAATCGGCTCAGTAATAACGTTAGTTCTCTATAACTTATATTACTCGCCGATAATTATTGATATGATAATTTGGATATATTGCGGAGTTCGCCGCGTTACGCTCAAATATTGTTTTGCTTAATGCTTAAATATTGTTTCATTACTTTCAAATTTGGAAATTTCGATACTATCCTCAACCGCATCCCGCGCGGTCTCAGCGTTCACTATGAAACAGTTCACTGAACTGTTTCATAGTGAACGCAATCCTCGTTGCATCCTGTGCAACCTCAGCGTAAACTCAAAAAACAGTCCACCGGACTGTTTTTTGAGTTTACGCTCCCTCGATGAGCATTTTGTCAGCGACAAGAGCTATGAACTCGCCGTTCGTCGGCTTGTCGTTCGAAGAATATACCTTGATACCGAAAATAGAGTTGATGTTCTCTATCTTGCCCCTGTTCCACGCAACCTCTATCGCATGCCTGATGGCTCTCTCTACCTTCGACGCCGAAGTATCGTATATCTTGGCAATGGACGGATAGAGCCGCTTCGTTATCGAGTTGATAATGTCCGGATCGTCTATAGCCATCTTTATCGCCTCTCTTAAGAACTGATATCCCTTGATATGCGCAGGTATTCCTACAGAAAGGAATATGTTCGCAATCTTTTCATCCATTCCCTTATTCACCTTTCTCGACTGTCTGCTATCCTCCGTAAGCTCCTTGATCCTGTCGATAAGGATCTCTGTCTTCACGGGCTTCAGCATATAATAGCTAGCGCCGTAATCCATAGCCTTCATAATAAATGCGTCGCCGACTAACTGCGATATAACTATTATCTTAGGTCTCTTCTCATACATAGAATAATCGATATTCGAGAGGACTCCGTATCCGTCAAGCTCCGGCATGATGATGTCGAGCAAAATAACGTCGGGCTTTGAATACTTGATCATTTCGATTGCTTCGATACCGTTCTCCGCAATACCTACTACTTCAAACGTGTTCTCCAATTCCTTACTTATCATCTGTGTATACTCTTTGTTATCATCAGCAATCAAAACTCTAGCTTTTGCCATAAGACAAATCCTCCGAACTTACTTCTTAACAGTATCGTTATTATAACATAGCCAAGGTAAATATGTCAGTATAATATATACTATTCGTGTCGAATTTTGTCGAACTTTGTCGAAAGATAAAATTTTTCATTGTCAAATTATGAAAAATTGTCAAAATTGACTGATTTTCGGGGAATACGGAAGATAAAAGAAAAATTCTTCCGTTATAAGCATCATCCGATAGCCGCAAAAGGTATATCAACGCCAATTCAGAACATCAAAACGTTACGCGCCGCTTATAAATCAATATACGCCGCAGCTTGAATACTTAAACCGCCGAAAAGCAAAAAGCGTAAAGCTAAAACTTACGCGTAGATATGAAAGCCGCAAAGGAAGCTGAGCTTCCTTTGCAAGCATAAAAAATATCCCTATGAGACACTCATAGGGATATTTTGAAACATCTATATATAGATATATTATTTAATATTAAGTAAAGGCGTTCGATAATCGACAAGAGATCACTTCTTATCCTCTTCCTCCGCCTTTATCTTGTCCTGCTCGGTCTTAGAATCCTTGACGCTGAGATTAGCAAGCGGATGAACGTCTCTGTCGTTCTCATCCTTTGTGAGATACATCTCGCCGCTAACAAGGTCTATAACGTCGACGTAGGTGTAATAGTCGCTGTTGAAGAAATATATCTTGCCGTCAATGACCTCGGGCATGAGCCACGTGGTATCGACCTTAACGCTATTGACTATCTTGGTATTGTAGTCGAGCGAATCGTCAAGAGCTCTAACCTCCATAATACTATCCTTGATATATACGACGGACGGAACAGCCGCGCCGTTATCGAACGAATAATCTACGAACTTAACTACGTTGACGCTCGCTCCGAAATCGATCACAGCGTCTCTGTCGAAGAACGAAAGAGTACCGTCGGCGTTCTTCTTCTCCATCATCTTATAGAGCTTATTGGAGTCAACAACGTATACGCCGTCTTCGAGGCTGATGGGAAGTACCGTAGAATATGTCTTGTCGGTAAATCTCTTCTCCTTATCGACCGCAAGTTTGCCGTCGCTATAGAGCGCTCCGTGAAGTCCCGCGGGATTCTCAGTATTCGCGCTGCAAGCCTTCTCGTAATAGAGCTCGATACCGTTAGATGCCGCGATAGCCTGCTTCAAAGATATTGTGAACTGAGCCTTCTTGTCGTTACTGTCGGTATAGGTCGAGCCGTTGATGATCTCCTTGGCTTCGCTACCCGATTTAGTAGATACGACGTAGGTAACGTTATACGTAGCTTCCTCGTCCTCAGACGCCTTGGTATAGAAAATAACGTCGTCGATCGGAGTATTCTTGGGATCGTAAGTCTTATTCTGCGGGAATACTACGCCGGTCACGTCCTCTGCGACGGTCTCCTCTTTTCCAATAGAGTTATCGTCGTAAGGAATACGCGTTATCTTGTTGTCCTTATAGTATATGAGCGCGTCGGATGCGAACTTGTAGACGGTACTAGCGCCCTCTACGGTCGCTATCTTCTCCGTCTTGCTTCCGTCGATAGAAGTCCTCATGTAGTCGAGGAAACCCGTCTGCAGCGCGCCTTCTCTGTCCGTTGCAATGCTCGGCGTGGTATAATAGATATATCCGCCGAATACGAAGATACCGCCCTCTTTATTAGAAGAAAGACTCATGAGCGGAACTACGATAACAGGATCTTTGACGTTGCCCTTGTCGTCGAGCTTGCCTCTCATGATAGCGCCCTTCGTAACCTTTCCGAAGGTATTGTCCTCTTTTTTGGTTATATCGGAGGTAGCGGTACGGCCGTTGATATAATAGATATATTCGCCCTGCTTGACCGCAAGTCCGCCGTTATTCTCTACTACGGCGTCTTTATCTCCGCCGGCGATCGGACCCCATTTATACGTGTCAGCGCAACCGGCAAATATCATAACGAGCAAAGTAAGCATAGCTACCGCTATTACGATTTTTTTAGAAATTTTCGTCATACGAATCTCTCCTCACTAGAAAATATTGTTAATGAAACAAGCTACCGACGAAAAGTCAAACGCACATAATTCCGACAGGGTAGCATACTATTATATTATGATACATTAATTTTTTTATATAATCAAGTATTAAAGCTAAAATTTTTATCAAATATAGCAAAAAACGGAGATTTATGCGTAAATTTAATCTTGACAAGACGAATAAAGCAGACGGCGTATCGGGAAACAATACGCCGAATATGAATAATATCGGCAATATCGGCGAAATAATGGGGCTCATAAACTCTTTCGGAGGCAACGGAGCGATGAACCAAGCCGAACTCATCGGCAAACTCATGTCGATGCAAAACCCCATGAAAAGCGGCGAGGGCGGAAACTTCTCTCCGTCAATAGACGATATCATAAAAAAAACTATGGGCGCCGCGCAAAGCGAAAAGTCGCAGCCGCATAGCGATAACGACGAAAAAGCAAATCAAAGTCAACGTCGGTCGGCGCAGTCAGCAACGCAAAAGAGCGATACGCCTCACTCTAACGTCAAGGCAAACGATCCCGTCAAAACAAGCGCGGAAATGACGGCGTACGAAAGAGCGAACAGCGTATCGGAAAACGCCCCTATCCTTTCGGACAAAGCAAAAAGATACATACGATTTAGCAATAATCACGATAGGATAGTCAACAAAATATTGAATAAAAACAATTAGAGCGGCGCTAAAAGAGCCGCTCTTTTTACTCCCCCGTATCAATCATCCGCTTTACTCTTAATAAGCGCTAAAGTATCGCCGAAATATAAATAGCGACGCTCTCATATAAAAAGCGCCGCGTTATCGAAACGACGTATAACGCTAAAAGCGAAAACGCCGTTATTTTATCAATATACAATATATGTATATGTATTTATGCAATTAAGATTTTTCAATAACGTCTCCCGTAACACCGTCTTGATACATTATATAGTATCCTTTTCCTTTCTTATCGTCCTTATCGAGCGGAAGCCACTCGTAATTGTCTTTTATCTCCTCCGGCGGATTATCACCGCCTTCGCCCTTGTATCCGTAACATATGAACGCAACTTCGTCGCCGTCCTTTATCTCTCCGACGACGTAGTAATTCGTATCGTCGTAATATACTCTTGCGAACCTCGAACCGACAACGAGTCTCTCAAGCTCGTCTTCGCGTTCGTATCTTGCGAAAAGGTCTTCAAGCTGTACTCCTATAGCTCTCGAAAACGGGTGCTCTTTAGAATAAAGCGTTTCTTTCCCTCTCTCCCCGTCCTCGCTATTTTCAGACTCGACATTTTCCTCTTCGTCTATCTTGCCTACGATAAGGCTTTCGCCGTCCTGCAGGATATCCTCTATCTTATTCATTATGGACTCGGCTTCCACGTCTTCCTGCATTACCTCGCTATCTATTCCGTCTTCCATATCTTCCGATACCTTATCGGCGTTCGCTTCTTCCGCGGCTTTGACTATCTCGTCTTCGCTCACGACTTCTTCGCCGACTATCCTCATATTGTCGAGCGAATAAAACTCCTTGAGAATACTTTCGGTATCTACTTTTCCCGAATTTCCTCCCTGCATGACGAGGCTCATATCGAACATGCTCACTACAACGCATTCGATCTTCATTATATTGCCGTCGTAGTCGCCGAGTTTGAAAGATTGATTATTTTTGATAATCTCGATTTTCTGCACAGGAAGATCGTTTATCCTCACTCCGAGATAGTACTGCGCGTCATCGTATTTATTCAGTCTGACAGTACCGGTAAGAGCAGTGCCTATTCTCTCGAATTTCACTACGCCCGTCACTCCTTTGGTTCCGCTAAGCACCGCCATATATTTAGACACCGTCATTTTTCATATCCTCCCGTTTTTATATCGATCGCGCCGATAAATTCCCGAAAATATCTCTGCTTTACGCGACTTATCCGACGCAATTCATATTTAATAGATATGCCGGCTCTCCGGCAATTATTACACCGTACGAAAAACCCATTTTCAAAAGCTGAATAATTATCGAACAACAACTCAACTTTCACCACCGCAAAATACTCGGGACAATCGAAAGCGGAAACAAAATAGCGAAACGTCTCATTCAATTGACAAAATTTTATAATAAGAATATAATAATTTCACGGAGGAAAAGCGTTCCTCCGTATTTTTCTATCCGCTAAAGCAATGCGGTAATACCTTCCGATATGCCAATTTGAACGGGATAAAAATTCGGACAGATAAATAAGGAGGCGATAGACAATGATAAAAGACCTTACAGTCGGAAAACCCGCCAAAGTTCTATTCCTATTCGCGTTGCCGCTTCTATTAAGCACCGTTTTCCAACAGCTCTATAACATCGCCGACAGCATGATAGCGGGAAGGTTCGTCGGAGAGGACGCTCTCTCGGCAGTCGGCGCGTCGTATCCCATCACGATGATATTCATGGCGATAGGTCTCGGCGCGAATATAGGCGTCAGCGTCGTCGTCTCGAGGCTCTTCGGCGCAAAACGCATGAAAGACGTCAAAGAGGCGGTAAATACGGCGTTCATATCAATAGCCGTTCTCAGCATACTGCTCACAGCGCTCGGACTCTTGATAAGCAAACCTTTACTGAGACTCCTCGGCACTCCCGACAATATCTTTGGCGATTCGCTCGCCTATCTCAATATATATATAGGCGGTCTCATATCGCTATTCATGTACAACGTCGCGACGGGTATATTCTCCGCTCTCGGCGACTCCAAAACGCCGCTCATATTCCTGATCGGTTCGTCGATAGGCAATATCATCCTCGACATCATACTCGTCGTTCCGATAAAGCTCGGAGTACAGGGCGTAGCTTGGGCGACCTTTATCGCGCAATCAATCGCGGCAATTCTCGCAGTAACCGCTCTCGCGCTAAGAATCAAAAAAATAGAAACAGAGCAAAAATCCCGAATATTTTCGGTGAAAATGCTGAAATCGCTATCGTATCTTTCGATCCCGAGCATACTTCAGCAGAGTTTCATCTCCGTCGGCGGGATAATCATACAAGGACTCATCAACAGTTACGATTCCTCGAGCATGATCGCAGGCTATTCTGCGGCGATAAAGCTAAATACCTTCGCGATAATGACTTTCACTACGCTTGCGAACGGACTTTCGAGCTATACCGCGCAGAATATCGGAGCAAACAACTTCATCAGAGTCAAACAAGGCTACAAAGCGATGTGTCTCATGGCTACCGCGGTAGTCGTTCCGTTCGTCGTATTCTTTGCCGCGTTCCCTAACGCCGCGCTAAAGCTGTTCATAGAAAATCCAAGCGAACTCGCTATGAAAACGGGACGCGATTTCCTCATCATAGTATCGCCGTTCTACTTTTCGATAGCGATAAAATTGGTCTCCGACGCCATACTGAGAGGCTCGGGAAAGATGTTCCCATTCATGATATCGACGTTCGCGGATCTTTTTTTACGTATAGTCCTCGCTTACGTTTTCAACGAATTTTGGGGAAGCGTCGGCATATGGATATCGTGGCCCGTCGGTTGGGTCGCGTCGACGGTAATGACCGTTGCGTTCTGCCTTAGCGGCGTATGGAAAAAGCAAGGAAAAAGAAAAAGCTCCGATACGGCTTTGGAACAATAAAGCTCACGAGATAAAATCAACTAAAAGAGCTTTGTTTAACTATCGAATATCAAACTTGACAAATCGCGTAAGCGGTAATAAAATATAGATGATACGATCGAGAAGCTAGTTATATCTATCTAGGCTTTTCAATACCATATCTAAGGAAGCGACGAATAAAGTATGTTCATCAACGAAACGAAAGTGGATCTCAATTTTAACTTAAAAATGAACCGATACCTGTCCGGTAAAAAAGTCCGAATGATGCTCTCTATATTAGGAGCGCTACTAATGTGTTGCGCGATCGCCACGTTGACGCTCGAACTTATGTCTATGGACGAAGAAGCGGATTTTTTCATGCCTGTCTTTAGTTTTGTGATGGCGATATTTATGTTCGCGTTCGCTTGCTTTTATAACTCGGTATTAAAGATGACGCTCAAAAAAATGATGCAAGGAAAGGAGTCTCTCGACAGATACGTCTTCACGGAAGAGGGTTACGAGAAGATTTCGAAGATAAACGACGGTACGTCCAGTACCGCGAGCGGAGACTACAACGCATTTACCGAAGCGAAAGAGTATAAAGATATGCTCCTTCTCTTCATCAACAAGGCTACGATATTCCCGATAGAAAGAGCGGGAATGATCGAAGGCAGTTGGGAAGAACTCACCTCTCTCGTCAATAGAAAGCTCGGCGATAAATACAAGGTATTTTGCAAACTGAAATAAAAATCGCTCATCGAAAATATCCGCATATAAAAAGCGTCGGTTTATTATCGTGAACGTCTGAAATATCGTCTGCCTTGACGGCAATATCAAAACAATGGATAATAAGCCTATCCCGCATTTTTGCAGGATAGGCTGGCTTTTTATATATCTATATTTTATATATCCAAATTTTTATATCTATTACTACCTATTTTAATTCTTAATAAAATCAAAAAGCGGCTCAGAAAAACAAAAACGCTTCAGATCGTACGCTTTAACAAAAACGGCGTCTACGCATACGCGTAAACGCCGAATCTTGTTTTATATCAATTAATAGTCAAAAACCATTATGCAAGCTCTGCGAAGTACTTGATAGTTCTAACCATCTGGCTCGTATAAGAGTTCTCGTTATCGTACCAAGATACTACCTGTACCTGATAGGTGTCCTCGTCGATCTTCGATACCATAGTCTGAGTAGCGTCGAAGAGCGAACCGTAAGTCATACCGATAACGTCAGAAGATACTATCTCGTCGGTGTTATATCCGAAAGACTCGGTAGCCTGAGCCTTCATAGCCGCGTTGATGCCTTCCTTCGTTACGTCCTTACCCTTAACAACTGCGATAAGGATAGTAGTCGAACCGGTAGCGGTCGGAACACGCTGAGCCGCGCCGATGAGCTTTCCGTTAAGCTCGGGGATAACGAGACCGATAGCCTTAGCAGCGCCGGTGCTGTTCGGAACAATGTTCTGAGCGCCTGCTCTCGATCTTCTGAGGTCGCCCTTTCTCTGCGGACCGTCGAGGATCATCTGATCGCCGGTATAAGCGTGAACAGTCGTCATGATACCGCTGACGATAGGAGCGTAATCGTTAAGAGCCTTAGCCATAGGAGCGAGGCAGTTAGTCGTACAAGAAGCGGCGGAGATAACGTTGTCCTCCTTCTTGAGGTTCTTGTGGTTGACGTTATATACGATAGTGGGGAGATCGTTGCCTGCCGGAGCGGAAATAACGACCTTCTTAGCTCCTGCTGCGACGTGAGCCTCAGCCTTAGCCTTAGAAGTGTAGAAACCGGTACACTCGAGAACTACGTCTACCTTGAGCTCGCCCCAGGGAAGTTCAGCGGCGTTAGCCTTAGCGTAAATAGTGATTTCCTTACCGTCAACGATAATAGCGCCGGGAGTAACGACGGTCTTTCCGTCCTCAGCGAGAACAGCGTCCTTGTAGTCTACGGTGTGACCCTTAGCTACGTAGTTACCCTGCATAGTGTCGTACTTGAGAAGATGAGCGAGCATCTTAGGGCTGGTCAAATCGTTGATAGCTACTACATCGTAGCCCTTAGCGCCGAACATCTGTCTGAAAGCAAGACGACCGATACGACCGAAACCGTTAATTGCAACTCTAACATTTGCCATAATTAATTGTCCTCCAAAAAACTTTTTAACATTTTACTGTTAATATATGTCAATTTTTATACGTTAATAGTTTAACAGTATTTCGATATTATTGCAAGCGAATTAACTTAAAATTTAGGCAAAAGACAAATTTCGTATTCGCTCTGACGATAATCATATCATATAAGATTGTCGGGATTGAGAGGCTTCAATTCGTCGAGCACGAATAAGCCGTCCTTTCTAATGAGAACGTCGTCGAAGTATATCTCTCCGCCGCCGTATGCGGGGGTCATAACGAGAACGAGATCCCAGTGTATAGCGGACTCGTTGCCGTTGAACGCGTCGGTATAGCAAGCCCCGGGAGTGAAGTGTATCGAACCGCTTATCTTCTCGTCAAAGAGTATGTCGCCCATAGCCTTGTCTATATACGGATTGACGCCGAGCGAAAACTCGCCGACGTATCTTGCTCCGTCATCGGTGTCGAATATCGCATTGATAGCCTTGGTATTGTTCGCCGTCGCCTCGACTATCTTGCCGTCCTTGAATACGAGACGCACGTCTTCGAACTTGATACCGTTCTCGACGGACGGAACGTTATAATGTATGACGCCGTTGATACTGTCGCGAACGGGCGCGGTATACACTTCGCCGTCGGGAATATTCCTAAGTCCGCTGCACTTGACCGCCCCGATATTCTTGATAGAGAACGTCAGATCCGTATCGTTTGCGATAAGACGCACCTTATCCGTCCTATTCATCAACGCAACTAGCGAATCCATCGCCCTGTCCATCTTGGCGTAATCGAGATTGCACACGTTGAAATAGAAGTCCTCGAACGCCTCCGTGCTCATCCCGGACATCTGACTCATGCCCTCCGTCGGGTAGCGAAGTATGACCCACTTCGTCTTGTCGACTCTTATATTATGATGCACGGGATGAGCGTACTCTTTATCGTAGAGCTGCATATTGTCGCTCGGCACGTCGCTCAGTTCATACGAATTATTCCCGCCTCTGATGCCTATATAGCACTGCATCTTTTCCATCATGGGCTCGTCTATCTCACGCATGAGATCAACGGTGTCTTTGTCGAGTCCTCTCATGATCTCGCGCTTTATCCTGCTATCGCTAAGTCTTACTATAGGACGCCCGCCCTTCTTGTATATTTCCCTTACAAGACACGCTACGAGCTGATAGTCTGCGCCCGTCGCCTCTATGAGAACGTTCTCGCCCTTCTGAACGTCGCACGAATAATTGACGAGATTATACGCCAACAATTCCACTCTTTTATCTAATAACATATAATATTACCTCCGCTATATATCTTAGCTGATTTCTTTTATTTCCGTCTTTTTCCCCTATTCAATATGCAGATAACGCGTATACAGTACGTTATTATCCGCGTATTCTCATAATATAATATCATTATATCTCATTATTCCCGATATTAGACGGGTCAGCCGCAATTTCCGTTTTTTCATATCTATTTTATGACAAGCGAAAAAATATGTCAATAGCGAAAAATGCAAAACAGCCTGCAATATAAGCAGCGTAGCCGTCATGCGCATCGTTTAACTGATTTTCCGCGACCGCGTTAATTTTTCCTAAAATAAAAAGTTGCTTTCCCGTTACCGACTCTTTCGATAACTCCCTCTTTCAATAAAGTCTTTAACGCATTTTCGACGGACGTCTTACCGATAGAGGGGATACATTCTATTACATCGCTTTTCGTAAACTTACCGATTTTGCCGTTCACGGCGTTTCTTACCAAATCGACAGCTAACGCGCCGCTCTCCATAATGCTCACTCTATCCTCAAGATCTCTATAAGCCGCCAAAACGATTCCCAGTATATATTTGATAAAAGGCGTTACATCGTTCTCTCCGCTATTCCAATCGATATCGCTCTTCTCTAAAGCCTCGTAATAGCTTGCCTTCGTCTTTTCTATCTTGCTCTCCAAGCTCACATACTTACCTACGGCGTAACCTGCGCGGTACAAAAGCAAAGTCGTAAGGAGCCTTGACATCCTTCCGTTGCCGTCATTAAACGGATGAATACACAAAAAGTCTATTATAAAAGCGGGAATCAGGATAAGCGGCTCTATTTCGCAATTATCCGTTTCACGGTTAAAGCTCTCGCATATTCTATCTATAGCCATAGGCGTTTCAAACGGATCGAGCGGCGTAAACCTGACGAATTGTTTCCCGTCCTCTCTCGTTTCCGCTATATAGTTCTGCGTATTCTTAAATCTGCCGCCGATATCTCTTCCCGAATAACGATACAGGACTTGATGAAGTTGCAAGATATAAGACGTCTTGATAGGAATATATTCGTAACTCTCATGTACAAGCGCCAAAGCGTCTCGATAACCCGAGATCTCTTCTTCGTCTCTGTTTCTCGGAGTCGCGCTTTTAACGCATAACTGCTTGATACGGGTAGCCGTAGTGACGATACCTTCGATCTTATTAGATGATTCGGTACTTTGTATCTTTGCTATCTCGACGAGTTTCTCGAGCGCCGCAGGTCTTTGTTTCAAAAACAGCGTCTGTTTGCCCTTATACTCGCGGATCTGAGCAACTAATCGAAGTATCTCGTTATCCCATTTAATATTCTTCAATTTATTATAATCAAATTCTCTCATACGCCTACCTATTGAGCCATCAGCCCAATTATATCATTAGTTTGGGCGATTGTCAACGCAGTTAAACGATTATTCGCACAAATTCACTTAATATTGGGCGAATTATATGGATTTGGACGAATATACCGATAACTTTAGAAAAAACAACTAAGCGATCAAAATCGCTTAGTTGCTTCTATCATACTTCTTTTATAAATATCGACCGTTTACGCATAATGTTGAAAAATCAAGTACATATATGATATATATGTTACTGATCGCTCGTTTCTTCTTCGCCGCCGAGAGTTTCGGCGTTCTTGTCGCGTTCTCTCTTAGCTCTGCGTTTTTCCTTCAACTGCTGTTTTCTGTACTCGAGATTTTCCTCTATTTGAGTTATTCTAAGGTCAATGAGATCCTTTGCCATTTCGTACGCCGATTCGCCGTCTACGGCTATCTCGGTCTCCTTGATCTTTATCTCCGCGTCGTTCTCGCGAGCGTTCCTGCGTATAGTTCTCAGCCTCTCGTCCTCGATCCTAAAGTACGCCATGACTTCGCCGTCCTTGACGCTGAGCTTGATGACCTGCTTAGTTCCCTTGCCCACTGTCAAGTGGTACTTTGCAAACGACGCCTTCTCTCCCGACTTCTCGATAGCGTAGTCGCGTAGTCCGAATATGTACCTTTTCTGATCGTCGCTAAGGAGCAGTATCGCATCCTGTATATCTAGTCTCTCGCTACCGTTGATAACTACCGCGCCGTCGGCTACAGTCATGACAGACTCGCCGTCTCTCTTTTCGAAGGCGTAGAAAGAGCCGTCGTCTTCGAGCCTTCTAGCTTCGTCCCTATTCGCTAATTGACCTTCGGCTATTACTACCGCGCCGTCGGGAACGTATCTTCCGCTCTCGCTATTCGTAGCGGCTATCTCATCCCTGCCTCGGGCGTCCTCCTTGTCGTCGCTGCCTTTCGGTTCTCTGTCGCTAGGGCTCGATCCGCCTTCTTTGCCGCTCTCGTCTATCTCGTCCTCGTCGTCTTCGTCATCGTCCTCATATTCGTCGTCATCGTTATTCATGCCATACGGCGGGTAATAGTAAGGATACGGAGGCATAGGCGGATACGATCCGTTCTTCTCCTTTCTCGAAAGAAGAACTACGATGATCACCGTGAGAAGCATAGCGTTGAACAGCATACCGCATATAAATACGGCTATAACTATCCACATATATTCGGGCATAGAACTGCCTGCAACTATAGTTCCCTGATTAGTTCCGTTATTGTTGTTATTGTTATCGTTGTTATTATCGTTATC
>ERZ777306.1122-NODE-1122-length-45442-cov-39.156719_pt1 | contig 45442 bp, 47 predicted proteins | sample MGYA00374966_ERZ777306 | MGnify/ENA primary metagenome ERZ777306 (study PRJEB29329, sample SAMN06343882) | mouse gut metagenome | isolation source: Mouse cecum | place: Austria: Vienna | collected 2014-11-15 ... | reverse complement strand
ATACTTTTTATAATATATTATATTCCATTTCTTCCTATTTACTAATTAATTTATATATTATTACATTAATCCATAAATTATATATATAAACTATTCTAATACATAAAAAACCTAAGAATAAACTTACTTTGTACTTATATAGGGAAATAAAATAATAACTAATTTACCGCTTCCCAAATACACTCTTTAAAACTGTAACTTTATTCATTAAATATATTATTATATAACAAATAAATAGTATGATTACAGTAAACAATAAACTACCAAAATGCTGTGTTTTTATTAAAAAACTATTAAATACTTTATAATCAATTAATCGAACAATTTCTATAATTAAATTATTAATACATAACAATACAATACTATTTTCACCATATAAACTAAGTAATGAGATATTAAATTTGTCCATGTAATTCCCTATAATCACTAACAAACATAAAGATGTTATTGAAGCATTAAATAAATATAAAAAAATATTTTCAAAGTCAACACTTCCTAGCCCTACAAAACCATTATACTGAGCTAAACAAAAACAAACTATACCTAATACAACTGCTACCATAGAAACTAATTTATTGATTAAGTCAAATTTACTAATACTATATCCAATAAATATAAAAATATACCCAACACCTATTTTTATAATTAAACGAATTAACCAGTAATCAGATATATAAGGAGAAAAATACATTAAAATCAAGCTTAAAATTAATATAACTGATTGTACAAACTTCTTATTAGAATACAAAAATAATAACTCTGAAAAAAGAACACTGGAATAAACCACATTGATTCAATACCTTGAAATGTTACAATTTTAATAAAATAATCTACTAGCAATATTTTTTCACCTGAAATAAACTGATTAAAAGAAAAATATAAAGCCAATAATAAACAAAAAATAAGATATGGTATCATTAATTGATTAATTCTTTTCTTTATAATGTATCTGTAATCTATACTAATATTTTTATCATTTTTTCTATATTTCCTTTCGAAAAGAATTCCTGAAACAATAAAAAAAGCTGGTATATGAAAAGAAAATAAATATGTTTTAAACATATTCTCCTTGACAACAGTATGTGTATATATCATTAAAATTATACAAATTGCTTTCATATAATCTATACTTTTATCTCTATTTTTTACCATATAAATCTCACTTTCCTTTCCCCTTATAACTATCAAAAAATAATTAAATAAAAAAATTAGTATATATTACTTTAAATCTTACCAATTATATATAAAGTCCTTTCATAATTTTGGCAATCATCTATTCTTATTTATAAAGATTAGTTCAATTTTTATGAGATTTAATTCCCCTATAGTATTTCATAAGGGATTAACTTGTAAATATTATTATAATTACCCATCAAATAAAAATAGATAAAAAAATAATAAATTACAAGATTATATATAACTAAATAAAATTTAATATATATTTTCCAATCTTATTCATTATTTTATCCCTTTTATTATACTAATTAAAATATCATCCTTACTGTAAATAAAATGTATTACTTTTTTTAATATTTCGATAAATAATTCGTTTAGTCGTTTTTTAAAAGCTTTTTCCAATATTCTTAAAGAAATCATAATAAAAAATTAAATATTCAAAATAAATTTATTTTTTTATTATTTTTTTTAATTTTTCATATTTTTGAATACCCAAAATATTTCTTAATATTTTATTTGGACTATGTATTAGTTTATCCCTTCTAATCTCTTTCAATCTCTTTTCTTGATCCTCTTTTTGCTTTTCATCATACCATGATGCATTAAACCAGTGTATAGAATAAGTATTTTTTGTCTTATTCATACTCCTGGTTTGGTAATCCATAGGACAAAAATATTCTTTAGGAAATAAAGTAGCCCCATTAATTACATTAACTTTTCCAGTATTAGTTACATCAGACAATAAATGTAGTATAGCATCAGTATTTCTTTTAGGACAAGGTGTTAAATCTAACGAACCATCTTCTTTAATAAAATGAATATCCTTATAATCATTAAGCATACATTCTACAATAACATTACCTTTTTTTGCTCCAAACCCTAAACCAGTTGCAATATGTGATTCATCTTCATAACCAAAAAATGATTCATTTACCAATAAATCATCTAAATTTTTAATAAGCTCTACATCTGTATCTAAATAAATTCCCCCATAATGATATATTATCCATAATCTTGCATAATCCGTAACAAATGCCCATTTCTTTTCCTCGTAAGCTTCTTTTACATAAGTATTGCAACCTATATCAAAATTACTTTCATTCCACTCAATAATTTCATAATCTGGACAACACTTTTTCCAGCTTTTTATACATTGTTTCATTAATTTTGGTTTGGGATTATTGCCAAACCAACAATAATGTATTATTTTTGGTATCATAATAAATCTCCTTAATTATTTTCACAACTTTATTTAAATATCTATTATACAAATACTAGTTACATCATTATATAAATAACTAAAAATTACTCTTTTTGCATTAAAAAATATTAATAGATTTTAAAGAATTATAATACTGCATTAAAATAAAAACATATTTATATGTATTAAAAAGAAGCTATCATTACTTATAGCTTAACCATTATTTACTATATAAATTTTGCAATCTAGCTCTCAATTTTTTAATATGTATATATATATTAAAAATTATATTTGTAAAATTAATAGATTTATCTAATCCACATATTGGATAAAGAAATTGAAATATCCTTGCTTTAATATTTTTTCCTGGAGGATTATTTAATCTACCATTTCCTTTTATTCCCTCTTGAACATCTCTCTCTTCATATATTAAATACTGTTTAATTTCATTAAAATATTTTAAACCACGATCAGTATTTATTAAAATTAATGATGGTCGATTACTCATCTTATCAATATTATTTAACTTCTTTAACCCCCAAAAATCAGCTATAGTTATATCTGAGATTCTACTGCCTTTAGCATATTTACAATCATAACAAGAATTTCTGCTAATCATATTAGCATAAAATGCACTAAAATATGTATCTTTTGTTTTATCTTTTTGATAGATAATATTTTCATTTTCAAGTATGGTCAACTTTTGATCATATTCTCCTCTAAATAATATTTTATCAGTTTTTTTAATGTTTAAATTATGAATATGTTTTTTAAGATATTCATTTGGTGGGGTTCCATGACATACAAGATCAACAGTTATTAAATTTTCATTACTTTTTCCAATAATTGATTTGAGTCCAGCTACTTGACAAGGTGTACCAACAAAAACTACTTTACCATCCTTTAATTTTTCTTTAACATCTAAATAAATATCATAAGAATTACTTTGTGAGTATTTAGAACCCCGTATCTTTGAAATATCTTTTTCAGAATTAACAAGAAAATGTTTTAAATTAATATTACAATCATAGTCACAACCATAAAAATAATTATTATTCTCTAATTGATATCTAGCCATTACAGTAGCAATCCCACCAGAAGCAGATTTAATTCTATCATCTGATTTTTTACTCCATGCAACATAACATTTATATGGTGTAGAATAAGATAGTTGTTTATTTTGTGGACATGTATTAACACATTTTTTACAAGCGATACATTTTTCTAAATTGATATATGGTACTATTTCAGATAATTTATTTTCTCTCATAGAAATACATCCTGTTGGACAAGATATCATACATGCCCCACATCCTGTACAATTATTTTTTGTTATTTTCATAATCTAACTTTCCCAATAACCATTGTCTTGAAAATTCTCTAAATTTGTTGATTTTATTAGTAACAATATCATAATCAATCATTTCATTATTATAATATTTATAATTTTCTTCACTTATTAAAATATTAATTAAATCTAAATATTCTAAAATCGAATAAATTCTTATATTTTGAGAGTTATATGCACTATCATTAAATCTTTTTAAAATAGAAAATTGCTTTTCAAATATTAAAGAAAATAGTAAACCATGATATGAATCCGTAATAACATATTCACTATGCTGAATTAAACTTATAAATTCTAATGGGCCAACTCTCCCTTTATAAACTTCTTCTTGATCACAATACTCTATTTTATTAGGAATGATTATCATCTTAAATTTATTTCTATTACAGTATTCTTTTGCATACTTATAATACCAATCTTTATTTTCCAAAAAATAGCATACAACAAATTTAGATTTACTTTTTAGGGTTGCTTTTTTCGCTATATTTTGCCAAAACAATTTATCATTTAATAATGTTGGATCACATACCCACGCCACGTCTTTTTTTAATATCTGTGTCAATTCATCACTTGTCTGCTTTTCTCTTACCGAAATACCATAAAAATCACTTAACCACTTCTTTATTTGTTCTTGCTTTGTAATTGGAATTGATGCAGTTCCCATACTTGGAGCATAAGCTATTTTTTTCTTATTCACAAAATTTAAAAAGAAAAAACCATCAAAATTTATGTCTGCAACTGACCAAACTTGATCACTCCCACATATAAAACAATCAAATTTTTCATTTAAAGTTTCCATTTTTTCTCTCGAATAACAGAAATCAATCTTCAAATTTCTTTTTTTAAATTTTTCAAATTTTTTTTGAGAATTTATGTAATATCTATATCTAAAATTTCTTTTTGCAACATATAATAATGAAAGAATTCTTTTTGGAAAAAATAATTCTTTTTCTTTCAAAATTTTAGTATCAAAAAATTTACTTTTTTCAATCCGATAAGGAATAATTTCTTTATCAGAAATAATTATATTATCTATTCCATTATTTATTAGAAATCTTTGTAAAGAATAAGCTTGTAGTTCAGTTCCATAATTATTATATGTTATCCACGTTACTGTAGCTGTTTTCATTATAATTTTTTCACCTCAAACGATGGAAGAACAGTATGACCCCAGGATTTTGTATTCCAATTCATACCATAGTGTAATTCTGGTTTATCATTAATTTTAAATGTTGAAAAATTATTAATTACACATATATAATTATGCATTCCTAACTCATTTAATGTAAAAGCTGACATTCTTAAATAATACTTTGCTGAAGCCAGAATACTTGTATCTAAAACAAGTTCTATTTCTCCTATTTCGTCTTTCTTTATAGAAATTTGATTATTTGAAATGCACATTCCTAAAATTTCTTGTCCTTCTGATAAAACTACTAATCTAAATTTAATATCACTAATATTATCAACTGCCTTATATTTGATTTTAAATTTAATCTCATCACCACAATAGATATTCGAAATATCATTTTTTATTTCTAATTTTTCAATAAATAATTTCTGTTCACACCACTTTTCATGATCGTCTAAAGTAAATACCTTATCTTGTGCCTCAATATTATTATTTCCCAAATAAATAGCAATGCCTTCTTCTACATCACCTTGAAAGATAACTTTTCCTTTTTCTAAAACAACACATCTATCACAAAGTTGTCTAATTGTATTCATATTATGGCTTACATAAAGAACAGTTCTACCCTCTTTTATGGATACATCCTTCATCTTATTTAAACATTTTTGTTGAAATTTCATATCACCAACAGCTAAAACCTCATCCATTATCATAATTTCAGAATCTAAATGTGCAGCAACACTAAATGCTAGTTTTACATACATACCTGATGAATATCTTTTTACTGGAGTATCAATAAATTGCCTACATTCTGAAAAATCTATAATTTCTTCTATCTTACTATCTACCTCAGCCTTACTCATCCCCAATATTGCACCATTTAAATATATATTTTCTCTTCCTGTTAATTCAGGATGAAAACCCGTTCCTACTTCTAGCATACTTGCAATACGTCCATTTATATATATATTTCCCTCAGTAGGTGCTGTAACCCTAGAAAGTAATTTCAATGTTGTTGATTTTCCAGCACCATTACCACCAATTATTCCTAAACGCTCACCTTTATAAACCTCAAAATCAATACCATTTAATGCATAAAATTTTTCATTTGAATTATTTATCTTTTGACCTATTTTAGCATTTGGATCTTCTTTTCCCTTTACTTTTGCCCACCAGCTTTGTAAATCACCTTGTAATGTACCTCCACCAATTGTTCCTAAACGATATTGTTTCTTCACATTTTCTATTTTGATTGCTAATTCTTTTTGCATATATATCCCTCCTAGATTGTATCCATGAAAGTTTTTTGAACTTTATTGAATAAAATAATTCCAGAAAATAAAACTATTAAAGTTGTTACAAAACTAATACCTAAATACAACCATGGTATACTACCAGATCCTAAAAAAGCATATCTAAACGTTTCAACAATTGGCGCAACTGGATTTAATAACAATATACCTTGCCATTTTAAAGGAATTTGTGATAACGGATATACTATTGGAGTAGCATACATCCAAAGTTGTACTCCAAATGTAACCAAAACTGCTAAATCTCTATATTTAGTAGTTAAAGAAGAAATAATAATACCAAACCCTAAACCTAATAATGCTATCATAAGTAATAATAATGGACTTAACAACATATAGATATTTGGATTTACTGTTCCAGTTGAAAAAGCATAATAAACTACAAAAGCTAAAAACATAGCAAATTGCACACCAAAATTAATCAATCCTGATATAACAGTAGATATAGGAGTTACTAATCTAGGAAAATATACTTTTCCAAATACTGCAGCATTACCTATAAAAGTATTTGCTGTTTTTGTTAAACAAGTAGAAAAATAAGTCCAAATAGTATTACCTGCCATATAAAAAACAAACTGTGGCATACCATCTGTAGAAATATTAGCAATACCACCAAATACAATTGTAAACATTAATGTTGTTAAGATTGGATTAATGATAACCCAAGCAGGACCTAAAATAGTTTGTTTATACATAGTTTTAAAATCTCTTTTCACAAACATCCATATCAAATCTTTATAATTCCATAATTCATTTAAATTCAGATCTAATAAATTAGCTTTAGGTTTTATAATTGTTGTCCAATTTTGCATGATTTTTAATCTCCTTTTTTATAAATTATCATAACTAGATTATTTTTTTCTTTTCATCTTATTTATTAGTGTTTTGCTAAACCAATATAAATACATAAACTTTGGAAAAAATTCATTGTATAAAGCTGGATAAGTAGAAATTTTAATATTTATTTGTTTTCTCAACTTCAATACTTCTCTAATGAATTTGATACGATACTTCTCTTTAATGATCCAACTTATCCCATTTTGTTTGATTTTATTCAAATTGTAACTAACTCCTTGAATATATGCATCCGCCACTCTTACATAAGCTTTGTTATATCCATTTTGTTTAAAAAAAGCTAATTGAGTTTCAAAAGCTTCTAGTGCATCTAATCTTCTAATATTCCACTGTGACTGTATAATACTATCATAGTTAATAAAATATAAATACAATGGTGCATTAACAAAAGCAATTTGCCTTGAATTAAATAAAACTAAATAAGTAGTGAATTCATCTTCATGAAGTTTACCAACTGGATAACGAATTTCATTAAAACAATCCTTTTTATACAATTTCGCACAAGCAATTGTAGCAACTATTCTTTGTCTCACATAAAAATCTTCCACATTATACTTTTCATACAAAAATGGCTTTTTCGCTATTTTAGCTTCTCCCTTTGTCCTTATATAATCACAAATACTTATATCCACATTTAATTGAATTGCAGCATTATACAATTCTTCTAAAAATCTGATATCTATCCAATCATCACTATCTATAAATGTTATCCATTTACTGCTACTATTTTTAAAAGCCCAATCAATTCCTGCATTCCTAGCTGCTGACAACCCTCTATTTTCTTGGTGAATAACATGTATTCTTGTATCTTTTTTTGCATATTCATCACATATCTTACCACAATTATCTGGTGATCCATCATCAACAAGTATAAGTTCAAAATCATTATAAGATTGGTTTAAAATACTAATAATGCATCTATCTAAATATTTTTCTACCTTATATATAGGTACTACTACACTAATACTTGCCACATAAACACCCCCTATAATAAATATAACTAAAAATATTTGTACTATTTTATTATGATAACACTTCAAAAATAAGCACAAATAATAATTATTACTTAATAGTTTTTTTATATAAATTTATTAAAATAAATTATCTAAATCTACTCTATCAAATACTTCTAATTTTCCCCCTCGAGTAGCATTATATATTTTTAAATCATGATTAGTAGCAAATCTTTTTGCAGCTACATAAGTAAAAGTACTTTCATCTGTATTAGGTATGTATAAATTATCCTTATCTTGATTGTAATCTTCACTAAAATAATCTTTTACTGAATTATCTATAATAATTTCACCATTACTATTCATACTCATATGAAAATGATGATCCACTCCTATAAGATAAATTTCTTTTATTCCCATATAATATGCAATTTGTAATGCTGTATATACAACTGTTTTTGAATTAATTATACTTTTCGAAATATCAGTACTAAAAGAAGGCAAATTATTATTTTCCTTTGTTATAATATGAAATGGTAAAACATCTTTTATATCCAAATTATAATACCATTTCATTTCTGCAGGAATGAATTTAATTAATGCACTTAAATTTTCAACTTCTTCAATACATCCCGCAAGCATTTTTTCATCTTGTGAAATATAATAAGTTGGTCGCCATTTAGTTTGATCAAAAATATGATAAATACGATTAAATGCAAATGTAATTTCATTATTTTTATATAATTTACTTAAATCTTCAGCCTTAAGACTTGGCCCATTTCCAATAATAAAACATCTTTTTCCTAAATGAATATTTTTTAATTTTTTTAATCTTCTACCTTCTTTAAAAAGATAATAGTGTCTAGCTTTAAATCTAATACTTCTTGCCTTTATAGATTTAAATAACTGCATTTTTTTCACCTATACTTCCAAACATATAATCTATAAACTCTCTAACTGCACCATGACCAGCATTATTTTTACATATATAATTAACCTCTTTTTTTATTTCTATTACAGCATCATTAGGACAAGCTGTTAAACCACAATACTTTATACAATCCAAATCATTAAGATCATCACCTATATAAGCTATTTCATTAAAACTTAAACCATATTTATTAGCTACTTCTTTAAGTTTTATTATTTTATTACCTATCCCTTGATATAATTCATTAATTCTCAATTCTTCAGCTCTTTTTTCTAATATCATAGATTTTCTACCAGTTATTATAACTGGTATTACTCCATGATCTTTTAAATTCACTATTCCATAGCCATCTTTAACATTAAATGCTTTCATGACTTCTCCTTGATCAGATATATATATTTTGCCATCAGTTAATGTCCCATCAACATCCATTACTAACATTTTTACATTTGTCATCTTACTATACCTGCCTTATATATGTCCTGCATAAGTATTGAACCTATAACTTTTTTATTTTCATCAAGAACTGGCATACATGTTATTTTTAAATCATTCATAATCTGTAATGCATTAACTGCCATTTCTCTTGAATCTATATATTTTGGAAATGGAGTCATAACATGATCAACAATTTCATTATAAACATCTATACCTTTTTCAAGCATTCTTCTTAAATCACCATCTGTAATAATTCCTTTAAGGTACTTATTTTTATCTATAATCGTTACCATACTAAGTCCTTTACTGCTCATTTCTATTATTGCTTTTCTTAATGTACTCCCCTCTTCAATAATCGCATTTTTACTATCAGAATGCATAATATCCTTAACTTTAACTAATAATTTTTTTCCAAGTGCACCAGCTGGATGATGAAGTCCAAAATCTTCTTTTGTATAATTCCTTACTTTTGATGCAACTACCGCCAAAGCATCCCCCAAAACAAGCAATGCAGTAGTACTTGATGTAGGAGCAAGATGCATGTAACATGCCTCTTCAAATTCAGGAAAATAAAAATGATATTGGCACTGTTTTGCCAATGTAGATCTTGGTTTACCAGTTATAGCTATTGTTGTACATTGTATTTCTTGTAGTACAGGTAATAACTTTGTAACCTCTGTACTTTCACCACTATAACTTGCCAACAATACAACATCATTCTCTTCAATCATTCCTAAATCTCCATGCATAGCTTCTGCAGGGTGCATGAAAAATGCAGGTGTTCCTAAACTAGCAAAACTTGCTGCCATTTTTGTTCCTATATGGCCTGGTTTTCCCATTCCAGTAATAATTACTTTTCCTTTGCATTCAAGAATTTTTTTAAGAATAATTTCAAAGTTATTATCAATTGCATCTCTAGTTTTATAAAGTGCTTCAATTTCTTTATCAAATATACTCTTTGCTTCTTTTATAATATCAAAATCATTGATCACCATTATTACCTCTTATTCTCTATCAATATATTGAACTGCTTCATACACTTTTTTTAATTTTATAAGTAACTCTTTCATTTCTTCTAATAACACCATATTAGGCCCATCAGATTTTGCACTATCTGGATCTGGATGAGTCTCCATAAACAAACCATCTACCCCTACTGAAATAGCAGCCTTAGCTAAATATTCAACATATTTTCTATTTCCTCCTGTACTAGTTCCATTACCACCTGGCTTTTGTACACTATGAGTAGCATCAAAAATAACTGGTACTCCAAAATCTTTCATAACTCTTAAACCTGTCATATCAACAACCAAAGTATTATATCCAAAACTAGTTCCTCTTTCACACAGCATAACATTATCATTCCCTGATTCTTTTACCTTATCAAGACAATTCTTCATATCCCATGGTGCTAAAAATTGAGCTTTTTTTATATTAATACATTTACCTGTTTTAGCAGCTGCAACTAATAAATCTGTTTGTCTACATAAAAATGCTGGAATTTGAATAATGTCTGCTACTTTTGCTACTTTTTCTGCTTGCCATGGCTCATGGATATCTGTACAAATTGGTAATCCATATATATCTTTTACCTTTTGTAATATTTTAATTCCTTCCTCTATCCCTGGTCCTCTAAACCCATTAATTGATGTTCTATTAGCTTTATCAAATGATGCTTTAAATGTATATGGTATACCTAATTCATCTGTAATTTTCTTCATTTCTTTTGCAATTGAAAGAACCATTTCTTCTGATTCAATAACACAAGGCCCTGCAATTAATTGAAACATATTTTTTCCTCCTATTTATCCAAATTATTCTCTTTCATATATCTTTCTACTTGTATTCTATCTTTTTGTGTATCTACTGACAATGTCTTACAATGTGCATTAATATAATAACAATCCTTTCTATTTTCTATAAAACGAAATGAATCATTCTCCTCTATTTTCTCAATAGGCCCTCTAGGTGTATTATGGTAATAATCTAACGCCTCTTGAGTAAATGCTCCAACTCCAACAAACTTATGGTAAATATAATTCATTTCTCCTTTAGGAAATGGAATCGGTGCACGTGATATAAATAAACAAATTCCATCTTTATTAGTCACAATCTTTAAATTCGTAGGATCCACTACCTCTACTGGATTAGAAAAATCTGTCATAAGATTAGAAACATAAAATCCATCTTCAGGTATTGCTTCAGGAATACATTTAACAATATCTTTTGCCATTACAAGCGGCTCATCCCCATTAATCATAACATATAAATCTGCTTCAATTATCTTTGAAACTTCATACAATCTTTCTGTAGCAGTTTCACAATCAGATGAAGTTATAATAACTTTAGCTCCAAAACTTTCAGCAACATCTTTTATTTCTTTACTATCAGTAGCCACATAAACTTCATCAAAACACTCTACTTCTTTACTATGTTTCCATACCCAATAAATCATTGGCTTATCACAAATTAATGCTAACGGCTTATTATTAAATCTCGTTGAACCCTTACGGGCTGGTATCATTCCTATAATTTTCATTTTCTTTTTCTCCTTTTATTAGATATTAATTTTATAATTTATGATTTTAATTTTATTTAACAAATTCACAAGCCAAGAATCAATAACCATTCTTTTAATAAAATCAATAATACTGCAAACAATATAAATAATTACAATTGCAATAAACATATAAGGTACCCATTTTATATTGTCATAAGTTGTAGATGCTCTAAACACATTATTAAATAAAAAATCCATTATATTATAATCTCCATGTATCAAGAAAACTGCAAAAGCACTAGAAGAAAATATATTAATAATGTTACTTTGAAAATTTATTTTTAAAAATAAACCAAATAAAGAAACAGCTGCAATTATATTTAATGGTGAATTATATGCCCAGCTATATGAAATAAATACTCCTAAAAAACCAAAATTCCCAATATGTACAACTGACGTTAACAATATACAAATACAAAATAAAAACAACATTTTCTTTTTAGATAAATCTAAACCAAATTTTCTTATAAATCCAGCTATAGTATACATCAAAATAAGATGTATAAAACCATACCCATAATCATCAATTGGCGGATTTGGAAAAAAACTAGGCCAGATAGAAAATAACATAATCATAATAATCAAAAAAGTAGTATATTGCTTTTTTGTGATTTGATTAAGAACTTTATTTAAAAATGGTATTAATAAATATAAGACAATATAAGCTTTAACAAACCACCTATATCCTGCTAAAATAGGAAACCCTGCTTTCAAAAAACCTCCCAAGCTTAATGAATTTATTTTTAATAAAACACTAACAAAATAAAATACAATTCCATATATTAATACATCTAATAATAATTTTATAATCTTCTTTATACTAACTTCAGAAAATGTAATCATAAAATATCCTGTAATCAATGCAAAAATATTAACACCTAGATTACATACACTCATGACTAAAACAAATATTAGATATGAAATAGAATTATGATTGATTGAAATCTCTGCTTTACTACTTCCTAACCAGTGTACACCAATAATCATTAACATTGAAATTATTCGTAACAATTCAATATTTGACTTTCTTAAAGAAAAAAATTTTTTCATATCTTTTCTCCAAATACTTCTTTTTTAAGATTTACAATTTTTTGAAATAACCAATATACATAATAGTTATGTTTTTTTAATATATTAATAATTAATGGATTTTCATTTTTGCATGTAGCATTCTCTAAACAAAATCTAAATTCTTTAGATTTTATCATTTTTTGATTATAATGCATTTTTTTGATAAAAGAAATTGTATTTCTTTTATCAAAAGTATAATCAAACATACTTATAAATGTGCATAACCATTTATCACAATAATCATTTAGTTGATTTTCTTTAATTAATGGCAAGCGTATCCAAAATACTTGTAAATGCTGTAAAAACCAGTTTTCATGATAACTATGCAAAGTACTCATCAGATTTTCATTGTAAAAATATAATGGTTCATGAATATAAGTAATAGAGTTACAACATTTTTCAAAATACTCAACATTAAATAAAACATCTTCCCCTACGCTCATATTTTCATCAAATTGTATTTTATTATTTATTATTTTAATTCGATCAAATATCTTATTCCACATAGCCCCAGATATTCTTTCATCAAATACTTTTTTATAATCTAAATCTTTTGACTCAATATTTTTTTCTATAAGTACATGGCAATTATTATTTTTATCTACACTAAAAATATTTGATACAATCCAAGAATTAGGGAACATTATCGCACTATTATACATTTTTTCACACCAATTAGAAGATACATAATCATCACTATCACAAAACATAAGCCATTTTCCTTTTGCAACTTTAATTCCAGTGTTTCTAGCTGCTGATACTCCTGCATTAGTTTTATGAATTACTCTAATACGTTTATCCTTTTTTGAATATTCATCACAAATCTCTGGACATTTATCAGGAGAACCATCATCAATTAAAATCAGTTCAAAATTAGAAAATGATTGAGCCAAAATACTATCTACACAGCGATTAATAAATGTTTCTGCTTTAAAAACTGGTACAATAATACTTATATCTATTTGATCATTTAACATCAAACTTATTCCTCCTCTAAATAATTTTTATCAATTTATACTGTCATATATTTTTTTCATTATTATTTCTATTGAATATGTCCTTTGAACTGTTTTTAAAGAATTACAAATAAGAATCTCTTTTAACTTCTTATTTTTACTTAATAATAATACTTCTTTAGAAATATCACTTGGATCTTTAGTTGTTAATATTCCATTTTTATGCTGATCAATAAACTCCTCTGGTCCAATTGATCGAGTGACTATACAAGGTTTCTGTAAAGTTAATCCTTCCAATACTGTTAAACACTGTGATTCAACAAGTGATGTATGAATCAACAAATCTGCATAATAGATATAAGGATAGGGATTCTTTTTTGAACCTATAAGTTTTATATAATTTTTAATGTTATATTCATTAATTAATTGCTTAATCTTATCCTTTTCAGGCCCATCTCCTACCACATACCAAATAAAATTTTTAAACCCTTGTTGTAATAATTCATTTGCAATATAAACAACATTATCAACATGCTTTTCTAAAGATAACCTTCCAACTGTTATAAACTTCCATTCATGTTCATCATTTAAATAAGGATTAAATAATTTTGCCTTATTTTCGATTGATTCAATATCAATCATATTAGGTATAACAATCGTTTTATTAGTCAAATTCCCAAAATAATTTTCAATCATTAATTGACATCCCTTTGATACTGAAACAATAGTATCAAACATATCAAATGTTTCAATCATTCTTTTTCTTGTCTTTTCACTATATTGACACTCACCATGATGCCACCAACATATTTTCTTTTTACTATTTACACAATTTCCAACAACTTCACCACAAAAACCAACTCTAAAAGCAATTGCACAATCATAATACTTATTTATTTTTAATAGCGGCCTTGCTAGTTTTAAAAATTTTTGATTTATCTTTGAAGAAAGTATTAAAATAATCTTCATAAAAAAAGTAAACCAATCTTTTTTCTTTAGACATTTTTTAATACACTCTTTATAAGATCCATATGTACTAGTAATATCTAGAAAGTGTAAATTAACCTCTTTAGGTAATTCATTATAATAATCACCCAAACCTTCAAATAAGATTAAATCAACTTCATATTCTTCATAATTAAAATTTTTTAATATATCAATAAGAGACTTTTCTACTCCACCTACATTAAGATGACCATTTACAAATAATATCTTCTTTTTCATAATTAACCTCATAAATAAAATAAAGCTTTTATTCTATATTTATAAATAAAAGTAATAATCTTTAATTTCCATGATATATTTAAAGAATTAATTTTTATTCTAGAAAACATATTACACACATCAATATTTTCTAGAATATTTTTTATTTCCTTTTCCTTTATTTTCTTATCTAAAGCCGATGTTTTTATATTATCAATACAATGATATACAATAAACAATAATACTAAATCTACCTGCCTTTGAAAATTATAATCTTTTAAAAATAAGAAAAATTTTTCAATTTCTATATGTAATTGTTTCATAATCATCCATTTATTTTTATAAAAAACATTTGTAACAGATGTTGGATTATACATATAATGATAATAATAATTATTCTTCATATAAAAAAATGAATTTGCATAATACATGGCTTGTGCACCAAATAACAAATCTTCTGAAAATCGTAAACCATCTTTATAAAAAATCTGATGACTATCTAATAATATTTTATTAAATAAACAAACACAATTAGATATAGTTGGTGGATAATTAACTGAGTTAGTCATTAATAAAGTGGGAAAATATTCTTTATAAAGCATTTCCTTATTATAATAACCTTCTCTAATATTATGAGTAAAAATCTCTCTCTTAGTTTTATTCTCCTTATAACAATCACATAATACTATATCGCAATTGTATTCTTCATTAATTTTCATCATATTTTCATACATATCTAATTCAATATAATCGTCGCTATCTATAAATGCAATGTAATCACCTTTTGCACTAGATAATCCTATATTCCTTGATGATGCAGCTCCACTATTTTTTTTATGAATCACTTTAACTCGCTTGTCTCTTTTTTGATACTCATCACAGATTTCAGGACTACTATCTGTTGATCCATCATCTATTAAAATAACTTCTATATTATAATATGTCTGTCCAAGAACACTATCAACACAACGATATAAATATTTTTCTACATTGTATACAGGAATAATAACACTTATTTTCTTCATTTCAAATATTTCACCACCTGTTTTATGTATAAAGTTTATCTAAAAATACTTTTATTTTTATAGTAACTAATATTTTAATAATTTACTATATTAAACTTAAAAAAGCAATCAAACATTACTAATATTAAAACAATCACACTATTAATAAAATATATTTATATAATTAAAATAAATAATTTTTTATAAATTTTTAAATAATCATATGCATCTTTAAAAAACAAAACATCAATATACCCAATAATAAATTGTCAAGTTTTAAGGAAATGATGTTTTTCTTAATGTATATCTATTGATGTAGATAATCCAATAAAAAAACTGATCTATTTAAAAATATTACAAACATTGATATATTAAAAATTCAATAAAAATTATCTCATAAATAATTTTAACCATATTAATAAATAAACAAATTAACAGTATCACAAATACAATATATATTATTTTAATTGTTAATATTAAATCTTTAAGTTATAAATTTTATATCTATACTACATAATAAATAACAACATTTATTAATCTGATAAATCACTTTTCCTTTTTATAAAACAATTTTTCACTATTTTTGTTTCCAATTAATTTAACTAATATCTTTTTTATAATTTTTTTTACTTTAACGTGCCAAGGCAACCATGAAACTAAAAATAAATGCTCACAAATTGTATTATCTGTATTTTTTCTAATACAATAACCATAATCATATGGAGAAAAATATTCTTGAGGATAGATAACAATATTATTATCTAAAATCTGATATTCATTATTTTTTATTAATCCTTTTTTTAGTAAAAGATTTGTTAATTTTGTAACATTAGTTCCAGAAATAATATTTCCATTATCATCATAAAACATATGATTTATATATAAATCGTAAAAATCCTTCATCAATATAAACCCTTTTTGACAAGCCATAAAACTAGTTGCAACATAATAATCCTGTTCAAAACCTAAAACACACTTATGACAAAGAATTTCATCAAAGTCTTTATAAACCATAACATCTGTATCTAAATATATACCACCAATTTCATACAACGCTTTAACCCTTGCTACATCACTTACAAATGCATACTTACCAGCTTCATAAGCATCCTTTGTATATTTTAAAATATTAATATCAAAATTTGTTTCATTCCATTCAATAATTTGATAATCTGGTAATTTTAAATACCAGCTATTTATACACTCCTGAACCTTTTTTGGTTTTTCTTTGTTTCCAAACCAGCAATAATGAATTATTTTAGGAATCATACTATTTCCTCCAAAATCTTATATACTTTATTAATTTCCTGGCTATTTGTATAATCATTTTTCTTAGTATTTTCAATTAATTGATCACATAATTTTAGATTTTCTATTACTTCAATAATTTCTTTAGCACAAGATTTATTATCCATTGAAACTATAATTCCATCATATCCATCTATCAATTGACTTTTAGAAGTTGCATAATTAGTAATAATGACTGGTTTATTTAGTATTTGTGCTTCCCTAACAGTTACTGCTTTTCCTTCATATCTGGATGGCTGGATATAAACATCGCAGACTTTTATATATGGATAAGGATTGTCCTTTTTTCCAAGTATATGTACATAATTTTCAACTTTATATTTCTTTATTTTAGATTTAATTAATTCTTCATCTCCACCAAAACCAATAATATTCCATTGAATATCTATTCCTGAATTAATAATATATTTACAAATTTCTGGAATATTATCAAAATTCTTAGCTTCACAAAACCTTCCAATCGACAATAAAAAAATACAATCTTTCTTCAATATATTTTTATCATACTTATCTATTTCCATTGCTGCCTGATTAAAAACATAAGATTTTGAAATTATATTTTCAATCATAATAGATTTATGTTTTAAAACAGGATAAATTTTATCTAATGCTTCTTTACATTCATCAGATACTGTAACAACATAATCTACTAACCGATATGCTTTTAAATCCATCTTTTTATCAGGATCTAATATCGCATAATCAGTATGTATCCAGGCCATTTTCTTTTTCGCATTAACTTTTTTCATGTAAAAAGGCACACCCTGAAAGGAAATAGCTAAATCATATTTTCCTTTAATAACTGGTAATAATTTTGATATATAATAAGATGTATATTGCATAGATTTCCATACACCATTATTCTGTCTTTTTATTTTTATCTTTATGTTTAAAATAATTTTAGACCAAATACGTATTAAACCAAATAAAAATAATTTACTCTTTAATAAGTCAACAATTGGTCTATCAAATGTTGTATATTGGTCAACTTGAGGTAATATATTTACATGAGCAGGAATATGTGACATTAATTCTCCTTCATGTCTAAACAAAAATAATGAAACTTCTATATCTTCCCTATGTAATGAATCTAATAGCCCTATTAAACTTCTTTCTGCTCCACCAATAAACATAGAAGGCATAATAACTAATATTTTCTTTTTCATTAGTTTTCCCTCATTTCTTCAATTATCAAATTATCTTTTTGCCTAACAATTGTATTATCAGGTATAATGCCAGAAACAACACAGTTAGCTCCAATAACACAATTTTTTCCAATATGAGTACCTTTTAAAATAACCACATTTGAAGCAATCCAACAATGATCACCAATGCTTATTGATTCAGCTTTAAATTCATATGAAACACCCTTATTTTTAGAAAACTTATGGTTATTATCGTAAATTTTTACTGATGGACCAAATAAACATCCTTCACCAATTTTTATTTTTTTTTGACAACTAATTACCATTCCTTGATTAAAATATGTGTTTTTTCCAATCTTTAATATAGCATTTTTACCAATAAAAATATTTCCATATTTTTCAATAATAACATGTTTAGCTAATTTAAAAAAAGAATTAGAATTAGTTGTTATTTTAACCAAAGGGTAAATATCTTGTATAAAAGGAACATCCCAGTTTCCTTTTTTCATAACTTTTTTTAACCAAAGAATTATTGAGTAACAAATAATTTTTATATATTCCATAATAAAATTTATATTGATCCCTTTTTTATTGTTAATATTTTTAAACAAAATCCAAATGGTATCATTAAAATAGTTAATAACTTCTTTGGTGATTCTTTAATAAAATTAGGATTTTTAGCTAATAAACTACTTGAAACATAATGAATATTTTCAACAAGTAATCTTTTCTTTGATCTTGTATATTTCATATTTATTTTTCTTATAAAAGCAAAACCTTTAGGGTTTTTATAATATTCTTTCCACATAGTATTACTAGAGCCATCTTCTTGGTATTCAACCACACACACTGGCTCATTTAAAATTAACATTTTATAATCTTGAGCAATTAATCTATATTTATATCCTAACGAAACATACTTTTCATTAGAAAAAACCGGATATGCAGGATATGCATTAATTATTTCTGTACGATATATAAACTTTTTATCCCCTACACCACCATTTTGGTAAAATTCATCTGTAGACATCATTTCTACGTTTGTAGGAAGTTCACTTCCAATCACTTTACCACTAGATAAATACACATCTAATGCCATAATACCTGCCACTTTATCATTACCGCTTTTTTCCCATTTATCTAGTATTAATTCAATGGCATTATCTGTCATATAATCATCTGAATCTATACATACATTTAATAATGTATGCATATTTTCATAAGCTGTATTATGAGCAGTATGCATACCACCATTTTCCTTATAAACATATTGAATCTCAAAATCATTATTTTCTTGTATCCAACAATCTACAAGTCTATCTGTACCATCACTTGAACCATCATCAACAATAAGCCATAAAAAGCGTTTATCAGTTTGCCTTTTTAAACTTTCATATGTTCTAGGTAAAGTATGAGCTCGATTATATGATGGTGTAAAAACTGTTATTAATGGTTCTTTAAATTCTCTTTTTGACATTTTATATAAAAATCCTCCATCCACTTAGAAGTAAATTTAACATCATATGCATTTAAATCATTAATATAACTATGTGATCTATCATAATCAAAATATTTTATTATCTTAACAATCCAATCTTGTAAAGACGAATTTAATGATACTTTCGTAACTATATCAGTTAATATAACTTCATCTGTTATTGTATCTGATATAACTGAAGGTAAACTAGCTGCTTGAGTTTCAATTAATGTAACAGGTAATCCTTCATAAAATGACGGAAACACAAAACAATCCATTCCTTGTAAAAGCTCATTTACATCTGATCTAACACCTAAAAATAATACATCATTTTCTAATCCCATCTCTTCAGCTTGTTTTACTAATTTATCATAATTTACTCCTGTCCCTACTAATACCAATTTAACTGGATACTGATTTTTCATTTGCTTTATAAGATTTAATAAAAAAATTTGATTTTTATTATCATCCATTCTGCCTACATGTCCAATAACAAACTCATTTTTAATCTTTAATTCATTTCTTATTTTTTCTCTTATTTGTTTGTTGTAGACAAATTGCTTTAAATCAATCGCATTATTTAAAACTTTAAAATTTTTTCTTTTAACAACCCTTTTTCCATATCTAGATATTCCTGCATTTAATGAACAGCCAAAGAAAAAATCTGCAGTATACCTTGTAGGATATGAGATAAGTTTATACAATATATCTTTATAGTTCTTTATAGTAAAAGCACTGTGACTATGAGCTATTGTATATAATCCAAATTTATTAGCAATATTTAAATATATAGCAGCCATACTTCCTAAATGTCCATGAACTATACAATATTCATCTCTATGATTTTTAAAAAATTTTTTCCACCACTTTATATATTGAAAATGATTTTTACCATTGTAATGTGGACAATGGTAAATTTTACCTCCCATTTGTTTAATTTCTTCATCAAAGGCAGCTGGTCCAGTGCAATTTTGTACAAAATCAAATTGAATTTTTTCTTTATCTATACTTCTATACAAATTCATAATCATAGTTTCAGCACCACCACGATTCATAATGCCAATGACATGTAAAATCCTTATTGGTTTATTCATTTTAAACTTCCTCATTAAAAACAATTTTACTTGGATTATGTTTACAAACTTGATCCTCCTTTGGAGGTAAAGTCATATAATCTTTATATTTAACTTCTAGCATATGACCATAATCTTTAAAAATCATTAGATCAGTATCACAAAAACTAATCAGACTATATTCTTGAACTAGCTCTTTTGAAAAATAAAGATTTAACACAGAATAACATGAAGTATCCACTAAACAATAATTACTAGTTAAATCACCATTTGAAGATAACTTTTTCCTAGCTAAATGTAATAAATATATCTGTACTTTTTTAGGAATTAATTGTAAAACTCTTTTTATTATTTTTTTCATTAAATTATCATTTACATTATAATTAAAACCTCTAGTTAATAATATTTGACAAATACTATAAAAACGCACTTTAAATCGTCCTATAGAATTTTGTTTAACCTTAGTAAATACAAATACATCAATCCAAATTCCATGATGACCTTTCTTTTCATCTTCGCCATCAGTTAATAAAACTGTACCATTTTTACGAATCTTTGAGTGACTTATACCACTTTCAAACTCTTTATCAGCATCTTGAAAATAATAACCATTTATAGGATTATCATACCAACATTTAACAAATTTACTATAGTTCTCAGGTGTCATAACAACATCCACATCATCATCCCAAGGAATAAACCCTTTATGTCTAACTGCTCCTAAAGCGGTACCCGCATATAATGAATATTTAATATTGTTCTTTATACAAAAATCATGAAAATCTTTTAAAATTTCTAATTCAACTTTCTGTAATTGTTTAAGTATATTATTTTCCATATCATCCCTCACCTATTTAAAACAATGTATCAATAAATTCCATAAATGATATTGTCCGATAAGTTTCATCAAAATTAATATTTTCATATACAAAAAATATTAAAAAGCATACTATAGCTATAGATTTTATTACTTTAGCAGATTGTAATTGGAAAAGTTCCGCAATTATTCTAGGTAAAATACAAATAGAACCTAATACAAAATAATTAGAAAATCTTCCAAACATATTAGCACCATTCATTAATGCTAATAACATAAACATCAAACTAATAATACTCATGTTTCCAAACAATTTATAATGATCACTCATTCTTGAAGATAGTTTATGTTTAAAAAGAAATGTCAATAATGGAATAACTGCATAAACAGCTACCCGAAAAACATTCATACGATTACCATCAAATACTTCATCACTAGTAACAGTTTTACCTGCACTATCAGCAATCTCCAATAATGATGATATAGATGATTGAAATGTCATCATAATTGTAAGAGTTCCTAATAATAAAAGAGTTCCCCGATAATTCCAAACGTTAGTATAAAATAATGGTAATATTAAATAGCCAATAGCATACGTATGTATCAAAATAGCAATTATAACGATAAAATAATATTTATAATATTTTTTTTCAATTAACGCATTTAGTGCTAATGTTAATATTGCCATAGCAGTAACTTGTTTCATTGCAGCCATTGAAAATGTAAATGTTCCAAATGCAAAAAATAGAAATATTGCAAATGGAAAATATCCATCAACCGTATACCGTTGGATAAATCTAACAAATAAAGTTGTATTAAAAAAGGCGAACGCCATAAAATATATACGATAATTATCTGTAAATGTCCTAAACAAAGATACAATTGCATAATATAATGGATTATGAAAAATATCTAAATTTTCAGGATTTGATAAAAACATTTGAATTGTCTCAGACCTATTAAAACTTCTAATATATGCAGTTGTATCATTATAACTAGTTCTAAGACCAATAAATAAAGACATTACAATTATTAAAATTATTAAATAAATATCCCAACGCTGTTTCTCTCCACTTTTACATACCCCTATACCATTATATTGAGAACAATAAGCTAGAAAAACAGAAGTAATCATTACAATTATTAAATTACGCAACGACTTTTCCCCCTATTTTTCAATCTCTTTAATTGTATTTTTTACAACTTTTCTTTTATCAAATTTCATTTCCATCAACTTCCTAGCTTCTTTACCCATATTTATTTTACTTTTATCATCTAATAAAACAAATTTCTTCATTTTTTCATATAAATCATTACTATCTTTAACATTAACTAATAACCCCGAGACATTGTTAATTACTCCTTCCCTACATCCTGATATATTTGAAGCAATAACTGGTCTTGACATAGAGGACGCCTCTAATATCGTATTTGCCATACCTTCATGATGTGAGGGCAAGACTAAACAATTTGCCTTTTTCAAATATGCTTTAATATCCATTTGAAAACCATGATAATCATAATGTACACTATTATTCAACTCATTAATCTTATCTCTATAATTATCTTCAAAAGGACCAACAATATCTAAATGAACATCATACCCTTCTTCTATTAATCGTTTCATAGCTACAAACAACTCATCAACACCCTTTTCCCTCATAATCCTTCCAATAAAAATAAAACGAGTTGTTGAACTAAAATAATATTCCTCTTCATGAAATTCATTTAAATTAACCCCCGCACCATCCAATAAACATGCCTGGTGTTTATTAATTAATTTTTTTTCTAAAAATAAATTCATGTTACTTTCATTTTCAAAAAAAACTGTTTTGACTTTAGAGAAAGCTATTTTATATAAAACAGTAACAAATTGTGCTAAAAAAGGTTTTTGAAAAGCTGTCCCTAATCCAGTTATATTGGAACAATATTGAATACCTAACTTTTTTGCAGCTATACCTGCATAAATATTAGGTTTAATTGAATAAGTTAAAATCATATCTGGTCTATTTTTTTCGATAAGATTTTTATATTTCTTATATAATTTATAATCAATAATTGGATTTATTCCACGACGATCAACATCAATATCAATTATTTTACATCCTATTTCCTGAAACTCTTGAGTAAATTCATTTGCTGGCATAACCAACGTAATCTGGTGTTTTTTCAACAATTCCCTAATCAACTCTTTACGAAATTTATATAACATAAAAGAATGATTGGTAATTATAAACATCTCCACTACTTTCACCCATCCTCTCTGGTTTGTATATTACTTAAGTTTCTGTATTAGCATAATAAGTTTTTTTATGACAAACAAAAAGAAATACATACTATATTTCTTTAATCCTTATATTCAATTCTTCTTTCTTATTTAAATATTCTTGTTATTTATCTTTTATATTTATTGAACCAGTCCCCCCTTCTATCACCCCATCACTTTTCAATACTGATACTATTGTTCCAAAAAAACATTTCAAATCAAACAAAAAAGAGATACATTCTATGTATTCTCCATCTAACTTTGCTTTTACTTGTATTTCCAATTCATCTCTTCCATTTATTTGTGCCCATCCTGTTAATCCAGGTCTTACATCATTGGCATGATATTTATCTCTTTCTTCAATTAAATCATCTTGATTCCACAAAGCTGGTCTTGGACCAATAATTGCCATTTCCCCTTTTAAAATATTAATTATTTGTGGCAATTCATCTAGTGAAGTTTTCCTTAAAAACTTACCTGCTTTGGTAATAAACTGATCAGGATCTTTTAACATATGTGTTGGTATATCTTTTGGGGTATTTATATACATTGTTCTAAATTTTAAAATATTAAAATATGTCTTATTAATCCCAATCCTTTTTTGTTTAAATAAAATAGGTCCTCTACTATCTATCTTAATCCAAATACACAAGATAATAAAAATAGGACTTAATATCACAAGTCCACATAAAGCTAAGATAAAATCTATAACCCTTTTGATTCCATTTTTATACATTTTATACCTCCCTTATAAAATAAATTCAATCTCAATTTATGTTTTACCTTTACCTTAACCCTGAAACAAATTTTACTTAATAAAACCTTTTCAAATATAATTTTAATTCTTAAAATTTAATAATTTAGTCAAATAATACCATAAAAGGGCATAGTTCCCCCTTACCCAAGATAGATACTATATTCAAACATTTAAATGTGCGGTAAACCAGCTACATTTACTTAATTTTACTTTTATTATTTAGTTTCACTATATCTTTTATTAATGAATAATCATACTCAAACAAGACAATTCATTATATTTATCAACTTCAAAATATTAGCTTTCAACAACTTATTTCTTTTACAATTCTATCTTCTATAAATGCTTGGGACATTTTTAAGATAAAATCTTTTATTTTTAAATAGTCTAATTAAGTCATTATTTACTCTGACCAATTTTATATTGATAAATATCAAACTAACATATTTTATTAAAACTAAATATAATTTATTTTTTTATAACTACTAACTAATACATATAAGTTTTAATTTTAAAATAACTATTACCTATAATCTTAGATTTGTATACATCTTTTCTGCATACAAAAGTAATTTATATTAAAATAGTTATTTTAACTACAACCCTATATTGAAATTTTCCATAGTTACACACGCATTTTATCATTATTTTACAAAAAAAGATAGATATATTTTTTAAAAAATAAAATATATAGATATGTATATATATGTATAATAAATAACCTTTAATTTCCTTCCTAAATTTAGAAGTTGAAAGCATCAATAATTTTAAATTATGTAGATTAAAAACTTAATTTTTATCAACAATTCCAGCTTTTTTGTGTTATTAACAGAATAATTTAATACAATAGTTTAATGTTTCTTAAAGGTACTCCGTTCTTTTGCTAAAGGTTATAGTGATAACATCAATAACTATATCTTCCAAATTATTTTAATTTGCAATTCAACACAAAATAAATGGTAACAATCTAGCATTATGAATAAATATAAAACAATGAAAGATATAGACTAACTTAACAGATTGATTCATATTTAATTAATGTTATAAATATAATTTAAAAGATGGTTAAAATATCACCAAATTCTAAATATATGCAAAAAGGCCTGGGATGTAAAACACCCCAAGCCAAAAAACTTTTAATCTCTTATTATCAATACCTAGTTATTTTAGATTTCCAATAATCAATACTAGTCTCTTATTAATTTAAAAATCTTTCCTCCAAACCATTTTATTTACTACTCCTGTATATGACTGAATCAGTTTTACTACTTTTGTACTTACATTCTCTTCTACATAATCGGGTACTGGTATTCCTAAATCGTTGTCTTTATTCATTTCCACTGCTGTTTCTACTGCCTGCAGTAATGAACTTTCATCTATCCCTGCTAATACAAAACTTCCTTTATCCAATGCCTCTGGTCTTTCTGTACTTGTTCTTATACATACTGCTGGGATTGGTTTTTCTATACTTGTATAATATGAACTCTCTTCTGGTAATGTCCCACTGTCACTTACTACTGTATAGGCATTCATCTGTAAGTTATTATAATCATGAAATCCTAACGGTTCATGCATTACTACTCTTCTATCTAATTTAAATCCGCTTTCCTCTAATCGTTTTTTACTTCGTGGATGACATGAATATAATATCGGCATATCATATTTCTCTGCCATCTTATTAACAGCTGTAAATAATGATATGAAGTTCTTTTCTGTATCTATGTTTTCTTCTCGATGGGCACTTAATAATATATAGTTTTTAGCTTTTAGATTTAATTTATCTAATATTTTTGATGCTTTTATTTCTTCTATATTATTAGCTAATACTTCTGCCATTGGTGACCCTGTTACATATACTCTTTCCTTTGGTAAACCACATTCATGTAAATATTTTCTTGCATGTTCACTGTAGGCTAAGTTTACATCTGAAATAATATCTACAATTCTGCGGTTTGTTTCTTCTGGTAAACATTCATCCTTGCATCTGTTTCCTGCTTCCATATGGAAGATTGGTATATGAAGTCTTTTTGCACTGATAGCACTTAAACAGCTGTTGGTATCACCTAGAATAAGTAATGCATCTGGTTTGATCTGATTCATTAATTTATATGAACAGTTGATAATATTGCCAACTGTTGCCCCTAGATCATCACCTACTGCATTCATATATACTTCTGGATCAGCTAATTTCAAATCATGAAAAAATATTCCGTTTAAATTGTAATCATAGTTCTGTCCTGTATGAGCTAAGATACAGTCAAAGTATTTACGACATTTATTAATTACTGCACTTAATCTGATTATCTCTGGTCTTGTTCCTACGATAATCAATAGTTTTAATTTTCCATTTTCTTGCCATTTTACATTTGAATAATCTGTCATTATTTCCATTTTCTACCTCTGTTTTCCATTGATAAAAGATAAGCTACATCAGCTCATCCTTTTATTAATCCTGATTCTTTTTTATTCGTGGAACAAGGCTGGATTCTTCACTAACATTTGTTACATCAAACTGCATCTCGCTTTTACTAAGCCAGTACCACTTTCCAGCCTATAAAAAAGTACTATTTGTATACTATCTTTAAAAACTATTGAGCAGTCATAAAAATATTAAAATCTTTCTTATTTCCTTGATATACTCCTTTAGATATTTTTTTAAGAAAACAACTTTTTCATAACACTTATTAATATCAATATTATTTTCTTTAGCCTTTTGTTCACTTTGTATCATTTTCTATTAAGTATATAATATTCAATTAATCTATTATTACCATATGATCTTTTATCCTTTATTATATACTTTGATAAAACTGTTTAAATATTGTTATGTATATTAAATATATTTAACAATAAACTGTAATTATCCCCAACTATTGTTACATCAAATTCTTTAACACATTTTTTTAACCAATCTAACTGTTTAGACATCTCTGTTACTAAATTCAACACATCTGTCATTGTTACACATTCCTTAGATACATAACCTGAGTATTGGCGATGTACAAAATTACTTTTTTCAAAAAATCTTTTAATATCTCTCCAGCCATTCTTATAATTTTTTGAAGGATAATATTGTTTTAGAAGATTATCATTTAAATCAAAATTAATTGCTTTTCTGCTTTTTAAAGAAATTTGCATATCTATTCTTTATTCGATAATATGATTCTAATGCATCTTCTCGATATTCTATCGTATCGCCTTCATACCAGCAGTACCATTTTTCTACTACTTTTAAAAACCACTCACTATTAGGAAATCCTGTTTGTGCACAAGCAAAAGTACTAAAATCCTTATTTGTTCCTTCATAAATACCAAGAGCTTTTTTTCTAACACCTCTGCTAATAAAATATTTGTCTATTTTATTATAACATTCATTAATATCAATATTATTTATTTCAGCCTTTTCTTCACTTAAAACAATTTCCATCATCATATCTATCACATCCTATCATGTATATATAATACCCAAACTGGTCTATCATTTCAATACGATATTTTATCCTTCACTATTATATACAAGATAAAATGTGATATTACTTTTAAACCTCTTCATAATATGTATCTGGATGTTTAGGATCAAACTTTTCATTTGCCCACATTATTGTTACCATATCACTTTCACCAATATTAATTATATTATGAGTATATCCTGTTGGGATATCTATTACTTCTAATCTATCTCCACTTACATAATATTCTATAATCTCATCACTGTAGATATCTCTAAACTGAATCAATCCTTTTCCACTCACCACTAAAAACTTTTCATTTTTACTGTGATGCCAGTGCTGTCCTTTGGTTATTCCAGGTTTTGATACATTCACACTTACCTGTCCATATTCTTCTGTCTTTAGAAACTCAGTAAACGATCCTCTTTGATCTGTATTCATCTTCAGTGGATAGCTAAACTTATCTTTTGGTAAATAGCTTAAATATGTACTGTATAATTTCTTTTCCAAACTTCCTTCTTTCATATTTGGTACATTCAATGTTCCTCTTGATTCTTTAAATGATTTGATGATATCTGCTAATTCACCTAACTTAACATGATGTACTGGATGAACTTCATATATTCCTTCTTTACATGCTGTTGGATGTCCTTCTAAAGCATTTAAAAATTCATTTACTACATCATCAATATAACATAATGGTAATTCAACATTAGGATCATTGATTTGAATATCTTTTCCATTGGCAACATTATAACACCATGTTGCTGTTACACTGTTGTAATTAGGTCTACACCACTTACCAAACAGATTAGCAAGTCTGTATATATATACTTTTGAATCCATCTTTTTACCATGATTCAAAAGATATTCTTCACCTTCTTTTTTACTTTTACCATAGTCATTGTCTCTTGTGGCCTGAATAGAAGAACTGATCAATATTGGACTTTTATTATCATGTTCTTCCAATAAAGAACATAATGTTTCTGTAAATGTTGCATTACCTTGATAAAATTCACTAATATCTTTAGGTCTGTTGATACCAGCTAAATGAAAGACAAAATCACAGTCACCTGTATACTTCTTCAAATCCTCAATAGTATTATCAACATCATAGCTATAGATATCTTCAATATCTATATTACGTGTTTTATCTTTACCATCTTTGATATTCTTTAATGTACTGACTAGATTCTTACCTACAAATCCATTAGCACCAGTTATTAGTATTTTCATTTTATCTATTCTCCCAACCTGATAATTCTTCTTGAACAAGTTTTACTTCTAGTAACTTATTCTTTACTTCTTCTACATTCATTAATTTAGTATTATTTGAATTAAACTGTGTCAATCTATTCTTCTCTATTCCTTCAACGAAATATTTATCATAATTTAAATCTCTTTTATCACATGGTACTCGATAAAAGTTTCCTAAATCTATGGCATTTGCACATTCTTCATCAGTTAGCAGTGTTTCGTACATCTTTTCACCATGCCTGATTCCTATTACTTTTATTTCATTATCAGCATGAAATAGTTCTTTTACCGCTTTAGCTAAGATTTCTATTGTACAGGCTGGAGCTTTTTGTACGAATATATCTCCACTTTCTCCATTTTCAAATGCAAACAGTACTAAGTCTACCGCTTCTTCTAATGTCATTACAAACCTCGTCATACTTGGCTCGGTTAATGTTAAAGGATTACCTTCTTTTATCTGATTAATAAAAAGTGGTACAACACTGCCTCTTGATGCTAGTACATTTCCATATCTTGTACACATGATACTTGTCTTCTTAGGATCTACTGTCCTGCTTTTAGCTACGATTACTTTTTCCATCATTGCTTTACTTGTACCCATTGCATTTACAGGATATGCTGCTTTATCTGTACTTAAACATACTACTCTTTTAACTCCACATTCTATTGCAGCTGTTAAAACATTTTCTGTTCCTAATACATTTGTTTTAACTGCTTCAATTGGAAAGAATTCACAAGATGGTACCTGCTTTAAAGCAGCTGCATGGTATACATAGTCAACACCATACATTGCATTTTTAATACTATTAATATCTCTTACATCACCTATGTAAAATTTAAGCTTATAAAAAACATTAGGATATTTAGCCTGATACTCATGTCTCATATTATCCTGTTTTAATTCATCTCTTGAAAATACTCTGATTTCCTTGATATCTGTTTCTAAAAATCTGTTTAATACTGCATTACCAAATGATCCTGTTCCTCCTGTAATCAGCAATGTTTTATCTTTAAATTGACTCATCTTTAAACTCCTCTTTTCTTATATCCAATATATATTGTTAAAAAGCTAGTATCTAAGTATTAACTACATAATTAGTTGAAATTCATAATAAACAATTAAATCTAAAATATATTACTAACTAATCATATTAATATTAAATTTAATAGACATATATCTATATAATTTCTACACTACTTCTAATAATATTCCTTAGAATTTATTTAACAAGACAAATAGTAATTTTAATTTCTTATCTATATCCTTTTAGTTATTTTTCTAACCCAATTCAATGCCAAAGGTACTCTAAACAATACACTTAAAATAAAATATATTAAAATACCAATACTAACTGATATAATCAATGCTATTACTGTAGATGAAAATGTTTCAATAATTCTAAATAAAAATATTACCACTAATCCCATTAAAACACTACAACTTATACTTTTTATTGAAACAACTAAAGTATTAACTAAATTAAAATCACCAATTTTCTTTCTTAAGAAATAATAAAGAGTAACACAGCTAAATATTGCTGAAATACTAGTAGCTAATGCCAATCCATTTATTCCCCATATTTGTGAAAGAATAATATTAAAAACTATATTAATTCCAATAGCTGTAGTAGAAATAATAGTTGTAATTTTTGTATTTTTATATGCATAAAAAACCTTTACAATAGTATCCCTTATAGCAAGAAAAACTAAACCAATTGTATAACATCTTAATGCACTCATTGTTAAAGCAATTGAATTACCATCAAAATTTCCTCTACCTAAAATAACTTTAACTATAGGCTCAGCTAAAAATATAACTCCAATAGATGCAGGAATTAATAAACAAATCATAGTATCTATGGTATTTGATAATTTTTTCTTTACTTCTAAATGTTTTCCTTGTGCAACTAATTCAGAACAACTAGCAAACAAAATTGTAATAATTCCTGTTACCAGTACTTCTTGTACAGCATTATTTATAATAGAAGCATACGATAGTGCTGATACTCCTCCTATTATAAGAATTGAAGCCAACGATTTATCAATAATCTTATTTATTTGTCCAACACTAACACCTATTAAAATTGGTGTAATAATACGAAATGTTTCAATAACCTCTTCATCTTTTATATTAATCTTTATTTTAAATTTATATCCGCTTCTTCTTACAAATGGCAATAAAAATATAAACTCTGCAACATATGCAAATAAAATTCCCCAACCTAAAAACTCAATACCAAAATAATATGCAAATATTATTGACAAAATTATAACAATATTTCGTGGTACACTTACCATTGCTGGTACAACAAAATTTTCATATATTTGTAAATAACTTCCATATACATTAACTAATGTCATAAAATATAAACTAAATGCACTTACCCTTATATAATAAGATGCTATATTTGTTGTCGCATCATCAAATCCAGCAGCAAAAAGTTTAACCATAAAATCGGGACTAATTAATAAAATAATAACAATAATTGTACATATAACCATAGCGATGCTTATGATAATATTTGTGTAATCATGAGCTTTACTTTCTCCCTTTGTACTTTTTATTTTATTATACATTGGAATATAAGCTGTTGATAAAGAATGTCCGATAAAATAAAAAATCAATGTAGGTACAGAAATAGCGATTAAATATGCATCACTTACATTAGAAGTTCCAAAACAATTTGCTAGTACAACATCTCTAAACATTCCTATCAATTTAGAAAAAACAATAATCAGCATAAGTGAGCCAACATTTTTTTTAACTTTCTGAAATATACTCATTTTTCTTCTCCAAATAATTTATTAAAACCTATTTCTATGAACTTTATCTTTATTGTTTTACAACAAATTCTATTATATTTTTCATTAACTCAGAATTCTTTTCTATATTATGATTTTTCTTAGCGAGTAAAATTGCATTATTTATATACTTATTTTTGAAATCATTATCAATTAACATTTGATTAATTATTTCATTCAATTCTTCAGTAGTTTGCGCAATATAAGCAGCTTTATTATTATGTAAATATTGAACAAATGGATATTTTTCTGAAGCATAAACTAAAAAAGGTTTTCCTAATGCTAAACAATCTGCAATCTTTGTTGAAAAAGCATAATATAAATTATCCACTCTATTAGTATTTTCACAATGTACTAATAAATCACAACATGACATTAATTTTAAAGCTTCTTGATAAGATACCCTTCCTCTATAATCTACACAGGGTATAGAAGATGCTTTTTTTAAATCATCATCAGTAGGAAAACTGCCACAAATAATAAATTTAATATTTTTATTAATTTCATTAAAAACGTTTGCCATTTTTACAATAATTTCAGCTCGCCCAACACCAAGATTTCCACAATACAAAATATGAAATTGATCATTTTCTTTTTTATCACATACAACAGCAGGTTTTAAAGAACTAGATACATACAAAGACTTACTTTTTCCTGGGTGAGGATACTTTATTTGATAATCTTGTTCTAATGCTTCTGTTGAATATATACAATATGAAGCTTTTTTCATAATTGCTTTATATTGGCCTTTTAATTCATATTGTAATAATTTATGAAAAAACGAATTTTTCTTTACTCTACTATATAACTTCTCTTTAAGAACATAGCTTTCACTATTATATATTATAATCGGAATAAAATATCTTTTTGAAATCCTTCTTGTTATATGAAACATAAAGGGAGAATCCCCTGCTTGTAATAAAATACATTCAGGATTAAATGTAGAGATAAATGTATCTAATTCTTTACTCCACCATCTATAACTTCTCCAAACTATATCTCTAATTAAAAGATTTCTACAATTCCTAATTACTTTATTATTACTGTGTTTAGATACTATTTTCTTTTTCTTATCTATTTTACGCCCTAAAAAAGCATTTTTTGCATCAGTATCTGTAACTTGAAAATAATTACTACAAATATTTTGATCAGGAGTTCCATGCAAAAAAAACTGTGCAATGCTTTCTTTATCATAATCTTTAAAAAAATTCATCAATGTCCTTCCATTTGAAGATGATGATGAGAAACATTCATTTGAAACTATAAGTATTCTTTTATATGTACTCATTTTAATTTATCCTCACTTCGTTTTAATAAATATAAAATATTTAGTTAAAATTTAATCTCAATATACTTGTGTGGCTGCTTCTGTAATTCCTTTGGAGGTTCAACTAAATAATCACTACCAAATACCTTTAAAAGAAATGCTTCTTTATTTTTTGGAGCACAAAATATATGTCCTTCAAATATACATGTACTTCCCTCTTCAAAAATACTTGCTAGATGAATTTGTTTTTTCCAACCATAGTTATGTAAAAATAATACTGCATACTTTCTTTTTTTTGAATTCTCTTCAGTACATATCTTTTCTAATTTATTATCAAGATAACTTGTTGGAACTAACTTTAAAAATATAGAGATAATTTTTTTTATATATCTAAATCTTTTATTGTCATAACCAGATTTAATAGTTTTCATAGTTGCTAGAAAGCGAATTTTTTTCCCCTTCATTTCCATTTTTTTCCCTTTATTTTCATCAACAAAGTCAATTGGGAAAATATCTATATAGATTCCATCATTTAAAAATTTTATATTTTTACAACTTTCTTCTATAATATGTGTTCCTTTAATTCGCAATTTTAATATTCCACGAGCAAATAAAGGATCTGTTTTACTACTTTGCAAAAAGTACTTAGTCATCGCATCCTTTTTCCATATTTGCTGAAATAACTCATAATCTTCACGTGGCATAGCAACATCTATATCATCATCCCAAGGAATAAAATGATTATATCGTTCAGCTCCAAGTAATGCCCCACCTATAAGATAGTATCTCAACCCATGCTTTTTACAATAATTATCAAAATCAATCAATAATTCCAATTCAGTTAGTTGCAATCTTCGTAATTCATCACTATTCATTTATTCTTCCCCCACACTTATTTTTCATCAAATGTTTCAGCCTTTATAGCATTTCGAACATATTTTGGAATAATAAATGCCATTATAGTCAAATAATAAGCATCTATATTAGAATAAAATATAGTACATGTTGAAGTCATCATATATACTGCTGCTATCAGAACAGATCCTGCATATAAAATTAATAAAAAACTATACTTTTTAGCTTGTTGAATAAATTTTAAATTAATAATAAACTGTACAACTAATATTCCAACAGTAATAATTAAACCACATATCCCTGTTGCTAATAACACTTGAATATAACCATTATGTGTATTGCTATGGATTGATGATAATTCAATCATATCACTAACATTTGAAAATCCATTTCCAAATATTTTTCTATCTAATGAAGAACTTTGATAAATATTCAAACCTATATTTGCCAACTCACTTCGTCCACTATCTGCATTACCTTTAAATACAATATCTACAAAAAACTCTTGTAAAGATGGTAAAAGTAAAATAGCAGCTATTGCAATAACAAACAAAAATAATATTATCTTTTTAGTTTTTTTACTTTTAGCAAAAAACACATATAATAACATTAAAACTATAAAAGCAATGATAGATGTACGTGAAAAAGTTAATACTAAATTAATAGCAAACAAAACTACTATAAAATAGTAGCACATTCTTTGAAATTTATTTAATTTTTCATTTAATTCCAAACAAATTATACATGCTATTATTCCAAATAAAAGATACATTCCATATTCCATATTGCTTACAAGAAAAGAAGATAATTCATTTCCATATGCACTTTGCAATGAAAATGCATTAAAAAATTGATCTGAACAAAATAATAATGCATAAACTACCATATATAAAACAATTGCTATGTTACAATTAAGAAAAACTAACAATTCTTTTTTTGTTATTTCAAATTTATGCCCAATTGCAAACGTTAAGAAAAAAAACAATACTGGAAAAATATATGGAATCATTATTCCTAAATTAAATCCTGACTTATCCTTAAAAAAGGTGACTAAATAACAAAAAAACCAAATATAAGAAATAAGCAAAGCATTTCTATTAACTTTATGAGACTTAAATAAATAACAGCATACCAAAAATAACAATAGTGATACCTTTATTATTACATCCATACCAGAACGATTATCACCTGAACGAATATTTTGCCAAATAACCAAAATAAACCAATAAACAAATAATACCATATGTATTTTTTTTATACTATTGTTAAATAGACTTGACTTTTTCATATCTACAACTCCGTTTAATTAATTTATTTGTTACATACATAAATAAAGAACATAGTAATGTTAGCACATAAAATATAAAAATTCCATGATACGAAGGATATTGAGGTAATAAAAACGCATGTATCAAATAAATTTCATAAGAAATTATTCCTATACAATAAAGAGATTTTGAAATTATTTCCCTCTTATTTTTAACAAGATTATCTACTATTAAAATAATTGACATTCCCAATAATGTACATTGGAACATTTCTACAGCATAAAATATTATCCATGATGAGTTTCTTATAATTGCAATTTGTTTAATACCAAGTAAAGCAACACCTAATATACCTAAAATAATTCCTATATTTATAGAATCAGTTTTATATTTACTATTATCACTTGCCATCCAAACACCTAAAACAAAAGAAACTGCCTGTTGTTTAAATAAACTTCTCATAAATATAAATAACAATAATGATGTCATAAATAATCCCCAATACTTTAACCCTTGTTTCCTTTGTTCTAATAATGATGAAAAGTAAAATGATATATACCATATAAATAAACACTGCATATACCACCCAAATGGGTGAACTGTATCAATTAAAATAATATCTTTTATAATTTCTAAAGCCGATATTTCTTTAACTAAAAATATATACGAAATTATTTCTATACAAATATAAGGTATATATGCTGCAAAAAATCTTTTCTTCCAATAATTTTTTAAATTTTTTTTATAATATGATTTTTGTAAACCATACCCTGAACAAAATAAAAAAATTGCAACTCCACACGATCCTAATGGATTAAAGACTCGTACACCAAAAATATTTCCTAGATGTCCCATAATAATTATTAATATTGCCATTCCTTTTATAGCAGTCATCGAATATTTGCATAAAAAATTCGTATAAAATAATTTTTCTTTCTTTCTATTAATAATTAAAACGAGATTCCCTAATAATAATATTAATAAACACATTAATCCAATAGAAAAAAATACATATTTCAAATATATTTCCTCCTAACTATATAAACATTATTACAAACAATCTGTTTTTATATCCATTTTGCAATAAACTCTTATCTTTTCTACTACTTTATAAAATCTTTCCATTCTTTACCCTTTTGATAAGCAATAATTCCTTTATTAAAATAATTTATTCTTTTACTAAAAGTTAATTTTGATTTCACTCTAAGACAAAAATATAATCCCCATAAAAATTTTGTATATGAGTGTAAAGCAGCACAATAAGCTCCTTTATTAAAATAAAACTCTTCATTTGCTCCTTTAAACCAACATGAATCACTCATATCAACTATACCAATATTAACACTACTTACATATATTGATAAGTTGCTTTTTTTTAAATCATGCAAAAACATAGAATCCTCTCCATTAGTATATTTAGCCCCTCCTCCAAATAATGTTGTAAACCATACATTACTTTTCTGCCATGAAGACCTGCGAAAAGCAATTCTAGGGGCCCCATAAGGCATTCTATTATAAAAATATAATTTTCGCGTTTTAGAATTATATTTTTGCTTTCTTTTTTCATCATTTGAATCTATATTAAAAATCATTACATCTGCATCAGGATGTTTTCTAAATTCCTCAATAATATCTTTTTCATATGTTGAAGTATACTTTATATCATCATCAGATAACAAACAAATATCCCCACTTGCATACATAAGTGATAGATTTCTATTTTTACCTACACCTCGAGTATTAGTAGTAATCATCTTAGCACTATGACCTTCAAATTCCATCTCATCAAACGATACTGTATCTGATTGATTTGCAAATATTACATCTGAATGTATATTCATTTGATTTATTTTAGAAAAGTCAGTCTGATTCATAGTAACACATAATATTTGAAATTTTATCATTTTATATACTCAGTATAATTCCTTTCTGTATCATAGATATAGGCATGAACAGCAGCTTTTTGTTGCTGCTTTGATGGCAATTTCATATAATCTCCATAACGATATGCAAGATATTTTTTTATGTTTTTTGATCCTAAAAATTTATGTCCCTCAAAATTAATATCAATAGGATTTTGAAACATATAGTCTTCAAAAATTCCTTGTTTAAATTTTGCAGGTGTAATAAAATAACACCATTTAAATTCACTTTCCATATCATCATATTTATATATCCCTTTATAACTCCAATTAGCAAGTATTTTTTTAGGTAAAAATTTTAATAAATTTAAAACTATTGCTTGAGTTTTTCCTTTAGGTTTCCAGCCACGCTGTGAAAGTCCATATAAAGTAACAAACTTAGATTGTAAATAAATCAATTTTTGTTTCCAATATATATTGGGACATTTATGTAAAATCATAATATCTACATAAATACCATGATGCATATCTGTACGATCTTTAAATGCCTTTTCAATAAAAGTAGTACCATTCATTCTTACTTTTGCATATTCCAAATATTTTGGTACAGTCCTCCATTCTTGAAGCATAAATTTATCACTATTTCTTCTTTCAAATACATCTTTAAATTTTTTATATTCCTCAAAAGTCATAAATATATCTAAATCATCATCCCAAGGAATAAAACCACCATGCCTTATAGCACCAAGTGCTGTACCTCCCATAATAAAATATGTTATATTATTTTCTCTACATATGTTGTCTATAAACACCATTGTTTCGAGTATTTTATCTTGAACATCTCTAACTGTTTGTTTATTCATATATCCAAAATACAACTCCCCTCTTTACCTTCTAATTTTACTATATTTTTCAATTCTTCTTTTTCCACTTTAGTTAAATTAGATATGAATAATAAATATATTTATAGTTTTCATATTATGTTTATAGCTTCCAATATTATTCATATAAAAATTAAATATTATTTATATTCAACAAATAATTTATATTTTCTTAGCTAAGTAATAATATTTACCCATTATTTTCTTCATAAATGGTATATGTAATAATAATTTTGATATTTTCTTTATTATCTTAAAAATTAAATCTTTAATCACATATATACAAGCAGATGAAGTCCAACGATGTGGATGAATACTAATAATACTTGATTTATTTAACCCATTAATATACTTTAAAAGATCATCTAGATTATCAAACGGTATATTTTTATCATCTGAATTTATAATATCATTATTAATAGGATCATAAATCATTTTAAATTTTCTACCTGCATCTGAAAAATATTCATAATCTGTATTAATTTTTTCCTTAAAATTAACCATAATATCTAAGGTGTTAGGATAAAGTGCTTGAACCTTATTACTACGAAAAAAATCTCGATTAGAACTATAGCCAACCCTCTCAATTACTGGATTTCCATGTTGACAAACTGTTCTAATTTTAAAGCCATTATTTTCAAATAACGCAACATTTTTATCATACTCTTTAATTGCTGTTTCTAATTTTCCTTTGCTAAAATCCATAACATCATGATGATATGAAATCTCATGACCCATAGCTGCCATTTTTTTTAATAACAAAATATTTTTTGGTTCTTCCATCAAATATGCTTGCACATAATAACTGCCACAATGACCATATTTATTTTCAATTTTTGCTATTTCATAGGCACTAGAAACATTAGTTTCTACATCATGCTTTAAAACTATATAATTACCTTCTATAGATTTTTCTGTAATACTTTTAGCTGTAACACTATTTAAACCTTTTTCTGCTAATTTATTACAAAACTTGTCCCAATTGCTATATACAAAAATCATTCTCTATTTAGTCTCTTTCTTAAAATTGTAGATGATATCCCATCTGTGTAATCAAGGTATATTACCTCGCAATCCTCTTTAGCAAATTCTTTTTCATATTGTTTCCAAGAAGGTGTTCCTTTCCAATCAGATCCAACAAAAACTACATCTACTCCATATCTTTTTATCATTGCTAATTTATCCATATCTACTTGTTCAACTACTTTATCTACATATTTAATTGCTCTAACAATTTCAATACGTTCTTTTTCACAAATAATCGGTACTTTATTTTTTCTTTTTTTACACAACTCATCTGTAGTAACACCTACTATAAGAAATTCACACTGCTCTTTAGCTTTTTTCAATATATTTAGATGGCCTATATGGAACAAATCAAAAACTCCTGTAGTATACCCTATCTTATATTTTTTCATTTCTTATCTCCTTGCTAATTTTTGAAAAATTATACCTCTTAATTTATTTGGCATAACTATTTGCAAAACAAACCTTTCTGCTACATTAATTATCCATCTAGGGACACTTATAATTCCTTTTTTCAACATATAATTCTGTAATCTAAATTCACTTAAAAAATATTTTTTACCACCTCTTCGCTGGTACGCCTCTTTACCAACTCTCACATAAACCAAAGTATCATCAATATTTTGAAACTTCAAATTATTAAGAGCCATCCTAATCCATAAATAATAATCCTCATTAGAATACCAATCTAAATAATTACCAGCTTTAATAATATCCTTCTTTTTAAACATAACTGTAACTTGATTCATTGGACATCTTTTTTTCATATACGTTTTTATATTATCATCACTTAAAGGTACTTCTCGTTTTCCTATAATGTTTTCAACATCATCTATAAATTCTTCTATTTGACCTCCAACTATACTTAACTTACTATTATTTTTAAATACATTAATTTGTTTTTCAAACCTATCTTTTAAACAGATATCATCAGCATCCATTAATGCCACTAGCTCATTATTACATAATTCTAATGATTTTCTTCTAGCAACTCCATGACCTTGATTTTCTTTAAATCTATAAACTGTCAATTCTTTAAAATATTTATCAATAATCTGTTCATGTTTTTTAGAAATCGGCCCATCTACAATAAGAATTATTTCATCTGGTATTAATGTATTATCCAATATACTTTCTATTGCTTTATCAAAAAAAAGTGGATTATCCCCTTCATATACACACATCGCTACAGAGAAATTCATATTATTTATCCTCCAATAATAATTCAGCTTCTTTTTGTTTCGTTTGATATTGTTCAATAGTAATTTTTTTACAACGCAATAAATAATCCCCAAAATCTTCTGCTGTATCCATTCCCTCAGTAGAAACCCCTTCTCTTTTAAATACTTTTAAAACAGTATTCATAATTATTTTAAAATCATTGATAAACGTTATTTTATCGATATATTTCAAATCATAATTTATTTTATCTTCCCATGAAATATTATTTCTACCATTAACTTGTGCCAACCCTGTAAGTCCTTGTCTAACTGAATGTCGCTTTCTTTGCTTATCACTCATAAAAACCATATCTCGAACAAGCTGAGGCCTAGGACCAACAATTGACATGTCACCTTTAAGTATATTAAAAAGTTCAGGAAGTTCATCTAAGCTTGTCGCTCTTAATAATTTCCCAAACTTTGTTAATCTATCTTCATCTGATAATAAATTACCTTTTCTATCTCTTTTGTCACTCATGGTTCTAAATTTATACATTTCAAAGATTTTTTCATCCTTACCTGGCCTTTTTTGTTTAAATATTACTGGTTTTCCCAATTTGATTCTTATCATTATTGCAATTATTAACATTATTGGTGATAATACTATCAATGCTACTAACGATAATATAAAATCTAATAATCTTTTAAATAATAATTTATACATTATTCCCACAATCCTTTTATGATTTTACAGATTCTATTTAAATCTTCATCACTCATCTTTGTATCACTTGGCAAACATACTCCATTATTAAACAATCTTTCAGACGTTGCGTCATTATCAATATAATCATAATCTTTAAATACTGGTTGTAAATGCATTGGTTTCCATATTGGTCTTGATTCAATATCATTTTCTTCTAGAGCTATTATTATATCTAATGGTCTTACTTTACAGTTTTCATCTAACTGGATTGTTGATAGCCAGCAATTAGAATACGACTTATACTTATCTCTTGGCATCATTGTTAATCCCTCAAGATTCCCTAACTCCTTTTGATAATATTCATAGATATATCTTTTTTTAATCACTCTTTGATCCAATACTTTTAATTGCCCCCTACCAATTCCAGCAACTATGTTACTCATTCGGTAATTGTATCCTATTTCTTTATGCTCATAATGTCTTGCCTGTTCTCTTGCTTGTGTTGCCCAAAACAATACTTTCTTTGCTCTTTCATCAGCATCATCAGTATTTGCAAGAAACATTCCCCCTCCAGATGATGTAATAATCTTATTTCCATTAAATGAGATAATTCCATAATCACCAAATGTTCCTGTATACTTACCATCTATTGTTGTTGCTAATGATTCTGCTGCATCTTCAATCAAAGACACATTGTACTCATTACATATTTCTTTAATTTCTTTGATATTTGATGCCAATCCATAAAGATGAACTACAATAACTGCTTTAGGTAAATTATCCTTATACTTTTCAAACGCTTTTCTTAAAGCCACTGGTGACATATTCCATGATTCATCACTATCAATAAATACAGGTATTGCTTTTTCATAAGTAATAGGATTAGCAGAAGCACTAAATGTTAGACTTTGACAAAATATAATATCATCTTTTTTTACTCCTAATGATTTAATAGCCATATGTATAGCAGCTGTACCACAAGATAATGCTACTGCAGCTTTAGTACCTAATTTATCTTTTATTTCATTTTCAAATTCATTTACATTTTTACCAAGTGGAGCAATCCAATTGGTATCAAATGCTTCTTTAATATATTCTTTTTCATAACCCTCATCACTCATATGAGGTGATGCTAAAAAAATATGTGACATATAATTCCTCCTATAATAAAAAAAACTGCTTTATGCAGTTTTATATATAATAAAAATGAATACAATTCCCCCTACCCCAAGGAAAAACTATATTCAAATTACAAAATGAGCGGTAAACCAGCTCCATTTATTAAATTTTGCTTTTAATATTTAATCCTACTAGGATTTGTCTATTCATAAACTTCAAATCTAAACAAGCTAATTTATTGTGTTTATCAACTTTAACTATATGATCTTGATAATAAATTAATGGTCCCTTTGTAACAACAGCTTTTTTATCTTCAATAAATGCTTGGGACATTTCTAAGATACCTTCATTATTAAGAAGCTTTTTAAACATCTCTATTTCTTCTTTTCTTAAAGCTGATATGCCATCTTTTTTAAGTTGTCTAATTAAACCATCTCTTTGATCTTCTAATTTATATAAAAAATTATCAAAATCACTCTGATTCATTTCACTTTTGATAAATATATATCCTGGAAATAATGACTTTAATGCATTACCTTTAATATCTCTACGATAATATTCCATCTGTGGGATAAATGCATTTAAACCTTTTTTCGTTAAAACTGAACACAATTTTTTTTCTTTTGCAACTAATACAAATAACACATACCAATTTTCTTTCATAACTATCATATCTATGATTTACTCATTACCTCCAAAGCAGTTTTAATTAGTTTATCACAAACATTATCAAAAAAGCTAATATTATTTTCAATTAATTCTTCTTTACTTATTTTGAACAATTAGTCTAGAATTAATCATTACTTTATTAAATGATTATCACTTAATAAAGATTTCTTTTCTTCAATAGTTAAAATAAAAATAGTTTGTGTTTTATCTTGTAATGTTTTCATTGTAGAATCTGACATAATTGTTAAAAACAATATCTTAATCACCATAAAATTATTTTATATCATAATCTACAAAAACTTTCATAGTTACATACGTATTTTATCATTATTTTTCAAAAAAAGATAGATATATTTGTTAAAAAATAAAATATGTAAATATATAGATAATAAATAATTTTTAATTCACTTTATAATAAAAAGAAATTCTTATTTTATTTCTTTAATATATATGACAAATATTAACATAATTTTAATTATTTTATCTTGAAAAAATAGTATATAATGGTAAAATACATTCAGTCAGTGTAACAATAGGGGGAAGACTAATGAAAGCATTTACAAAAATGAATAAAGATGAATTACTAACTTTAAAAAAATCATTAGAACAAAGATATCAAGAGTTTAAAGCATTAGACCTAAAACTTGATATGTCACGTGGTAAACCATGTGGTGAACAATTAGATCTATCAATGTCTATTTTAGATATGAAAGAATGTACTATTGACAATATAGAATGTCGTAATTATGGGGGATTAGAGGGTTTACCTTCTATACGAAGATTATTTGCACAATTATTAGAAGTAGATGAAAATAATGTAATTATTGGAGGAACATCTAGTCTCACTTTAATGTATGATTATATTGCTCAAGCAATGTTATTTGGAATTTGTGGTAATAAACCATGGTCTAAACTAGAAAAAGTGAAATTTTTATGTCCTGTTCCAGGATATGATCGTCATTTTGCTTTTTGTGAACATTTTGGAATTGAAATGATTAATGTACCAATGACTGATAATGGTCCCAATATTAAAGTGATAAATGAATTAATTAAAGATGATAGCGTTAAAGGAATGTTTTGTGTTCCTAAATATTCTAACCCACAAGGGATTACCTATAGTGATGAAACTGTTAAAGCATTAGCTGCTTTAAACCCTGCAGCTAAAGATTTTAGAATTATCTATGATAACGCTTATTGTGTTCATGATTTAGATAAACAAGGTGATAAACTGTTAAATATCTTTGATGAATTACCAAAAAATAATAATGAAGATCTAGTAATCATGGTTGCTTCTACTTCGAAAATCACATTTGCTGGTAGTGGAGTTTCTTGTATCATAGCTAGTGGTAATAATCTTGATGATATTAAAAAACGTTTAAAAATCCAATCTATCTCACAAGACAAGATGAATCAATTACGTCATTTCAAATTCTTTGAAAATGTGGAAAATATTAAAGCACATATGCAAAAACAAGCTGTCATCTTAAAACCTAAGTTTGACTGTGTAATTAATTATTTAAATAATGAACTAGCTAACAAAGAAATAGCTTCATGGTATGTACCTCATGGTGGTTATTTTATTAGTTTAGATATTATGCCTGGCTGTGCCAAAAGAGTTGGTCAATTATGTGAAGAGGCTGGTGTAGTTTTAACAACAATTGGTGCAACATTCCCATATGGAAAAGACCCACAAGATTCCAATATTAGAATTGCCCCTTCTTATCCACCAATTGATGAATTATCTAAAGCTGCAAACCTACTTTGTATCTGTGTACAAATAGCAGCAATTGAAAAACTATTAAATTTAAAATAAATTTTATTTAAAAGACAATCACTCGATTGTCTTTTTACTAATTACTATTATCTATCCTTTGTTTAAATACTTCAAATTCATCTTCTTCAAATATATATTTGTTTATTAACTTTAACTGTTTTTCACTTAATCCCTCTATCCATTCTCTACATTCCTGATGATATCTTCTTTCAATCATTTCAATAAACATCTCTTTTTTTCCTATCTCAATTCCCTGTTCTAATCCCTCTTTCATTCCTCTTTTAAGTCCTTGTTTTTCCCCTTGTTTTATTCCGATTTCAATACCTTCTTCTAATCCTTTGCTGTGATACTCATCTTTAAATGATT
>ERZ777306.1117-NODE-1117-length-45659-cov-13.802605_pt1 | contig 45659 bp, 41 predicted proteins | sample MGYA00374966_ERZ777306 | MGnify/ENA primary metagenome ERZ777306 (study PRJEB29329, sample SAMN06343882) | mouse gut metagenome | isolation source: Mouse cecum | place: Austria: Vienna | collected 2014-11-15 ... | reverse complement strand
GTTGGATAGTCCTTTTATCCGTGTATGGTGTGGATAGTGTGCTGACTATCATTCACCGTCTGATGCTTCACGAGAATATCGGCCTGCCGCATCGCAAGCATCTGTATCAGATTATGGCGAATGAGCTGAAGGTTCCTCATGTGGTGGTTTCTTCTATTTATATGGCAGTGCAGGCAATCATTGTCGTAGGATATATAATGTGTCTGGATTCAGGCTACTGGTATCTGCTATGTACCATCCTTTTGTTAAGTCTCATTTATGTCTGTTTCATGAAGAGGTACTTTGGATTACATCAATCCATTTGAAATAGGCCTTCCTTTTCTTGATTAAGTTGGCTTGCCTAATTTGTTAGATTGTAAATCAATACTTTATAAACTTATCTCAGAAAACAGCTTCAGCGAGGCTGTTTTCTTTGTTTAGAGGCATATATATTCACTTTTGCATTGTTGAACAACAAAACAAGATTAACAAACCATGTTGAATTAAAAATGTAAAAAGAAGCTTCGAAGGAGGTGATTCCGGCTGCTTTTATATTTGTTCTTGTATCTGGAAAATTGAAATTAGTGAGTGATAATTAGGGCATCTTAAAATATAAAAGTATCTTTGTAAAAAAGATTGCGACTTATTATCACACTCCAAGACCATACTAAAATGGAACAGATACGTAAATTGCCGATAGGCATACAGACTTTTGAGGATATTCGGAAAGATGGTTACCTTTATGTGGATAAGACAGCGTTTGTTTATCAGATGGTTCATACAGGGAAACCTTATTTTTTGAGCCGTCCCCGTCGCTTTGGGAAAAGCTTACTTATTTCAACTTTTGAAGCATACTTTCAAGGTCGCAAAGACTTGTTTACAGGACTTGCCATTGAGCAATTAGAAAAGGAGTGGATTGAATATCCGGTGTTGCATTTGGACTTGAATGCGGAAAAATATGATTCCATCTCCCGCTTAGACTCTATGCTTGCCCGGTATCTGAGTTTGTGGGAGGATGTTTGGGGACAAGAAGAACGTGAGGTAACACTTTCCGACCGTTTCTCCGGTATTATCCGCCGTGCCTATGAACAAACGGGTAGACAAGTAGTGGTCTTGATTGATGAGTATGACAAACCTTTGATACAAACTCTGCTTGACGAAACACTGCTTGATGAGTACAGACGTATTTTGAAAGCCTTTTATGGAGTACTGAAAAGTGCCGACCGCTATCTGCGTTTTGTCTTTTTGACAGGAGTTACCAAGTTTGCTCAAGTCAGTGTGTTCAGCGACCTGAATCACTTGCAGGATATCAGTTCATGGCCCGATTATTCTTCTCTTTGTGGTATTACCAAAGAAGAATTGGTTCGTACATTTACTCCGGAAATAGAACGTTTGGGAGCTGACAATGGAATGGACTTTGACACAATACTGGATAAGATGACCAAGCAGTATGACGGTTATCATTTCTATCCGCATTGTGAAGGAGTTTTCAATCCCTTTAGCGTATTGAATGCATGTAAAGCAAAGGTTTTGGATAATTTTTGGTTTCAGACAGGTACTCCTACCTATTTGGTGGATTTGTTGAAGCAGAGTGATTATGATTTGCGTCTCTTGATTGATGGTGTTGAAGTAACGGCTTCCGCTTTTTTCGAGTATCGTGCTGAGGTGAAGAATCCTCTTCCGATGATTTATCAAAGCGGATATCTTACTATTAAGGATTATGACAAAGATGTTTTACTTTATACTTTAGGTTTCCCCAATGATGAAGTCCGCTATGGTTTTTTGAATTTCTTAGTACCTTATTATACTGATGTCACGGACGATGAGACCGGTTTTCACATCGCTAAGTTTATGCGTGAACTCAGTTTCGGTGATGTCGACGCATTCATGGAGCGTTTGAAAGTATTCTTTGCTGGTATTCCCTATGAACTGAGTAACGGTACCGAGCGGCATTATCAAGCGGTCTTCTATATAGTGTTCACTCTGATGGGGCAGTTTGTAGAAACTGAAGTACGCAGTGCCCGTGGACGTGCCGATGCAGTGGTGAAGACTGGAGATTATATCTATGTATTTGAATTTAAACTGAATGGTAGTGCTGAAGAGGCTCTGAAACAAATAGATGAGAAAGGCTATCTGATTCCTTATGCGTTGGAAGGAAGAAAGCTGCTGAAAGTAGGAGTCAATTTCAGCAAAGAGATGCGGAATGTTGATAAATATATAGTGATAGAGGAATAATTCTGATATCTGTTTGCAAGTCTGTAAATCAATGCTTTATAAACTTATCTCAGAAAACAGCTTCGGCGAGGCTGTTTTCTTTGTTTGCAGGCATATATATCCCCATCTTTGCATTGTTGATCAACAAAACGAGATTAAAAACCATGTTGAATTAAAAATGTAAAAAGGAGAAAGAAAGTATGCCTTTATTTTATTATGCAAGACAGTCGTCTCTGGCGACGAAAGAGGGTGCCAAACTTTGGCATCTGAGTTTGAAGAAAGTGGGAAGAGCCGTGGATGCGCAACAGCTGGCTGAGGTGATTGCCGAGAAGTCTTCCCTGACTCCGGGTGACGTACATAATGTAATCCGTAACCTGATGACGGTGATGAGGAGCCAGCTGCTGAACAGTCGTACGGTGCGTCTGGATGGTTTGGGCACATTCACCATGAAGGCCCGTACGCGAGGTAAGGGAGTGGCTCAATCTGAAGACGTGAATCCCAATCAGGTGACTGCTCTACGCTGCCAGTTTACTCCGGAATACACGCGCCCGGCTGCCATTGGCACTACGCGTGCCCTGCTTCAGGGGGTGGAGTTTGAGAAATGGACGGGACCAGTTACTGACGGTAAGGATGATGCCGGTGACGGTGGTAATTCCGGTGGCGGTTCCGACGGTGACCAGGGAGAGAACCCGTTAGGATAAGATGTATTTACTGATTTTGAAAGATTGAGACTATGAAAAAGAACGTTTGGGACAAGATTTTGAAGGTAGTGATAGCTGTTGCTTCCGCCGTATTGGGAGCTTTAGGTGCCAATGCAATGAATTTGTAGCAGAGTTGCTGAAGACCATATTCTTACAAGTACGGTGAGAATGGTAAAAAGAATCCCGACAGAATGGAAAACATCTGTCGGGATTTTTTATAGGGAGTCTTTGATATCGCTCAACTCTACCAGTTTGTTTACAATAGCGTAGATGGTGAGCCCTGCCGGAGAATGTATCTGCAATTTGCGTGCAATGTTGCGGCGATGGGTAATGACGGTATGGATGGAGAGGTAGAGCTTGTCGGCGATGGCTTTGTTGGTCATACCCTTCACAACGCAGGTGATGATTTCCTTTTCGCGCTGGCTCAGGGTTTCTTGTTCGCCGTCTTTCTCCTCTTCCTCCTCGGTGTGCAGCAAGTGGTTGATTTTGGAGGTGATGACATCTACGTCATCGCACATGGCGAAGTTCTCGTCATATTCCTTCAATATGTTATTGTCGATGACGGAGCATACCATGGCAATGAACTTGACGCCTGATTTTCCGTGTTCTGCCTTGAAGGCGGGCAGGTCGAACCAGCCACCGAAAGTGGGGTTGATGATGATAATGTCTGCCGGTTGCATGTGAATGTAGTTCTGCAGTGATTCTGGCGAAGAAACCTCAATGGGGTGTGCATTCAAGTTGGGAATACGCTTTAAAACAGCCGTCAGTCCACTCCGTAGGATGACTGAGGTTTCTGCAATGACAATCTTCAATGAAGTGCTATGGTTCATTTTTCAACTTCCTTTCTATGTGTGCTACGGCGGGAACAAACATATAATCTTCTACTTGGCAGTGGGTGGCAAGGTCTTGTTCGCAGTTGAATATATCGAACAGAACGGCATTCAGGAGGTTATTGTTCCCCTTTTCCGGATAGTATTTGATGATGATGTTCTTCAGTTCCTTCAGTTTGGTGTCTATCTGGTTATGTTTGCTGGCAAAAGTGGCGATGTCGTATTCGTCCGATAGCCTGCCTTGGAGCAGTTGCTCTACATAGGTGAATACGGCCTGGTTTTCATATTCCATGTGGCGGCGTACTTCCTTGGCATATTCATCGAAGAACTTCAGGATAAGGTAGGCTACATCGTTTGTACTGGAACAATCGATGGCTTCGATGAGTTTGCGGCGGATGGCCGGCAGGTTGAAGTCGAGGAAATATGTGTGGGCACGCTTCAGATAATCCATAAGGGCGGGAATGGAAAAATCGCTTTCATTGCCTCTGTAAGAGTATTGCTCTTCGCTGATAAAGTTGGCTACGGCAAGGAATGTAGGGCAATCGACGCCTTGCGCTTCGCAGACGTCCTTCACACTTTTGTCTCCGAATCCTAATGACAGTCCGAAACGGCTCATTACCATCAATAAAGAGTAATTGTCGCAGATGAGGTCGCTCATCTTGTCCGTGGAGCGGTATTTATGTTGCTCATTCATTGTGCGTTATTGTTTTTTAATTCTCTAATTCGTATGCAAAGTAACGGCTTTTATCCGAGAACTGCAATCACTATTACTAGGTATTTTGCTTGTCGGGAGATGGTTGGAGAGTGGGTTTTGCCGGATAAACTAAAAGCTTTAGTTTTATTTAACGAAGGAAATTAGTTTTTGAACTAAATAATTTAGTTCTTTGCAGAAAACAAAGAATGTTATGAAAGGATTGACTGCAAAAGAAGAAGAAATCATGGGCTTTTTCTGGGAAAAGGGGCCGTTGTTTGTGAAGGAAATGCTGGCATTCTATGAAGAGCCGAAACCGCATTTCAATACTTTGTCCACCATTGTGAGAGGATTGGAGGATAAGGGATTCCTGAGCCATCATACGTATGGCAACACGTATCAGTATTATGCGGTGGTCAGCGAGGAGGATTTCCGCAAGCGGACACTGAAGAATGTCATCAGCAAATATTTCAATAATTCTTATCTCGGCGCGGTGTCGTCTTTGGTAAAGGAAGAGGATATATCGCTGGAAGAGCTGAAACAGTTGATACAAGAGGTGGAAAAGGGAAAGGAATGAGGTAATTGAAAATTTGATAACTCTTGCTTATGAAAAACATCGGATTGGTTTGTTGGTTGCTGGTGACTATTTGCTACGGATTGCAAGCATCCGGAAAGTACTGTTTCAGAAAAAACTCCCATGCAAACTTTTATCGAAGAAGTCGCTGTGGCAAGAAAGTATCAACTGCAAAATCAGGAAAAGAGAAAACCGAGTAGTAAATGGACTGTCAGAACAAGTCTTGACTATTACAAATCATCAAATAGCAAATAACTCCATGGGTCTGTTTCTTGTTTATATACTCAAATCATCCGTTTGTCTGGCGGTATTCTATCTGTTTTACCGCTTGCTGCTGGCACGTGAGACTTTTCATCGTTTCAACCGGTTCGCTTTACTGGGCATTTTGTTGTTGTCGTGCCTGCTGCCTTGGGTTGAGGTAAGTGTAAGGCAAGAGACTGAAGTGCATCAGACCATGCTGACATTGGAACAGTTGTTGATGATGGCAGATGCAATGAATGCCACTGAAACCGGAATAACGGCTGAGGCGGCAACGGTCACCTGGATACAAGTGGCGCTGTTGGTCTATCTGGCAGGAATCGTTTTATTTGCCTTCCGCAATGCCTGTTCGCTGGTGCGGTTGCTGATGTTGCTGAAAGTAGGTAGGAGAGAAGACATCGGCAATTACTTGCAGGGCAGGAAAGAGCGCGTTACTTTGATTGTACACAACCGTGACATCTCCCCGTTCAGTTGGATGGGATATATTGTCATTTCACGGAAAGACTTGGAGGAGAATGGACGGGAAATCCTTATCCATGAGCTTGCCCATATCCATAACCGCCATTCCTGGGACTTGCTGGTGACTGATGTCTGCATTTTCTTCCAGTGGTTCAATCCGGCATCGTGGTTGCTGAAGCAGGAACTGCAGAATATCCATGAGTTCGAAGCCGATGAGACGGTGATAAAGGAGGGCGTGGACGCAAAACAATATCAACTATTATTAATAAAAAAAGCTGTCGGCACAAGGCTCTACTCTATGGCCAACAGCTTTAATCACAGTAAACTTAAAAAACGTATCACTATGATGTTAAAAGAAAAATCAAGTCCGTGGGCACGTTTGAAGTATCTTTATGTACTTCCGGTGGCTGCCATTGCAGTGACAGCTTTTGCCCGTCCCGAAGTTTCCGATAAAGTTGAGGAAATTTCAAGCGTCAAAGTTAACGATTTGGCTGCAATTGTAGAAACAAAAGTGGCGGAAAATGCAGGTGACACTACGAAACCTGCCGATGTGAAGTATGTACCGTCGGAAGTCCGAAAGCAGTTGAAGGGAACTCCGGTCTTCGAGGTGGTAGAGGAGATGCCGGAATTTCCCGGCAGCGGAATGAGTGCTTTCATGGATTATATCAAGACGAATATGCGTTATCCGGCATCTGCCAAAGAGAAAGGTATACAGGGATGCGTGACTGTCCGGTTTGTAGTGGATAAAGATGGAAGTATCAAGGACTCCAAGGTACTCCGTTCTGTAGATAAGGATATGGATGCTGAGGCGTTACGTTTGATAAACACTATGCCGAAGTGGAAACCTGGAAGACAGAAGGGGCAGCCGGTGGCGGTGAAATATACGGCTCCGGTGATGTTCAGGCTGGATGACGACAAACTTGAAAAAACTTCTTCTGCCAATGGTATTACAGTTGAAGGATATGCAGGTAATGGGAAAGAACCACTGTATATTGTGGATGGAAAAGAGGTGACGCCATCTGTTATGAGTGCATTGAATCCTGATAAGATAGAACGTATAACGGTTTTAAAAGACAAATCTGCCACGGAATTATATGGAGAAAAGGGACAGAATGGTGTTATTCTGATAACCCTGAAACAAGGAACTCCGGGTATGGTTATCCGCCGGGGTAATGAGGTGGCAGAGAATGCTAAAGTACGGCATAAGGGCAGTCTTGATTTAATAAAGACTGTCTATATTGATGGAGAAAAGGTTGACTTGGATACTAAGACTATCGATGATTTAATACCTGCCGAGAATATTGAGGGTATTGAGGTGAAGAAAGAGGCAGATGGAAAAGGTGAGATTTACATCACTACTAAAAAAACTAAAGCTGTAGAAAAGACCATTGCCAAAGGCAATATGAAAGTGGAAGGCAAAGTGGTGGATGAGCAGGGGAGACCTGTTATTGGCGCGACTGTTCTGATAGAAGGTACCACTACGGGAAGCGTTACCGATGTCAATGGTAATTTTGTCCTTTCTGTACCTTCTAAGGATGCTGTATTGGTTGTCTCGTATATTGGCATGGCTACCGGCAAAGTGAAGGCACAATCCAAGCTTACGATTGCGCTAAAAAATGAATAGTCTCTAACAACTATGATAAGGAAAATTTTCTCTTTGTTTCTAATTCTGCTAGCTGTGGGGGCAGGGCTTTGCTCTGCCCAGACAGCCGGTAAGAAATATTATTTGGTGGACGGGCTTTTCTTCGAAGGCATGCCGCCTGGTGTGGGTTCGGACAACGTGGCGGGACGTCCTATGGTCTTGAACTTCTGGTATACCGGCTGTGGCCCTTGTATCCGTGAAATGCCGGAGCTGAACAAATGGATGGAAGTCTATCCTGATGTAACCTATCTTGCTACGACTTTTGACAGTGCTGCACAAATAAAGAAAATTGTAGAGAGCCGTCCTTTCCTCTTTACCCAGATAGCCGATGACTCGTTTTTCTTCGAGACCTTTCATGTGAGTGGTATGCCGGTCACTATACTGGTGGATAAGAAAGGCATTATCCGCCATATAGAACAAGGTACTGGAACTGCGAAACTTCGGTATATGCAGGATAAGTTGCAGGAACTTGTCAGCGAATAATTCTTTCTTGATGAATAGGGGATAAGGATTTCAGAGGATTTTCAGTATTTCCGTTTCTTGCTCCGGGTGGAACCAGCGGATTTCCTCGTCCCGTTTGAACCAGGTCATTTGCTTACGGGAATAGATGCGTGAGTTCTGCTTTATCTTTTCGATGGCAAAGGGTAATGTCCATTCGCCGTCCAGATACTTGAATATTTCTTTGTAGCCTACTGTATTCAGGGAATTTAGACTTTTATACGGATAGACCGTGCGCGCTTCTTCCACCAAGCCGTCTTCCACCATTTGGTCTACCCGGCAGTTGATGCGTTCATAAAGCTCTTCCCGGTCACGAGTCAATCCTATTTTGATAATACGGAAGGGACGTTCCTTCTTTTGCCGGGTGCGGAAGGAAGTGTAGGTCTTTCCCGTCATGTAGCAGATTTCCAACGCATGGACTACACGTTTGGGATTTTTCAAATCTACTATTTTGTAATATTCCGGGTCCAGCAGCTTAAGTTCCGCACAAAGTCTTTCCAGACCTTCTGTTTCGTATTTGTGCAGCATGAGCCGGCGTGTATCGGCATCTACGGTCGGAATGTCGTCAATTCCTTTACAGACTGCATCTACATACATCATTGAGCCTCCGGTCAGCAGTACAGTGTCATGCTTTGTAAACAAGCTTTCCAGCAGCCTCATCACTTCCGCTTCGTATTGGGCGGCACTGTAATAGTCTGTCAGCTTCAGGGTGCCGACGAAGTAGTGCTGTACCCGTTTCAGTTGCTCCGGTGTAGGGGCAGCTGTGCCTATCTTTATATCTGCGTAGAGTTGTCTCGAATCGGCTGAGACGATACAAGTATGGAAATGTTCTGCCAATCGGAGGCTTAGCTCTGTTTTGCCTACTCCGGTGGGACCGATAAGTACAATTAAAGTGTGCATGCGGATAAAAACATTAAGCGCGGATTACGCGGATTACACGGGGAATATTCAATAATAGCCGTGCGTTTCCGTGTAATCCGCGCTTAAAAGAAATCTGTATGGTATGTCTGTTTAATATTTCTCTTCTTCAAAAGAGCTTCCGGCTTCGTCCAAACCGCCGAAGCCTTCTTTGTCGAAATCTTCCATATCGAAGTCCTGGTCGCCGTAAAAGTTTTCGTCTAAATCCAGAGAACCGCCGGCAGCTGCCATCTCTTCAAAGTCAACGGTCTGCTTGGGAGCTTCACCCGCCTTCTTGGTGCATTTGGCGCCTTTCATTTCTTTTCCGGTAATGATTTCAGAAAGCTCGATGAAGAAGCAACGTTCAGTCATATAATCGAATACATAGAGAAGTTTCTGTTTCTCGTCTTCAACCAGTTCACTCAGTTGGGTCTCTTTCATTACCCAACTGTCCATTTCCGGATTGTCATCCATTTCTTCCAGCGTAATTTCCTTTTCTTTCTCCCAGTCATCATCGCAAATGAAGAAAGAAGTCATCTGGTCGTTGGCGTAGCCGGCCGACTTTAGAATCGCTTCATGGAAGTCATAAAAGGTAGCTTCCGGGTCTATCTGTATTTCTCTGATAAAATCGTCCACTTCGTCAGAGATGATTGTAAATCTGTAGATCATGATGAATTATAATTTATGATTTCTGACTTCTGATTTTGTGTAAATCATACGTCTTTTTATTTCCCTGCGGGGATAATGCCGCGGGCTGATTCACGTATAAAGTTTACGATATAACTTATTTCCGGTGTCATTTCCATTTCATCCTCGATTTTCTTCAAGGCATCCGTATTGTTCAGACCGCCTTGATAGATGATGCGATAGGCATCGTGGATTTTCTCGATGGTCTCGTTGGAGAATCCACGGCGGCGTAACCCTACCACATTGATTCCCGCATAGCAGATAGGCTCGCGTCCGGCAATGATGTACGGTGGGATGTCCTTGCTGAAACGGCAACCGCCTTGTATCATACCGTAACCGCCTACATGGCAGAATTGGTGCATCAGTACATTGGCACTGATGATGGAATAATCGTCGATGACAATTTCACCCGCCATTTTTGTAGAGTTGCCAATGATACAGCCGTTGCCTATCAGGGCATCGTGGGCCACGTGTACGCTTTCCATCAGGAGGTTGTTGTTGCCGACGATGGTTCTGCCTTTGGCAGCTGTGCCGCGGTTGATAGTTACGTTTTCACGTATGATATTGTTGTCTCCGATTTCAGCAGTGCTTTCTTCCCCTCTGAATTTTAAATCCTGGGGAATGGCACCGATAACGGCTCCCGGGAAAATGGTGTTTCCATTGCCGATGCGTGCACCGTACAGAATGTTGGCGTTTGCCATAATCTTGTTGTTATCACCGATTACCACATTCTTGTCAATGAAAACAAAAGGAGCAATCTCTACGTTCTCCCCGATTTTGGCTTCGGGATGAATATACGCTAAGGGACTTATCATATTATTTACGATTTAGCAATTTACGATTGAGGTTATTTGCGATTTACAGTATATACGATTTTACCTGAAAGTGATAATTCTTATGGGTAATATGAATCGTAAAACGTAAATCGTCTAATCGTAAATCTATTTATTTGTTCTTAACTATTTGTGCCATAAACTCCGCTTCGCAGACCACTTTCTCGCCTACGAACACATAACCTTTCATGGTAGAAATGCCGCGGCGTATGGGAGCCATCAGCTCTACACGGAAGATGAGCGTATCTCCCGGTACCACTTTTTGGCGGAACTTCACACCGTCAATCTTCATGAAGTAGGTAGAGTAGCGTTCCGGTTCATCCACCGAATTCAGTACAAGCAGACCTCCCGTCTGCGCCATTGCCTCTATCTGCAACACACCGGGCATTACGGGTTCCTGCGGGAAGTGTCCCTGGAAGAAAGGCTCGTTGGAAGTTGCGTTCTTGATACCTACAATGTAGTTGGCACCTATTTCTATTACTTTGTCCACCAATTGCATCGGGTAACGGTGAGGCAGAAGTTCGCGGATGCGGTTTACATCCATAATCGGTTCGCGGTTGCAGTCGTAGGCAGGAGCTTGTATTTCGTGCAGGCGGATTTCCTTGCGCATCTGGCGGGCGAACTTGTTGTTGATAGTGTGTCCCGGGCGGGTAGCGATGATGCGGCCCTTGATGGGCTTGCCTATCAAAGCCAGGTCGCCGATGACATCGAGCAACTTGTGACGGGCGCATTCATTGGGCCACACCAAAGGTTTGTGGTTGATATATCCCAATTGTTTGGCGTCCATGTGAGGAACTCCCATCACATCGGCCAGTTTGTCATAGTTCTCCTGAGACATTTCGCGCTCGTAAATAACAATCGCATTGTCAAGGTCGCCGCCCTTGATAAGACCGGCCTGCAGCAATGGCTCAATTTCGCGCACAAACACGAAAGTACGGCTTGCTGCGATTTCATCCTTGAATTTTGTCATGTCCTCCAATGTTGCAAACTGGTTGGGGAGGATGTTGGAGTCGTACGATACCAGTACATTCAAGCTGAAGTTCTCGTCCGGCAACACGATGATGGAAGAGCCGGTGGTTTCGTCACGGAATTCAATTTTGGACTTGATGATATAGAAATCTTTTACGGCATTTTGTTCTACAGTGCCTACGCGCTCTATTTCGTTGACATAATATTGGGCGCTTCCGTCCAGAATGGGAAATTCCGGTCCGTTTACCTGTATCAGGCAGTTGTCGATTCCCAATGCATAGAGGGCTGCCATACCATGCTCCACTGTGCTCACCTTTACTCCGTTTTTGGAGAGTACGGTACCACGGGTAGTTTCGATTACATTGTCTGCAACGGCATCGAAGGTAGGTTGTCCTTCTAGGTCGACACGTTGGATTTTGTATCCATGATTATCCGGAGCAGGATTGAAAGTAACGGTTAGGTCAAGTCCCGTATGAAGACCTTTTCCGCTGAGCGAAAAGCTATCTTTTAGAGTCTTTTGTTTTAACATTGGTTACTTATTTAATTGTTGTTTAAGTTCATTCAATTCTTTGCGGAGCTGGCGCAGTTCCACTTGCATTTCCGGCAAACTTCTTTGTGCGATGGATGCCTTGAAATATTGTTTCAGCTCCATAGGAGGGGTGCCGATAAGCTGGCTACCGTCCTTTAGGCTACTGGGAACACCGGACTGTGCGCCAAGGTTCACTTTATTGCCTATATGGATATGGCCTGCAATGCCTACTTGCCCGCCGAACATGCACCATTCTCCTATCTTGGTAGAACCTGCTACACCTACTTGCGCAGCCATTACGGTGTGGGAGCCTATTTCATCATTGTGTGCCACCTGGATTAAATTATCCAGTTTCACGCCGCTATGTACGATGGTAGCTCCCATAGTAGCGCGGTCTACACACGTGTTGGCACCGATTTCCACATGGTCTTCCAAGATGGTTATACCTATTTGCGGGATTTTTTCATAACCCTCGGAAGTGGGGGCGAAGCCGAAACCATCTGCACCGATAACGCAACCGGAGTGCAGGATGCAGTGATTTCCTACCCGGCAATCGTGATAGATGGTTGAGTTAGCGTAAATAATACAGTCATTGCCCACTTTGGCACCGTTGCCAATCGTGACGTGAGGATGAATGACCGTATTGTCTCCCACTTCTGCATATTCGCCAATACAAGCAAAAGGCGCAATGTAAACATCCTTGCCTATTCTAGCTGTCTCGGCAACAAAGGCCAGAGAGTCAATTCCCACCCGCTTTGGCTTACTTTGCTCATAAAGATTCAGCAATTTGGCAAGACTTTCATACGCATTGTCCACTTTAATCAAGGTAGCTTTTACTTCTTGTTCCGGAACAAAGTCCTTGTTTACCAGAATAATGCTTGATTGGGTTTCGTATATATAGGGGGTGTATTTGGGGTTGGATAGGAAGGATATGGCTCCCGGTATTCCCTCTTCGATTTTCGCAAAGGTATGAACGGTAGCATTCTCGTCTCCAACAATTTCTCCTTGGATAAATGTTGCAATTTGTTTAGCAGAGAACTCCATGTCTTATTCTTGTTAGATGGTTTCAAAACGCAAATAACGGACTTTTTTTTTATATTTCCTTATTCTAAGGTGAATATTTTATACTTATCTATGCAAACGTTGGTAACATAAGTCGTACTTTTTTACTTTCTTAGACAGAAGAGAAATGTTGAGCATGTCCGATGCTTCGGCAATATTCTTGGTGCTGCCGTCGTTGTAGAGGATGTCAATACTGTCATCTGCCTTGTTGTACATGTTCTTCGCTGTCGAAGATGAAATCTGAAACAATTCGCTCATTTGCGCCTGTGTAAGCCACACCGTGTCCTGCTCCAATTTCACATCAATAGAAGTCTTCCCGTCTTGGGTTTGATAGATAACAAACTTGTTTTGGAAAAGTAGGTGCTTTGCTTCGCTATGGATGACAGTTTTTTATAATTAAATAGATAAGGAAGCATGTTTGTTCGAAATAAGTCGTAGCTTTGCATCTGATAAAAATAGATGTAGTATGATATTGACAGATGATATGCTTGCGGTGGCATTTCAATACCGCGATACGGAACTGTGGAATATATTGACGGACAGTGATGTGTTTGCATTCCGCCTTTCTGATGGAGAGACAGGTTATTGTTGCGTGATGGGGAATGGAGGCGAACATTTAGCCTTGGGCTTCTATAGGGGACAGAAAGGGTTCGCTTCTTATTTGAAGAGTCTCGGTTTCGGCAGTATGCGGCTTTCTGAAGTGGATATGCTTGAGATGGCAGCGACTTTTGACTGCATCAATTGTGACTTCATACAGGCATCTGCCGTGCAGAATAAGACGAAGAAGATAATCCGCGACTATGTCAATGCCCATGGGCTGAAGGTGCGCCGTCCCAAAGGGTGGCCTGACTTTACCCGGCATCTGCCTTTCAAAGTGCCCTTGGGCATTACTTGCGAGAAAGATGCCGCCGATATTGTCGAAGCACTCCGTGCGGCGATTGCCGTTGCGGGAGAGTTGGCGTGCCGGAGTCTGACTGAACTGGGCTTTGACGAAAAAGGAGATTACCCTACGATGGAGGGAGGAAAACCGGTGCCTTACCTTGTTCCCAACGCTGAGGGGACTTACGACTGGGGGATGATAGAGCTTCCTGCTCTCCTGCCCGACGAATGGCCGGCACCGGAGTTTACCAATGATATACTTATAAGAAGGGTGAAGAAACTCCGTACTTCCGGCACATTGCAGATGAAGCTCATCCACATGCCTGCACCCGTGGATGAATCAGCAGATGGAATACCTTTCCTGCCGTCTGTATTGCTTTGCCTGGATGCCGGAGAAGATGGGCTGTTCCCCGTCTTCTGTATGGAGGAAGGAGAAAAGGCGTCTCAGCAGATGCTTGTTGAACTTGTCGATAACTTGTGCCGCTTGGACAACAAACCGGATATGATTGAGGTGGAGGATGGCAGAACGGAATCGCTCTTGAAAGATTTCTGCGACCGGTGCGGCATCCGTCTGTCTCGCAAAGAAGAACTTTCGGAACTTGAGGACGCTTGCAGTTTCCTGATTGCTAATTTCATGCAGTAAGACAGACGCTGCTCATCAACTGGTGGATGAGAACTGTCTTGTCTGTATCTTCTTTTCCGTATGCTGTTGCTTCAGTGACAATCGAGTTTTGTCTTATCTCTGCCAGAGCGCCACTTTATTGCTGTTGAAGTGGCGCTTTATTGGGAATAAAGTGTCACTTTGTTGGAGATAAAAATAAATAAATCCGTAAGATGCGATTGATAGAATAGTTATATCTATCCTTCCCACGCCAAACTGTACTGAAAGTCATCGAACTTAGGTTCGCTTGTCACGCCTGACGCACGGAATACACGGCGAATGGCTTCTTGTTCGTCAGGAGTAATGAGCCGCTCTCCTTTGCGGCTTTGGTAGAAATAGCTTTCGCACGAAAAGCATTGCATTACCCGTAGGCGGACCACGCGTGATTGCTTTAGGGGGAGGTCTTCGAAGAGCTGGGTCATACCCTTGGCATAGCGCACGGGTTTATTGTTGCGGTAATACCGGCAACTGTCGGCAGGCGAAAGACGCTGCACATAAACGGGATTTATGCAGTACAGTATATTCTTCCCTTCTTCCTCGCTTTCCGCGAGGGTTTGCGCTGCAATGGCTCGCAGGCAGGTGGCTGCTTTGGGGCAAAGGTCTTTGCCCGCAAAGCAGTATGCATAATATTGTGGTATGTCTTGCAGGAGTATCATGGCATATTCTTACAAGATTGCTTTCAATTGTTCTTCCATCTGTGCCTGCACTTCTTGGGCAGCCTTGCGACTGGCAGCAGCGAAATTTTCCGTCTTGTCCACATAGATGATGCCGCGGCTGGAGTTGACAATCAGTCCGCAAGTCTTCGTCATGCCATACTTGCAGACTTCTTCCAGCGAACCGCCTTGGGCACCTACGCCGGGGACAAGCAGGAAGTGTTCGGGCACAATCTTGCGGATATCCTCGAAGGCACGGCCCTGGGTGGCGCCTACCACATACATCATCTGTTCGTCGCTAGCCCACTCCTGTGATTTGCGGAGCACCTTCTCGAAGAGGCGTTCGCCTTGCGGGTCTTCCGTCAGTTGGAAGTCGTGCGAGCCTTTGTTGCTGGTCAGTGCAAGCAGAATTACCCATTTGCCCTCATAGGTGAGGAACGGCGTAACGCTGTCTTCGCCCATATAGGGGGCAACGGTTACGGAATCTATATCCAGCTCTTCGAAGAACGTGCGTGCATACATGGCAGAGGTGTTTCCGATGTCTCCGCGTTTGGCGTCGGCGATGATGAATTGGTCGGGATAGTTCTGCTTGATGTAGTTCACGGTCTTCTCGAAAGCTATCCAGCCTTTCACGCCCATGCTTTCGTAAAAAGCAAGGTTGGGCTTGTAGGCGATGCAGAGGTCGGCCGTTGCGTCGATGATAGCTTTGTTGAAAGCGAAGATAGGGTCTTCTTCTTTCAGCAGATGTGCGGGGATTTTCTTGATGTCGGTATCAAGACCTACGCAAAGAAATGATTTCTTGCGCTTTATGTTTTCAAATAATTCTTGTTTGTTCATCTTTATATTTACGATTTAATGATTGGGATTGCTTGGTTAATGAACTATCATCTCGTCACTCTATAACCTTGTCACTTTATCACTTTGCCACCTTGTCACAATTCGCTTTCCTTCAGTCTTTCTGCATTTTCCGCTACGATGAGGTGGTCGATGCAGTCCTGGATGTCTCCATCCATAAAAGCGGAGAGATTATAAATGGTGTAGTTGATGCGATGGTCTGTGATACGTCCTTGCGGATAATTGTAGGTACGTATCTTGGCAGAGCGGTCGCCGGTGCTGACCATTGTCTTGCGTTTGCTGGCAATGTCGTCGATGTACTTCTGGTGTTCCTTGTCGTAGATGAAGGTACGCAGGCGCGAGAGGGCGCGTTCCTTGTTCTTGGGCTGGTCGCGCGTCTCGGTACACTCGATGAGGATTTCTTCGACTACGCCCGTGTTGGGGTTCTTCCAGTTGTAGCGCAGACGCACGCCGGATTCCACCTTGTTCACGTTCTGACCGCCTGCACCGCCGCTTCGGAAGGTGTCCCACTTGATTTCGCCTTCGTTGATGACTACATCGAACTCTTCGGCTTCGGGAAGCACGGCTACGGAGGCGGCAGAGGTGTGTACGCGTCCTTGTGTTTCGGTGGCAGGCACACGCTGCACGCGGTGTACGCCCGATTCATATTTCAGCGTGCCGTATACGTTGTCGCCCGTCACGGAGCATACTATTTCCTTGAAACCGCCGGCTGCACCTTCGTTGGCGCTGGATATTTCCAGCTTCCAGCCTTTGGCTTCACAGAATTTGGTGTACATGCGGAAGAGGTCGCCTGCAAAGATGGCGGCTTCATCACCGCCCGTACCGCCACGTATCTCCAGAATGGCGTTGCGTCCGTCCTGCGGGTCGGCGGGAACGAGGAGCAGCTTTATCTGTTCTTCCAGTTCCGGTTGGCGGGTCTGGCAGGCATCCAGCTCTTCGCGTGCCATTTCGCGCATCTCCTGGTCTGTTTCGTTGGCAATGATTTCTTTGGCTTCTTCGATGCCGCTCAACACTTGCATGTATTCTTTGCGGGCGTTCATCAAGTCGCCCAGTTCCTTGTACTCTTTGGTGAGCTTGACGTAACGTTTCTGGTCGGCAATCACTGCCGGGTCGGTAATCAGAGTCGATACCTCCTCGAAGCGGGCTACGAGTCCTTCCAGTTTCTCAAGTATGGTGTTATTTTCTGCCATTTGATTCTAAAAATAGGGTAAGTAGAGCCGTTATTATTAATATTAAAATGAAGAAAACCACCCATTACCATGCAGGTGTTTTCTTCTTTTTGATGTTGATGTAGTTGCTTCCCACAAAAGAGCCTGCAAAACCTCCCATCATGATGCCGAGGTTTTTGAGATATGGACAGTCAAGCCACATTCCGATGCAAATGCCCAGACAACATAATGAGATGCCTGCTAATAGGAATAGACATCCTTTGCCGGAGTCTTGCTTTGCTACCTTCATGTTTAGTATCTGAACTCTCCGAACTCGCTCTTGATAATCAATTCTTTCTTGTCACTTTCCTCGATGCGGCCTACAATCTGTGCGTCGATATTGAAACTCTTCGAGATGGCAATCACCTCTTCCGCATGTTCGGGAGAGAGGTACACTTCCAGACGGTGGCCCATGTTGAACACCTTGTACATTTCGCTCCAGTCCGTATCGCTCTGTTCCTTGATGGTCTTGAACAACGGTGGAACGGGGAAGAGATTGTCTTTGATGACGCGGCAGTTGTCACCTACAAAGTGCAGCACCTTGGTCTGTGCGCCGCCTGAGCAGTGGACCATACCGTGAATCTCGGGACGGAGTGCGTCGAGCAGCTTCTTTACTACCGGTGCATACGTACGGGTAGGAGAGAGTACCAGCTTTCCTGCATCTATCGGACTGCCTTCGACGCTGTCCGTCAGTTTCAGCTTGCCGCTGTAAACCAGTTCTTCGGGCACTGCCTTGTCGTAGCTTTCGGGATAGTTCTCTGCCAGATATTTGGCGAACACGTCGTGGCGTGCGCTGGTCAGACCATTGCTGCCCATACCGCCGTTGTATTCTTTTTCGTAGGTGGCCTGTCCGTAGGAAGCCAGACCTACAATCACGTCTCCCGGGCGGATGTTGGCATTGTCAATGACATCGCTGCGCTTCATGCGGCAAGTCACCGTAGAGTCTACGATAATGGTGCGTACAAGGTCGCCCACATCGGCAGTCTCGCCTCCGGTGGCATAAACGCCTACGCCCATTTCACGGAGCTCGGCAAGCAGTTCGTCCGTACCGTTGATGATGGCGGAGATTACTTCACCGGGAATGAGCAGTTTGTTGCGCCCGATGGTGGAAGATACCAGAATGTTGTCCACGGCACCCACACAAAGCAGGTCGTCTATGTTCATGATAAGTGCATCCTGTGCGATGCCTTTCCATACACTGAGGTCACCGGTTTCCTTCCAGTACATGTAGGCAAGACTGGACTTGGTGCCTGCACCGTCGGCGTGCATGATGTTGCAATATTCCGGGTCGCCGCCCAAAATGTCGGGAATAATTTTGCAGAAAGCCTGCGGGAAGATACCTTTGTCGATATTCTTTATGGCGTTGTGCACATCTTCCTTGGATGCGCTGACGCCTCGCATCATGTATCGTTGATTGCTCATGAGATAATAAGTTAGTTCAATTGAATGCGCAAAAGTAGTGATTATTTCGGTTACAACCTTGGCTTTGTGCGAGAAAAGTAATCTGCTTAGAACATTCCGGTTCTCCGGTTGTTGAATCTCCATCCCAATCCCAGCATCAAGTGGTTCGGGTCGTGGAAATTCTGCAACTGATAGCCTATATGGAGGTAGAGGTTCCTCGTTAGTGACGTTTTCAGTGCCAGTACTTGGTAGCATCCTTTGGTGTCATTGCCCTTGTGCAGGAAGTGGTAACCTACGCCAAGGTTGATGGAGAACACCGGCATCACGAACTCGATGCGTGCCGACAGTCCCGCATTGAATTGCTCCTTGAATGGTGGGCGGTAGAACTTGAGGTCACCCTTCTCGTTCGTTCCCGCCTGATGGTCGCGTAGGTTGGCGCTTTCGTCATATTGAGCGTCTATCGATATGCCTGCCCGCAATACCCGGTGGAAATTATACATCGGGTTGAAGTTGATGCCCGCTACACCGAATGAACCCGGCACCAGCACACTGTTGTACTCTTCTACCCAACCGCGTATTTTCGTGGCTCCGTACACCACTAAGTCGTAACTGATATGCGGGACAAATGTCCTTCCCTGAGGAGGACGGGCGGCTTGTGCCGGCATCAGTGTCCGTGCATCGCCGAAGTTCCGTGTGATGCCTATCCGTGCTCCTATCGTGTTGACTCCTGAATTGGGATAGTGGGAGTTTCCGTTCGAGAAGTGGGTTCCTTCCACCCCTGCCGTGAAGTTCCAGCAGGGAGAAAGCTGCCAGTTCAGGAAGAAGCCCAGGTTGATGTAGGCATTTATCTTGGAACTTGTCACTGTATTGTACGGATTCGTCTCCTCGTCATACTTCTTCCAGCCGAACGATGCGCCGAAGTTCCACTCATAGTCCAGCGACAACCGGGACGATAGGCTTGCGATGCGCGAAGTCTGAAAGGCATAGATTGCCACCGGTGTTCCTATTTCCGTGTCATTGAATAGCGTATTGACCGCCAAACCGATGCCCTGTGTGGTGTGTGGATACATCATTCCCAAAGGCGATTCGGGGTTGAACTGCAAACCGTATTTCAGATGCCCCGACAAGAACTTGTTCATCCGTTGTTGGTTTGCATTGTCACCTTTGAAGAAGCTGTTGGTAGGAGTCAGGTAGGCGGGGCGTATGTCCAGTGAGATTTTGTGGATGGGACGGTGCAGGGGATGAGGCACGGTGTCTGTATGTGCGGGCATCGCATCGCCCTGCGCCCATAGCCCGTTGACAGATTGTCCTGCAAGGAGCAGGGCCGTCAGTAGTTTATGGATGGTTTTCATGAATGTATAGGCTTGTTTTCTTACTTGTATATTGTATTTTGTTCTTGGGGTCACTTATCATTCTCCTGATGATTTAGATAGAAACCAATTGTTCTTGTCGGAGTTTTGCTGCGCAAGGTACCTTGCACGGTATGGGGCTTTCCTGTTTTGGCATTGCGCAGATAGAGGGTGTAGTCGGCGGAATAAACCTGATATTCGGCTATGCGTCTGATTTCTGTGATACCCGGTTGCAGGGTCATGGTCTTCATGAAGGGCGGCTGCACACTCATTTCGACAAGTGCGTTTCCGTTTTGGAAGTACTCTATACGGTCGTTGCCGGGTTTCAGTCCCTGCGAGATGTCGGCAGATGGGAGCTCGATGGAGGGCAGACCGTCATCTGTTTGTGCAAAGTGTGTGGAGGTGGCGCAGGAGAGGTATATGTGACGGCGCATCCATTCGTTCAGGTTGTAGGTGCGCACTTCCGGTTCGCCGGAGCTGTTGAGGCATAGCAGATAATTGTCTTCAAAAATTTCAGTACCCACGGATTCGGGGATGAGGTTGTATTCTATCCGGTCTATCACGTAACCGCTGCCCGGAGATTGGGTGAAGCGTATCTCTTGTTCCTTGCCGTAATGGTTCTTATTGCCTATCAACACGGAGAAAAGAAAAGGATTGCCGGTGGGGTTGTCGCCGATGTACACTTGCAGTTCCCTGTCGTTGGGGCGGACAAGGATTAACTCTTGGCCGAGGTCTTTTACTACGATTTTTCCTTTGTCTTCCAAATGGCACTTGGTGATACCCATGTCCGTGCCGTCCAGCGTATAGAATTGTCCGTAAAGCCCGTAAATCTCTTCGCCTTTATAGGCATTAATCAGCGACCACTCTGGAGTATTGAATCGGAGAGTCAGCGTGTCGCCGTCGCCGCTGAGCGTGGCTTCGGTGAGGGGGAGTTTGACTTCGTCCACAAAAACGTCACCGTTGCAGGCATACAAGCCGGACAGTATAAGGAGGGTGAAGATGTATTTCAACGCATGTTTCATTGTTTGTATCGGGTTAAAAGGAATGGATAACGGGAGCAAATGTATAAAATAAAAGGTACGTCCGGTTATACGGGCATACCTTTTTAGCTTTTATTAGATTATTTATATTGATATACAGTTGCTTATGAATATGTGATGCAGGCTGTATTATTCAATTCATGCTTTTGCGTCCATTTTTAGAACTCTACTTTCGGTGCCTGTTCCGCACCTTCGGCAGCTTCAAAGTAAGCGCGTTTCTCAAAGCCGAACAGTCCGGCAAGGATATTCTTGGGGAAGCGGCGGATGCTGGTATTGAATTCCTTCGACGTGTTGTTGAAGTTGGTACGTGCCACGTTGATGCGGTTTTCGGTACCTTCCAGTTGGGCTTGCAGTTCCAGGAAATTCTGGTTGGCCTTCAGCTCGGGATAGTTCTCCGTGATGGCAAGCAGTTTGCCGAGGGCAGAAGTCACGGCACCTTGCGCCTTTTGATACTCGGCCAGCTTTTCGGGCGTCAGGTCCTCGGCATTCACTGTGATTCGGGTGGCCTTGCTGCGGGCCTCTATCACACCTTCCAAGGTTTCCCGTTCGTGAGAAGCGTAGCCTTTTACTGTATTTACAAGGTTGGGAATCAGGTCGGCACGGCGTTGGTATTGAGTTTCCACGTTCGACCATTGTCCGTTGACATTTTCTTCCATTGCTACAAGTCCGTTGTAACCCGTTACTGCCCAAATGGCAAGGAGTGCTAAAACTGCAATAATGATAATGGTTGATTTCTTCATACTTTTCATTTTTAAGCCTCGCCCCCGCCCTCTCTTCCGTAGAGAGGGGAGGAGGAAAGTGCGGTTATTAATCATTTAATTATATTCTATGAAATTTTTTTCATTCCTTTTCTCCTCTCTGCGGGAGAGAGGATGAGGTTTTAGAATCTGGAACCGGCTCCACCGCCACCGCCCATACCACCTCCGAAGCTGCCACCGCTGAAGCCTCCGCCTCCGAAGAGATTTCCTCCACCAAAAATGACCGGACCGCTGCCTCCGCCTCCCCGGTAATTCTCATCGTATGACTGCTGGCGGCGCACTACTTTGTGTCCGCAATTGCGGCAGGTGTAGGTCACGTCTTCGGTTTTCACTCCATTGCGGCGTGAGATGGGTACGCTTCCGCTTCTCTGCAATTTATGTTGTCCGCAGTTGGGGCATTTGTTGGCTGCGCGTTGGGCAAGGAAACCTGTTATCAGTGCTACTCCAAAGATACCTAAAATCCCCAACAGAATACCTCCCGTAGAGAGGTCTTCCTCCTCTTCCGTGTCATTTTCCATACTGCCGTCAAGACGTGCGCAGACAGCCTTTACGCCCGCTACCATTCCGGCATCCCAATTACTGTCCTTCAGATAGGGAATCATGTACTTGGTTTGTATGCGTTTGCAGATGGCATCGGGCAAGTCTCCTTCCAGACCGTATCCCGTGTAAAACTGGATGCAGCGTTGGTCGGTTACCAACAGAATGACCAAACCGTTGTTTTTCTTTTTCTTGCCCACTCCCCATTCATTGAGCAGCCGGTGTGAAAAGTCGAAACAATCTTCTTGTCCGATGGACGGGACAACGGCGACTACCGTTTCGATGCCCGTCTGCTGTTCCAGTGCGTAGAGCATGCGGTCTATGTCGTCACATGCTTCTGCAGACAGGATACCGGCAGGGTTGCAGACATAACGTGTCTTGTCCTGAAGGTGTACTTTAGGAATGTTCTTAGTGGTGTAGACTTCTTGTGCCTGCAAGGATACGACCAGGCACAAGAAGAATGCTATGGAAATAAATCGTTTCATACTACTAATATTTGTTGTGGCCAAGATAGGCAAAATCACATCAATGAATGTATTTCCCTACGAATTTCTTTACATGCTCGGTGTATTCCTGCGGATAATCCTTGTAAGACATGGCATGCGTGGCACCGGGTACAATCCATAATTCTTTGGGTTCAGGCTTGGCTTCGTAGAGGGGATAAACCATCCACGTCGGCACAAAGGTGTCGGCATCACCGTGGATGAAGAGCATGGGCAAAGTGCATTTCTTTACTTGCTCCAAGGCAGAAGCTTCACGGAAGTCCCATCCGTACTCCTGCCGAGAGAGCCAGCTTGCTGTATGCAGTAGGGGGAAAGGAGGCAGTCCGAACTGTTCTTTCAATTCTCCGCGAAACTCGTCCCATACGCTTGTATAGCCGCAGTCTTCCACAAAACACTTGATGAAAGGCTGTTGGTATTGGCCATGTTCTACTTCGCCGGATACCATCATGGTGGTGGCGGCTCCCATGGAGATGCCGTGTACTACCATCTTTGTACTGCGGGATGATATGCTGTCTGCATGGCTGCGCCCGAAAAGCTCATCGGCGGTTTCAGTCCATTGCAACACGTCAAGTCGGTCTTTCCAGCCCATCTGTACATGGGTTCCTTCGCTCATTCCGTGTCCGTAAAGGTCGGGAAGCAGGATATTGAAACCCATCTCCTTGCTGTACAAATAGCCTATCATCAGCATGCGTACGGCATTGTCCGTATATCCATGTACGATGACTGCCGTTTTGTCGGTGGGGAGGGCGGCTGCAACATAGAGCGCATGTAGTGTCTCTCCACGGTCGTTCTCGATGTAGAAGTCCTTCAGTGCTCCTACGGTCATCAGGCTGTCCATCCACGGTTGCAGTTCGGGATAGTGTTCGTACATGAGTTCGTAGGATGAGGCGATGTCGCGGCTTCGTGTCACCAGTTCTTCGGGCTTCAGGGCATATCCTAGCATATAGTACCCTCCGCACAACAGCAAGGTGCAGAGGGCAGCCAGACCGAGAATTGAATATTTGATGGTTTTCTTCATTATCTATTCCAAATTTCCCATGCAGCAAAGGCTTGCAGCAGCAACATCTCCAGTCCGTTTTTAGTGACGGCTCCTTGTGCCTGGCCTTTCTTCATGAAGAGTGTTTCGTTTGGATTATATAACAAATCGTAGAGCAAATGGTTTGGGGTCAGTTGTTCATAAGGGATGTTGGGGCAGAAATCTACTTTGGGATACATGCCTACAGGCGTACAGTTTACGATGACTGTATATTCCTGCATGATTTCCGGTGTCAGTTCGTCATAAGTGAGGTAAGACGATTCCTTTTTCGTGCGCGATACGAATACGCTTTCGATGCCTAGGTTGGCCAGTCCGCGATAGACGGCTTTGGATGCACCGCCTGTGCCCAGAATCAGCGCCTTCTTGTGATGGGGTTGCAGCAAAGGCTCAATAGACTGTGTAAATCCTATGATATCCGAGTTGTAGCCGACAAGCTTTACTTTTCCCCTCGGCAGGCGGATGATTTTGATGACGTTCACTGCACCGATCTTTGCGGTGTCTTTGTCCAGTTCGTCAAGAAAGGGAATGACCTGCTCCTTGTACGGGATGGTCACATTAAGTCCGCAGAGGTCGGGATTTTCCTCAATGACTTCCATAAAGTCATTGATACCGGGTATCTCAAAGTTTACATATTCAGCGTCGATATTCTCCGATTTGAACTTTTCATTGAAATATCCGATGGAAAACGAATGTCTCAGCGGATAGCCTATTAAACCGTATTTCTGCATAATTCTCTTAGTGTGCTAACGTTAATAATACTATATATCAAGGTGGTAGAGCGGTAATGTGATAGGTGATATCACTTTATCACTCTATTTGGTCGCAGTATAAAGAGTGCATATACCGAATGTCAGTCTGCGGAAATTAACCTGACTGAAACCTGCTTTGCGAATAACTTCCTGCATCACTTCGCCTTGCGGGAAAGCACGGATGCTTTGGGGCAGGTAGGTGTAAGCACTATTGTCCTTTGACAGGCATTTGCCAAGTAGGGGGATGACTACTTTGGAGTAGATGGTGAAAAGTTGTTTCATAGGAAAACGGTCCGGTGTGGAGAGTTCCAGAATGACGAGATGTCCTCCGGTTTTCAGCACGCGGCACATTTCTGCCAACCCTTTGTCCAGCCCTTCGAAGTTGCGGATACCGAACGCTACGGTTACAGCATCGAACGTGTCATCGGCAAATGAGAGAGAGGTGCAATCTTCCCGGGCAAAGGTGATTCGGTCCGAGAGGTGCGCCTGTTTTACTTTATTACGTCCCACGTCCATCATTCCCTCTGAGATGTCGGTGCCTATCAGCTCGTCAGGTTGCAACTCGCGGCAGGCCAGAATGGCAAAGTCACCTGTACCGGTGGCTACGTCCATGATGCGCTTCGGCTGGAAAGGCTTTAACCAATTGATCGCTTTCCGGCGCCAACTGCGGTCGATGCCTAATGAAAGGGTATGGTTCAGCTTGTCATAAGCAGGGGCAATGTTGTCGAACATTTCCTCTATCTGTTTACTCTTCTTTCCATCCTCACCGTAGGGCTTGATATGTTCCTGGGGATAATCCATGTTGATAGAGTTTAGTGATAAGTGACAAGTGATTAATAAATCTATTAATCACTTGTCACTAGGATATTTATCACTTATTTAAGTATTCTGTTACATTCTTTTCAATGCGTTCGGCAATGTTGCTGGTATCTTCCTTTACGAACTTCTCGCCGGTGATATGCTCGTACAGTTCGATATAACGTTCGCTGATTGAAGTAACGATTTCGTCTGTCATTTCCGGTACCTGCTGTCCTTCCTTACCCTGAAAGCCGTTTTCCATCAGCCATTCGCGTACAAACTCCTTGGAGAGTTGCTTTTGCGGTTCGCCGTTGGCAAAACGTTCTTCGTAGCCTTCGGAGTAGAAGTAGCGGCTGGAGTCGGGGGTATGGATTTCGTCCATCAGGTAAATCTTGCCATCGTGCTTGCCGAATTCGTATTTGGTGTCTACCAGAATCAATCCGCGTTCCGCTGCAATCTCGGTACCGCGTTTGAAGAGGGCCATGGTATATTTTTCCAATACGTCATATTCTTCGGGAGTAGCCAGCCCTTGTGCCAGGATTTCTTCTTTGGAGATGTCGGCATCATGCTCACCGATTTCCGCTTTGGTAGTCGGGGTGATGATGGGCTCGGGGAATTTCTGGTTTTCCTTCATTCCTTCGGGAAGCTTCACACCACAGATTTCACGCACGCCGCTTTTGTAAGCACGCCATGCACTGCCACAGAGGTAACCGCGTACAATCATTTCTACAGGGAAACCTTCGCACATCACACCTACCGTCACCATCGGATCGGGAGTAGCCATTTTCCAGTTGGGACAGATGTCGGTAGTGGCATCCAGGAACTTGGCTGCAATCTGGTTCAGCATTTGTCCCTTGAAGGGAATGCCTTTGGGTAATACTACGTCGAAGGCTGAGATACGGTCGGTAGCTACCATGACCAGTTTTTCACCGTTGATGTTGTACACATCGCGAACTTTTCCGTGGTACACGCTTTTCTGTCCGGGAAAGTTAAATTCAGTTGCTGTTAATGCTTTCATCTTTGTAATATTTACGATTTGAGAATTTACTGTTTCTGTTCAATCCTTTTGTCGGTTTGTTCGGTCTTATGCCTTTCACGCTCTGCTTTCGTTTCTTTGTCGAACTTTTCGTAGGCCTCCACGATTTGAGTTACCAGCTTGTGGCGCACAATGTCCTTCTTGTTCAGTTCCACAAAGCTGATGCCTTTTACACCTTTCAGAATCTTCAATGCCTGTACCAGACCCGAAGTCTGGGAAGAAGGCAAGTCAATCTGCGTCATGTCTCCCGTTACGATCATTTTGGTGTTCATACCCATGCGGGTGAGGAACATCTTGATCTGCTGGGTAGTGGTGTTCTGCGCTTCGTCCAGAATGACGACGGCATCGTTCAGTGTGCGTCCGCGCATAAAGGCGAGGGGGGCAATCTGGATGACGTTCAGCTCCATGTACTCTTTCAGCTTGGCAGCAGGTATCATGTCCTGCAGGGCATCGTAGAGTGGTTGCAGATACGGGTCTATCTTGTCCTTCATGTCACCGGGCAAGAAACCGAGTTTCTCTCCGGCTTCTACGGCAGGGCGGCTGAGGATGATTTTCTTGATTTCTTTATTTTTCAGTGCCCGCACGGCAAGTGCGATGGCTGTATAGGTCTTTCCGGAACCGGCAGGACCGATGGCAAACAGCATGTCGTTTTTGGCAAAGGCTTCCACCAGTTTCAGCTGGTTTTCGCTACGTGGTATAATAGGCTTTCCGGTTACGCTGAATACGATGACATTGCCCGATTTCTCGGCCTGCGGGGCATTGCCTTTGATGATGTCGATAATGGCCTCTTCTTTTAAAGAGTTGTACTCGGCACAGTATTTTTCCAGTTTGGTGATGTTCTCCTCGAATGCACACATTTCCTCCTCATCACCCAATACTTTGATGACATTGCCACGGGCAACGATACGAAGTTTGGGGTACAAAGCTTTTATCAGTTGCATGTTGGCGTTGTTTACGCCGTAGAATATTACCGGATCAATATCTTCAAGAACAATCAGTTTTTCTATCATTGATATGCTTTAAAGTTCAATTCGTTCTTTTAGTGAAACGCTTTGCAAATGTAGTGAAACGTTTGGATACTTAAATAGTTCCATTGGGTATTTTTTTTCCAAGGGCTTCGGGTAGATGGTGGGCAATGGTTTCACGACAATCTTGTTTCCGGTTTTCAGGCAGCTGATGCGTTGCCTGTGAAGGGTTTGTTTCTCCATGTCGAAGATGAAGTTGGGGTCGAAGTGCTGGCCATTGACGCGAGTCTCAAAGTGGAGGTGTTCGGTGGTGGCGCGTCCCGTACGTCCAAGCAGGGCGATGGGTTGTCCGGCTTTGACGGTATCTCCGCTGTGTACCAGGTTTTTGGAGTTATGGCTATAGATGGTTTCCAGCCCGAAGGAGTGGCGCACGACTATCACGTTGCCGTATGCGCTGTAGTGCTTGGACATGCGTACCACTCCGTTGAAAGCGCTCCGTATGGTGTCTTTGGCGTGGGTCTTGATGTCGATGCCGCTGTGCCTTCCCCTTCCCCGTCCGTATGGAGAGATGACTTTTCCGCCGGGCAGGGGGAAGGAGTATTCGCTATCCAATATGGTTTCCAAGGGGAGTTCTATTTCGTTTCGTTGCGAGAACAGTCCGGGGGTGGTGACGCGGACGTGGTTGATTTCCATGGCGGAAAAGCTGTTTTTCTTTTCTTGTGCCGTGGCATCGAGAGGGAGCAGCAGCAGACAGCAGGCAAGAATATGGTTTCTCATGGGATGGTCTTATTCAAAATATTGTATGGTTCCACCGGTGGCGGAAGCGTATTTCTCTAATAGGTGCAGTATCATTTCGGCGGCTTCTGCCAGTCCTTCCTGACCGTTGTAACCGTTGACAATGGCAAGGATATGACGGGTTTCCAGTCCCATCTTGGTGCGTTCGTGGTCGCTGGTCGGGGTACCGATACCGCCTATACGGTCGCGGTAGACGGGTAGCCCTTCTATGTTCAGCATGCCGCGGCCTATACCCTCGAACGATTCCTCGGCACGTCCTATACCCAGCTCAAGGTCGGTTCCTTGTATCTTGTCGGCATCAAATCCGCCGATAGAGTGGCCCGTACGTAGGGAGGCGAGGTTGATAAGGTCTACCAGCGTGTCAATCTGATAAAGTTCCAGTCCGCGCAGCAACCGTCTGCGCAGGGCTTCGGCAGAGGGACGGTAGCGGCTGGGGTCTTTTCCGCAACGCTTGTAGGCCTCGCGTGTGGCGGCAATGACGGGTTGATACTTGATGCTGTCCGTTGTTTCACGTGCTCTTAGCTCATGGGTGAAAGTTGCGATTTCCTGCCACAACCCTTCACAATATGCGGTATTTGTCACTTCTGCAAATACGGCTGCACCGCGGAATTCGGGGCAATTTTGCTTGATATCTTTAGAAAGTGTGATATGATACATTAATACAATCCGTTTGAATAGGTCAACATGATTCCCGACAACATCCTTCCGGATCTGATACCCATCCGGCGTGCCGAGAAAAACTCTTCATATTGGGTAAAAGTACATATATTGGCTGTCTCTACTTGTGTGGCAGGTACTCCGAAGTCCAGCAATTGCAGTCGGTTGGCGGCCCATAGGTCGATATGGTATTTGTGGGTGTCGGGTTTCCATTCGGAGATGTAATCCATCTGAAAACCGTTCTTACGGAATGCTTCATAGACTTCGTCGCCTATCTCGAAGGCAGAAAGAGAGATGCCGGGGCCGATGCAGGCTATCACTTCTTTACCCTCTGTGCCATAGCAGGCACGCATCTTGTCGAGCGTGTGGCCGAGGATATGATTCACTGTGCCCCGCCATCCGGCATGAACAGCAGCTATCACGGCATTCTTCCGGTCGTAGAGCAGGATGGGAATACAGTCTGCCGTAGAGATACAGATGCAGTAACCCGGTTCATGGGTTATCAGTGCATCAATGCCTTGCAACATGGAGTGGCGTTCTTCTGCTGTTGCTTGCAGATAGGTTTCATCAATGACAAGTGCCTCTGTCCCGTGGGTCTGAAACGGGATGACCAGTTCTTTGGGACGCCGGGGCAGCGAAGAACATACTATTTCCTGATTGCGGCGCACTGCTTCAGCATCATCTCCGGTATAAGGCGTACAGTTGAGTGAGGCATAGTTGCCCTCACTGCATCCTCCGCGGCGGGTGGTTACAAAACAAGAAATGCCGGGATATGAGGCAAGCAGCTCATATCCCAACATTTTCCTATCTTCAGTAAGAGGAATCATTTTTTGTCTTCCTCCCAATCTTCTTCGTATTCAAAGTCCTCGAGGTCTTCTATGTCCTCATCATCATTGACGTATTCATAGCTGAGGTCTTCGTCCTCACCCTCTTCCTTCAATTCTTCCTGCAGGTGGCTGAGGTCTTTGGCGCGGTGGGCAATGCTGTCTACTTTGCCTTCTATCTTATTGCTCTCCTTGTTCAGCTCTTCCCAAAGGATGTCTTTCAGCACCGGGATGCCCATGCCGGAGACAGCAGAGATGAATATATGCGGAATTCCTTCGGGGAGTGTCGGTTCTATTTCATCCATCAGTTCCTGGTCGAGCATGTCGCATTTGGTGACGGCAAGCACCCTCTGTTTGTCCAGCATTTCGGGGTTGAAGGTGCGAAGCTCGTTCAAGAGTATGTCGTACTCCTTGCGGATGTCGTCGCTGTCGGCAGGTACCATGAACAGCAACAAGGAGTTGCGCTCGATGTGTCGCAAGAAGCGCAATCCCAATCCTTTGCCCGCACTGGCCCCTTCGATGATGCCGGGAATGTCCGCCATTACAAACGATTTGCTGTCGCGATAGGACACGATGCCCAGATTAGGCTCCAGTGTCGTAAACGGATAATTGGCGATTTTGGGCTTTGCCGCAGAAACGGATGCCAGTAAAGTGGATTTTCCTGCATTGGGGAAACCTACCAGACCGACGTCTGCCAGCAACTTCAGTTCCATGATTACCGTCAGCTCCTGCATCGGTTCGCCGGGTTGTGCAAAACGGGGAGCCTGGCGTGTGGCGGTTTTGAAGTGCCAGTTGCCCAGACCTCCGCGTCCGCCTTTCAGCAAGATGACTTCTTGTTCGTGCTCGGTGACGTCGCAGATATATTCACCCGTTTCGGCGTTGTACACCACCGTGCCGCAGGGCACTTCAATCACCTTGTCTGCTCCGTCCTTGCCGAAGCTTCGGTTTTTGGAGCCGGATTCTCCGTGACCTGCCAGGATGTGGCGGTCATACTTCAGATGGAGCAGCGTCCAGTAGTTGCGGTTACCGCGCAAGATGACATGGCCTCCTCGTCCTCCGTCACCTCCGTCGGGGCCTCCGTTGGGTATGTATTTCTCACGCCGCATATGCGTAGAACCTCGTCCGCCCTTTCCGGAGCGGCAATATATTTTTACGTAGTCAACAAAATTCGATTCAGCCATATTCAGTTTTATTGTTATTTTACTGCGTCAATAGCCTTGCAAACATCGGCAAAGATTTCTTCCAATACGCCGAGGCCCTGGATGTGTTGATATTTGCCTTCTTGCTTGTACCAGTCAATCAGCGGAGCTGTCTGCGAGTGATACACCACCAAACGCTTCTTGATTGTCTCTTCGTTGTCGTCTGCACGTCCTGATTCTTGTCCGCGTTTGATGAGGCGTTTCATCAGTTCTTCCTCGGGTACGTCGAGGTCGAGCATTACGCTGACTTCTTGTCCGCGTTCGGCGAGCATCTTCTTCAATGCTTCGGCCTGGGCGATTGTTCTGGGGAAGCCATCGAAAATCACACCTTTACTATCCTTGAAACTGTCGAATACGCTTGCCAGGATATCAATCATCAACTCATCGGGAATCAGTTGCCCCTGGTCGATGTAGCCTTTGGCAGTCTTGCCCAGTTCTGTACCATTCTTCATTTCAGCACGGAGCACGTCTCCGGTGGAGATGTGGTTGATGCCATACTTTTCTACAATCTTTTCACTTTGCGTTCCCTTACCTGAACCGGGAGCACCGAAAATTACAATGTTCAACATTTGCTTAGTTATTATTTAATGATTTACTATATTATGTCTGTATCAGTCTACTACTGTATAAATGTCTGGATAGTTACGTCCGAAGCCGTCATAATCCAACCCGTAACCCACGATGAAGTCGTTCGGAATATTCATGGCCACATATTCTATGTTCAAATCAACTTTCAGCTTATCCGGTTTCACCAGCAGGGAGGCAATATGAATCTCCTTGGGACTGCGGGTACCAAGGGTGTCCAGTAGGCGCTGCATAGTGAGACCCGTATCTACGATGTCTTCTACAATGACCACTGTGCGGTCTGTGAGGTCTTCATTGATGCCTATTACTTCCTTAATTACCCCGGTAGAGGATACTCCTTGATAGGATGCCAATTTGACAAACGAAATTTCGCAGGGTATTGTGATTCGTTTCAACAAATCGGCGGTAAACATGAATGAACCGTTCAGTACGCTGAGGAATAGAGGATTCTTTCCCGCCAGGTCGCGGTTGATTTCGTTCGCTACACGGGTTACTTCTTTCAGTATGTCCTGCTCTTTGATAGAGACTGTGAACATTTTGTCTTTTATTTGTATGGTATCCATAGATGGGATGTTTTTAGAAAGTTGGGGCAAAAATACGATTTTTATTCCACTCCATGCATCATCTTCTGCAATTTCTTTGAAAGCAGGAAGAGGATAAGCGATGCTGTGGCAGACATGACGACAAACACCATGAAGAAATCATACATCGTCTCGATGTGATAGCCCAGCAGTGTCTTTACCTTTCCGGCTTCGGGATAGAGCCCGCTCAGCGTGCCTGCAAACTTATTGGCAGTGGCAGTGGAGAGATACCATATCCCCATCATCAGCGAGGCGAAGCGGATGGGGGTGAGTTTATTCACCATAGAGAGCCCGATGGGCGAGAGACAGATTTCGCCCATGGTGTGGATAAAGTAGAGCCCCGTCAGCCAGATGAGGCTCACTTTGATGCCCGGCTGCACATCTTTCACCCCAAAGCAGATGACGAGATAGCCCAGTGAAAGTAGTAGCAGACCGATGGCTTGCTTGGTAGGCGAGGCGGGCTCCATGCCCCGCTTGCCCAAAGCACCCCATACACCCGGCATGATGGCGGCAAGTATCACCACAAAGAAGGGATTGAAGGACTGAATCCAGGAGGCGGGCATTTCCCACCCCAGGATGACGCGGTCGGTCTGTTCGGAGGCGAAAAGCGTGAGCGAGGCACCTGCCTGTTCGTAGGCTGCCCAGAAGAAAATGACGAAGAAGGCGATGATGTAGATGACAAAGATGCGGTCGCGCTCCGTCTTGGTGAGCGAGCCTTCCAGCAGGATGCTGACAGGAAACACGATGCAGGCGGTGAAGATGCCGATGCTTATCCAGTCGCCCCCGAAGCACCAGTAGAAGAAACCGGCAAGCGCGATGGCGAGTAGGGAAAGCAGTAGGTAGTTGCGTGCGCTCCGGCCGTTGGCGGGGGCACTCTTCCGGGCAGTGTTGTCTGCCTGAGGCTGCTCCTTGCGGGCATCGGGGATGATGCCGAGAGGTTGGCCGTCGGGGCCGATGAGGTACTTGTTCTTTTGGGTTTCGAAGAGGGCAATTGTCAGCACGGTGACGATGGCGGCAATGAGGAATCCCCATCGGAAGTCGTGAGGGTTGCCCGTCTCTCCAAAATAGCCGCAGACCAGCGGGGCGAGGAAGGAACCCACGTTGACACCCATATAGAAGATGGTGTAGGCGGAATCCAGCCGTTTGTCACCCGGCTCGTAGAGCTGCCCCACCAGGGAGGAGACGGTGGGCTTGAAGCAGCCGTTGCCCAATATGAGGAAAGTCAGTCCGCCGTACATCAGCCAATGCGAAAGCTCACGTGCCTCCAGCATCGAGGCGCTGGCAAACATCAGGAACTGGCCGATTGCCATCATCATCGCTCCCCAGAAGACAGAACGGCGGATGCCCCAGTATTTGTCGGCAATGTAGCCGCCAATCAAAGGTGTCAGATAGACCAGTCCGGTGTAGCTGCCGTAGATGGAGGCGGCGTGCTCCTTGTCGAAAAGAAGTGCCTGGGTGAGAAACAGGATGAAGATGGCACGCATGCCGTAGTAACTGAAACGCTCTGCCGTGCTGGTGGCGAAGATAAGGTAAAGACCTTTGGGATGTCGGGATGTACTCATAGTGTATATTCTTATTGTTTTTCGTTTTTATGATATTGAAAGTGCAAAAATAGTCATTATTTTCTTAAATTGGCGGAGATAATTAATTTATCAAATCCGATAGGGAACACAAGTTTGTGCCAATACGATGGCACAACTTTGCCAATACGATGGCACAACTTTGCCAATGCGATGGCACAACTTTGCCAATGCGATGGCACAAACATAGGATTAATGGCTTCCTGATAATGCGGAGAACCCTTCTCCGTGACAGCACAAATAACTTGATAAAAAACGCCTTCTCTTTGTATAGTTGAAATCAAAGCTCTATCTTTGCTCTATAATTTAAAACTCAGATAATTCTGTTATGAAGATATTTCCTACTGCAAGCATCAAGCAACTGGATGCAAATACCATAGAGAATGAACCGATTTCTTCCATCGACTTGATGGAACGTGCCTCACACGCATTGGCGGAAGCCATTGAGGAACGCTGGGAGCCGGACACGCCGTTTACGGTCTTTGCCGGACCGGGGAACAACGGTGGCGACGCGCTTGCCCTCTCGCGGCTGTTGGCAGCGAAGGGATACCGGCTCGAGGTGTATCTCTTCAATACGAAAGGGACGCTTTCGCAGGACTGTGAGACGAACAAGGAACGGTTGTGCGGCGTGACGGGTGTGGAGTTTCACGAAGTGACGACCCAGTTCGTGCCTCCCACATTGACAGCAGGGCACGTGGTGATAGACGGCCTTTTCGGAAGTGGTCTGGACAAGGCTCTGAGTGGCGGTTTTGCAGCCGTAGTGAAGTACATCAATGCCTCGCCCGCCACGGTAGTAGCCATTGATATCCCGTCGGGACTGATGGGCGAGGACAATACCTATAATATACAGACGAATATCGTCCACGCCCATCTGACGCTAAGCCTACAACTCCCGAAACTGGCATTTCTCTTTGCCGAGAATGAACCGTATGTGGGCGAATGGCTGTTGCTGGACATCGGGCTCAGCAAGGATGCCATACATGACATGGAAACGGACTTCTGTCTGCTAGAGCATGAAGACGTGTCTGCTTTGCTGAAGCCGCGCAGTCGGTTTGCCCATAAAGGGAACTTCGGACGCGCATTGCTGATAGCCGGTTCGCAGGGAATGGCGGGGGCCTCGGTGCTTGCCGCACGCGCCTGCCTGCGTTCGGGTGTGGGGGTGCTGACGGTGCATGTTCCGTTCTGCAACAACTTCATTGTGCAGACTTCCGTGCCCGAAGCCATGACGGAGCTGGACATCAGCGACACTTGCTTTGCCGCCGCCACCGATACGGATGATTATCAGGCCATAGCGATAGGCCCGGGACTGGGAAAGGCGGCAGAAACCGAAGCGGCTCTGTTGGAGCAGATAGATATATGCCAGACTCCGATGGTGGTAGATGCTGATGCCCTGAACTTGCTGGGCGAGAAGCGCAACTATATAGGGCGTCTGCCCAAAGGGAGCATTCTGACTCCGCACCCCAAGGAACTGGAGCGTCTTGTAGGCAAATGCCAGAATTCGTACGAACGCCTGGTGAAGGCTCGCGAGCTGGCGAAGAGTGCCGGAGTGCATATCATCTTGAAAGGCGCTTATTCTGCCATTGTCACTTCTGCCGGGAAATGCTTTTTCAACCCTACCGGCAATCCGGGTATGGCAACGGGAGGTAGCGGTGATGTGCTGACGGGAGTAGTGCTTGCACTGCTTGCCCAAGGCTATGAGCCGGAAAAGGCAGCCTGCCTGGCCACGTATGTGCACGGACTGGCAGGAGATATTGCCTGCAAGAAGCAGGGGGCAGTGGCGATGACGGCAGGGGATATGGTTGCCTGCCTGCCGCTGGCGTGGAAGATGTTGGAAGAATAAAGAGATAAGTGTAATAACACTTATCTGCTTATTTCCCTCTTGTCGTAATGTGGAAGCATCCTTGCTTCAACTCGTACTTGATGTAGCATTTGTCGGTTTTCCGCAGGTCACGAAGCACTTCCGAAAGAACCAGTTTTAAGGTATCTGCGCTGACATCCTGCAAAGGACGCCCATCCTCGTCTTCTATTTTCTGAAAGCGCTTCCAGCTGACATCGAATGTCGTTCCGTAGAAATGTGCCGAGTTTGGAGAAGCATTGCGGTTGCGGCTGCGCAGGCGTTTTACATCGTTCTGGGTGCGAAGTACGGAAGTCACAATTATCTTGTTTGGATTCAGCCCTTTGGAGGTCAGTGAATCAAGGAAGTTGCGTCCGATGGTGTCCAGCAGGCTGGCGGCGCCCGGAATGAGATAAGGGATGGAATGCGTCAGTGAATCCACGGCATAGAGCTCGTTCGTCGTGATAGGTTGCAGTTGCTCCTTCATCTTTTCTGCTTCCTCGCGAGAGGAAAGCACACGTATGCCGATGGCTTGGGCTGCATTGAGATGTTTCTCATTCAAGTCTCCGAACGAGCGTTTGTAACTGACAACGCCCCGAATGTTGCGTGGTTCGTTCAACTTGAGCGACATGTCCTTCTTCTTACAGCCGGCAAAGGTGAATGTTGCGGCAGCTGCGGCAACTATCAGTATAGGTAGGATTCTGGAAGAATATCTCATCTTATAAATGTACTACGTCTGTGAAAAATCTGCGTTAATCTGTGTAATCCGTGGTGAAAACCTTGCAAAGATAATTCAAACGTTTTTAAATTGGCACTATCTTTGCTGAAAAAGCGAATATAGGCTGCACTTCAGCATAACTTTTTCATGCGAGCATGAAAGTTCTGTATTCGGTTTGCACTATCTTTGCACACAAAAAAGACCGTGCAACGATATTTTATATACTTGGCTTATGATGGTACCGCTTATCACGGCTGGCAAATCCAGCCGAATGGTGCGAGTGTGCAGGAGTGTTTGATGAAGGCGCTGAGTACCTTGCTGCGTCGCGAGGTGGAAGTAGTGGGAGCGGGGCGTACCGACGCCGGGGTGCATGCCTCACTGATGGTAGCTCACTTTGACAGCGATTCTCCTCTGGACACTGTTTTTATGACGGATAAGCTGAATCGCCTGCTTCCTCCCGATATTTCTGTGTATCGCTTGCGGGCGGTGATACCGGAGGCACATGCACGCTTTGATGCAACTGCACGTATGTATAAGTATTACGTCACTACCGCCAAGTCTCCTTTCAATCGCCAATATCGTTGCCGTCTGTTCCAAACACCGGACTTTGAGCGGATGAATGAGGCGGCTCGAACCTTGTTTGACTATACGGACTTTACCAGCTTCAGCAAACTCCATACCGATGTCAAAACCAATAATTGCAAGATTATGTATGCTTCCTGGACTCGGGTAGACGATGTGACCTGGGTTTTTACCATCCAGGCCGACCGTTTCCTGCGCAACATGGTACGTGCTATTGTTGGCACTTTGCTCGAGGTGGGTCGTGGAAAACTTTCCGTCGAAGGGTTCCGACGCGTCATCGAACAGAAGAACCGTTGCCGCGCAGGAACTTCCGTTCCCGGAAATGCATTGTTTTTGGTGGACGTAGCCTATCCGGAAGGGCTGTTCTTAAATGAAGAACGGGAAATGAAGGATTGAGGATTAAATATTGCATATATCTTCCCGTTCTTCATTTTCAACTATCAACTATCAACTCTCAACTATTAACTATCAATTTTCAATTAAAACAATGTGGTTATTACTTGCTTTCCTCTCTGCCGCCTTGCTGGGATTTTACGATGTCTTCAAGAAGAAGTCGCTGCGTGACAATGCCGTACTGCCGGTGCTTTTTCTGAACACGTTATTCTCAAGCCTTATATTTCTTCCTTTCATTTTGGTATCTGCCTTTGCGCCGTCGGTGTTGGGAGGCACGATGTTTGATGTCCCCGTGGTGGGGTGGGAGGTACATAAGTTTATTGTTGTCAAGTCGCTCATCGTGCTTTCTTCCTGGATATTAGGCTATTTCGGGATGAAGCATCTGCCGCTGACTATCGTGGGACCGATTAATGCGACGCGGCCCGTAATGGTGCTGTTAGGTGCCATGCTTGTGTTTGGCGAACGCTTGAACCTTTATCAATGGATTGGCGTGCTGCTTGCCATAGTGTCCTTCTTCATGCTGAGCCGTTCGGGCAAGAAAGAGGGAATAGATTTCAAGCATAACAAATGGATTCTTTTCATCGTGCTGGCGGCCGTTGCCGGAGCTGTCAGCGGGCTGTATGACAAATACCTGATGAAGCAGCTCAATCCGATGCTGGTGCAGTCGTGGTATAATGTCTACCAAGTCTTTATCATGTGCCCCATTATCCTGCTGTTGTGGTACCCCAAACGAAAAGAAAGCACTCCGTTTCGTTGGGACTGGACCATTATCTGCATCTCCATTTTCCTCTGTGCGGCAGACTTTGTCTATTTTTATGCCCTGAGCTATGAGGACTCCATGATTTCCATCGTTTCGATGGTGCGTCGTGGTAGCGTTGTGGTTTCCTTCCTTTTCGGTGCGCTTTTCTTCCGTGAAAAGAATTTAAAAAGCAAGGCCGTCGACCTCATTTTGGTGTTGATTGGAATGTTCTTCCTATATTTGGGGAGTAAATAGACAAGAAATATATGGCAGAAGACTTATATATAAATGCTGGTAGCAAGACAGAGAAATATCAGACCCTGCTTCCTCAATTGAAAAACTTGCTGGCAGGTGAAGATGACTTGATAGCTAATCTGGCAAATGTTTCGGCGGCGCTGAAAGAGACTTTCCGTTTCTTCTGGGTAGGATTCTATCTGGTGAAAGGGGAGGAACTGGTGTTGGGACCTTTTCAGGGACCGATAGCTTGTACACGCATCAGGAAAGGTCGCGGTGTTTGCGGAACGGCATGGGATAGAGCCGAGACATTGGTTGTGCCCGATGTGGATGCATTTCCCGGACATATAGCCTGCAGCTCGCTGTCGCGTTCGGAGATTGTGGTTCCGCTGAAGCGTGAGGACGGTGAAGTGTGGGGGGTATTGGATATTGACAGTGACGATTTGGGCAGTTTTGATAAAACAGATGCCCGTTTCCTTGAAGAAATGATTAAAATGTTATGATAAGAAAACTGAGTGCTTTTTTGTTTTTGGCTTTCATCGGATGGGGATGTTTGCAGGCCCAGGAAGCCAAGACGTGTTTTAAGAATATGCCGGATTCTATATGTCCGTTGCTTAGTGCCGTGAACCGTGCGGATTTTATAGACTTTCTGGAAAGTAAGATGAAAGCCGAGGTGACCAACAGCCTTGGTGGTAAATCGGAAATGACGAAGCTTTCTCCAGACTATATACGTGTGAAGATGACGCCTCAGAGCTCATGGCAGATGAAGCTCTTGCCCGTTAACGACAGTACGAAGGTGATTTGTGTGGTTGCTACGGTTTGTGCTCCGGCCTGCGACAGCCATGTCAAGTTCTATAACACAGACTGGAAGGAGCTGATAGCTTCGTCCTATTTGCCGGCATTGCCCGTTCTGGATGATTTTATCGCTGAGGCCTCGGATACAGTGGATGTCTATGAGTATCAGGATGCCCGTCGCCAGGCCGACATGTTGCTGATGAAAGCAGACCTTTCTGCGGAAGACGCCACGTTGACATTTACTTTTACCACGACCGATTATATGGGTAAAGAAGCGGCGGAGAAACTGAAACCGTTTGTCCGCCGTTTTATTGTTTATACTTGGAATCAAGGGAAGTTTGAGAAGTCCTCTACTTCACTTTGATTTTGTCGAATCCTTCTCCATAGACTCCGATGACTGCACTTTGTGATACAAAAGCATTGGGGTCTATGTCTTTTATGAGCCGGAAGATGATGGTGGACTCCCGTTTCTTGGCCAGCACGAATAGCATTTTTATCTCTTTTCCTGTATAGAAACCCGAAGCGTTGATGACCGTTGCACCTCTATGGGGATATACCTGGATGTGCTTGGCTATCTCTTCATATTTATCGCTGATGATGAAGAATTGTACGGACTGGCGGGCACTATTCACCACTTGGTCGAGCACGAAGCTGCATATGTATAGAGTAACGTAGCCGTACACCACCTTTTCCCAATCTTTCAGAACAAAGTAGCTGGACGAGATGATGATAAGGTCACATATCAGCATGACTCTGCCCAGCGTGATGTCGCGGTATTTGTTGATTACGGCGGCAATGATGTCCGTGCCGCCGGTACTGCCGTTGTTGGAAAAGGCGATGCCGATGCCGCTACCGCAGAAGGAAGCACCGATGACACAAGCCATGAAGGGCTGGTCGTGTAGGAGGACAACACCCTCGGTCAGTTTCTGGATAATGGAAAGGAAAAAGGTCAGGGTGAATACGGCAAAGATTGTCTTTACGCTGAACTTCCATCCCAACACACGTAGGGCAAGCAATAGAAGTATAAAGTTGATGGCGAAGTACGTATATTGGACGGGAAATCCAGTGGCAAAATATACGATGGATGCAATGCCCGGTACGCCACCGGTAGTAATATCGTTGGGAAGCAGGAATACTGTCCAACCGATACCATATAAGACCATACCCAGAGCAATCATCAGATAATCCCGCAGTTCGCGCATGGTGTTCTGTCGGGAGGGAACATTTACTATTGTTTTCATTATAATTTTATGTGGTTGTAAAAAATGCGGGGACAAAGATACTGCTTATTGGGGATATAATGTAGGAAAAAAATGCAGATTTTTGCAATCAACCTTCATATTTCCGCGTCTAATAAGTAAAAAGAGGAGATTATGAATATGAAAATGTGACGGAAGCAGGAAGCCATTTTACCGTTTCTTGTTCAAGAAGCGTTTGGCCAGATATTTCCGCACCGGTTCATCATAGAATTTCAGGCATAGAGAAGCCAATAATATGTTCCATGCGTAAACACACAAGGCAACCTGCCAGGTCTGTTCCAATGTGAAGAGCTGGTTCTTGATGAGCCATGCATAGAATAAGTACATGAATGGATAATGTATCACATAGATTGGATAGGATATATCTCCCAGGAATTTGCATATCCGGGTTGATTTCTTGTCTGTTGTGGTACCGGAAGCTCCTAACCAGACGAGAACCGGAAAAGCGATGATTACACAGAACGCTTCATAAATGCCATTTGTACAGACCGGTGTTGCACCTTCCAGGTAGGGCACTGAAAACAAGGCGACCAATGTGATGGCACATATCCAGAAAGCACCTTTCACCTTGATAGGCTTGAAGTTGCGTGACAAAAGCATGCCCATGGAGAAAGGAAAAAGCATCCTCAGTAATCCGCCGCCAAAGTTTATTCCGTCCAGCGTCCAGCCCACTCCCATATTTCCGTATCCGGAGACATCGAAAATGGCGAATGATGCCAATGCCACTCCCAGCAATAGTGTCAGTACAGTTAGGGCTTTGTTTGATAAGCGGTGGATAAATAAAGCATAAAGGATGTTGCCTATATATTCAAAGAACAAGGACCAGCATGGACCATTCAAAGGAAACATTTCGCCATTGCCACGGACTTCATAACCTGCACCCGGCATTGCGGGAATAAAAAATATTGTGCAAAGAAAGGACAGCATAATCATGGAGAGGGCAATATGTGTTCCGTCCCATTGTACACATCCTTGAAGACAGAAGGTAATGGTGCCTAGGACGGCCCCCATAATGGCCATCGGATGGAGACGTATCAGGCGCCGTTTAAAGAAGTTTCTCATTGTGAGGCTCCTGCCCCAACGGTCATCATAGGCATACCCGATAACGAATCCCGATAGTATAAAGAAGAAATCTACAGCTAAATAGCCGTGGTTGAAGGTGTCGATAATGCCACCACCGGCAAAAGCATAGCCTTCGAATATATGATACCATATAACCATTAAGGCTGCTACGCCACGGAGCCCGTCGAGAAGGTCATAGTGTGCTTTGGTGTCTGAGAAAGCAGAAGATGAAATGTGCGACATCTGTTTTTTCTATTGTTTGGTTAATGTTTTCGGATGCCAAAGATACGCCATGCGAAACGAAGTTCTTTTGCTTAAAAGCAAAAAAGGAACGACGAGTTTCTATTTTTTTGCGCGTATCCGGCTGAGGGTGTAAATGGAAATACCCAGAAAGGCTGCCACATATTTTAGCTTCACCCGGTTTATCAGTCCGGGGTAACGGTGGTTAAATTGTTCGTACCACTCTTTGGGAGGCAGTTGGAGTCTTTCCGCAAACATGTGACTGAGCTCTTTGTTTACGTTCTGATGCAATATTCTGCCCCAGTTGGCTATATCGATATATGTTTCGTAGAGAGCGTTTAACTTGTTTATGTGGATAGTATAGATTTTGCAGTCCGAAAGAGTCTCAATACTTTCTATTGACGGCTGTTGATAATATAGTGAATCCATTCCGAAGGTTACATCACCTTCCTGGCTGAACCAAGTGGTGGTATTTTGTCCGTCGTGATGAAATACGGAACGGGTGACTCCTTCCTCAATGAAATATACCAGTCGGTCTGTCACTCCCGCTCGTACTATATAAGTACCTTTAGGGTAGTACCTTACTTGCATATTTGTCAGAAGCGCCTGTAGTGCCTCATCAGAAACCGGGTAAATCTGCCTGATTTTATGAATGATATTGTTCATGGAAAGGGAACTTTTTATTCGTTTGCAAACTTACATAATTTGATTAGAGCCTGTTTAAATTTTCTTCAAAAAGTTTTTTCAGCTTCTTCCCAAGCTTCTTTCCGGTCTGTTTTTCTGTTTCTATTCGTCACATAGCCCGCTATGCTCTTCATTAAAACAGAAAAACATCCTCAAAGAGAACTCTTAAAAGAATGCTGAATAAAATTTAAACAGGCTCTAACTAAAATAGGGCTTTGATATACAAATGTGTGCATTGCTTTATAAGCGTTTATGGTATAATGGGATTTTTCTTGTAAAAAAGATACCTGTTCTTAGAATGTTGTTTCTTTGTCGAAAACGGTAGTCTACGAATAAAATATTTGTATGTGAACGATGCTATTACCATATATTAAAGGAATGTGACTTCGATTTGATTGCTCTTTATTTGATTGGAGTGTATAAACAGAAAAAGGACACCCGACTTAATAGCTGTCCTTCTAATTAATAAGATGGGATAATATAGTTACTTCTTGGAATAGTGATATTTCATGGAGAATATGTAAATTACTATCATATCATCATGCACAGAATAAATAAGTCTATGCTCTGAGTTAATTCGCCTTGACCATTTACCTGCCAATTCATATTTGAGAGGTTCAGGTTTACCTATGCCAGTGTAAGGATGTTCCAATATATCTGCGAGCAGTTTCTTAATGCGTTTGGTCATGTCGGAATCATTCTTCTCCTAATATGACCACTGTTCCTTGGCAATAGGAGTAAATATCAATTTCATAGTTCGTCTAAGTTTACTTCTATTCCTCTGCCTGCCTTTAGGTCTTCTTCTCCTTTACGAATATCGTTCATGGTTTGTTCAGAAGACATGATATATTCGGTCTCCTTCAAAGAATTATATTCTTCCAAAGAAATCATTACTACTCCCGTACCATTACCACGATTGATAAGTACCGTATCGCAATCGTCAATGCCGTCAATACCGCATGGCATGATTCCGAGATACATACCTTCGAACAGTTGGAAGCAAGCCTGAAAGCCTCCGGCGTAGAGTTAAAATACAAGTATCGCCGAGGCACAGAGGAAATCCAAGGCCTTTCATTCATCTGCAAAGGCAAGCGTTTTCCTGCCTCTAAGATTGACCGCCGTTTCAGTTTCGGTAGTATCAAGGCTCATCTTGCAAAGAACAAACCGTTGCATCCGCAATCCCGATGGATGTATGCCGATGGCACAAATCCTGATGCTCCGGCACAGTCGCAAGGACACAACAATTTCGGACTATATGGAGGGGCATCCCAATCCCCCACCGAAGAAGGCCCATGCACGGTATCGGGGGGGGGCGACAGCGAAACGTGGCCGGAATTCCGTCGCCGACATCCGGAGATGTCACCGACAGAAGCCCTTGCCGCTTTCAGAGCCAAGAAACGAGGCAAGAATCTTAACGGAGACTTTTCAATGGGCGGTATGCACTAATATCCTCTATAACCCTATTAAAGACAGGCAACCCCGACAATCACTGCCGGGGTTGCCTGTCTTCTTGCATGAAATATAGCTGTTTTCTGTAAATATTAATTGGGATTTGGAGTATGCTATTGACACACCTTAAACCTTTTCTTCCTTCCGTTAATCCGAAGTGTTACTTTCGGATTAGAGAATTGGGTGATATGGGGAAAGGTAAGTGTTACCGTTGCAGTACCATCTTTGACACTTACTGTTACAGAAGTGGTGGAGTATTCTTTGCCGTAGGTAACGAGTTTTGCATCCGTTACCTCGTACCGGCTACCAGCCTTATCATCTGTAAAGACGATAGTGACTTCGTTATCGTAGTTGTTGAACCCCTGACAGTGCGGTTCTGCGTAGGCTATTCCGCAGACCAAAGACAAGATGAATGAGATGATAAAAGTTTTCATGTTATTTTTAGAATCGGTTCATCTCATTTGTTCCGGCACCTTGTCCTCTATATCTGTCACGGGAAGAATTAAAGGTGTATTGCAGGGTCAGCATGAACGTGCGGTTGTTTGTCGTATTGAACTTATGTATGGTAACATCCTTGTTCAACAACGTGGCATCACGATTACTCTTATTAAAGATGTCGTTGGCCTCCAAAGTTACACTGAACTGATTATTGAAGAACGCTTTATAGAGTTTGGCATTGAGATACGACGATGAGGATTGTTTCATGTTGTCATCGTTACCGCCGCTCATCCACTGCATATCTACATTCAGCCAAATATCGTAGGGAAGATGAATGGCATTCTGAAATTGCATAAGTCCTATGGGGTTGTTAAGGCTCTTACGACCATCAGCATAATCTATGGTAAGCCACTGTTTCATAATGCCGACATTTATTTTAGGCTGCCATACACCCACCTTAAACTGTGCGCCGACAAATGCCTGAAGATTCTGTATCTTGGGGAAATTTGCCATCGTTATAAGTTTGACCTCTGCATCATCCGCATAGGGATATGTGGTGTTCATTATCGGGTCTTTCTTATATGTGTAGGTTATCTGCCCGAAGAATTGGCGCCATGCCCCCATAAGTTCAACAGAATGCATCTTCTCCGGCTTTAAGAACGGATTACCACCTTCGAGGGTAAAGCGGTTGATATAATCCACTGTTCCGTCAAGGTCAGCATAGCTTGGCCGTTGGGTCTTATGTGTATAGCTCATTGATAACTGCACGTTTCTTATCATGGTTGACAGCGATAATGAGGGGAACAGATTATTATATATTTTGCTCTGATCTTCCTTTTTTTGTCCGTTTTCGAGATATTCAAATCTTACATGCTCATACCGCAATCCAACACCTAAATTGAATTGTCCGAAAGTCTGGCCGATTTCCACAAATCCGGCAATGTTGTTTTCGTCAACTCTTGAATCTGCGTTGCCTATTAAAGTAGCATCGGTGTTGTATTCGGATGAGAAACGCGATGATGTGTATTCCTCTCCGAACTCAATACCGCCTTTCCCAAAAGGATAGCTTAATACAAGTTTTTCAGCCAACATTCGGCTTCTGCTTACACCGAGAGAATTTATAAGGGAATTGTTTTGGGTGTCGCTTGTTTCATTATTAAACATGGGATTGCGATTTTTTCGCCACATATAATCCATGTTGAAGTCAATACCGAACTTCCCGATTTCTCCGTTATAATAGAGATTGGCGTGATGCTTGGGTAACGTATTGTTGTTACTACGACCATACATTGAGAGATTGTCATAGGGCTGTCCGTCTGCCAACACACGGCTTATTCCGGTGTGTTCAGATTTTTGCTTTGTAAATCCATTGGAGTAATAAGCACCTATGGAATGGCTGTCATTGAACATATAGGAGAATCCGGCTTTGCCGAAAAACTCATTTGTTCTCATGGAACCGTCCTGTGTAAGAAGTTGATTCCACACGGTTGTTGATTGAGTCAACATATCGACTCTATTACTGCTTTGGAATTTTCCTCCGATGTATCCGAAATTACCGAATAACTCCAATCCGCCAGTTCTAAATTTGAAATTAGCCTGATCCACTGTGCGGAAATATTTCTGCATAACTCCTTGTGCACGGAACGTTCCGCTGAAGCCATCTCCATGCGGGCGTTTAGTACGGATACGGATTACAGATTTGACTGAGGCATCGTATTTAGCACCGGGATTGGTAATTACCTCCACATTCTTTATGTCGG
>ERZ777306.1115-NODE-1115-length-45702-cov-7.006813_pt1 | contig 45702 bp, 45 predicted proteins | sample MGYA00374966_ERZ777306 | MGnify/ENA primary metagenome ERZ777306 (study PRJEB29329, sample SAMN06343882) | mouse gut metagenome | isolation source: Mouse cecum | place: Austria: Vienna | collected 2014-11-15 ... | reverse complement strand
CGCCTCCCAGACCCGTACCGACGATGATGATGTCGAGCTTGCGCTTGTTGGCGGGGCTCACGACCTTGATGGCTGCCTTGTGGTTGCTCCATTTTTCGGCGAGCGCACCGGCAGGAATTTTAGCGTCTAATTTGAAAGCCATATCGTTTGTGTGTTTGTTGTTCTACAGCAGGGGTGATTAGCAGGCGCCGGCGCAGCAGGGGCAGACGCTCTTGACGAAGTAGATCACGACCACGGCGGCGAACCCGAGGAAGAGCAGCGTGGCCACGGCGTTGGCCAGGCACTTCAGACGGGGATACCACGTGTCGTTGGCCCAGCCCACGGTCTGGAACATCGACCACACGCCGTGCGTGAGGTGGAACCACAGTGCGGCCAGCCATACGAGGTAGAGTACCGCGTAGTACCACTGCGAGAAGGTGTAGGCGATCAGCGAGGCACCGTCCGACGGGCTCAGACCCAGCGAGTTGGTGTGCTCGCCCATCAGCTCGACGAGCTGCATCTTGGCCCAGAAGTTGAACAGGTGGAGCGCCATGCCGGCCACGATAATGAAGCCCAGCACGAGCATGTTCTTCGAGGCCCACGACACGCCCTTCTCCTGCACCGTCACGGCGTAGCGCTGCGCGCCGCGCGCACGGTAGTTGTTGAGCGTGAGGATCAGCGCGAAGACGAGGTGCACCACCACGCCGGCGGCCAGCACCAGCGTACCGGCCAGCGCGTACCAGTTGGCGCCCAGGAAGGCGCAGATGGCGTTGTAGGCGTCGGCCGAGACGAGCGCCGCGAGGTTCATGGACATGTGGAAGAGGACGAACAGCACGAGGAAAGCACCCGAGACGCTCATCACCAACTTCTTGCCCAGCGAGGAATTGGTCAGGAAACAGCTCATAATAATTGAATTTTACCTATTTTTGTTAAAGTGTTTGTGTTCGCATGCCGGTGGCGCGCAGGCGCATCGGACGAACAAAGATAACCAATGTTCGCGGAATAACAATAGCCGAAGCCCGATTTTCGGCGGCAGAACCCCATTTTATGGATAAGAGAGAACTTCGCAAAACGATGAAACAACGCAATTTGTCGCTCTCGGCGGCCGAGCGCGAGGCCGCCTCGGAGCTCCTCGTCGCCCGCATCGAGCGGCTCGGCGCCTTCGCCCGGGCGCGCACGGTGGCCCTCTTCGCCCCGCTGCCGGACGAGCCCGACATGCGGCGGGCGCTCGCGCGCTGGTGCGGTGCGAGACGGCTGGCCCTGCCGCGCGTCGAGGGCGACGCGATGCGCTTCTTCCTCTACGACCCGGCCACGATGCGGCGGGGCGCCTTCGGTATCGACGAGCCGGGTCCCGGGGCGGTGGAGTGCCCGCCGTCGGAGATCGACATCGTGGTGGTGCCGGGCGTCGCCTTCACCGCCGCGGGCGACCGCCTGGGGCGCGGGCGGGGCTACTACGACCGCTACCTCTCGCAGCGCGGCATGCGGGCCGTGCGCGTGGGGGTGTGCTACGCCCACCAGCTCGTCGCTGTGCTGCCCGTGGAGCCCCACGACGTGCGGATGGCGTGCGTGGTGACCTCCTGACGCGGGTTTGGCACGGTCTGTGCCCCGCTCGGGATCAAAAACGAAACCATGGAAAAGAAGAGGGCCGCATTGGTGCTGGCCGGGGGCGGTGCGCGCGGCATCGCCCACATCGGGGCCATCGAAGAGCTGTATGCCGCGGGTTACGAAGTCACCGCCGTCGCGGGGACCTCGATGGGTGCGCTCGTGGGCGGGATGTTCGCCTCGGGCCACCTGGCGCTGTTCAAGGAGTGGCTCTGCGGCCTCGACGCGCGCAAGGTGTTCGATCTGGTCGACCTGGCGTGGAGCACCGAGGGGCTGGTCAAGGGCGACCGCGTGATGGGAGCGCTCGGCGAGCTGGTGACAGACCGCCCGATCGAGCAGCTGCCGATTCCCTTCGCGGCCGTGGCCACCGACGTGGTGACGGGTGAAGAGGTGGTGCTCGACCGCGGGAGCCTCTACGAGGCCATCCGGGCCTCGATCTCCATCCCGTCGGTCTTCCGCCCCGTGCGGCGCGACGGGCGCATCCTGGTCGACGGCGCGGCGGTCAACCCCATGCCTCTGGACCGCGTGCAGCGCACGCCGGGCGACAACCTGGTGGCCGTCGACGTGAGCGCCCGCTACAGCGACGCCCCCGAGCGCCGCTCGTGCACCTCGCTCAACCACTACCAGATGCTCCACTCGGCCTCGGAGATCATGCAGCAGCGCATCACGCAGCTCATGTGCCGCCTCCACCGCCCCGATCTGCTCGTCGAGCTGCCCACCGACAGCTTCGGCGTCTTCGAGTTCTACCGCGCGGCGGAGATCGTCGAGGCGGGGCGCCGGGCCACGCGCGCGGCGCTGCGCGCCCTCGAGCGGTCGCAGCGGCAGTCGTCGCTGCGCGAGCGCCCGATCCCGGCCTGAGGGTGCCGATGGCTATTTCGAAAAAACGGCGGCAGCCTTTGCAGTCGTGGAGGCGACGGAGAAGCGAGGAGCGGTCGGACCGTGTCGTCGTCGCTTGCCGGTGCGGGCCTCGTGCGGTTCATGATAAAACCCCGAATGATCGGAGCGGATCATTCGGGGTTTTTCGATGGTACCCGGAGCCGGGGTCGAACCGGCACGACATTGCTGTCATTGGTGTTTGAGACCAACGCGTCTACCGATTCCGCCATCCGGGCATGCGTTCGATAGGGATCGGGAGGGCAAAGATAAGCAAAAATTCACAATTCAAAATTCACAGTTCGGAATTATTTTCGCGGCGGGCGCGCCGGGGGTGTGCGCCGGGGCGTTGCGGATGGGCTGCCGATGCGCCGCGGGCGTGCGGAGGAGGGCTGCGGGGCGTTACTGCTCGCCGTCGAAGAAGGCGCGGATGCGGCGCGCGCGGGCCTGCCCGACCAACGCCTCGAGCTCCTCGCGGGGCGCGGCCTTGATCTTGGCCACCGTGCGGAAGTGTTGCAACAGGGTGGCAATGGTCTTGGCTCCGATGCCCTCGATCTGCTCCAGCTCGCTGTGGATGAATGCCTTGCTGCGCTTCTGGCGGTGGAACGCGATGGCGAAGCGGTGCACCTCCTCCTGGATGTGGGCGAGGAAGTGGAAGAGGGGCGAGGCGGGCTTCAGACCTACGAGCAGGGGCGGGTCGCCGCAGTAGAGCTCGGTGGTGCGGTGGCGGTCGTCCTTGGCCAGACCGGCGACGGGGATCGCGAGCCCCAGGTAGCGGAGCACCTCGCTGATGACCCCCATCTGTCCCTTGCCGCCGTCGGCGATCACCAGGTCGGGCAGCTCGGCCCCCTCCTCCTTCAGGCGGCTGTAGCGGCGGTAGACCACCTCGCGCATCGAGGCGTAGTCGTCGGGGCCTTCGACCGTCTTGATGTTGAAGTGGCGGTACTCCTTGCGCGCTGGGCGTCCGTCGCGGAAGACGACGCACGAGGCCACGGGGTGGGCCCCCTGCAGGTTGGAGTTGTCGAAGCACTCGATGCGGCGCGGCGGCCGGTCGAGGCGCAGGGCCTGTTGCAGCGAGGCGAGCAGCCGCTCGGTGTGGCGCTCGGGGTTGCGGATCTCGAGGTTCTTGAGCTGCTCGGCGCGGTAGATGCGGGCGCTCTTCTGCGAAAATTCGAGCAGGTCGAGCTTCTCGCCCCGCTTGGGCACGGTGAAGGTCACCCCGTCGAAGAGCAGCGTCGTGGAGGGCGGGAAGGGCACGACGACCTCGCGCGCGAGCTCGCCTCCGCCGAAGCGGTCGACCAGGTGCTGGATCGCCAGCGTGAGCATGTCGGCCCGCTCGCCGCCGATGCCCGCCGTGAGGCGCACGGTCGTCACGCCCACGACCGAGCCGTGGCGGATGCGCACGAAGTTGCACCAGGCCGCATCGTCGTCTTCGACGAGCGAGAAGACGTCGATATCGACGATGCGGGCGCTGACGATCACCGACCGGCTCGAGTAGTGGTCCAGCGCGTCGAGGCGCTGTTTGTAGCGCTGCGCGGCCTCGAACTTCAGCGCCGCGGCCGCGCGCTCCATCTCCCCCTCCAGATAGCGGCGCACGGGCCGCAGGTCGCCCCGCAGCACCGAAGTGACGAGGTCGACCTGGCGGGCGTACTCCTCCTCGCTCTGCGCCCCGATGCAGGGTCCGCGGCAGTTGCCCAGGTGGTACTGGAGGCAGACGCCGTAGCTGCCGCGGGCGATCTTCTCGGGCGAGAGGTCGAGCTTGCAGGTGCGCAGCGGCACCACCTCGCGCACGAACTCCAGCACGCTGCGCTGCATCATCCCCGAGCCGTAGGGGCCGAAATACTGCGAGCCATCGCGCACGAGCTGCCGCGTCGACTGCACGCGCGGGAAGCGCTCGCGCCGCACGACGATCCACGGGTAGCTCTTGTCGTCCTTGAGCAGGATGTTGTAGCGGGGCTGGAGGCTCTTGATGAGCGAGTTCTCGAGCAGCAGGGCGTCGGTCTCGCTCCCCACGACGATGTGGCGGATCCGGGCGATCTGCCGCACCATCACGCGCACCTTGGGGCTGTGGTCGCGGTTCTCGACGAAGTAGGAGGAGACCCTCTTGCGCAGGCTCTTGGCCTTGCCCACGTAGATGACCGTCCCCTCCCGGTTGAGGAACTGGTAGACCCCGGGGGCGAAAGGGAGCAGGGCGACCTGCTCCTTGAGCGACTCTTTCGGTGCGTGCTGTGCGGCGGACATAGATGGGACAAAGATACGAAAAGTCAAGCGCAGAAACAAGCCGCAGGCTTGGTTCTGCCGAGACGGAGTATCTTGGGCGAAGCCAAAGATACGAAAGGTTGCGGGTCGGAGCAAAATCGCCTGCATGCTGTCGGGGCGGAAGCAGGCCCGCCTGCGCCCGATTTGGCGTATGACGCAGAAAACCTTATCTTTGCCGCCCGAATCGCTCCGCACGTTGCGGGCCGATCACCCGAACGACCATATATGAAACGACTCTTTCTCCTGCCGTTGGCCGCCTGGGCGCTGGCCTCGTGCGTCGACGGCGACTACAACCTGAGCGGCGTCGATACCGACGACATCGTCGTGGGCGACGACGCTTCGCAGTTCGACGCCCCGCTGGCCCGCATCCGCGTCTCGCTCGACGACATCGAGGGCGGCGGCCTCTCGCTCCGCCAGCTGTTGGGCGAGGCCGACGCCTGGCTCCCCGCGCCGCTGCCTGACGGCGAGTGGGTCGATCTGGTGCGCCTGCGCGACGAGGCCGCCTACCGCCTCGCCCTGACCGACGCCCTGTTGGGGCAGATGCAGCGCGACGAGGCCAAGCTCACGGAGGTGGCCGCGCTCGTGGCCGGGCGCTACGCCGGCGAGTTCGCCGACCGGCTCGGCCTGGGGCACGACGCCTCCGAGGCGGAGTTCGTCGCGGCGTTCCGGCTGCTCTTCCGCGCCGACGCGGCGCTGCGCGAGAGCGTCCGCGCCAAGGCCTCGGAGTACCTCTCGGGGATCGAGGTCTCCGATCTGGAGTTCGATCTGGGGCGCCTGGAGCTCGACGACGTGCTCGACATGCTGGTCGAAAACCTCGACCCGCCGGGGACGGCCGTCCCGATGCGCACGCTCTCCGTCGAGGGCGAGATCGCCAGCCTGCTGCCCCTCTCCGTGGCCTTGCAGCCCGTCTTCTCGCCCTCCGGCATCCGCATCGAGCGGTTCGTCGTGGCGGCGCGCGGGGCGAGCGAGCTCCCCTCGACCTATATTTATGCCGACGACCTGCGCGCGCTTTGCGACGCCGACCGCGTGAAGGTGGTCGTGCCCGTCGAGCTGCTGCGCTACTATCCCGGCTCGGCCGACGCGCTGGCCGACGAACCCCTCTCGATCCGGCTCTTCCTGCGCAAGCGGGGCGCGCTCGGTCTCGACTTCTAACCCTTGGCTCCCATGATCGCGAAAAGACTCCATACGCTCGTCGCCGCGCTGCTCGTGTGCGCGACGGCCGCCGCGCAGCACCCTGCGGCCTACTTCATGGAGGGGTCGACCCTCCGCAGCCGCCTCAATCCGGCCCTGGCGCCGCAGCGCGGCTACTTCGACATCCCGGCTCTGGGCGGCGTCGACGCCGCCGTGAACACCGACGTGGCGCTCGACCGCCTGCTCTTCACGCGCGGCGGGCGGCTGGTGACGCTGCTCGACCGCGAGGTCTCGGCCGCTGACGCCCTGGCGGGGCTCTCGGCCGACAACCGCGTCGGTAGCGACGTGCGCCTCTCGCTGCTGAGCTTCGGCAGCTATGCGCGCAACGGCAAGAGCTTCTGGTCGGTGGACATCAACGTGCGCGCCTCGGGCGAGGTCAACCTGCCCCGCTCGCTGGTCGAGTTCGCCAAGCGGGGCGACGACGGTGCTATCCGCAACCTCTCGGCGGCTGCCGAGAGCTGGGTAGACGCCGGCTTCGCCTATTCGTTCCCGCTGCTCGACGAGCGGCTCTACCTGGGCTTCCGTGCGAAGGCGGTGGTGGGCGGCGCCCGGGCGCGCCTCGACTTCGACCGCCTCGACTTCGACCGCCTCGACGTCGTGCTGCACGAGGAGCGCTGGAGCGTCGACGCGCAGGGCACGCTCGACGCCCACATCCCCGGCGCTGCGGTCGAGTACCGCACCGACGAGGCGGGCGACCGCTACTTCGAGCCCTCCGACATCTCCGTCGACGGCTTCCGCCCCGCGGGCTACGGCATGGCCCTGGATCTGGGCGTGGCGTGCGACATCCTGCCCGATCTGAAGGCCTCGCTGGCGGTCACAGATCTGGGCTTCATCGTGTGGAACGCCCGCAGCGCCGTGCAGGGCACGGCGGCCGCACGCCTCGAGTACACGGGCGTGGAGATCGCCGGCGGGCAGGGCGCCTCGTCGCCCGACTTCGACCTCGACGATCTGATGCGCTTCGCTGCGCGCGGGTCTCGAATACCGGCTGTGGCGCCGCCGCGTGTCGCTGGGGCTGCTCTACGAGAGCCGCTTCCGCGCCATGACCACGCTCCACGCCCTCACGGCGTCGGTCAACTACACCCCCGTCGGATGGTTCACGCTCGGCTGCGGCTACACGCAGGGCAGCACGGGCGGCTCGCTGGGGCTGGCGCTCAACCTCTGCCCGGGGTGGATCAACCTCTTCGTGGCCACCGACCTGCTCACGGCGCGTCTGTCGCCTCAGTTCTTCCCCGTGCGGCAGCGCACGGCCCGCGTCACGCTGGGGCTCGGCATCCCCATGGGGCGTTTGGGGCAGCGCCACGTGGCGGCCTGGCTGCCCTACGACCGGCGTCTTGCGGCCGACCGATAGCCGTTGCGCCCCCGCAACCCAAACGTCCCCGCAACCCGCGAGCCCCGGAGGTCTCCCTCCCGGGCTCTTTTTTTGCGGGCGGCCGATGTTGCGTTCGGACGCGACTGCGCCGTTCGGTCGGCGCGCCGTGTTCCGTTCGGGCGGCGATAGCACGAACGGGCCGCGGGCCTACTCCGCCGGCAGCGGGCGGGGCGCCAAAAAGGGAGCCGAGGGGCGAAAACATTGGAATCCCGGAATTTTTTGTTACTTTTGTCCGAATTTTTTAACCGATATACGTTATGGGAAAGTTACTCGAAGGAAAGAAAGGACTGATTTTCGGCGCTCTGAACGAGCAGTCGATCGCCTGGAAGGTGGCCGAGCGGGCCGTGGCCGAAGGGGCTGAGATCGTCCTCACGAATACCGCCGTCTCCATCCGCATGGGAACCATCTCGGAGCTGGCCGAGAAGTGCAACACGATCGTGGTGCCGGCCGACGCGACGAGCGTCGAGGACCTCGAAAACCTCATCGACAAGACGATGGAGCACTTCGGCGGTCGTTTCGACTTCATGCTCCACTCGATCGGCATGTCGCCCAACGTGCGCAAGGGCCGCACCTACGACGATCTGGACTACGGCTTCCTGCAGAAGACGCTCGACATCTCGGCCATCTCGTTCCACAAGGCGATCCAGGTGGCCCGCAAGAAGGACGCCCTCAACGAGTGGGGTTCGATCGTGGCGCTGAGCTACATCGCCGCGCAGCGCACCCTCTACGGCTACAACGACATGGCCGACGCCAAGGCGCTGCTCGAGTCGATCGCCCGCAGCTTCGGCTACATCTACGGCCGCGAGAAGCACGTGCGCATCAACACCGTGTCGCAGTCGCCCACGCCGACCACGGCGGGCAACGGCGTGCTGGGCATGGGCGACCTGATGTCATTCGCCGAGAGCATGTCGCCGCTGGGCAACGCCTCGGCCGAGGATTGCGCCGACTACGTGCTCACGCTCTTCTCCGACTTCACGCGCAAGGTCACGATGCAGAACCTCTACCACGACGGCGGCTTCTCGTCGATGGGCATGTCGCGCCGCGCCATGCGCACCTACGAGAAGGGCATGCGCTTCGACGACGTGAACGAGAACCAGTATCCGTTCGGCAAGTAGGCATGATGCGACGCTCGCTTTTCGCCTGGCTGGCCGCTGCGGCGCTCGCCGGATGCGCGGGCCCCGCGGCCGGCGAGTGGGAGCTGGTGTGGGAGGACGATTTCGAGGGGTGCGTCGACACGGCCTCGTGGTCGAAGATCCCCCGCTGGCACCCCGAGTGGGCGCAGAAGATGTCCGACGACGGGCGCTGCTACGGCCTGCGCGACGGCAACCTCATCTTGCGCGCCATCGCCAACGACGACCCTGCCGACTCGGCGGCCTACCTCACTGGCGGCCTCTACACCAAGGGCAAGCGGGCGTTCCACGGCGGGCGGCTGGAGGTCCGCGCCCGCCTGCACGGCGCCCGGGGCGCCTGGCCCGCGATCTGGCTCAAGCCCTTCGAGGAGGAGCGCTTCCCGTGGCCCACGGGCGGCGAGATCGACATCATGGAGCGCCTGAACCACGACACGATCGTCTACCAGACCGTCCACTCCCACTACACCCACACGCTGGGGATGGGCGACGTGCCGCCCCACGGGGCGACGGCCCCCATCCGCCCCGACGACTACAACGTCTACGGCGTGGAGCTCGGGCCCGACTCGCTCGTCTTCTCGGTCAACGGGCGGCGGAGCTTCGCCTACCCGCGCATCGAGACCGACCGCGAGGGGCAGTACCCCTTCGACAAGCCCTACTACCTGCTCGTCGACATGCAGCTGGGCGGCACGTGGGTCGGGGAGATCGACCCCGCGGAGGTGCCCGTCGAGATGGAGGTCGACTGGGTACGCTACTACCGGCGCAAATAACCGAAAAGAGGCTCGCATGTCGCGAGCCTCTTTTTTTGTGGATGTGTCAGTATTGGTGCCCGCCCTCGCGCAGCTCGTCGCGCGTGAGGGGCCGGCGGTTCATCGCGCGCCACACCCAGGCGATGTAGGCCGCGACGAAGGGTACGGCGAGCGACACCCAGGCCATCGTCCGCAGCGTGAAGAGGCTCGACGACGAGTTGCGGATGGTCAGCGACGACTGCATGTCCGCGAGCGAGGGGTAGTAGGCCGTGTCGTTCCATCCGGCGAGGAGCAGCAGCGCCAGCACGGTGGCCACCGTGCCCCCGCCGCCGAACCACACGGCGTCGCGCCGCCCGCGGCTGCCGCGCCGGAAGCTCCACGCGACCGACGCTACGCCCGCCAGCAGCAATACCGCCACCGCGGGCATCTGCACCAGATTGTGCCAGTATTTGAAGTGCTCGACGCGGATCGTGCCCGCGGCGTCGGCCGTGTAGCCGTCGATGGTGAGCAGCCGCACGAGCCACCCCGCGAAGAGAGCGAGGAAGCCGGCCGCGAGGGGGATCATCCGCCGCCGGGCGCGCTCCGCGAGCGTCGCGTCGGCGATGTCGTTGAGGAAGTACTGGCAGGCGAGCGCCATGGCGAGCAGGGCCACGGCCAGACCGAGCGCCACGTTGTGGAGGCTGGCCACGGCGTCGAGCCCGTGCCACGGGGTCGCCCACTGCGAGATCACCGCCGCGCCGTCGGCGGCTCCGGCGGCCAGGTTGAGGCGGTCGACCGTGAAAGGAGCGCCGGTGAAGAGGGTCGAGACGGCGGTGCCGAGCAGCAGGGGGCCGAGTACTCCGTTGGCGACGAGGAAGGCGTTGAAGGTTTTTTCACCCAGCACGTTGGCGGGCTTGCGGCGGTATTCGTAGGCCACGGCCTGCACCACGAAGCAGAGCAGGATGGCCAGCCACACGTAGCACGCCCCGCCGAACGAGGTGGAGTAGAAGAGCGGGAACGAGGCGAAGAAGGCGCCGCCGAAGGTGACGAGCGTGGTGAAGGTGAGCTCCCATTTGCGGCCCAGCGAGTTGACCACCAGATTGCGTTCTTCGTCCGTGCGGCCCAGGTCGTAGAGCAGTGCCTGACCGCCCTGCACGAAGAGCAGGAAGACGAGCAGCGCGCCCAGCAGCGCGACGATGAACCACCAGTAGTGTTGTAAGAGCGAGAGGGTATCCATAGGGCTATTCTTTTTCGTCGGGACCCAGTTTGATCTGGCGCGCCATGATGCTCAGCTCGGCGACGAGCAGCGCCGTGAAGAGCGCCAGGAAGAGGAAGAAGGTGAAGGCGACCGAGCTGCCGGGGATCTTCGAGGCGGCCACCGAGACGGGCATCATCTCCTGGATGGCCCACGGCTGGCGCCCCATCTCGGCCAGGATCCACCCGGCCTGCGAGGCGGCGTAGGCCAGCGGGACGCAGGCGATCGACAGGCGCAGCAGCCAGCGTCGCCGCTCCAGCCCTCCGCGGCGGTTGAGCCACCACACGAGCCCCAGGGTGAGGATGAAGAGCGTGCCGGCGCCCACCATCACGCGGAACGAGTAGAAGAGCGTCGGCACGTGGGGGATGACCTCGTCGGGCGAACGGAGGTAGCCGTAGCCGAAGTAGGCGAAGCGCTCGCGGAGGAACTCCTCGCCTTGGGGCGTCGCGGGGTCGAACAGCGCGCGGACCTCGGCCTGCACGGCGGTGTCGGCGGCCTCGACCGCCGCGCGGTAGCGCGCGAGCTCGGCCACGGCGCTGCGGCCGCGCTCGATCTTCTCGCCGACGGAGAGGATGCCCCGCTCGGGGACGCCGTCGATCAGATCGTAGATGCCCGGCACGTAGGCGTCCGCGTCGCGGAAGCTCATCAGCGAGAGCATCTTGGGGATCTCGATGCTGAAGTAGAACGGGTCGCCGTTGAGCGGCCGCTGCGACGCGGGGCGCAGCAGCCCTGCGACGGTGAGCGGAGCCCCCTCCCCGCCGCGGTAGAGCGCCTCCATGGCCGCCAGCTTCATGGGCTGCACGCGGGCCACCACGGCGCCCGAGCGGTCGCCCGTCAGGGCGGTGGCGAGGGCGAAGACGAGGCCGAAGGCCGAGGCGAGGGCGATACTCTCGCCGGCCATCCGCCGCTCGCGGCCCCGCAGCAGGTACCAGGCGCTCACCCCCACGACGAAGAGTGCGGCCAGCGTGTAGGACGATGTGACCGTGTGGAGGAACTTGTCGACGGCCACGGGCGAGAGGGCCACGTCCCGGAACGAGGTCATCTCGTTGCGCACCGTGTCGAGGTTGAAGGTGCACCCCACGGGGTGCTGCATCCAGGCGTTGGCCACCAGGATCCAGACGGCCGAGAGGTTGGCGCCGATGGCCGTGAGCCACGTGGCGGCCAGGTGCATGCGCTTCGAGACCTTCTCCCAGCCGAAGAACATCACGGCGATGAAGGTCGACTCCATGAAGAAAGCCATGATCCCCTCGATGGCCAGCGGGGCGCCGAAGATGTCGCCCACGAAGTGGGAGTAGTTGGACCAGTTGGTGCCGAACTCGAACTCGAGGATCAGCCCCGTGGCCACTCCGATGGCGAAATTGATGCCGAACAGGCGCATCCAGAACTTGGTCGTGCGCTTCCAGAACGGATCGCCAGTCCGAACGTAGCGCGTCTCCATGATTGCGATGATGAATCCCAGGCCCAGCGTCAGCGGCACGAAGAGCCAGTGGTAGATGGCCGTCAGGGCGAACTGCGCCCGCGACCAGTCGACGGTGTGTAGGTAGTCGGTCATGTTTCCGAGGGAAGTTTCTGTGGGTCGGTTTCCGCGGGCCGCTCTCTTTCGGTCAGCTCGCGCATCACGTGGCGGCCGCGCTCGCGCTCGCTCTTGCCCGCCAGCGGGTCGGGAAAGAAGAGCAGCCTGACCACGGCGAACATCACGAAGAGCTTCACGAGGATGATCGCCCAGAGCGTGCGCCCCAGCGTCATCGCGCGGAAGCCCTCGACGTAGAATCGGATCGCTTGTCGCAGGGTCGGCATGGCTGTCGGAGTCGGAGATGCGGAATCGTCTATCAAAAATAGTGAAAAAACGGCAAGCCGCAAGCGGATAATTCGTATTTTTGCACTTTCACTCAAAATCGTTCGGACAATGGAGATGAAAAACGGTGAGGAGACCCTGCCCGCTGTGTGGGTCTCCGCGATCCCGCTGGCGGTGCTCGCGTCGCTGCTCTTTCTGGTGATCCGCTGCTTCGGCGGCGGGGCGATCGACGGGGGCAGCCAGATAGCCCTGCTCTCGGCCTCGTCGGTGGCCGTCATGCTGGCGATGGGCATCTACGGCTGCCGCTGGTCGCGCCTCGAGGAGGCCATCGTCGACAACATCCACTCGTCGGCCTCGGCCATCCTCATCCTGCTGCTCATCGGCGCCATCGCCGGCACGTGGATGGTCAGCGGCGTGGTGCCCACGATGATCTGCTACGGACTGGAGATCCTCCACCCGTCGTTCTTCCTGGTCGCCTCGTGCGTCGTCTGCGCCGGCGTGTCGCTGATGACCGGCAGCTCGTGGACCACCATCGCCACCATCGGCGTGGCCCTCATGGGCATCGGCCGCGCCATGGGCTTCGCCGAGGGGTGGGTGGCCGGAGCGATCGTCTCGGGCGCCTACTTCGGCGACAAGGTGTCGCTGCTCTCCGACACGACGGTGCTCGCCTCGTCGACGGTCGGGGTGCCCGTCTTCGACCACATACGCTACATGCTGCGCACCACCGTGCCGTCGTTCGTCGTGGCGCTCGCCGTCTTCACCGTGGCGGGGCTCACGCTCCCGCACGGCGACGCGGCGCAGGCCGACCTCTACGCCGCGGCGCTGCGCTCGACTTTCCGCGTCACCCCCTGGCTGCTCGCGGTGCCTCTGGTGACGGGCGTGCTCATCGCGCGCAAGTGGCCCGCCATCGTCACGCTCTTCGTGGCGGCGGTGCTGGCCTCGGTGGCGATGGTCGCGGCGCAGCCCGCGCTGGTGGCCCGCGTGGCGGGGGCCGCGGAGCTGGACCTGCTCTCGGGATTCAAGGGGGTGCTGATGAGCTGCTACGGCCCCACGGCGATCCCGTCGGGCGATGCGCAGATCGACGGTCTGATCGCCACGCGCGGCATGGCCGGCATGCTCAATACGGTGTGGCTGATCGTCTGCGCCATGTGCTTCGGCGGCGTGATGACCGGAAGCGGCATGCTGCGCGCGCTCACGGAGGTGTTCCTGCGCTTCGTGCGGCGCACCTTCCCCGTGGTGGCGTCGACGGTCGGCGCCGGCATCTTCTTCAACCTCTGCACGGCCGACCAGTATATCTCGATCATCCTCTCGGGGCGTCTGTTCCGCGACCTCTACGCCGACCGCGGGCTGGAGGCGCGCCTGCTGAGCCGTTCGGTCGAGGATTCGGCCACGGTCTGCTCGGTGCTCATCCCCTGGAACTCGTGCGGCATGACCCAGGCCACGGTGCTCGGGGTCTCGACCTTCGTCTACATGCCCTACTGCATCTTCAATCTGGTCAGCCCGCTCATGTCGCTCGCCGTGGCCGCCACGGGGTGGGGGATCCGGCGACGGAAAGTTGAAAGTTGAAAATTGAAAGTTGAAAATCGGGGTGGGCTCGGGGTCGGCTGCGGCCCATCCGAAAATAGATACCGATATGGAGAATACCGAGTTGGTCATCTTCGACCTCGACGGCACGCTGCTCGACACGATCGGCGACCTGGCCGTCGCCTGCAACGCCTGCCTGGCCCTGCGCGGCCTGCCGCAGCACACCTACGAGGATTATTGCCACTTCGTGGGCAACGGCATCATGCGTCTGGTCGAGCGGGCGCTGCCCGAGCCGCTGCGCACGCCGGAGAACGTGGCGCTCGTGCGTGCCGACTTCGTGAAGTACTACACCGCCCACATCGACTGCCACACGCGCCCCTACGACGGCATTCCCGAGCTGCTGCGCGAGCTGGCGCGGCGCGGCGTGCGTCTGGCGGTGGCGTCGAACAAGTTTCAGGCGGGCACCGAGAAGCTCGTGGAGCGCTTCTTCCCCTCGATCCCCTTCGCGCCGGTGCTGGGCCAGCGGCCCGACGTGCCGCTCAAGCCCGACCCCGCGGTCGTGCGCGAGATCCTCGCGACGACGGGCGTCGGGCCCGGGCGGACGCTCTACGTGGGCGACTCGGGCATCGACATGCTCACCGCCTCGGCCGCCGGGGTGCGCTCGGCGGGCGTGACGTGGGGTTTCCGTGCGCGCGAGGAGCTCGTCGGGGCGGGGGCCTGCCACCTGGTGGACCGGGCCGAAGAGCTGCTCGACCTGCTCTGATGCGAAGCGATCCGCCCCCCTCGGGCGGATCGCCGGTTTTTGCGGGCCGCGGGTGCCGTCACTGGCAGTAGGCCTCGATGTCTTCTGTGGTGATGCACTCGCCGCCGAGGATCGTCAGGCGCTCGACCACGTTGCGCAGTTCGCGGATGTTGCCCGTCCAGGGCATGCGCTGCAGCGCCTCGAGGGCCTTGGGGTCGATGCGCTTGGGCGCCACGCCGTACTCCTCGCCGATCTGGCGCAGGAAGTGGTCGACCAGCTGCGGGATGTCGGAGGCGCGCTCGCGCAGCGCCGGCACGCGGGCCACGACGACGGCCAGGCGGTGGTAGAGGTCCTCGCGGAAGTTGCCCCGGCGGATCTCCTCGCGCAGGTCCTTGTTCGTGGCGGCGACCACGCGCACGTCGACCTCTATGTCCTTGTCGCTGCCCACGCGCGTAACCTTGCGCTCCTGCAGCGCGCGCAGCACCTTGGCCTGTGCCGAGAGCGACATGTCGCCGATCTCGTCGAGGAAGAGCGTGCCGCCGTCGGCCTGCTCGAACTTGCCCTTGCGCAGCTTGATGGCCGAGGTGAAGGCCCCCTTCTCGTGGCCGAAGAGCTCGCTCTCGATCAGCTCCGAGGGGATGGCCGCGCAGTTGACCTCCACGAAGGGTCCCGAGGCGCGGCGGCTCAGCTCGTGCATCTGGCGCGCCACGAGCTCCTTGCCCGAGCCGTTCTCGCCCGTGATGAGCACGCGGGCGTCGCACGGGGCGACCTTCTCGATGAGGGTGCGGATGCGTCCGATCTCGGGCGACGAGCCGATCATCTCGGCCGAGCGGCCCGGTTTGGCGCGGCGTGCGCGGCGTGCGGGGGCCTGGGCTGCCGCCGCGGACTCCTCGTCGGCCGCCTCGGCGGCGCGGCGCAGCGACTGCAGCAGGCGGTTCATGTCCACGGGCTTGGTCAGGTAGTCCTCGGCGCCGTTGCGCACGGCCTCCATGGCCGTGGCTACGGAGGCGTCCGCCGACAGCACGATGAACGGGATGCCCGCCTCGGGGGCTGCGGTGCGGTCGGTGAGGACGATATCGAAGGCGCCGCGGCGGCACAGCTCCGCGGCGGCTGCGTCGTTCTCGGCCGTTTCGGCCGTGAATCCTTCGTACTCGAGGCGCTCGGCGAGCGTCTTGCGCATACTTTTCGACTGGTCGATGATTAAAACCTTCGGCATGGCTCTTATTATTCTTTAAATTTTTCCTACTTTTGTCCTCGATAAGCGTCGCTCCGGCATGGATTTCGGATGGCTTCGCTTGTCGTTCGTACTGCAAATGTAGATCGGCGCAGGCTCTGGAACCAAATCTGCTATCGCCCTGCCGGATCCGATCGCCTGATTCTGAATCGGCCTATCGCCGCGGTCCGCCGGGAGCGTTTCCCGAACCGAACGTGCTATCGCGGGGCCCCGAACATGCTATGAGAAAGAACTACAACTACGAGCGGCGCAAGCTGCACCTGCCCGAGTACGGGCGCCATATCCAGGAGATGATCGACTCGCTCTCGCTGATCGAAGACCGGCGCGAACGCAACCGCCAGGCGCGGGCCGTGATCGCCGTGATGGGCAACCTCAACCCCCTGCTGCGCGACACGGCCGACTTCACCCACAAACTGTGGGATCACCTCTTCATCATGTCTGATTTCCAGCTCGATGTCGATTCGCCCTATCCGCGTCCGACGCGCCAGGAGCTGACCGTCGCGCCCCACCGCATGGCCTACTCGCAGGGGCGCATCGCATACAAGCACTACGGCAAGTATACGGAGCGCATGATCCGCTCACTTTCAGCGCATAAGGATCCGCACACCGTCGCCCGTACGGTAGACAATATCGCCCGTTACATGAGGGCCAAAAGTTACGAGTACAATCAGGAGCACCCCAACAACGAAACGATCATAAAAGACATCAAGCGGATGTCCGAAGGTGCTATCCAGATCGATGAAGTGGCATTGAATAATCTCCGAAGCGACTATAAACAGCACTTTTCAGCACATTCGCCCCGGGGATTCCAGTCGCGCCAGGCGCCGCGCATGCAGAAAAACCGCAACCAGCAGCGCGGCCGGGGCTTCGTGAAAAACGGCGCGCCCCATCGCAATTCTTCGAAATAATTTCGCTTTTTCCGAGTTTTTCCTATCTTTGTCACTTCGTACGGGGTTCCGTGCGGAGCGTGCGCGTGCTCGTCGGAGCGCCGGCGCCGCGGATCCGCAGCGGAAGGCCCGCAGTATTTAAGCATAGCAAACAGATGAACACGAGAATTTTCGTTCCCCTGGCCGCAGCCGCCGCGCTGTGCGCCTGCCAAACGTCGAAAGTGAAGATCTCGGGCCGCTTCGCCGGGACCGAGGCTTCGGAGGTCTACCTCGAGCAGGTTTCGCCGCTCGAGCAGGGGATCGTCGATTCGGCCCGCCTGGATCAGGAGGGCGTCTATCGGTTCGAGCTGGGCGGCGTGGCCAAGACTCCGGCGCTCTATAATATCGTCTGCAACGGCGAGCGCATCCCCCTCTTCATCGCCGCCGGTGACCGCGTGACGGTCAACTCGGTGGGCAGCCTCGTGCGCAACTACACGGTCGAGGGGTCGGAGGAGTCGGAGCTGCTGCGCGGCTTCTACCAGGCGTTCGTGGCCGGGGCGCAGCACCTCGACCGCATCGCCTCGCGCGTAGCGGCGCCCGGCGTCGATGCCGAGGAGCGGCGCAGCCTGGTGAAGGAGTACACCGAGGAGTACTTCCGCATCCGGCGCGAGCAGCTGCGCTTCATCATCGAGAACAAGGGCTCGCTGGCTGCCGTCTACGCCCTCTACCAGCGTCTGCCGGGCGACGAGAACCTCTTCAACGGCGACAGCGACGTGGTCTATTTCCGCACCGTGGCCGAGGCGCTCTCGGAGCGCTATCCCGAGTCGCCCTACCTGCAGACGCTGCTGGGCGAGATCGCCCGCATGGACGCCCGCATCAGCCTCGCCTCGCAGGTCACCGAAGCGACCTATCCCGACCTGGAGATCCCCGACATCTACGGCAACCGCATCCGCCTCTCGTCGCTCGCGGGCAAGGTGGTGCTGCTCGACTTCTGGTCGGCCGAGCTGGGCAACAGCAACGCCCTGAACGCCGAGCTGAAGGAGCTCTACGCCAAGTACGCCGACGCGGCTACGCCGTTCGAGGTCTACCAGGTGGCCGTCGACACCTCCAAGCCGCTCTGGATCTCGGCCGTGCAGGAGCAGCAGCTGCCCTGGATCTCGGTGAGCGACCTGCGCGGGCGCGCCTCCACGGCGCTGGGGCTCTACAACGTGCAGCGCATCCCCTCCAACTACCTGATCGACAAGCAGGGCGCCATCGTCGCCCGCGACATCTACGGCAAGAGCCTCGACGAGAAGCTCGCGGCCCTGACCAAATAGCGGAGCGCGCTCCGCAGCGGTGACGGCATGGTCTGGTTCGCATCCGACATACACCTGGGCGGCGGTGAGGCCGCCGTCGCGCGGGCGACCGAGCGCCGTTTCGTCGCCTGGCTCGACCGGGCGGCCCGCGAGGCGCATACGGTGGTGCTGGCGGGCGACGTGTTCGACTTCTGGTTCGAATACGGCCGCGTGGTGCCCCAGGGGTGCGTGCGGGCGCTGGGCAAGCTGGCCGAACTCACGGACCGGGGCCTGCGCGTGGTCTTCTTCACCGGCAACCACGATATGTGGGTGGGCGACTATCTGGCGCGCGAGTGCGGTCTGGAGATACACACCCGCCCCGAGGTGCTGGAGCTGGAGGGGCAGCGCATCTTCGTGGCCCACGGCGACAACATGAACATCCGGGGCGACCTCAAGCTGGTCCTCCTCAACAAGATATTCCGCTCGCGCATGCTGCGCCGGCTATTCGCCTGGGGCGTCCATCCCGACCTGGCGATGCGCTTCGGCCGCTGGTGGAGCGACCGCTCGCGCCGCTCGCACCCCGAGACGAGCTTTACCGAGGCGCTCACCGAGCCGCTCATCGACTACGCCCGCGGGTATGTCGCCGGGGGGGGCCGCGTCGACCACTTCGTCTTCGGACACATGCACTACGCCCGCGACTACCGCGAGGCGGGGCTCCATACGATCCACCTGGGCGGGTGGGACCGCTGCGCCTCCTACGCCGTGCTCGACGGCGCGGGCGCGCTGACCCTCCGCGCGGAGGAGCCGTGAGCGGCGTGCCCGCTCCGGCCGGCCGAAGCGGCCGAACAACGAACCATCGCCGATGAAACAATACCTCGATCTGCTGCGCCGCATCCGGCGCGAAGGCGTGGTGCGGGGCGACCGCACCGGCACCGGGACCCAGGGGGTCTTCGGCCACCAGATGCGCTTCGATCTGGAGGAGGGATTCCCGCTGCTCACGACCAAGCGCGTCTTTCTCAAGGGGGTGATCCACGAACTGCTGTGGTTCCTCCGGGGCGACACCAACATCGCCCCTCTGGTCGCCAGCGGGGTCCACATCTGGGACAACGACGCCTACCGCTACTACGGCGAGCTCTGCGCCCGGCAGGGCGCCGTGCCCCTCGACCGCGAGGCCTTCCTCGCGGCCGCCGGGCAGCCGTCGCCGCTGGGGGACTACCGCTACGGCGACCTGAACCACGTCTACGGCTACCAGTGGCGCTCGTGGCCGCGCCCCGACGGCGGAGCCATCGACCAGCTCGCGCAGGCCGTGGAGACGATCCGCCGCAACCCCCAGTCGCGGCGCATCGTCGTCTCGGCGTGGAACGTGGCCGAGGTCGACGACATGGCCCTGCCGCCCTGCCACGTGCTCTTCCAGTTCTACGTGGCCGAGGGGCGGCTCTCGTGCCAGCTCTACCAGCGCAGCGCCGACACCTTCCTCGGCGTGCCTTTCAACATCGCCTCCTATGCGCTGCTGACGATGATGGTGGCGCAGGTGTGCGACCTGCGTCCCGGCGAGTTCGTCCACACGCTGGGCGATGCACACCTCTACCTCGACCACCTCGTGCAGGCCGACGAGCAGCTCTCGCGCACGCCGCGTCCGCTGCCCCGCATGAGGCTCGATCCCGCCGTGCGGTCGCTTTTCGACTTCCGCTATGACCACTTCACGCTCGAGGGCTACGATCCGTGGCCCGCGATCAAGGCCCCCATGTCGTTCTGAGGGGGCACCCTGCAACGACCCGATAACCAAAACACAAACCGATGAAAACCAGAATCATGCTATTGGCACTCTCGCTCCTCTCCCTTGCGGCGACGGGGCAGGTGCGCGTCGAGCGGACGCTCGACAAGGGGTGGCGCTTCACCCGCGAGGACGACCCCGCGTTCGCCGCCGCGGCGTGCGACGATGCTTCGTGGCAGGCCGTGACGCTGCCCCACGACTGGGCCATCTACGGCCCCTTCAGCGTCGACAACGACCTGCATAACACGGCCATCGTGCAGGACGGCCAGACGGAGGCCATGGAGCACGCCGGCCGCACGGGCGGCCTGCCCTTCGAGGGCACGGGGTGGTACCGCCTCGCGCTCGACATCGACCGCACGCCGGGCCTCCACCGCTATACGCTGCTCTTCGACGGGGCGATGAGCCACGCCCGCGTCTACGTCAACGGCCGTGAGGCGTGCTACTGGCCCAACGGCTACAACTCGTTCTGGTTCGACGCCACGCCCTACCTGCGCGAGGGGCGCAACACGCTGGCCGTGCGGCTGGAGAACCTGCCCGAGAGTTCGCGCTGGTATCCCGGTGCCGGCCTCTACCGCAACGTGCATCTGATCCGCACCGAGGCTGCCCACGTGCCCGTGTGGGGGACGCAGATCACCACTCCGGTGGCGACGCGCGCGTATGCCGACGTGCGGCAGACGACGCGTCTGGCCGTGCCCGAGGGGCGCTCGCTCGCCGACTATACCTTCCTTACCGAGCTGCGCGACGCCGCCGGCAGGGTCGTGGCCTCGGCCCGCACCGAGGGGCCGCGCTACGGCGACGGGGTGGAGCAGCGCTTCACCGTCGAGCGCCCCGCGCTGTGGTCGCCCGATACGCCCGCGCTCTACACGTCGGTCGTGCGCGTCTACGAGGGCGAGCGCCTCTGCGACGAGTACGAAACGCCGTTCGGCATCCGCACGATCGAGGTGCGGCCCGACGAGGGCTTCTTCCTCAACGGCGAGCGCGTGCAGTTCCGCGGCGTCTGCAACCACCACGACCTGGGCCCGCTGGGCGGCATCGCCAACGAGGCGGGCATCCGCCGCCAGGTGCGCATCCTCAAGGAGATGGGCTGCAACGCCATCCGCACCTCGCACAACATGCCCGCGCCCGAGCTGGTGCGCATTTGCGACCAGATGGGCATGATGCTGATGGCCGAGTCGTTCGACGAGTGGAGCACGGCCAAGGTGGCCAACGGCTACCACCTCGATTTCGACCGGTGGGTCGAGCGCGATCTCGAGAATCTCGTGCGCCACTACCGCAACAACCCCTCGGTGGTGATGTGGTGCATCGGCAACGAGGTGCCCGACCAGTGGAACGGCAAGAAGGGGCCCAAGCTCTCGCTGCGCCTGCAGCAGATCTGCCATCGCGAGGACCCCACGCGCCCCGTCACGCAGGGCATGGACGCCCCCGACGCGGTGGTCAACAACAACATGGCCGCCGTGATGGACGTGCCGGGCTTCAACTACCGTCCCCACAAGTACCGCGAGAACTACGACAAGCTGCCCCAGCGGGTCGTTCTGGGCAGCGAGACCGCCTCGACGCTCTCGTCGCGCGGCGTCTACAAGTTCCCCGTCGAGCGCCGCTCGATGCAGAAGTACGACGACCACCAGGCCTCCTCCTACGACGTGGAGCACTGCGGCTGGTCGAACCTCCCGGAGGACGACTTCATCCAGCACGACGACCTGCCCTACTGCATGGGCGAGTTCGTGTGGACGGGCTTTGACTACCTGGGCGAGCCCACGCCCTACTACTCCGACTGGCCGAGCCACTCGTCGCTGTTCGGCATCGTCGACCTGGCGGGCCTGCCGAAGGACCGCTACTGGCTCTACCGCAGCCACTGGAACCCCGGGGCCGAGACGCTCCACATCCTGCCCCACTGGAACTGGGAGGGGCGCGAGGGCGAGGTGACGCCCGTGTTCGTCTACACCAACTACCCCTCGGCCGAGCTCTTCATCAACGGCAAGAGCCAGGGCCGCCGCACCAAGGAGCTCTCGGTGACGCGCGACGCGAGCGGCGACGAGGAGTCGCTGCGCGACCTCGCGCGCCAGCGCCGCTACCGCCTCATGTGGATGGATACGCGCTACGAGCCGGGCGAGGTGAAGGTCGTGGCCTACGACGCGGCGGGCAACGCCGTGGCGGAGCGGATCGTCCGCACGGCCGGCAAGCCCTACCGTATCGTGCTCGAGGCCGACCGCACGACGATCGACGCCGACGGCCGCGACCTTTCGTTCGTCACCGTGTCGGTAGTCGACCGCGCGGGCAATCCCTGCCCCACGGCGACCAACGAGATCCGCTATCGTGTGACGGGCGCGGGCAGCTACCGCGCGGGCGCCAACGGCGACCCCACGTCGCTCGCCTCGTTCCAGGAGCCGCGCATGCAGCTCTTCTCGGGCCAGGCCACGGCCATCGTGGCCTCGACCGAGCAGCCGGGCACCATCACGCTCGAGGCCTCGTCGCCCGGGCTGCGGGGAGCCAAACTCGTACTGAAAAGCAAGTAGGCGATGGTGAGTGTAATCGTAGCCGTGGCCGAGAACGGCGTGATCGGCGACCGCAACGCCCTGCTGTGGCACATCTCGGAGGACCTGAAGCACTTCAAGGCCGTCACCTCGGGCCATCCCGTGGTGATGGGCCGCAAGACCTTCGAGTCGCTGGGGCGGCCGCTGCCCAATCGCGAGAACGTGGTCATTACGCGGCAGCGGATCGCCATCGAGGGGTGTCGCGTGGTCCACTCGCTCGACGAGGCGCTGGCGCTCTTCCCGCCCGAGGAGGAGCTCTTCGTCATCGGCGGCGCGCAGATCTACGCCCAGGCGATGCCTGTGGCCGACCGCTTCTACCTCACGCGCGTGGGGCGCGCCTACGAGGGCGACACGCGCTTCCCGGAGTGGGACGAGCGGCAGTGGCGGCTCGTCGCCTCGGAGGCCTTCGCCTCGGGAGCAAACTATCCCTGGCCCTTCGTCTTCGAGACCTACGAACGGCGACGGTAACGACGACAGACGAGGCCCGCGGCGAGCGGGCCTCGCTTTTTTTTGCCGGCCGGGGGCGGGGCGACAGAGTGGCCGGATCGGTCGGGGGATGGTTTGGACGGTCGCGACGGCCGGGGAGATTCGCACGATCGGGGCGCCGGGGCGCTCGGAATGGCCGGGCGGAGGCTGGTAGCGGTCGGTCGTGTGGTCGGGATGCTCCGGGCCGCCGGGCGGAGACTGGCGTGCGTGCGTTCCGGCCGGCGGGGGAGTGGGGCGCGTGTCGCGGCGGGAATCCGTCCGGGGCGTGTTGCAGCGGAGAACCGTCCGGCGGGGCGGTAGGGTAGCGCGGCGACGCAAGACGACCGAACCGCTGCCGGGATGAATCGTCGTTATGGCAGACAACGTTTCTACTAATCTCCAATAGCCCGGGCGGCGGTTCGGTCGGTATACGGGCGGATAGGCAAAAAGCCGCATCCGCAGGGGCGGGTACGGCTCGTGTGTCGAGAGATTCGATCGTCGACGGGTCGGGCGGGCGGATGCTCCGGCTGGGGAGCGGCGCGCCGACGGTCGCGTCCGAGTCTCTCCCGTAGTCCCGCAGGAAAGCGTCGCATCATCGCAAGGCAGGTCTTCTGACTCGCTCCCCCTTCGCGCCTTCCCGGCCCCGGAGGGGGCCAGTGGCCGTGTGCGAAGCCTGGGCGCCCCTCGCGGGGCCGGAGCTCACAGCAACGGGTATTGTCGCAGATTTTCACTGCGTTCCCTTTTCATCTCCGCGCCGCGGCAGGCGCGGGAAACCTTTGCTGGTGTAAATATACGAAATAAATCGGGTTTCGTGCGCGCGGCTCACTTTTTTTTGGCCGCCTCGGCTTTTTTTCCGAACTTTATCCGCCGAAACCGCCCCGTGCGCCCCTGCGGCCGCTGCGGGCTTCGCGTTCCTGCATGAAAAGATTGCTCGATACATACCGCCGTCTGACCCCCGACGCGCTGCTGCTCTTCTGGCTCGGCGTGTGGTGGGCCTGTAACCTGTTGCAGGCGGGGCTCACGGAGCTGGCCGACGACGAGGCCTACTACCACATGTTCGCCGAGGGGCTCGCGTGGGGCTATTTCGACCACCCGCCCGCCGTAGCGCTGCTCGTGCGCCTGGGCAGCACGCTGCTGGGCGGCGAGTTGGGCGTGCGCCTCTGCTTCACGCTGCTGCAGCCCCTCTACCTCTGGATCCTCTGGCGGCTCGTGCGCCCGGCCGACGCCACGCGCGGCGACGCCTCGCTCTTCGCCGTCGTCTCGGCCGCGACGCTCATGCTGCAACTCTACGGCTTCATCGCCGTGCCCGACGGCCCGCTGATGTTCACCTCGGCGCTCTTCCTCGCCGCCCTGAACGCTCTGGACCGCGGGCAGCGTCCGGCGTGGCTCTGGCTGGGGCTGACGATGGCGGCCATGGCCTACAGCAAGTACCACGGCGCCCTGGTGGTGCTCTTCGCGCTGGCGGCCAATCCGCGGCTGCTGCGCCGTCCGGCGCTCTACGCCGGGGGGGGGCTCGCGCTGCTGCTGCTCGTCCCGCACCTGGTGTGGCAGGCCGACCACGACTGGGCCTCGTTCGCCTACCACCTCTCGGGGCGCAACGCCTCGTTCCGCTGGAACTACGTGGCGGAGTTCCTGCTCAACATGCTGGCGGTCTTCAACCCGCTCTTCGTACCGCTCTACGTCAGGGCGTGGCGCGAGGTGCGGCCCGCGACGGCCGTCGGGCGCGCCTTGCGGTGGATGCCCGCGGCCTTCGTCGGCTTCTTCCTCCTTTCGTCGCTGCGCGGCTACGTGCAGCCGCAGTGGACCATCGTGGCCTCGTTCGGCTGGGTGTGGCTGCTCTTCGCCTATGCGCGGCGCCATCCGCGCACGCGCCGCTACGTGGTGCGCGCCGGTCTGGTGACCGTGGCGCTGGTGGGGCTCGTGCGGCTGGAGATGATCTTCAACCCCCTGGGGCTGCGCTTCGAGGTGTTCGACAACCGCCCCGCGTTCGGCGCCTTGGCCCGCGAGGCCGCCGGGCGCCCCGTCATCTTCGGTCTGCGCTACGCCCGGGCGGCCAAGTACGCCTTCTACACGGGCGGCGAGGCCTACTGCCAGCCCAACGTCTTCTACCGCACCCACCACTGGCAGTTCCGCGACGACGACACGCGCTTCGCCGGGCGCGAGGTGCTGGTGGAGTGCACCTCCGCACCCGCCGACACGACGCTGCGCGTGCGCTCGCTCGACCTGGCCGACGGCAGCCGCTTCACCTACTTCGTCGATCCCGATTTCCGGCCCGTGCGCCGCGTCGCCGTCGCCTGCGAGGGGCTTCCGCGGCAGGTGGCTCCGGGCGACAGCCTGCGTCTCGTGCTCACGGTCGATAACCCCTACGACTGGCCGGTGGTCGTCGGCCGGGACACGGAGCTGGCCATGCTCTTCAAGCAGGGCCGCTCGCGCGTGGAGGAGTATCCGCTCGACGTGCGGTTCGAGGCGGCAGCGGGCGGCCGCGAGCGGGTGGAGCTCACGTTCCGCGTGCCCGAGGAGCTGGCCGGCGGGAGCTTCGTCGCGGGCTTCGCGCTGCGGCGCGACGGCTATGCCCACTGGTTCAACTCCCGGCCGCAGCCGCTGACCGTCTCCGCGCTATGATCGGCCAGTTCATCCGTTTCTGCGTCGTCGGCGGGTCGGGCGTCTTCGTCGACTTCGGTATTACGTATCTTGCCAAGGAGTGGCTGCGGCTGAACAAGTACGTGGCCAACTCGGCGGGCTTCCTCTGCGCCTCGAGCTCCAACTACGCGCTCAACCGCCTGTGGACCTTCCACGACGACAACCCCGACATCGCCGGGCAGTACCTGCGTTTTCTGGGCATCGCGCTGGTGGGGCTGGCGATCAACAACGCCGTGATCTGGGTGCTGCACGAGCGCCTGCGGTGGAATTTCTACCTCTCGAAGCTGGCGGCCATCGGCGTGGTGACCTTCTGGAACTTCTTCATGAACTACTTCTTCAACTTCTGAAGTCCTTGGCATACGACGCAGCGGGCCGGTCCTCGGAGAAGGACCGGCCCGCCGTGCATCGCCGCCGCTGCGTCTATCGTTTGGCCGCGCGGATCCGCCGGAAGGGGAGCGCCATCACGCCGAAGAGGGCCTCCTTGAAGATGCCGCCCGACATCTTCGACGCCCCCTCGCGGCGCTCGGTGAAGATGATCGATTCCTCGCGCAGCTTCATCCCGAGCCGCCAGGCCGAGTACTTCATCTCGATCTGGAATCCGTAGCCCTTCATCCGCACGGCTCCGAGGTCGATCGTCTCGAGCGCGCGGCGCGAGTAGCAGACGAAGCCCGCCGTGGCGTCGCGCAGGGGCATGCGCGTCACCGTGCGCACGTAGACCGAGGCGAAGTAGGACATCAGCAGGCGCGACATGGGCCAGTTGACCACGTTGACACCCTGTATGTAGCGCGAGCCGACCACCACGTCGTAGCCTTGGGCCGCCGTGCGGTAGAGGCGCACCAGGTCGTCGGGGTTGTGCGAGAAGTCGCAGTCCATCTCGCAGATGTAGTCGTAGCCGCGCTCCAGCCCCCAGCGGAAGCCCGCCAGATAGGCCGTGCCGAGGCCGAGCTTGCCGCTCCGCTCCATCAGGTGGAGCCGCCCGGGGTGGGCCGCCTGCCGCTCGCGGACGATCGCGGCCGTGCCGTCGGGCGATCCGTCGTCGATGACCAGCAGGTCGAACTCCTCGTCGAGCGAGAAGACCTTGGCGATCATCGCCGCCATGTTCTCCTTTTCGTTATAGGTCGGTATGATGACCAGTTTGCGCATCGGCGCCGTCGTTGCGTTGTTCATAAGGTCAAAGATAGTATTTATTTCGTCACGCCGCGCGCCGCCGCCGCCGATTTTTTCGTGGGCGGCTTCCCGGCGGCCTCCCGGCGGCGCGTCGCGGGGCGTAAAAATACGCTTTTGCAGTCGATTGTGGCACTTTCGGGCGAAAAAAGATTAACTTTGCCGCAAAAGCGGATAGGGTATGGAATTCGAAATCGTAAGGGTGGAGGCGTGGAGCGAGGCGCTCGCCGGGGAGCTCGCGCGGCTCCTGCCGCAGCTCTCGGCCGCGGCGCGTGCCGATGCCGACCGCCTGCGCGCGCTCGTCGAGAACCCCTGCACGGCGCTCTTCGCGGCGCGCACGGCCGGGCGCATCGTCGGCATGGCGGCCCTGGCGTGGTACGACGTGCCCACGGGGCGCAAGGCGTGGATCGAGGATGTGGTCGTCGACGAGGCTGCTCGCGGCCGCGGTGCGGGCCGGGAGCTGGTCGCGGCGGCGATCGGGGAGGCTTCGCGCATCGGTGCCGGCCGTGTGTGGCTCACCTCCCGGCCGGCGCGCCGTGCGGCGCGTGCGCTCTATCGGAGCATGGGATTCGAAGCGGCGGAGACCGAGGTTTTCGTCCTTAAACTGGATAGACAATGAAAAAATTCGTCAAGACGGCGGCCCTCGCGGTCGCGGTTCTACTGCTCGCGGCGCTCGTCGCCCCGACGCTGCTGCGCGGCAAGATCGCCGCGATCGTCAAGCGCGAAGCCAACGCTGCGCTGCGTGCCGAGCTCGATTTCGACCGGCTCGACATCAGCCTGCTGCGCCACTTCCCCAACGCCTCGCTGGAGCTGAAGGGGCTCCGCCTCTCGGGCGTCGACGCCTTCGCCGGCGACACGATCCTCGCCGCGCGACGCATCTCGGTGGTGGTCAGCCCGCTCTCGCTGCTCGGCGACGGGGGCTTCGAGGTGCGCAAGATCCTTCTGGACCGTCCGGCCGTGCATGGGCGCAAGCTCGCCGACGGCTCGGTCAACTGGGACATCGCCGTGCCCTCCGACCAGCCCGAGGCGGCGGACGAGGCGGCGGACGCTCCCTCGTCGTTCCGCCTCTCGGTGCGCGACTTCCGCATCGACGGGGCCGAGGTCCGCTACGACGACGATTCGTCGCGGATGCACTTCTCCGTCGCGCCCCTCTCGCTGCGGCTGCGGGGCGATCTGTCGGCCGCGCGCAGCGACCTGGAGCTGGCTCTGACGGCCGAGGGGTTGCGTCTGGTTTCGGGCGGCATTCCGCTGCTGAGCGGCGCCGAGGCGGAGCTCGACGCCGTGATCGGCGCCGATCTGGAGGCAGGGCGCTACACTTTCTCACGCAACCGGCTGCGCCTGAACGCCATCGAGGTGGGCCTCGACGGCTGGGTCGAGCTGCGCGACGAGGCCGTGGCCATGGATCTCCGCGCGGGCTGCGACGAGGTGCAGTTCAAGGAGGTGCTGTCGCTCGTCCCGGCCTTCTACACGCGCGAGTTCCGCAACCTCTCGGCCTCTGGCGCTCTGGCGATGGATCTGTGGGCGCGGGGCGAGCTGCGCGACGGACGCCTGCCGGCCTTCGGGTTCTCGACCTCGGTCACCGACGGCAGCTTCCGCTACTCGTCGCTGCCCAAGGCCGTTACCGACATCCAGATCGCACTCTCGGTCGCCAACCCCGGCGGTGGGATGGACGCCACGGTGGTCGACCTCTCGCGCTTCGGTCTGAAGATGGCCGGTAACAGCCTTTCGGCCACCTTCCGCGCCACGTCGCTCGCCAGCGATCCCGCCTTCAGTGCGGCGGTCGACGGAGTGGTCGACCTGGGGGCCGTCAGGGAGGTCTACCCGCTGGAGCGGGGCGTGGAGCTCGCGGGCCGCATCATGGCCGACCTGAAGGCCTCGGGCCGCATGTCCGACATCGAGGCGCAGCGCTACGAGAAGCTGGGCGCCGCCGGGCGGTTCGTGGTCGAGGGGGTGACGCTCACGCTGCCCGACCTGCCCGAGGTGCATGTGCGCCGCGCCGCGGCCACGATCACGCCCCAGGCCATGACGCTCGGCGAGTGCGGCGTCACGATGGGCGGCAGCGATCTTGCGGCCAACGGCCAGCTGACCAACTACCTGGGCTACCTGCTGCGCGGCGACGTGCTCGCCGGGCGCCTCTACGTCAAGTCGGAGCTGCTGGATCTGAACGAGATACTGGCCGCCGCGCCCGGGCAGCCGGCCGACGGGGCCGAGACCTCTGCCGACGCTGCCGACGCCTCCGCCGACGCTGCGACCCGTGCGCCCGAGGTGCCGCGCAACCTCGACCTCTCGCTCCACACCGACCTGCGCAGGATCCTCTTCCAGAAGATGACGATCTCCGACCTGCAGGGCGAGATGCGCGTCGCGGGCGGCACGCTGTCGCTCCAGCGCCTCGCGATGGGGCTCTTCGGCGGCAAGGCCTCGGTCTCGGGCAGCTACTCGACGGCCGCCGGTGCGGCGTCGCCCGAGCTGAAGCTGTCGATGAACTTCTCCGACGCCTCGTTCCAGCGCACCTTCGAGCAGCTCGACGCGGTGCAGCGGCTGGCGCCCCTCTTCGCCAAGACGGGCGGCACCTACGGCATGACGATCGACCTCCGAACGCCCCTCGACGCCTCGATGTCGCCCGTCATGGAGCGGTTCGACGCCACGGGCGAGATCCGCTCGGCCGACGTCCGCATACAGAACATCGAGGCCTTCGACGCGCTGGCCAAGGCGCTCGGCAACGACGCCCTGCGCCGCATCGAGGCCAAGGACGTCGCGATCCGCTTCGCGGTCCGCAACGGGCGCATCGCCACCGAGCCCTTCGACCTGCGGATGGGCGGCGTGTCGATGAACCTCGCGGGCTCGACGGGCCTCGACCAGACGATCGACTACACGGCCCGCGTGCAGCTGCCCTCGGGCGCGGCGGGCGGTCTGGTCGAGAAGATCGGGGTCAATATCGGCGGCACCTTCTCCTCGCCCAAGATCACGCTGGGGGTGAAGGAGGCGGCCGAGGAGGCGGTGAAGAACGTCGTCGACCGTCAGATCGAGAAGCTCACCGGCAGCAAGTCGCTCTCGGAGGAGGTCGAGCGCCAGGCCGAGCGGCTCCGCGCCGAGGCTGCGGCCGCGGGCGAGAAGCTGGTGCGCGCGGCCGAGGAGCAGCGGCAGAAGCTCGTCGACGGCGCCGAGTCGAAGGGCGCGCTGGCGAAGGTCGCGGCCCGCAAGGCGGGCGACAAGCTGGTCGAGGAGGCCCAGAAGCAGGCCGAGAAGCTCCGGACCGAGGCCGAGCGGCAGATCGAGAAGCTGACGGCCGAGAAGAGCGAGTGATCCGATGCTGAAACTCTTCGTCGTACTCGCCGCGGGCATTGCGCTGGGGCGTCTGCTGTCGGGCCGGCGCCTCGGCTTCGTGCCCCGCGCGGTCACTGCCACGGTGTGGCTGCTGCTCTTCCTGCTGGGTGTCGAGGTGGGGGCCGATCCGGCGGTCACGGGGTCGCTGGCGACGCTGGGCTGCACGGCTCTCGTCCTCTGCGCCGGCTCGGTGGCCGGGAGCATCGCTGCGGCGTGGGCGCTGTGGCGCCGGGTGCGGCGCGCGGACGGAGCTTCGGAGGCTGCCGCTGCCGCCCCGCAGGCGTGCGGCGCCGACGGCGGGTCGACGGCTGCCGTGCTGCGCGGCAGTCTGGTGATCGTCGGCTTCTTCGCCGCGGGGTGCGTCGCGGGGGCGTGGCGCCTCGTGCCGTTCGCGGCGACGGCTTCGCAGGCGAGCGGCTGGGTGCTCTGCCTGCTGATGGGCGGCGTGGGGGTGACGCTGGGTCACGACCGCACGCTCTGGGAGCGGGTGCGGCGGCTCGACCGGCGGCTCGCGCTGCTGCCCCTGGCCACGGCTGCGGGGACGCTCCTGGGCGCGGCGCTCCTCTCGCCGCTGCTGCGCGGCGTCTCCCTTACGGACGCGCTGGCCGTGGGGTCGGGCTTCGCCTACTATTCGCTTTCGAGCGTCTTCATCGCCGACCTGCGCAGCGTCGAGCTGGGCACCGTGGCGCTGTTATGCAACATCCTGCGCGAGCTCTTCACGCTGCTCTTCGCGCCGCTCGTGGCCCGGCGCTTCGGTCCGCTGGCCGCCGTCTCGATCGGCGGCGCCACGACGATGGACACCACGTTGCCCATCGTCGCGCGGGCGGCGGGGCCGCAGTTCGTCGTGGTGGCGATCTTCCACGGCTGCGTGCTCGATTTCAGCGTCCCGTGGCTGGTGACGCTCTTCTGCTCGCTATGAAAAGACGGGAGGGACCTTGCAATGGGTCCCTCCCGTCGTATCTGGCAGGACGTACCTCCGCCCTACGGGATGTAGCTCCGCAGCGCCTCGACGTAGGCGGCGAAGGCCTCGCGCCCCGTCTCGGTGATGCGGCACACGGTGCGGGGCATCTTGCCGCGGAAGCTCTTCTCCACGGCGATATAGCCCGCCTTCGAGAGTTTGTCGATCTGCACGGAGAGGTTGCCCGCCGTGGCGCCCGTCTGCTGCCGGAGGTATACGAAGTCGGCGCTTTCGACCCCTACGAGGAGCGACATCACGGCCAGCCGCAGCTCGGAGTGCAGCAGCGGATCGAGCGGCTTAAACATGGCGGCGTTCGTTGTGGCGGAGCACGCCGCCTGTGCCGAAGAGCACGATGGCGAGCGCCGCGAGGGTACACAGAAAGCGCGCGAGCGGCTCTCCTTCGGCCGCGGCGACGAAGATTTGAGCCGCCAGGAACGTGCCGGCCAGCGAGGCCATCCCCAGTGCGACGAGCGACCCGCCCTGGTTCGAGCGGTTGGCGTCGCGGCGCCGGAACTGCTCGGCGGTGAGCGCCGTGGAGACCGATAGCCCCAGCACGAGGAAGCCGGCGGGCGGGAGTCCGATGCGGTAGGTGTAGATGGCTACGTAGCTCGCGATCGCCGGGGCGTAGAGCCAGGCGTCGAGCAGCGTTCGGTCGGCCGGGGTCACGGTGCGGCGGCGCTTGCACCAGACGATGACCAGTGCGTAGCCCGCGATCGCGGCCGGGAGCCAGACGAGCATGGCTGTGTGCCCTGCAGCGGTGTAGCGGGCGAGGAGCCACTCGGCGATGCCGGCGGCCAGGGCGATCCACCCGGCGCCGAAGAAGAGCGTGCTGCGCACGAAGTCGAGGCGGGGAGCGGCGCCTCGTTCCGATGCGCCATGTGCGGTTTCGGGGTTATTCATGGCGGGCGTCTTTCGGGCGGTTGGAGCGGTAGTTGAGGATGTGTCCCGGCACGATCATCATCAGTGCGAAGCCTGCGCCGAAGAGCAGCGGGTTCCACAAGTCCGGCGCCGCGAGCAGGGCGGGGGAGAGCACGATGGCGACGATACCGCCGGCGGTGAGCGGGCGGAAGCGGATCACCAGCCCCGTGAGCGTCGTGCCCATGCCCATGAGCAGCAGGATGACGGGGAGCACGGGCATGCGCTCGGCCGTGCCGAGGAACGCCGGCAGCACCACGGCCCACGAGGCGATGCCGAAGACGGTCCAGATGTGGGAGACCACGCGGTCGATGAATGTGCGTACGTGGCGCTCGCCCTGCCGGCGCTGTGCGACCAGCATGCCCGCCCACCCCAGCAGCGGGATGGCAAGCCAAAGCCAGTGCCAGCGCGGGTCGCCCGTGCGGAGCAGGGCCGCGGCGACGGCCGCTGTGGTGGCGACCGTGGCGTAGCCCCACACCAGAAAGGGCATTCCGGCGTTGCGCTCCAGGTGCCGGCGCGTGTTGTCGATCATGCGGGCGATCAGTTCGACGCTCTCGGCGGCGTTCAGTTCCTTCTCTTTCATGCGATGCGGATTTCGGAGGGTGAAGTTACTCAATTTATTTCGTTTTTTCGTTGTCGGTGCGGCCGAAGTCGTAGCGGAGCTCCAGCTCGGCGGTGTTCTCGGCGTCGGGCAGCGCGATCGTGAGGTGGAGGCACCCTTCGGCCGGGCGGCCCTCCTCGCGGTCGAGGCGGAAGTTGCCGTTTTCGTCGTGGAAGATGCTCACGGCGATGCTGTCTGCCTCGATCGCGTCGAACGAGAACTCGACCGCGCCCCGCTCGGGCACGGCGCGGCCGCAGAGCGGTCGGGCGTCGCTCTTCACGCCCTTCGTGATGTCGCCCTTCATGGCTACGTAGAGCACGGCTCCCTGGTCTGAGCGGAGGTTGACGATGCGTACTTTCAGCGATTTGGCGTGCAGCGTTGCGGCGCAGCTCCCCAGGAGGGCGAGCGCGAGCAGAAGGCTTTTTTTCGTTTTCATGCTTGTCGGGATTTGCGGGTTGTTTTCGAATCTTTTTCGGGTTGCTTTCGGGTCTGTGGCGGTAGTCGCGCTCCTAGTCGCAGTCGGTCAGGCGGCGGATGCCGAGCAGGGCGATGTGGAGCCCCCATCCGGCGGCGACCCAGGCGACCCACCACGTGTGGGGCGAGGTCTGCCAGTTGACCAGGGCGAGAAAGCCACAGACGATCACGTAGTCGGCGAGGCGGCGGACGAAGTAGCGCGTGAAGCGGCGCCGGCGCTGTTCGGAGGTGGGGTAGGTTTCCATAGGGCTGGGATTGGGTTGCTTGTCTTTTGCAAATATAAAGTAGTTTATAAAATAAACCTAATTTCTAATAAAAAAACTTCCGAAAAAATCGGGCACCTATGTTTATAAGAGCGGCGGGTTTGCGACCTCCTCGGGGCCTTTCTGGCGGTCGGCTACGGCCGCGCGCCGTATTTCCGCTCGAATACCGCCGCGTTTTTCTCGCCCCACTCGATCATGGCGTCGAGGATGGGCAGCAGCGACCTTCCCAGCTCCGTGATGGCGTACTGCGAGCGGGGCGGCAGTTCGGGAAAGATGGTTTTGGTCGCCAGACCGTCCTCCACCAGCTCCTTGAGCTGCAGGTCGAGCACGCGGGGCGTCGCCTCGGGCAGCGCCTTGTGGAGTTCGCTCGGCCGCAGCGCCCTGTCGCGCAGCTCGTCCAGTATGCACGATTTCCATTTCGAGTCGATCAGGCTCATCGTCAGCCGCAGCGGGCAGCTCATGTCCACGGGGATTTTCCTTTCGTACATGTCGTTCGGGGTTTTATGCGGCAAAGATACGCATAATCGCCCGCGACGCAGGTATAATCAATAATTATTCGGTATATGAATCGTTTTTCGGTACTTGCCTCTTTTCGTGCTGCCCGTTACCTTTGCGGTCGATTCACCAAAACAACGTTTGCTATGCGAGATTCAATCAAGGAGTACGAGGCGGTCGAGGCGGCTGCCCTGAAATTCGTGAAGAGCGTGGCCGAGGGCGACAGTCGTCCCGCCCGCGAGCTCTTCACCGACGATGCCGTGCTGTTCGGCTTCCTCGACGGGAAGCTCGAGCGCGGTTCCATCGAGCAGTTTTACCGTAATGTCGACGCGGTCGGCGGCGGTGCCGGATTCAAAGCCCGTGTCGATGTGGTCGCCGTCGAGGAGACGATGGCCGTGGTCCGTGTCCTCGAAGAGGGGTGGGGCGGCCGCATCGACTTCACAGACTACCTGCTGCTGTTGAAGATCGACGGGGAGTGGAAGTGCGTCGCCAAGGCCTACAACCAGAACTCCGACACCGTCCGGCGATAGCGTTTCCGGGGCGGGCACGGCGGGCCGGCTGTTTGTTTGCCGGTTGCCGGTTGTCTGTCGCAGGCCGGCTGTCTGCCGAATGTCGGTCGTTTTCCGCCCGCTGCCGTCCGGTCGCAGACTGAATTGCGGGTGCCGGGCCGCGCGAAAAAAAGCGACGGCGGATCATCGATCCGTCGTCGCTTTGCGGAGAGAAGGGGATTCGAACCCCTGATACGCTTGAGACGTATACGAGCTTTCCAGGCGCGCCTCTTCAACCACTCGAGCACCTCTCCTTTGCGGGTCGTGCAAAGGTAATACATTTTTCGGATTGCCGCAAGCGGAGTTTCGATAAATGCGGGCCGTTGCGAAAAAAACGACGCGCCCCGTCGCTGCGGCAGGGCGGAGGCAGGGCTGCGGCAGGGGAGAGCGAGGGCAGAAGAGGCAGAGGCAGAGAGGCGCACAACGAAAAAGCGGCCCTTCCGCAGTGGAAGAGCCGCCGTCGCTTATCCGATTCTCTTCTTGCGAAGAGGCGAACGTGTTACTCGCTCAGGGGCGTTACGCTCACGTAGGACTTGCCCTCGCCCTTCTTGCAGAACCCTACGGTTCCGTCGACGAGTGCGAAGAGGGTGTGGTCCTTGCCCATACCTACGTTCTCACCGGGGTTGTGCACCGTGCCGCGCTGGCGAACGATGATGTTGCCCGCCTTTGCGAACTGACCGCCGAACAATTTGATGCCGAGTCGCTTGCTCTCCGACTCACGGCCGTTCTTCGAGCTACCTACACCTTTCTTGTGTGCCATGTTGATTCAGTTTTTAAAGGGTTACGCAACGATTTCCTCCACCAGAATCTGCGTGAGGCACTGACGGTGCCCGTTGCACTTCTGATATCCCGTGCGGCGCTTCTTCTTGAAGACGAGGACCTTGTCGTCCTTCAGGTGCTTCAGGATCTTGCACTTCACTGCGGCGCCTTCTACTACAGGTGCGCCGACTTTAACCTGACCGTCGTTGTCTGTGAGCAGGACCTTGTCGAAGCTTACGGACGAGTTCTCCTCGCCCTGAAGACGGTGGACATAAAGCTTACGACCCTTTTCAGCCTTAAACTGCTGACCTGCAATCTCTACTATAACGTACATTTAAGTCGATTTATGTATTGGAACATAATTTCGGAGTGCAAATATACGCATAATAATCTTACGAACAACACATCCGCCCGTTTTTTTTCGTCGCCCGCGCTTTGGCACGATTCTCGTACCGCGGACGTTGCCGGCACAGGCCGGCGCAAACGGCTATGGAGAGAAACATACTGATCGTATCCCGAGACAACTTCCTGCGCGAGATGGTCCGCTTCGCACTGAAAGACCTTCCCGCCGCGATCCACTGCACGGCCGATGCCGAAGGCGCGGCCCGCGTGGCCGACCGCACGCAGCTGGACTGCATCCTCCTGCTGGGCGCCGCGCCCCTGCTGGGCGGCGGCCGCGAGGCTGCGGTGCTGCGTTCGGGCGGCGTGCGGCGTCCCAAGCTGGTGGTCGTGGCGTGGCAGCATGCCGAGCAGACGGTGCTGGGACTGCTCGAAAACGGAGTCGACCAGTACATGACCTTTCCCGTGAACCTGCAGCGCCTCTACGCCAAGGTGGCCGGCATTATCGACACCCGCATATGATCGACACGCTCTATATCGTCTATACGGCTCTGGCGGCGGCAGCCGTCGCGCTCCTTCTGGCCGGCCGCGCCGCGGGGATGCTCCGCGCCCGCCGCCGGGCCAACGACCTGGCGACGCTCGGCCAGCGCTACCTGCGTCTGACGATGCTGGCGCTCGAGGGCGAGGACTCGGTGCCCCGCTTCCCCGAACTCTCGCGGCCCGGTGCGCGGCTGCTGCTCGCCCGGACGCTCTCCGGCGTGCTGGCCGCCACCTACGGCCTCGATGCCGGGCCGCTGCGCCGCATCGTCCGCGCCTATGACCTCGACGGCTGGCTGCTGCGCCGTGCCCGCCGTGCGCGCGGATACGACCGTGCCCGCTACCTCGCCCTGCTGGCCATGCTGCCCGTAGCGCCGCGTACGGTGCGGCAGACGGAGCGCTACCTGCGCTCGTCCCACCGCGCCGTGGCCTTCCAGGCGCTCATGATCCGCATCACGGCGCAGCCCGAGACGGCGCTGCGCGCCATGGCGGCCTATCCGCGCGCGTTCACGGCCGCCGAGGTGGCCCGCATCCTCGCCGAGCTGCGGCGCGGCGTGCTGCCCATCGCCTACGAGCCGCTGCTGCGGGCCCCGCAGTCGAACCTGCGCCGCGTGGGACTGGGCATCGTGCGCGAGTTCGCCGTCGAGGAGGCCGAGCCCTACCTGCTGCGCTTGGTGGCCGAGGAGTCCTCCGAGGAGCTGGCCTGCGAGGCGCTGCATGCCCTCTGCTCGCTGCGCCGCCCGCTCGACGGGCGCGGGGTGTCCGAGCGTGTCGCCTCCATGGAGCGGGCCGGGCGCCGGGCGCTGCTGCGCCGCATGGCCCGCGAGGCCTACGGCGCGGGGGCCCTCCGTCCGCTGCTCGACGCGAGCGAGCGCCCCTACTACGAATCGTTGGTTGCATCCTATAAATGTGCTCTGGTATGAAACTGCTCCTGCTTCTCTCTCTGGCGGCCACGGCCGCCGCTGCCCTCGGGGCTTTGTGGCTGATGCGCCGCGGGCGCGCCGCCCGTGCCCTGTTCGACACCTGCCGCACGACGCGGGGCGACGCCCCGGGCGACCTCGGCATCTCGATACTCTGCGCGGGGGTGGAGAGCGCCGACGAGGTGGAGCGGCTGCTTTCGCTCGACTACCCCTGCTCGGAGGTGGTGGCGGTGGTCGACGCGGCGCAGCGCCCCGAGCTCTTCGCCGCGCTCGTCTCGCGCTACCGCATGTTCCGTGCCGGACGCGGGGGTGTCTACGAGCTTCCCGACCCGGGCATCCGCGCCATCGAGCGGTCGCGCAACCGCTGCTTCCGCCGGCTGGTCCTCGTCGACCGGGGCGAGGATACGGCGGAGGGGGCCCTCGACGCCGCGGCCTGCGTAGCCTCCTACGACTACCTGCTGCCCCTGCGCCGCGGCGAGCGGCTGCGTCGCGACGCTGTCGAGCGCCTCGCGGCGGCGGTGGGCGAGCGCGAGGCGGGCGAGGTCGAGCTGGTCCGCACGCAGCCCGACGGCCGCGTGGCGCTGGTCGCCCGCGAGCGGCTGGTCGCCTGCGGCGGCTTTGCGGGTGCGCTGCGCCGCTGCACGCCGCGCGGGCGGCGGGTCACGCTGTGGGAGCGCCTCTCGGATCGTGCCGGAGCGGGCTACCGCCGTACGGTGCCGGCCCCGGTGCGTGGCGTCGCCGCCGGAGTCCTGGCCCTCGCCGCCGGCTTTACGGTGGCCGTGCAGTGGTGGCTCTTCGCGGCGCTGCTCTTCACCGCGGCCCTCGTGTGGACGGTGGCCGTGTGCATCGACGGCATGGCCGACGAGGGGGCAGCCGGCCCCTCCGAAATCCTCCGGGCCGGGCGCTGACCCGGCGTCGGAGACCCCTTTTCGCCGATCCCTCGCTCCTCGCCGCGGCGTGTCCGGGCGGGAGCGTGCGGATCGGGATTTTTGTTGTGAATTTTTTCACACTGTGCCGGATTTTTGTTATCTTTACCGAAGGAAACCGAGTCTGCGACTTTCAAAACGCATTACGATGATCGACGACAAGGCAAAAGAGTATCTGCTCGCGCAAATGTTCAATGCGGCGGTCCGCGCCGGGGCCGCGATCCTGAAGATATACCACAACCGCGACCAGTACGCCATCAGTCTCAAAAACGACCGCACCCCCATCACCGAGGCCGACCGCGCGGCCCACAAGATCATCCGCGAGTGCCTGGGGCCCACGCGCATCCCCATTCTGAGCGAGGAGGGGCGCGAGATGCTCTACGACGAGCGCCGCAACTGGGAGCTCTACTGGCTGGTCGACCCGCTCGACGGCACGGTCGAGTTCATCAAGGGCAACAACGAGTTCACGGTCAACATCGCCCTGATGGAGAATAACACCTGCCACGGCGCGGCCATCTACGTGCCCTACTACCGCCGTATGTACCTCGCCGGGCGGGGTATGGGGGCCTACCTCAAGGAGAACGTCGAGCCCGACGCCGCGGCCGACTACGGCCCCGAGGGGGTGATGGAGGGGCTGCGGCAGCTCCCTTTCGAGGCCGAAGCGCACCACCTGCGCCCCTGCGTGGCCCTCTCGCGCTCGCACCAGACCCCCGAGACGGCGGCCCACGTCGAGGCGCTGCGCGCGCGCTGCCCCGAGCTCGATATCCTCGAGCAGGGGAGCTCCTACAAGTTCTGCCTGCTGGCCGAGGGGCGCGTCGACTACTACGTCCGCACGACCCACACCTACGAGTGGGACACGGCCGCGGGCGAGCTCATCCTCTCCGAGGCCGGAGGCGCGACCCGCTCGCTGCCCGACGACCGTGCGCTGCGCTACAACGAGGAGGACCTGCGCAACCCCTGGTTCGTCTGCCGCTCGAAGTTCTGCAAGCTCTGAGCCGCCTATGACGGAAAAAGGGCATCGCCGCATGCGCGGCGATGCCCTTTTCGTATGCTCCGGGGCGCAGGTCAGCGGTCGAACTCCTCCTCGACGCGCTCCATCTTGCGGCGGATCGCCTCGGTGCAGAGGTTGCCGATGCTCCCCTCGTGGGTGTGGTGCACCTCGCGCGTGGGGCGGTACTCGCCGCGCTGCACGGCCTCCCCGATGCGCCGGTAGGCCTCGCGGAAGGGGACGCCCGAGAGCGTCAGGCGGTTGACATCCTCCACGGTGAAGAGGTAGTCGTAGCGCGTGTCGTCGAGGATGCGGTCGTTGACCCGCAGGTGGGCGAGCATGAAGTCGCACATGCGCAGCGTGCGGCGGATCTCCGTGGTGGCCGGGAAGAGGATGTCCTTCAATAGCTGCATGTCGCGGTGGTAGCCCACGGGCAGGTTCGCGGTCAGCAGGGCGATCTCGTTGGGCACGGCCTGGAGGCGGTTGCAGCGGCCGCGGATCATCTCGAACACGTCGGGGTTCTTCTTGTGGGGCATGATGCTCGACCCGGTGGTCAGCTCGTCGGGCAGCGACACGAAGCCGAAGTTCTGGCTCATGTAGAGGCAGAGGTCCATCGCCATGCGGCCCACGGTCGCGGCCACGGCGGCGATGGCCGAGGCTGCGGCGCGCTCGCTCTTGCCGCGGCTCATCTGCGCCGCCACGACGTTGTAGTGGAGCTCCTCGAAGCCCATCAGGCGGGTGGTCATCGTGCGGTCGAGCGGGAACGACGAGCCGTAGCCCGCGGCCGAGCCCAGCGGGTTCTGGTTGGCGATGTGCCACGCGGCCGCGACGAGGCGCATGTCGTCGACGAGCGTCTCGGCGTAGGCGCCGAACCATAGTCCGAACGACGAGGGCATGGCCACCTGCAGGTGGGTGTAGCCCGGCATGAGCACCTCGCGGTAGCGCTCCGAGAGCTCTTGCAGCCGGTCGAAGAGCGTGCGCACGTCGCGCGCGAGGCCGCGCAGCTCGTCGCGCAGGAAGAGCTTGAGGTCGACCAGCACCTGGTCGTTGCGCGAGCGGCCCGAGTGGATCTTCTTGCCCGCGTCGCCCAGCCGCCGCGTGAGCAGCAGCTCGACCTGCGAGTGCACGTCCTCCGTGCCGGGCTCGATCTCGAAGCGTCCGGCCTCGATCTCGGCGGCGATCTCGCGCAGCCCGGCCGTCAGCCGCTCCAGCTCGTCGGAGGCGAGCAGCCCGATCTTCTCGAGCATGGCGATGTGGGCCAGCGAGCCCTCGACGTCGTAGCGCGCCAGACGCATGTCCAGCTCGCGGTCGTCGCCCACGGTGTACTCCTCGATCATGCGGTCGGGTTCGAACCCCTTATCCCAAAGTTTTGCCATATTCCAATGCGAGTTTTTCGATGTAAGTCGTGTAAACGTCGATCCCCTCTTCGATCTGGGAGAGAAGCACGTATTCGTCTGCCGTGTGCGAGCGGGCCGAGTCGCCCGGGCCCATCTTGAGCGCCGGGAAGGGCATCGATGCCCGGTCGGAGAGCGTCGGCGAGACAAACGTCCGCCGCCCGGCGGCCCGCGCCGCCCGCACGAGTGGGTGACGGTCGCCGACGGCCGATGCCGAGAGGTGGGTCGAGCGGGGTACGGCCTCCGAGCGGATGGCCGCACGCAGCAGGGCGACGGTCTCCTCGTTCGAGTAGGCGTCGGTCGTGCGCACGTCGACCGTGAAGCGGCACGTGTCGGGGACCACGTTGTGCTGCGTGCCGGCCTCGATCTGCGTTATGGCGATCCCCACGGGCCCCAGTACCTCCGACTCGCGCTCGAAGCGCAGCGAGCGCAGGCGCGCGATGTCGTCCAGCGCGATGTAGAGGGCGTTGACCCCCTCGCCGCGGGCGGCGTGGCCGCTGCGGCCGTGGGCCGTGCAGTCGAGCACCACCAGCCCCCGCTCGGCCACGGCGGCCTGCATGGAGGTGGGCTCGCCCACGAGCGCCATGTCGATCGGCCCCAGCCGGGGCAGCAGCGCCCGCAGCCCCCCGGCGCCCGTCACCTCCTCCTCGGCCGAGAGGGCCAGGAGCAGATTGAAGGGGAGCGGCCGCGTGCGCAGGGCCAGGAACACCTCCGTCAGGGCGACGAGCGAGGCCCCGGCGTCGTTGCTGCCCAGGCCGTAGAGGCGGTCGCCCTCGACGGTCGGGGCGAACGGGTCGCGCGCGTAGCCCGCGGCGGGCCGCACGGTGTCGTGGTGGGAGTTGAGCAGCAGCGTGGGGCGCGCGGGGTCGTACCCCTCGGCGCGGGCCCACACGTTGTGGCCGAGCCGCTGCGGTGCAGCCCCCCGGGCTGCGAGCCGCTGCATCAAAAGGTCGGCCGTCGCCCCCTCGTCGCGCGAGAAGGAGGGGCGGGCGATGAGCCCTTGCAGCAGGTCGATGGCGGAGCGGAGCATGGCGTCAGCCGTGTATGGTCGTTCCCTTCGCCGGGTCGCCCAGGTCGGCGGCGTGCTTGATCCGCACGCTGCGGACCCCTTCGGCGACGGCCTTCAGGGCGTTCTCGATCTTGGGCAGCATGCCCCCCGAAACCACCCCCTCGGCCCGCAGCGCGGCGAAGTCGGCGGGCGTGATCTCGCCGATGACGCTCTGCGGGTCGTCGGCGTCGCGCAGCACGCCCGGCTTCTCGAAGCAGAAGACCAGATCGGCCGGCGCGACGCGCGCTGCGCCGAGCGCCAGGGCCGAGGCCACGCTGTCGGCGTTGCAGTTGAGCAGCGTCCCGCGGCCGTCGTGCATGATGGCCGAGAGCACGGGCGTCAGCCCCGCCTCGAGCAGGCGGCCCAGCAGCGCGCTGTCGACCCGCTCGATGTCGCCCACGAAGCCGTAGTCGACCGGCGCGGCGGCGCGGCGGCGCGCCCGCACCAGGTCGCCGTCGGCGCCCGACATGCCTATGGCGTTGCAGCCGGCGGCCTGCAGGCCTGCCACGATCTGCTTGTTGACCAGTCCGGCGTAGACCATCGTCACCACGTCGAGCATCCCCCGGTCGGTGATGCGGCGGCCGTCGACCATCTCCACCTTCAGCTCCAGTCGCTGGGCCAGGCGCGTGGCGAGCTTGCCGCCGCCGTGGACGAGGATCTTGGCTCCGTCGATGGCGGCGAAGTCCGCGAGGAAGCGCCGCAGCGCCGCGGCATCGTCGATGACGTTGCCGCCGATCTTCACAACTGTGATACGCTCCATCACCGCAACCCTTCGAGCAGACGTTTGAGCACCACCTGGGCCGAGATCTCGCGGTTGGCCGCCTCTGCGATCACCAGCGAGCGGGGCGACTCGATCACCTCGTCGGTGACGATCATGTTGCGCCGCACGGGCAGGCAGTGCATGAAGAAGGCGTCGTCGGTCAGCGCCATCTTCTCGGCGTCGACGGTCCACGCGCGGTCGCGCGAGAGCACCTCCCCGTAGTGGGGATCGGCCCATGCCGACCAGTTCTTGGCGTAGACGAACTGCGCCCCCTCGAAGGCCTTGCGCTGGTCGTACTCCACGCGTGCGCGGCCCACGAAGCGCGGGTCGAGCTCGTAGCCCTCGGGGTGGGTGATGACGAAGTCGTAGTCGGTGGCGTTCATCCACTCGGCGAACGAGTTGGGCACCGCCTGCGGCAGGGCGTTGGGGTGGGGGGCCCACGTGAGCACCACCTTCGGGCGCTCGGTGCGCTTGTGCTCCTCGATGGTGATCAGGTCGGCGAAGCTCTGCAGCGGGTGGCGCGTGGCGGCCTCCATCGAAAAGACCGGGCGGCCCGAGTAGCGGATGAACTGCTCGATGACGCGCTCCTCGTAGTCCTCGGTCTTGTTTTTGAGACCGGCGAACGCGCGCACGCCGATGACGTCGCAGTAGGAGGCCATGACGGGGATCGCCTCGAGCAGGTGCTCGGCCTTGTCGCCGTCCATCACCACGCCGCGCTCGGTCTCGAGCTTCCAGGCGCCCTGGTTGACGTCGAGCACCATGACGTTCATGCCCAGGTTCATGGCCGCCTTCTGGGTCGAGAGCCTCGTGCGGAGGCTCGAGTTGAAGAAGAGCATGAGCAGCGTGCGGTTGCGGCCCAGCTCCGTGAAGCGGAAGCGGTCGCGCTTCGTGTCGAGCGCTTCGGCGACGGCCCGGTGCAGGTCGCCTATATCTTCTACGCAGGTGAATTTTTTCATTGCAGGTTCTTTTTGAATGCCTCGAGGAAACGGTCGGCCAGCTCGCGCGTGAGCGTGAGGGCCGGCAGCAGGCGGACGGTCGAGGCCCCCGCGCCGCCCGTGAAGACGTGGTGGTCGAAGAGCAGGCGGCGGCGGAACTCGGCCCCCGAGCCGTCGATCTCGATGCCGATCATCAGACCGCGGCCGCGCACCTCCTTCACGGCGTCGATGCGCCGCAGCTCGGCGAGCAGGTAGTCGCCCACCGCGGTGGCGTTCTCCACCAGGCGGTCGCGCCCGATGACCTCGAGCACGGCGATCGCCGCGGCGCACGCCAGGTGGTTGCCCCCGAAGGTGGTGCCCAGCATGCCGGGCCGCGCCTCGAAGTGGGGCGCGACGAGCACGCCGCCGATCGGGAATCCGTTGCCCATGCCCTTGGCCATGGTAATAAGGTCGGGCCGTATGCCGGCCTGCTGGTGGGCGAAGAAGCGCCCCGTGCGGCCGTAGCCCGACTGGATCTCGTCCAGAATGAGCTGCGTGCCCGTCTCGGTGGCTACGGCGCGCAGCTCGCGCAGGAAGTCGTCCGAGGGGCAGTGGATGCCCGCCACGCCCTGGATGCCCTCGACGATCACGGCGGCGAAGAGGCCCGTCGAGAGCTTCTCGCGCACCGCCGCGATGTCGCCCAGCGGCACGAACTCGACGTTCTCCGTGCGGTTGAACGGCGCCGAGATGGCCGGATTGTCGGTCGCCGCCACGGCGCCCGACGTGCGGCCGTGGAAGGCCTTGGCGAAGGCGAGCACCTTGGCGCGGCCCGTGTGGAACGAGGCGAGCTTCAGTGCGTTCTCGTTGGCCTCGGCCCCCGAGTTGCAGAGGAAGAGGCGGTAGTCGTCGTAGCCCGAGAGGCGGCCCAGGCGCTCGCCGAGCTCCTGCTGGAGGCTGTTCTCGACCGAATTGGAGTAGAAGCCCAGGCGGGCGACCTGCTCCCCGACGGCCCGCACGTAGTCCTCCTGCGCGTGGCCGATCGAGATCACGGCGTGGCCGCCGTAGAGGTCGAGATATTCGGTGCCGGCGGCGTCGTAGACGAAGTTGCCGCGGCCGCGGACCGGCTCTACGGGGTAGAGCGAATATACGTTGAAGAGTTCCATGTCAGAATGCGCTTGCTTTGAGTCGCAGCCCCGTCTTCTCGTCGAGGCCGAACATCAGGTTCATGTTCTGCACCGCCTGGCCCGAGGCGCCCTTGAGCAGGTTGTCGATGGCCACGACCATGTGGGCCTTGCCCTCGTGCACGGCGACGTCGACCAGCGCCTTGTTGGTGTTGACCGCCTGCTTGAGGTCGACGCCGCGCGGCGGGACGCAGGTGAAGGCCGCCCCGGCGTAGTAGTCGGCGTAGCGCTTGCGGAGCGCCTCCTCGTCGAGCGCGCAGCGGGTGTAGACGCTGGCCAGGATGCCGCGCGTGAAGTCGCCGCGCAGGGGCACGAAGTTGACGGCCCGGTCGAACGCGGGCTGGAGTCCGCGCAGCGTGCGGCCGATCTCGAGCAGGTGCTGGTGCGTGAAGGCCTTGTAGACCGAGAGGTTGGAGGCCCGCCAGCTGAAGTGGGTCGTGGCCGAGGGTTTCACCCCGGCGCCCGTCGAGCCCGTGACGGCTGTCACGTGCACCTCGTCCTCCAACAGCCCCGCGGCGGCCAGCGGCAGCAGCGCCAGCTGGATCGCCGTGGCGAAGCAGCCGGGGTTGGCCACGCGGCGCGCCGTGCGGATGCGCTCGCGTTGCAGTTCGGGCAGTCCGTAGACGAATCCCTCGCTCTGGTCGCGGAAGTCCTGCGCCAGGTCGATGATACGCAGCGAGGTGGGGATCTCGTGCTCGGCGAGCCACTGGCGGCTCTGTCCGTGGGCCGAGCAGAGGAACACCACGTCGACGGAGGAGAGGTCGTAGTCGGCTGCGAAGCGCAGCTCGGTGTCGCCCTCCAGACCGCCGTGGACATCCGAGAGACGGTTGCCCGCGTTCGAGGTCGAGTGCACGAACACGATCTGCACCTCGGGGTGGTTCACCAGGAGGCGCAGGAGCTCGCCGGCCGTGTAGCCGGCGCCTCCGATGATGCCTGCGCGGATCATTTCTCGTTGCGCTTCTGAACGTTGTGGTAGATCTTGATCTGGTTGCCGAGGATCTTCGTGAATCCCTTCACGTCGTCGGCCGTCCAGGCCTTGTTGACCTCGCCGTATTCGCCGAAGTCGGTCTTCATCAGGTCGAACGACGACTCGACGCCCACCAGCGTGTAGCCGTAGGGGCGCAGGATGAGCTCCACGGTGCCCGTGACGTTGCGCTGCGAGGAGTCGAGCATCGCCTCGATGTCGCGCATGACCGGCTCCAGATACTGGGCCTCGTGGAGGAACATGCCGTACCAGTTGGCCACCTGCTCCTTCCAGTAGAGCTGCCACTTGGTCAGCGTGTGCTTCTCGAGCATCTTGTGGGCGGCGATGATGAGCATCGGCGCGGCGGCCTCGAAGCCCACGCGGCCCTTGATGCCGATGATCGTGTCGCCGATGTGCATGTCGCGGCCGATGCCGAACTTCGAGCCGATGGCCTCCACGGCGCGGATCGCCTCCACCTTGTCGGCGTAGGCCACGCCGTCGACGGCGGCGATCTGGCCCTGCTCGAAGGCGATCTTCAGGCGGCGCTCGCCGTGCTCGGTGATCTGGCTGGGGTAGGCGCTCTCGGGCAGCGTCTGCTCCGAGCGGAGCGTCTCTTTGCCGCCGATCGAGGTGCCCCAGAGACCCTTGTTGATCGAGTACTCCAGCTTCTTGTAGTCGGCCGTGATGCCGCGCTTGCGCAGGTAGTCGATCTCGTATTCGCGCGTGAGGGTCATGTCGCGCGTGGGGGTGATGATCTCGATCTCGGGGGCGAGGATCTGGAACGTCAGGTCGAAGCGCACCTGGTCGTTGCCGGCGCCCGTCGAGCCGTGGGCCACGGCGTGGGCCCCGATGCTCTTGGCGTACTCGATGATGGCGATGGCCTGGAAGATGCGCTCGGAGCTCACCGAGATGGGGTAGGTGCCGTTGCGCAGGATGTTGCCGTAGACCATGTAGCGGATGCTCTTCTCGTAGTACTCCTGCTCGATGTCGAGCGTGGCGTGG
>ERZ777306.1112-NODE-1112-length-45790-cov-53.450246_pt1 | contig 45790 bp, 39 predicted proteins | sample MGYA00374966_ERZ777306 | MGnify/ENA primary metagenome ERZ777306 (study PRJEB29329, sample SAMN06343882) | mouse gut metagenome | isolation source: Mouse cecum | place: Austria: Vienna | collected 2014-11-15 ... | reverse complement strand
CACAGGACTGTCAATTCTTCCATTTGTCTGGTACAGATTTTATTCTAGCACCACATGCTCCCCAACTCTGACAGTGAGGGTAAAGACAGCGTGGACTTGATACGGGACAGCTTATTTTCTATTCAAGTAGAACAGCCGTGGCTACTCTTACAATTCGGGAACAGCAACGCAGAAGAAATCGGGACAGACCGTGTCGAAGCTCTCGTATCAGCAAGCCCAGAGGACGAGGACGGAAAGACCAGAGAGGAAGTCGTAAAAACAGAAATCGAGGATAACGACAACAACAATCTAACGATACCGCAGGTGGTAAATCGTTTAGGTATGGTATTCTTCCTGCTGTTCTTCAACTTAGGTATCACGATATTTGTATTCTTGCTTACGGGTATGATGTTGTTCAGCCAGATACTTTTTATTATCTTTGCTATGTTTTTACCTATCAGCTTTCTACTTTCCATGATACCGAGCTATGAAAGCATGGCAAAGCAGGCAATCGTGAGGGTATTTAATACCATAATGACACGGGCAGGAATAACGCTCATTGTAACGGTAGCGTTCAGTATTTCCAGTATGTTTTATAACATCTCCACGGACTATCCGTTTTTCATGGTGGCGTTCTTGCAGATAGTGTGTTTTGCTGGTATCTATATGAAACTGGGCGACTTAATGAGTATGTTCTCACTTAATGCTGGCGACAGTCAAAGCATGGGACGCAGGATATTCCGCAGACCGTATCTGTTTATGCGACATAGGGCTAGGCGTATGGAACACCGTATTGCAAGGGCGGTAAGTGCTGGCGGTATTTCGGGCGGTGTGGCTGGTGCGGTGGCTGGAAGTGCCGTTGCTAATAAACGAGCTGAAAGAAAAAATACAGCTTCTAAAGAAAATCGGGGCAATACCACTTCCAGCATGGGACAGCGTGCAGGCTCAAAGGTGGGTGCTGTCTTAGATACGAAAAATAAAGTGAAAGACAAAGCAAACGCTGTCAAAGAAAACATCAAGGATATGCCGACACAGACCGCTTATGCGGTGTATTCCGCAAAGGAAAAGGCAAAGTCCAGCGTGTCCGACTTTAAGCGTGGCATGGTGCAGGAACAGCAGTCCAGACAGACGGGGCGTTTGGAAAAGCAGGAACAGCATAGACAGAATATCGCTGACAAGCGTATGAAGCTTCAAAAGGCACAAGAAGCAAGGCAGGCACAGCGAAAGGCTGACGGATCAGCGACAACGGGAGCTACCCGTCCCCATGAGCGACCAGCCACAGCTTCAAAGCCGAGTGCAGAAAAAATGCAGGAAGTCAAACGCCCTGCCACAGCGACCACTTCAAAAGCAAGTGAACCAGTCAAGACAAATGTTATCAAAGAGCGTCCGTTATCTTCTGGTGCTTCTGATAGGAAAGCGACCCAGTCTGCACAGCCAGTACATAGGCAGAATGTAGAAAAAGTGATATCGCAGGAAACACGCCAGAATTATACAAAAGACCGTAGGACAAAGGTTCAGCAGACGCAAACCGTCCAAAAGAACCAGCAGACCACAGAGAAAACTCGTAACCTTGTGATGAAGAAAGGACAGAAGAAAAAATGAAACTGAAACATATCGCTATCATTGGCAGTCTGTTTCCTATCCTCTTTTCTCTGGTGCTTTTCTTTGGTGTGTTGATTAGTGCGGACAGCGACGACGAGAACAGCAATTTTTCTTCTGGCATTACGGGTATGAACTTATCCGCAGAAGTCTTGAAACATCAGCCTATGGTAGAAAAATACGCCAGAGAAAACGGTATTTCCGAGTATGTCAATGTGCTGTTGGCTATCATTCAAGTAGAAAGTGGCGGTACGGCAGAAGATGTTATGCAGAGTTCGGAAAGTCTTGGTTTACCGCCCAACTCTTTAGATACGGAAAGTTCAATCAAGCAGGGGTGTAAATATTTTGCGTCCCTGCTTTCTTCTTGCAAAAATCAAGGTATCGACGATTTGAATGTAGCGATACAGTCTTATAACTATGGCGGTGGTTATGTGGGATATGTGGCAGGAAAAGGAAAGAAACACACTTTTAATCTTGCGGAAAATTTTGCCCGTGAGAAATCGGGTGGAAAGAAAGTAACCTATACCAACCCGATAGCTGTTGCGAAGAACGGGGGCTGGCGGTATGGCTATGGAAATATGTTCTATGTTGAATTAGTCAATCAGTATTTAACTGTTTCGCAGGTATCGGGAGAGCTGGCACAAAAGGTAATGAATGAAGCGTTGAAATATCAAGGCTGGAAATATGTGTATGGCGGTAGCAATCCCAACACTTCTTTTGACTGTTCGGGACTGACGCAATGGTGTTATGGAAAAGCTGGTATCTCCTTACCGAGAACGGCACAAGCACAGTATGACACTACCCAACATCTTCCACTTTCGCAGGCAAAGGCTGGGGACTTGGTGTTTTTTCATTCTACCTATAATGCTGGAAGTTATGTAACACACGTTGGTATTCTCGTTTCGCCGACACAGATGTACCATGCAGGCAACCCGATAGGATATGCAGACCTAAGTAGTAGTTACTGGCAACAGCACTTAATCGGTGCAGGACGAGTAAAACAATAGAAAGGACTTGAAAATATGTTTAAGAAGAATAAGAAACAGACAGAAACTATCAAAGAACCAAAAGAAAAAAAGGTGCGTACTATTAAGGTAGGCACACATCAGAAAGCCGTGATTGCGTTGTGGGTGGTGCTTCTCGCAAGCGTGAGCTTTGGGGTATATAAAAATTTTACCGCTATCGACCAGCACACCACCCATGAAAAAGAAATCATAGAGCTTCGCTTGCAGGACACCAACGGGATAGAAAATTTCGTGAAGAACTTTGCGAAGTCCTATTACACATGGAATAACAGTAAAGAAGCGATTGAATCAAGGACGCAGGCAATCAACGGTTATCTGACAAAGGAATTGCAGGACTTGAATGTTGATACAATCAGAACGGATATACCGACCAGCTCCACAGTTACAGATGTGATTGTATGGAGTATCGAACAATCGGGAACGGACACTTTTTCTGCTACCTACGAAGTAGATCAGCAGATAAAAGAGGGAGAAAAGACAAGCAATGTGAAAGCAACCTATACCGTAAAAGTCCATATAGACGCTGACGGGGATATGGTAATCGTTCAGAACCCTACCCTTGCACCAGCAATCGAAAAATCAGACTATGAGCCTAAGACACCAGAAGCAGACGCAAGTGTAGACGCTGATACTGTAAACGACGCTACCGCATTTCTGGAAACATTCTTTAAGCTGTACCCAACAGCCACAGAAAAAGAACTTGCCTATTATGTATCTGGTAATGTACTTGAACCTATCGGCAGGGACTATCTGTATTCTGAATTGGTAAACCCTATCTTTACAAAGGACGGGGACAATGTGAAAGTCAAGGTAGCGGTAAAATTCCTTGATAATCAGACAAAGGCTACGCAGGTATCGCAGTATGAACTTGTGCTACATAAAGATAGTAATTGGAAGATTGTTGGATAATTCAAAAAAGTAGTTTGCATGTCATAGAAATATGATTTGCAAACTACATTTTCATCGAATTATGTTCACAAATAGTTCTGAATACGCTAAAATAGTAATTCATGCAAAAACCGCAATATATATTAAAACTTGAAGAAAACTATTTATTATAATCTAAGCTGAAAGGAGGGTGCTGTAATGGTCAATAAGGTTGAAAACATTATAACGGTCATCAATTACATAGAAAACAATCTCACAGAAAAGCTGAACTTATCCTCTATTGCAATGGGTGTTGGATATTCAAAATATCATTTGCATAGAATGTTTGTCGAAACTGTTGGATTGTCTATACATGACTATGTACAACGCAGACAATTAACAGAGTCTGCAAAACTTTTAGTGTTTTCTGATAAACCTATTCTTGAAATCTCGCTTATTGCTGGTTATGAAAGTCAGCAGGCATTTACAAATATTTTTAAGCAGATGTATAAGAAAACGCCTAACGAATATCGAATGAATGAAGAATTTTATCCGTTACAGCTTAGATTTGATTTGATACAGACAGTTAAACAAAAATTATCACAACAAGAAATGGAAGAAAATATCAGATTTGCTACAACAACAGATATACCTGCCTGCCTAGAACTAGCTTATTTAGTAATAGACGGTTTTCCAAATTTGAATGAGAATGAGTACTTAATAGAATTAGAAAAAGGTATTTTAGAGCAAAGAGTGTTGATTTTAAGTGATAATGATATTGCCATTGCTTTGATGTCTATTAACTATCATACGGGAAGTATTGATTTTTTTGGAGTACACCCTTTATATCGTAAATATGGTATTACAAAAATGTTTTTAGATAAGGTTATGAATGAACTTTTAATAGATAAAAACATTTCTGTAACAACATTCCGTAAGGGCGACAAAGCTGATACAGGGTATCGTAAGGCTTACAAAGAATTAGGCTTTGCAGAAGCAGAATTATTAGTTGAATTTGGTTATCCTACACAAAAATTAGTATTATTTTCAAAAAATGGGGGTAGTACAAATGAATAGTAATCCTCTTGCAAAAGATTTTAATACTGGGTCTTTATTAAAATTTGCTTTCCCGACCATATCCATGATGTTATTTATGGGGCTTTACACAATTGTAGATACCATATTTGTATCACGATTTGTCAATACAAATGCTTTATCAGCAATCAATATTGTTTGTCCCGTTATCAATTTAATAGTAGGATTGGGAACAATGATAGCTACGGGTGGTAGTGCCATAGTTGCAAGAAAAATGGGGGCAGGAGAACCCAAACGAGCAAAACAGGATTTTACACTACTTATTTTATTTGGTTTTATTTTGGGAGTAGTAATTTTCATTCTAGGAATTATCTTTATTGACGAAATTATATATGCTCTTGGAGCTGATAAGATTTTATTTCCATATTGTAAAGACTATTTAACTATTATTTTACTGTTTACACCTGCAAGTATGTTGCAGGTACTATTTCAAAATTTATTTGTAACAGCAGGAAAACCAACTTTAGGACTTGTTCTTTCTGTAAGTGCTGGTGTAATGAATATCGTATTTGATTATCTTTTCATGGCTATATTTGGCATGGGGATTGCCGGTGCAGGATTGGGAACTGGAATTGGTTATTTGATACCAGCAATTACGGGGCTAATTGTCTTTTGTAAAAAATCGGGAACATTGTCTTTTGTAAAACCTATTATAGACATTAAAGTACTTGGAGAAAGTTGTATAAATGGTTCATCAGAAATGGTTAGTCAGCTTTCAACGGCAATTACTACATTCTTTTTCAATCGCACAATGATGAATTTATTAGGTGTAAATGGTGTGGCTTCTATTACCATAATTATATATACACAATTTTTGCTTACAACATTATTTATTGGTTTTTCAATGGGTGTTGCCCCAGTTATTAGCTATAATTTTGGAGCAAACAATTATTACGGATTAAAGAAAATATATAAAATCTGTATTTCTTTCATTTTTGTAGGTTCATTATTTATTTTTGCGTTATCCTTTATAAATGGAAATAGTTTGGTACGTTTATTTACTGGGACAAATGAAGCGGTATATAAAATTGCAATAAACGGATTTATGATATTTGTATTTAGTTTTCTTTTTTCGGGCTTCAATATATTTTCATCTGCAATTTTTACTGCATTATCTAACGGTAAGCTATCTGCTTTGATTTCTTTTTTAAGGACATTCGGCTTTATAATGATAGGCTTGTTGGTAATGCCTCAGTTCATTGAGATAACAGGTGTATGGTTGGCTGTTCCCGTTGCTGAAATATTAACACTATGTATTTCATTATATTTGAATTTTCGTCTTTGGCGTTCGTGGAACAATCAGAATAACAGTTATGAAAAAATACAGAACTGGAAGATTGTAGGGTAAATGATAATAGGCTTACATTTTACTTTTTGTAAAAGTGTAAGCCTTTTTCAAAAAAATCAAAAAAACTCTTGCTTATGACGTAACGTCGTGAATTATAATATAAGCAGGAGGAATGGAACATGAATAAAAAGAAAGCTATACCAGAAAATTTTATGACTGTTGGAGAACTTGCAAAGAAAATGGGGACAACAGTACGAACACTTCAATATTATGACAAAGAGGGCTTGCTTTCCCCTACTACTGAAAGTGAGGGGGGACGCAGATTATATACGCATAAGGATATGATAAAACTTCATCAAATCTTATCATTAAAGTCTTTGGGCTTTTCTCTTGCTGATATAAAAAACAAACTGATTTCTCTTGATACACCAGAAGAAGTAGCAACCGTTCTTAATGAGCAGTCGCTGGCTATTCAACAGAAAATAGAACAATTAACAGAAGCAGTAACAGCGATTGAAACATTAAAAAATGAAGTCTTGCAAATGCAAGTTGTAGATTTCAAAAAATATGCTGACATTATCGTTAATCTACAAATGAACAATGAGTATTACTGGTTAATAAAACATTTTGATGATACAACATTAGAACATATCCGTAACCGATTTGATAAAGAAAGCGGAATGGACTTTATGCACCGTTTCAATCAACTAAACGATAAAGTTATAAGGTTAAAAGAGAAGAATATAGCACCAGAGGATAAGCAGGCACAAGCATTAGCACAAGAATTTTGGAATATGGTTATGGAATTTACAAATGGGGATATGAGTATGCTTCCTACATTGATGAAATTTGATAATCTCATAGGCGATAATAACGAGTGGTTAGAAAAGCAAAAACAAGTAAATGAATATCTGCAACCTGCATTAGAGTTATATTTTCAAAATGCTGGTATAAATGCTTTCGAGGGGGTATAGGAATGTCTTATGCAATAGAAATTACCGATTTGAAGAAAAAGTATGGAAACCATGAAGTATTGAAAGGTATTAACTTTTGTGTTGAGCATGGAGAAGTATTCGGTATTTTGGGTATCAATGGAGCAGGTAAAACAACTATTCTTGAATGTATCGAAGGCTTTCGTAAATATCATTCTGGTAATATAAAAATATCGGGAAATATTGGTATTCAATTACAATCAGCTTCGTTACCTGCTTATATGAAAGTAAGTGAAGTAATTCAGTTGTTCTCGAAATGGAAACGTGCAGAGATTGATAATTCCTTACTAATGGCGTTGGGAGTAACAGATTTGCAAAAGAAGTTATACACAGAATTGTCGGCAGGACAAAAAAGAAGATTACATTTAGCTCTTGCTCTTATTGGAAAGCCAGACATCTTATTTCTCGACGAACCGACAACGGAACTTGATGTAGAGGGACGTATATCTCTGCATAATGAAATTCGGAAGTTAAATCAAAATGGTACAACAATAATTTTGTCTAGTCATGATATGGCAGAGGTTGAAGCTCTTTGTACCCGTATCGCTATTCTAAATAATGGGGTAATTAGTTTCATAGGTACAACTGACGAATTAGCGTCAAAAGTAGGCAAGAAATACAACATAAAAATAGTAAGTGAATTGGGCGAAAACGAATACTCTGCTGTCAATGTTGCAGATACCTTGTTAAGTATTTTAGAAGAATACAAGCAGAAAAATATTGATATTTTCGATATAAAGGTAAATCGAGGTACATTAGAACAGCACTTTATCAATCTTTCAAGGGGGTGTAAACAATGAAAGCTATGTTGTATGGAATAAAGGTACAATTAAAAATAGATATTCGCAGTAAAACACTATTAGTAACCTGCTATGTCGTCCCACTACTATTTTTTGCGATTATGGGCGGTATTTTTACTTCTTTAATGCCAGAAGCGAAGAATACATTGATACAATCTATGACAGTTATGGGGGTTTCAATGGGAGCTTTCATAGGTGTACCACCATCAATGGTTGAAGTATATGGTACGGACATAAAGAAAATGTATATAGCAAATGGGATACCTTTATGTTTTGGTGTAATTACCTTAGTTGTATCTGCATTTATCCATTTAATGATAATGAGCATGATTATTTTTACACTTGCACCGATTGTATTTCACTCTACTATCCCGTCAAATATTCCGTTATATTTTATAACACTTGCCTTATTTGTTATTGTATCGCTTGCTATTTCATGTGTGCTGGGGTTAGCTGTTAAAAATCAAGCAAAACTGACAATGTATAGTCAAGTTGTCTTTTTACCCTCTATTATGTTGTCTGGTATCATGTTTTCGGCAGAATTACTTCCAAACTTTCTTGAAAGTATGGGAAAACTGTTTCCTGCAACATGGGGATATACTTTGTTGATACAAAAGAATATTGACGTAAGTACATTTATTCCTATAGTAATTATTCTGATTATTTCTGTTTTTATAAGTGTGCAATTATTGAAAAAGATACGTTCTGAATGATACGAAGAAAGAGATTGAATTATGATAGGTCTAAAAAAACGAGATATAAAAAAAGCATTGAAAGCTGGTGCAAAGGCTAGTGGTATGTCATTGGCTGATGTTCGGGAAAATATCGAAGCAACGATTGATGAAGCTATGAATAGCACTGACCCAGAGGTGCAGGCAAATTTCAAAAAGTATTTTGGAAATAAACGCCCTACACCAGAAGAATATATCTATAAGATTACGAAAAAGACAGTAAAATAAGTGCTTTAAAGGGGGCTTGTATTATGGAACGCTTTAAGTACACTCTTACAAATTCAGATACAACCTAACAGCATTACCTTTACAACTGAATATGAAATAGCTTTAGAAGCTCGTACAGACTATATGTTTTGTGCGGGCTTTTTTTTGTACCCAAAAAATTTTTTCAACTTTTTTCGGTTTCAACTTAACAAATCACACCTTGCTGTACAGATATGGTGCGGAAAGAGGGATAAACACTTTTCAAGTCATAGCTGGAAAGGGGGTGAGATTATGAAACCGTCTGATTTCCAGAAAACAATACAATGCCAGTTTGAAAGTAAATTGAAGAAAGTTGTCAAAGGCATTGTAAAGAATTACCAAAAAGAGTTGAAGCGAAGAAAAAAGAATGAAATTCCATTCTGTGAATTTCCAGAGATTATTGTTGAGAAATTTACTGTCTGGGACGATTACGAAACCGACTATACTATTTTCAATGTTTGTGGCAATGATATTCGTGTTTATGACGATGAACTTGCAGAAGCCTTGAAAAAGCTGTCTGACCGTAACCGAGAAAATTTACTGATGTACTATTTCTTGGAAATGAACAACGAAGAAATTGCCAGAGTACAAAACATTTCCAGAAGTGGAGTTTTTCAAAATCGGTACAACTCATTGGAACTTATGAAAAAAATACTCAAGGAGGAAAAGTAGAAAATGAAACGCACGTTTAAGAAACTGTCTTTTTATCTGATTTCATCAGCTACGGACGGGGACGCAAAAGCGATTGAAAAGATACTTGCATTTTATGACCCATACATATCAAAATGCTGTCTGCGTCCACTCTATGATGAATACGGCAACGTCTATATTGCTGTGGATATGGAGTTAAAAGGACGTATCAGAGAAGCATTGATAAAAATGATGTTAGATTTCGATATTCCTTTAGAAATCGAAGAATAAGCAGTTTTCAGCGGAGTTTGATTTGACACCCCTCTTTCCTGCTCCGCTACTGTTTTGAAAATGAGAGCTTTTATGAGCTTTCGCCACGGTTCTTTGAAAATTGAATAAAGCAGACAGATACGTTTGTGAGGTAGCAAGCCACGGGGACTGTACGCCACGACCTTTCCAAAAGAAAGCGAGCGACCCACGCAGTGATCCGAGAGCGACCGTTGGAAAAGTCGCTTTGCCACGACCTACCCTCACAGAATAATGATACGTCCGCATGGTGCGGTTCTGCCCACAAGAATGGGAATAGTTGAGATACTAACGGAGCTTTCCAAAGCCGTCTGCCTGCTTGTAAAAAATGACACACAGTAAAGGGGGTGCATAGATTATGAACAATACTGATGTGCCTATCTGGGAAAAATATACGCTGACGATTGAAGAAGCGTCCAAATACTTCCGTATTGGCGAAAAGAAATTGCGTAAGTTAGCTGAAGAAAATCTTGACGCTGGCTGGGTTATCGTGAACGGTAATCGTATTCAGATAAAGCGAAAACAATTTGAAAAAATCATAGATACATTGGACGAAATCTAATGTCATTGAGCCGTGAATATGGTATAATAAGGTATAGCGTATCACGGCTCATTCCATGACGGAAAGGAGCTTTACACTATGTCTAATGTAAAACGAAAAGACAGTAAAAATCGCAATTTGCGTAATGGAGAGAGCCAGCGAAAAGACGGAAGATACGTTTATAAATATACCGATATATACGGAAAGCCACAATTTATCTATTCTTGGAAACTTGTACCGACAGACAAGACACCTGCTGGAAAGCGTGATGATATATCGTTGAGGGAAAAAGAAGCACAGATAAAAAAAGACCTTAACGACGGTATCGACACAGTCGGCGGTAAAATGACAGTCTGCCAGCTCTATGACAAGAAGAACAGCCAAAGAAAGAAAATCAAGAGGGCTACTGAAAAAGGACGACAGTATCTTATGAACGCTCTGAAAAATGACCCGTTGGGTATGAGGGCGATTGATACCGTCAAGCAGTCGGACGCTAAAGAATGGGCTATCAGAATGAGTGAAAAAGGATATGCCTATAAAACGATTGATAACTATAAGCGTTCCTTGAAAGCGTCATTTTACATGGCGATACAAGACGACTGTATCAGAAAGAACCCATTTGAATTTAAACTAAGTGATGTTCTGGAAGATGATACGGAGCAGAAAGTTATCCTTACACCAGAGCAGGAAGAACGCCTGCTTGCCTTTATGGAAACGGACAAGATTTACAGTAAGTATTATGATGAGGTTGTACTTCTTCTGGAAACGGGACTTCGTATTTCTGAATTTTGCGGACTGACAACGCATATTGATATGCAGAACAGAATACTCAATATAGACCACCAGTTATTGAAAGATAGCGAAATCGGCTATTATATTGAAACGCCAAAGACCAAAAACGGAAAACGGGAACTTCCATTGACAGAACGGGCTTATCAAGCAATCCAAAGAATACTAAAGAACAGAGGAAAGGCACAACCGCTGATTGTAGGTGGTTACAGCAATTTCCTATTCTTAAACCGTGAGGGCTTGCCTAAAGTTGCAGGAAACTATGAGGGCATGGTGCGAGGACTGATTAAGAAGTATAACAAGTATCACACGGACAAGTTACCGAACATCACACCACATTCATTCCGACATACTTACTGTACGAATATGGCAAATAAGGGAATGAACCCAAATACTCTGCAATATCTCATGGGACACGCTAACATAACCATGACACTTGGTTATTACGCACACGGTACATTTCAATCTGCAAAAGCGGAACTGGAAAGACTGGCTTGTTAATATCGGAACTTATATTTACTACTTATTTACTACTTTTGGTTGCATTTTCATGCTGGTAAATGCCAGCTTATGCAAGGTATCTTCCGAAAAGAAAATACCGATAAAGCCCTAAAATACGGGATATATCGGCATTTACCAACTTATGAAAAGATAATCAGAAATTTAGTAAGTTTTTGTATTAAAAATTATATAAACATTATAATGTATATCAAACTTTATATGTTTGGTTTACTTTTAAAAAAAGATATCTTGGATTATTATTTTGAGATACAAAAAAGACTGAACTTTTGAAATAGTTAAAAAACTAATTTAATCGTTACAGCCCATTTTGGTTTAATTATTCAACTTCGATTGCTTCTACTGGACAGCTTTCAGCAGCTTCTTTAGCTCCGTCAATATTTTCTTCGCTAACTACTACTGCTAAACCATCATCACCTATTTCAAATACATCAGGTGCAACAGCTGTACAAGCACCACATCCAATACAAGATTCATTAACTGTAATTTTAGCCATTGTAATTTCCTCCTTTTGTGTACTATTATATTATATCCTAAATAAATATATTTTCCAATATTTTATAAAGGAAATAATTAAAAAGTATGTTATAATGTTCGTTGAAAGGGTGATTTAGAGTGGTTAATTCACGAATTGACAAATATCGCGATTTAAGAAGTGGACTAAAAGAAGAAGTTGGAATAAATCGTGATAATATGAGTGATGTAATTGATGCAGTAGTAGATACTGATGATGAGGATGATTTTTTAATGTCCGTTAATCGACTTTTTGATAAACCAAATGAAAAAAAAGAAATTGAAGACACTTTAACAGAAGCAAAGACATTTGAACAAATGCGTCAAGAAAGTAGTGAAGAGATTGATCGGGCTTTACGCAGTGCAAAAGTAAGTGTTGGAAAAGAAGCTCAATATAATACAAGAATGGATATTCTTAATAAAATTAGAGAGCCTGAAAAACAAGTAGTACGAATAGATAATTTTGACAATGTGGAAACTTCACAATTTTCTAAAGGTTATTTTGTAAAACAAGATAAAGAAGAGATAGTAGAAGCACCTGAGGATGTTGTAGCTAAAGAAGTAAAGAAGAAGATGACGTTAATGGAACGTTTGGCAAGTATGTCACCAGCAGAAGATGCTAAAAAGGCAAAGGATATTTTAGAAGAAAAAAATGATATTCTTGAAAATAAAATACCTAAAGAAGAAAATCAGAAATCAACTAATGAAACTGATACATTACAACAAACTGCTTCTTTAGAAGATATGCTTCGCCAAATAAAAGAAAAAGATCAACGAGAGGTTGAAAAAGTTTTACAACAACAAAAAGAAGCAGATAGTAATATAAAAACGATTAAAAATGAAACAACTGCCCAAACTGAAAATAAAGAAAATAAAGTTGGGAGTCGTGTTGAAGTGGTTGAAGAAAAGAAAAATGAACGTATTGTTAATGTTTTAAATTATATTATTATTTTTTTAGTTGTTGTATTTATTGGTTTATGTGGTATGATTGGATACCAGTTATTCTTTTAAACTAAGGTCTACCTTAGTTTTTTTCAAGAAAGGAAGGTTATGATGAAAAAAATTTCAATTGCAATAGATGGTCCAAGCGCTGCAGGAAAAAGCAGTATTGCAAAAATTGTAGCTAAAAAATTGGATTATGTATATATAGATACAGGGGCAATGTATCGTTGTGTTGGATACTATTGCTTACAAAATAATATTGATTTAAATAACGAAACCGCAGTATCAGCAATATTAAAAAATATTAAAATTACGATGGATAGTAATAATCGTGTTTATTTAAATGAGCATGATGTTAGTGATCAGATTCGACAAGATGAAGTATCAATGTCTGCAAGTTTGGTTTCGAGTTATCAAGATGTAAGAGAATTTTTAGTTAAACAGCAACGTCAGATGTCAAATGTGGGTGGAGTTATTTTAGACGGTAGAGATATTGGGACTGTAGTTTTACCTGATGCAAAATTGAAAATATATCAAAACGCTAGTGTGGAAACTCGAGCTAAACGGCGTTTTCTGGAAAATAAAAAACGGGGGCTGTCAGCTGATTTAGAAACTATAAAAAAGGATATTGAACAGCGTGATTATCAAGATATGAATCGAAAAATATCACCATTAAAAAAAGCTGATGATGCAATTGTATTAGATACTTCAAATTTAAGTATTGATGAGGTAGTAAATGAGGTTTTAAAATTAGCTAAGCAAAGAGAAATGGAGGGTTAAAATGGCAGGTGTAGTTGCAATCGTAGGGAGAGCAAATGTTGGTAAATCAACAATTTTTAATCGAATTGTAGGTGAGAGAATTTCTATTGTTGAAGATGTCGCTGGAGTAACTCGTGATCGTATTTATGCTACTGCGACATGGTTGACAAAAGAGTTTAGATTAATAGATACAGGTGGAATTGAGCTTAAAGATGCTTCTTTTGTGACTCAAATCAAAATCCAGGCAGAAATTGCTATTGAGGAAGCGGATTTAATTGTATTTGTTGTAAATGGTCGAGAAGGGGTTACTCAAGAAGATGAGTATGTTGCAAGACTGCTTCAAAAAACTAAAAAACCAATTTTATTAGCTGTAAACAAAATAGATGATAATGCATTTATTAATGAAATATATGATTTTTATAGTTTGGGAATGGGAGATCCTATTCCAGTTTCTGGAAGTCATGGAATTGGTATAGGTGATTTATTAGATGAAATTATTAAAAACCTGGATTTTACAGAAGAAGAGTTTGATGAAGATGAGATACGTTTTTCAATAATTGGTAGACCTAATGTAGGAAAATCATCTTTAACTAATGCTATTTTAGGTGAAGAACGTGTTATTGTTTCTAATATTGAAGGAACTACTCGTGATGCTATTGATACAGCTTTTGAAAAAGATGGTCAAAAATATCGAGTAATTGATACAGCAGGAATGCGTAAAAAAGGAAAAGTATATGAGAGTATTGAAAAATATTCTATTTTAAGAGCATTATCTTCAATTGAAAAAAGTGATGTGATAGTCGTGGTAATTGATGGTGAACGAGGAGTAATAGAACAAGATAAGCATGTGGCTGGATATGCTCATGAAGCGGGTAAAGGAGTTATTCTTGTTGTTAATAAATGGGATCTTGTTGAAAAAGATGAAAAGACAATGCAAAAGAAAGAAAAGGAATTACGTAGTCAATTTAAATATTTGGATTATGCTCGTATTATCTTTTTATCTGCTAAAACTCATCAAAGAGTTCCACAACTTTTTCCATTAATTGAAGAATCATTTGTGAATTCTCATAAAAGAGTTCAAACAAGTGTTTTAAATGATGTGTTAGTTGATGCACAGGCAATTAATCCAACAACAACTTTTAATGGTGGACGATTAAAAATATTTTATGCTAATCAGGTAAGTGTTTGTCCACCAACTTTCATTTTGTTTGTTAATGATCCTCAATACCTTCATTTTAGTTATAAACGATATTTAGAAAACCGTTTACGTGATTCATTTGGATTTGAAGGTACACCGATTCATATTATTTGTCGTAAAAGAGATTAATCGTGCGCTTTTATAAGATGGGTGTTATAATATACATACAATAATATAAGGATGTGTAATTATGAGTAAAATTGCAGTTTTAGGAACGGGTAGCTGGGCTACTGCTTTAAGTAGAGTTTTGATTGATAATCAAAATCAAATTATTATGTATGGAATTGATCAGAATCAAATTGATGATATCAATATCAATCATCAAAATAATGCTTTTTTTAAAGATATAATATTAGAAAATGAAATTAAGGCTACTAATAACTTAGAAGAAGCACTAAGAGATATTGACTATTTACTAATCACTATCCCAACTCAATTTGTTAAAGAAACATTACAACAGGTAAAACCATTTATTAAGAAAAGAGTGACTGTTATCAATGCTGCTAAAGGATTTGACTTAGGAACAAATATGAGGATGTCAGATACAGTTCGTAGTGTTTTAGATGAAAATTTGATTAATCCAGTTGTTTCATTAATTGGCCCTAGTCATGCTGAAGAAGTTGTAATTAGAATGTTGACAACAATTTGTGCAGTATCTTTAGATGAAAAAGTTGCTCATGATGTTCAAAAGTTATTTTCTAATGATTATTTTAGGGTTTATCGCTTGACTGATGAAGTAGGTGCTGAATATGGGGTTGCAATTAAAAATGTAATCGCAGTTGCTGCTGGGGTGTTATGTGGTCTAGGCTATGGTGATAATACAAAAGCAGCGTTGATAACTAGGGGTTTAGCTGAAATGATTCGCTATGGTATGAAAAAAGGTGGTAAATTAGAAACATATACTGGATTAACTGGAGTAGGAGATTTAATTGTAACCTGTTCATCAGTTCATTCACGAAATTTCCAAGCGGGACTTGAAATTGGTAAAACTAATGATGCTAGAACATTTATGAAAAATAATAAAAAGACATGTGAAGGTATTAGAACTTGTCAAGTTATTTATGAAGATGCTAAAAAGTATGATGATATTGAATTACCAATTATAAATGCAATATATAATGTTTTGTATAATAATCATGAACCTAAACGAGAGATTCAGCAGTTAATGAAAAGAGAATTAAAGATTGAAGGGGAACGTTATTAAAATATTTTCATATTATATAGTGGTGATAATATGAAAGATGAAGATGTTTTATTGGATAAGGTTGTAAAAAAAACTAATGTAAATAAGGGTGAAATCTTAAAATTAGCAAATGATTTACAATCTAAAGATTTAAATAATGAAAATGATATTCGTGATTTTATTTTGTCGGTTGCTAAAGTAACTAATAAATCAATTAATTCAAATAAAGTTGATAAATTAGTTTCAATGATTAAATCTAATAAAATACCACGTGATATTGATAAAATGGTATAGGATAATGATGTAAAATAAACGATAAAAACAAATGTTTTTAAGGTTGACTTATGGTATTATTTTATATATAATTGTCATTGCGGTTATAGAAGGGTGATTATTTTGAAATACAATTTACAATGGATTGTTAAGCATCGTGGGAAATTTGAATTTGAAGAAGGATTGACTTTTCCTTCGGAGTTATTTGACCAATATGCACAAATTAATGACTTGAAGGACATTATTGTCTCAGGAACCGGAGATCTTGATTTAAAAGATAAACGTTTATATGTTGATCTTAATATCAAGGGGACGATGATTCTTCCATGTGCAATGACATTAGAGAATGTTGATTATCCTTTTGAGATTAATTCGACTGAAGTGTTTGCTTTTGATAAGCCTGATCCTCTTGAGGATGTTCACGAAGTGAAAAAAGATATTGTTGATCTTACTCCTGTGGTATTTGAAAACATTATGCTTGAAGTGCCGATGCGAGTAGTAAAAGAAGATGCTAATATTAAATCAGAAGGAAAAGGTTGGAAAATATTAGATAGCAGTACTAGTGAAAAAGACGAGGAATACATTGATCCTAGGTTAGCTAAACTAAAAGATTATTTTAAAGATTAAATAGGAGGTTATACTGATGGCAGTACCATTTAGAAGAGTTTCAAGTACAAGAAGAAATAAGAGAAGAACTCATGATAAGCTAACAGCACCAGCTGTAGTTGTATGTCCAGAATGTGGTGAATACAAAATGTCTCATAAAGTTTGTAAACATTGCGGTACTTACAAGGGACAAAAAGTTTTATAAGAAATAGTGTTTAAAGCACTTTTTACAGCCAATTAACGTTATTTTGCGTTAATTGGCTCTTTTTTTGTTTAAATGTCAAAAATACCTTATTTAAAGAAAAGGCTATACAAAATGAATTAGAAAGTATATAATGGTGGTACGAAGTGTTAATTTGTGATACTAAGTGTTAAAAAGTGGGTGATTTAAATGTTCATGGGTGAATTCAGACATAATATTGACGCCAAAGGGCGTCTTATTATTCCCTCAAAATTAAGGGAACAGTGTGGCGAGAGTGTGGTCATTACTCGTGGTTTTGATGGTTGTCTAGCATTATATACTCAAGAGGGCTGGAATGATTATTATCAAAAACTTCAAACATTACCAAAAACAAAAAAGGATGCCCGTAACTTTGTTAGAATTATCACTTCAAGAGCTAGTGAATGTGAATTTGATAAATTAGGAAGAGTAAATATTCCTAATGTTTTAAGATTAGAAGGTAAATTAGAAAAAGAATGTATTATAGTAGGTGTTGGAGATCATGTTGAAATCTGGAACCAAATTTTATGGGATGAATACTATAATACTAATAAAGATAACTTTGATGAAATTTCTGAATCATTAGATGGATTTGATTTATAGGAGAAGACAATGTTTGATCATGTAACAGTATTATTAAATGAAGCAGTAGAAGGTTTAAATGTAAAAGAAGATGGAATTTATGTTGATTGTACATTAGGTGGTGCTGGACATAGCTGTGAGATTTTAAAACGTCTTACAACAGGACATTTGTATTGCTTTGATCAAGATCAAACTGCGATAATAGCAGCTAAAAAACGTCTTGATAAAATAGGTGATAATTATACTATTATTTATTCTAACTTTGTTAATATAAAAACAAAATTAAATGAATTGGGAATAGAAAAAGTAGATGGTATTTTATTTGATTTAGGCGTTTCTTCGCCACAGTTTGATACTGGAAGTCGTGGCTTCAGTTATAATCATGATGCTAAATTAGACATGAGAATGGATATTAATAATTCATTAGATGCGTATGTAATTGTAAATACCTGGCCTTATGAAAAGTTAGTTGAAATATTATTTAAATATGCAGATGAAAAGTTTGCTAAAAGAATTGCCCGTAAAATTGAACAAGCGAGAATGAATAAACCAGTTGAAACAACATTTGAATTAGTAGAAATTATTAAAGAAGCAATTCCAGCAGCGGCTAGAAGAAAAGGTGGTCATCCAGCAAAAAGAACTTTTCAGGCATTAAGAATTGCAGTAAATGATGAATTAAATGTGTTTGATCAAGCATTAAAAGATTCGTTAGAATTATTAAATGATGGTGGTAGAATATCAGTGATTACTTTTCATAGTTTAGAAGATAAAATATGTAAGTACACTTTTAATGATGTAACGAAATTAAAAGATGTTCCACCAGGATTGCCAGTTATTCCTGAATATTTGTTACCTAAATATAGATTAGTGAATAAAAAAGCAATTATAGCTTCTAAAGCAGAGTTAGAAGATAATCATCGGGCACATTCAGCAAAATTAAGAATAATTGAGAGGGTGTAATATATGAGACATAGAGTTAGGAAAACAAAATTTGAAGCATTTTCACAAAGATTTTTGATTATTTCTATGGTTATTTTTATTTTTGGAATCACATATGTAAGGTCTTTAGAATCCTCTTGTAATCAAGAAGCACAAAAAATAGAAAAAGATATTAAAGTACTTAGAGATGAAATTGATAGCTTAGAGATGCAAAAACAAGAATTAGCTTCTTTTTCACGACTTAATGATGTAGCTGGTGAAAAAGGATATACATATAGTAATGAATCTGTAGCTTCCTCTACACCTACAGAAGGAGCACAATAATAATGAGTCAGTTTAAAGGTGCAAAGATAGCATATGTTGTCTTTGCACTAGTTATTTTTTCTTTAGTTGCAAATATTGTATACTTAGGTATGACAGGCAAGCATTTAATTAGTGATAGCGATATAAAGGCGTTTGCTAAAAGTAGAGGTAAAGTAGAAACTGTTGAATATGCAACAAGAGGAGAAATATATACAAGTGATAATGAAATAGTTGCATCAAATGTACAAAAGTTTAAGTTAATTGCTATTGTTTCAGATAAAAGACCAGGTTATGGTGATAAAAAAGCCCATGTAGTTAATGTAACTGATACAGCAAATAAAATAGCACCAATTCTTGGGATGGATCCAGTATCAATGGCTCAAAAAATGCAAGAGGCCATTGATGAGGGAAAATATCAGGTAGAATTTGGAACTCATGGTAATAACTTGAGTGCTAATCAAAAAAAGGAAATAGAGCAAACTGGTCTAACTGGTTTAGAATTTGAAGAAGCAAATTCTCGTAATTATCCTTTAGGTGATTTTTGTAGTTATATTATTGGTTATGCTAAAAATATGGAAAAAAATGGTGTCAAAGGTCTTGTTGGGGAAATGGGATTAGAAGCTATTTATGATGAAATATTGGCTGGTAAAAATGGCTATAAAGTATATCAAAAAGATGCTAAGGGTTTTATATTGCCTAATGGTGTTTTAAAACAGAAAGATGCTGTTGATGGTCAAGATATATATTTGACATTAAATAGTTCATTACAACGTGATTTAGATCATTTATTAACGAAGGAAGCTGGAGAAGCAGGGGCAAATAAAGCCTCAGCAGTAATTATGGAAGCTAAAACAGGAAAAATTTTAGCTCTATCAAATTATCCTTCATTTAATCCTAATGATCGTAAGATTAATGATTATAAAAATTTCTTTTTTGATACAGCTTATGAATGTGGATCAGTTTTTAAATCATTTGTTTATGCTAGTTCAATTGAAAGTGGTTTGTATAATGGTAGTACATTATATGAATCTGGTAAATATGATTATGGTGGTAGTCGACCAATTCGTGATCATAATAATGGAGCTGGTTGGGGAAGTGTTTCTTATGATGAAGGGTTTTATCGCTCTAGTAATGTTGCTATTTGTAACTTATTAGAAAAGGGATATACAAATCGAGATGAACTTATTGAAACATATGAAAAGTTAGGTTTTTTTCAATCAAGTACTATTGATGGATTTGATTCATCTTCAGGAGTAGCGTTATACAAAAGAGACAAAAGTAGAGCAGCTTATTTGACAACAGGATTTGGACAAGGGTCAACAGTGACAATGGTGCAATTATTAAGAGCATATAGTGTTTTTGCAAATGATGGTAAGATGGTAGAACCATATTTAGTTGATCGAATTGTTAATAAAGAAAATAATGAAGTTACATATAATGGAAAAACAAAATATTCTGAAAAGATTTTTTCATCATCTACAGTATCAAGAATACGTGATTTACTTAAAGGTGTTGTAAGTGAAAGTATGGGTACTGCTAAAAAGTTTGCACTTGATAATGGTGTTCAAATAATTGGAAAAACTGGTACAGGACAGATGGTTGGTGAAAATGGAACCTATTCAAGTACTAATTATACAAAGTCATTTGCTGGTATGGCACCATATGAGGATCCCCAAATCATTACAATAGTGGTATTCCAGGGACCAGATAATAATACAACTGATCATCAGGCTAATATTATTAAAAATATTGTTCCTTCCGCATTATCTGTGATTTCTTCTTATAATGCTTCTAATAATGAAATTTTAGCTGAAGAATATAGATTAGATTCATATATAAATCAAAGTGTTAATTATGTAAAAGCAAAATTAGAATCTAAAACTTTAAATGTTCAGATAATAGGTAGTGGTTCAACAGTTATTGAACAATTTCCAGAAGCAAAATCAAAAATAACTAAAAATGATCGAGTTTTTATTAAAACAGAATCATCAGATATTAGTATTCCTAATTTTATAGGATGGTCACGTAAAGATGTATTAACATTTGGTTCGTTATCAGGATTAAATATTACTATTGATGGTAATAATGGTTTAGTTGCTAATCAAAGTTTGCCAGAAGGAAGTATAATGCATAGTGGAGATGCTTTAATAATTACATTACAGTAAGGTCTAATAGCCTTACTTTTTTCATATATTGTATGGGTGATAAGATGATATATGAGATAACTAAACATAAAATAAAGTGGGTTAAGATAATTACGGTTTTGATTGTAATTTCAATAATATTAAAAATTGGATATATTCAAATTATTGACCGTGTTAATATTTATAATAAAGCAGTTGAATTGTGGCAGCGAAGTTTCCCGGTTGAGGCAAATCGTGGATTAATTTTAGATAGTAATAATAATGTTTTAGCAACTAATTTGACTACAGCATCTTTGGTAGTTGTTCCTAGTCAAATTAAAGATATTGAAATGACAGCACAAAAAATATCAGAAATATTAAATGTTGATACTAAAGTTATGCAAGAGAAATTAAGTAAAAAGGTATCGATTCAAAGAATTCAACCAGAAGGTCGTCAGCTTGATGACGAGGTTGCTGCAAAAATTGATCGTTTAAAATTACCAGGTGTATACTTAATAAAAGATACTAAAAGATATTATCCTAAAGATAATTATTTGGGACAAACACTAGGATTTGTAGGAATCGATAATCAAGGATTATTAGGGCTTGAGTTAAAATATGATGAATATTTAAATGGTAATAATGGTAGTATTGATTATTTTATGGATGCTAAAAGTAATCCACTAACTTTATATCCAAGTGTTTATAGTGCACCAACAACAGGATTTGATCTTCAATTGACAATTGATGGTGATATTCAAGATATAGTTGAACGTGAATTAAATAATGCTTATGACACTTATAACCCTGATGGGATTTGGGCTCTAGCAATGGATCCTAATACAGGTAAAATATTAGCTATGGCTAGTAAACCTGATTTTAATCCAAATGATTATAAAAGTGCAGATAAAGATGTTTATAACCATAATATTCCTATTTGGAAAACTTATGAACCTGGATCAACTTTTAAAATTATTACTTTTTCTTCAGCATTAAATGAAAATTTATTTGATATGGATAAAGATACTTATTTTGATAAAGGTTATGAAATAGTTGGCGGTGCTAGAATTAAATCATGGAAAAAAGGAGGTCATGGTCTTCAGACATTTAGGGAAGTTTTACAAAATTCTTCTAACCCTGGATTTGTTGAAATTGGACGACGTCTTGGTAAAGATAAATTATATGAGTATGTAAAAAAGTTTGGTTTGACAGAAAAAACAGGAATTGATTTACCTGGAGAATCAAAAGGGATAATGTTTGATTATGATGTGTTTAATGAGTTAGAACAAGCAACAGTAGCTTTTGGGCAAGGAATTTCTGTAACTCCTATGCAGTTAGTTAGAGCGGTATGTGCCTGTGTAAATGGTGGAACATTATATAAACCATATTTAGTTGATAAAATAATAGATAACTACAGTAATGATATTATTTATGAAAAAAAGCCTGAAGCATTACGAAGAGTAATCAGTGAGGATACTTCAAAAAAAGTTCGTGATGCTTTAGAAACAGTAGTAACTGATGGCGGTGGTAAAAATGCTTATATTGATGGATATCGTATTGGTGGAAAAACAGGAACTGCTCAAAAGGCAGTAAACGGAAGTTATGTAGATGGTGGTTATATCTTATCATTTATTGGGATTGCTCCAATCGATGATCCTAAGATAGTTTTATATGTGGCAATGGATAATCCTAAAAATTGTGTTCAATATGGTGGTACTACTGTTGCTCCTATTGCTAGAAAAATGCTAGTAGATATTTTACCAAGTATGGGAATTGAAAAAGTATCATCACAAAGACAAAAAGCTTATACATTTATGGATACTAAGAGTGTTAAAATAGAAAATTATATTGGTAAAAGTAAAAAGGAAGTAAGTAATCCAGAATTAAAATTTAAATTTATTGGTGAAGGGGATAAAGTAATTGATCAATTACCAAGAGTTGGCGAATATGTTGAAGCAGGCTCTACAGTTGTTATTATGTTAGGCTGATTATAGGATAAACGTATGAAATCAAAGTGCTTATAAAATCAAGTATTTTAAATTAGGGTAAGTATATATTAAAAAATTACTGCTGCTTACAGTTAAACTTAAATATTTAAAAATTGTGTTTTTATAATTTACTAATAAATAAGTTTATAGAATATATCTTATAATAGTATTTTTTAGTGATAATTGTTTTTCAAAAGTAATCCTCTTAATTATTTTGTATAAAATAATAGGAGGATTATTGTATGAACAAAATAATTAATTATCAAAATGATTTAGTTAAATTTAATAATGATCTTTTCTTTAAATATCTTCTTTCCAGAGATACTGCTGAATCTAAATTGTTAAGAAAGTACATCGTTAAACTTGTTACCAATATCGACTGTAAAAAAATGATTGTTAAAAATCCTGAAATCAATCAAAATACTGTTCTTGCTAAAAATATTATTTTAGATATTTGTGCTGTTGATGAAACTGGCAGAGTTATTGATATTGAAATGCAGATGGCAGGCAGCAGTAACAGCGAATCAGCAAGATTTCAGTTTTATGGAGCCAGACTCTTAGTAGAACAGTTAGATGCTGGTGAAAAGTATAATATGTTAAGACCAGTATACCAAATCATCTTTATCAATGATGATGACGATTGTTTAATCAGGGATTATGCATATAGAGACAGCAATGGAAGGATGGAGAATGGTAATCTAAACTATCGCTATTTTATTAAGATGAAACATATTGAAAAGATCCTAAAAGAAAAAGAAGTTAAAGAATTAAATGATTTGGAAAGGTTATGTTATCTGTTTATAAAGAATGAATATACTGGTATAATAAAAGAGAAAGAAGAAGACATAATCGGGATGGTGATAAAGATGTATGACAAGTTTAGAAATAATGAGCCAATGTGGTCGATAGCAAATCAGTTAGCGTTAGCGAGAATAAGAACAGAATCATTTAAAGATGAGTATCATAATAAGGGATTAGAAGAGGGAATTGAAATAGGGATAAAACAGGGGGAAAAACAAGGAATTGAGATAGGAAAAAAAGAGGTGTTTATTGAAATAGTTGAAAGAAGATATCATCAGAAATGTAGAGAATGGATAGAAGGATTAAGTGAAAAACAGTTAAAACTAATAAACAAATATATATTTGAAGAAGATGAATTTGAAGCACTTAAAGAAAGAATAGATAATAGTAATTAGTGTCTAAAAGACAATCGAATAAGATTGTCTTTTAAATTTAATAGTTTTTCAATTGCTGTTATTTGTACATAGATACAAAGTAGGTTTGCAGCTTTAGATAATTCATTAATTCTTATAGCACAGTAAAGCATAATATCTAAATTGATAAATAATCATTATGTAATACTGTAAATGGTTATGTTTGGCTGTTGTTATTAAAAATATTAATTGTATTTTGATATATTTATCTTGGGGCTGATTAATACAAATTTGACTTTTTATATAGTTTATAATATGATAATGAAAAAATTAATAATAAGGAGATAAGATTTATTGTGGACCCGACCCAGATAATCAATATTATAATATTTGTCATTTTAATTATTTTTTCAGGTGTTTTTTCTTGTACTGAAACAGCGTTTTTATCAGTTAACAAGATTAGAATGCGAAACTTAGCTGAAGAAGGAAATAAAAGAGCGCTAACAGTAGAAAAGCTGTTATCTAATTCAGATCGTTTATTTAGTTCGATATTAGTAGGAAATAATTTAGTAAATATAGGAGCATCATCATTAACGACTTCATTTGTAATTTCATTGTTCGGTGATTCTGCAACCTTAGTTGCTGCTGCTACTGGGGTAGTAACATTAATGATTTTAGTTTTTGGTGAAATTACCCCAAAGTCATTTGCAACGAAAAATGCTGATGCAATTGCATTATTTTTATCAGGATTTGTATCATTTGTTTGTGTGATATGTATGCCTGTTGTGTTTTTCTTAAATATCATCACTGGTTTCTTTATAAAGATTTTAGGTGGTGATAAAGATAATGGACCAACGATGACAGAAGAAGATTTAAAAACGATTGTTACTGTTGGACATGAAGAAGGAGTATTAGAAGAACAAGAAAAAGAAATGATTCATAATGTGTTTGAATTTGGAGAAACTGAGATAAAAGAAATTATGACACCAAGAATACATGTTGAAAGTATTCCAGATGATTGTTCATATGAGGAATTGATGGAAACATATCAGCGGAGTCAGTTTTCACGCTATCCTGTTCATAGTGAATCATTTGATGAAATTGTTGGAGTATTGAATGTTAAAGATTTATTATTCTTTAATATCGATCCTGATGAATTTTTAATTAAAGATTACATGCGTGATACATTTGTTGTTTATGAATTTAATGAAGTAGCAGATGTTTTTGCTTCAATGCGTAAAGAACATGCAACATTAGCAATAGTTCTTGATGAATATGGAGTAATGACAGGGATAGTTACTTTTGAGGATATTGTTGAAGAAATTGTTGGTGAAATAGATGATGAGTATGATGAAGAAGAAAAAGAAGAAATTATTTCATTAGGTGATAATGAATATTTAGTTGATGGAAGCTTGAATTTAAATGAGGTAAATGATCGTCTAAAGACTTCTTTTGATTCTGAGGACTTTGAATCGATTGGTGGATTAGTATTAGGGGAAATTTCTAGAGTACCAGAAATAGATGAAGAAGTAAAAATTAAAAATGTATTGTTTAGAATTGTGAAAATGCACAAGAATAGAATTGCACAGTTAAAAGTATCAATTCTTGATGAAACAGATGAAGAAGAGGAAGAAAATCTTTAGAAAAAGAGGAAATCGTAGGATGAAAAAAAATATAGAAATTAAAAAATTAGGAATTAATGGTGAAGGAATTGGATATATAGATCGCAAAATCGTATTTGTTCCAGGAGCTTTACCACAAGAAGAAGTTGTAGTTGAAATAACAAAACAGACACGTTCGTATTATGAAGGTAAGTTAGTTAGTATTATTAAGTCATCAAAAGATCGGGTCAATCCAAGTTGTAAAGTTTATGAAAACTGTCAAGGATGTACATTATTGCATTTGAATTATTTTAAACAGTTAACTGCTAAAAAGGAAGCGGTTCGTGAAGCGATTAGAAAATATACAAATTATAATTTAAATAAAACTGTTTTTAAAGATGTCATAGCTTCGCCTAAACAAGAAGGATTTATCACTAGTGTAAATTTACCAATAGTAGAGTTTAAAGGAAAAATAACTTTTGGTATTTATCAACGTGATAGTAAATATTTAACTGTAATGACAAAATGTTTTAAACAACATCCAATGATAAATGAAACATTGAGTGCATTAGAAATACTTCTAACAAACAATAAGTGTAAAATATATAATGATAAATTTAAAACAGGTTTAAGGTTTATTAAAATTAAATTAATTGATAAGCAGATACAATTAGTTTTTATTACTGGTCGTGATGGTTTAAGTGAAGAAATTGTAAAGCAGATTAGTCAGCTGCCACATATTGTAAGTATTTTTATGTCAATTAATACATCTAAGCATCAAGAGTTTGATGAGTTGGGCTATACAAAAGTGTTTGGAGCGAGTCGCTTAGAATTGTACAATGAGGATAAAAAATATCTAGTATCTGTGAAGTCTAAATTACCAGAAAATATGCTGGTATATTATAAGCAGATAAATTGTATTAAAGCGATGTTGCAGGATAGTAAAAAAATAATTTCTTTAAATTGTGGAATTGGGATGTTAGAGTCTGATTTGGATTATGAAGAAATAATTGCTATTGATGAAAAAAAATATCATATTGAAGATGCAAAAATTAATGCAAAAAGAAAAGAGAATGTTACATTTGTATCGGGTGATATTGATAGTAAAATCGTTGTTTATGCAAAAAAGAAAATTTATGACACGCTTGTAATTCAAAATGAACGATTTGGTTTAAGTGAAACAATTAAAAATAGTATTAAGATTGCTAAAATCAAAACAATTATATATAGCTGTCAGTCTTATACAACATTAGCAAAAGATCTAGCGGATTTGGAAAGTAATTATCAATTAGAAAAGATTGTGGCATTAGATTCATCATGTCATAATTCATATTTGACAACAATTGTTAAATTAGTAAGAAAGTAAAGCGAATTATTTGCTTTACTTTTATCTATCGTTATAATAATAGTAAATAGGAGGTACTAATAATGGAAGTTAAGTTTCAACCTCAAGGGGTATGTGCTCAACAAATTATAATTGATGCAAGTGATGGAATAGTGAATAGCGTAAGATTTATTGGTGGGTGCTCTGGTAATACTCAAGGTGTAGGGGCGCTTGTTAAAGGAATGAAAGTATCAGAAGTAATTGAGCGTTTACAAGGAATTAGATGTGGGATGAAATCAACTAGTTGTCCTGATCAGTTAACAAAAGCTTTGACTAAGCACTATTTATAGTGGAATAATCTTTCTTGATTTTCCACTTCTTTTCATTTTTATTGGTAGAATTTCATATAATATCATAGGTGATTATATGTTGATACGAATAAAAAAATTACAGTTTATATGTGGTGTAGTTTTAATGATGCAGGTATTATGTCCAATGTGGATCATACCTTTCCATTTGATTGCTGCCTTGCTTTCTATTGTTATTATTGGCTGGCAAAAAAGATTTTGTGTTTTACAAGTTCAATATCATTTTTATATTTTAGCACTATATTGTTTTCGTGTTTGGCTTTTAGCGGTTACGACATTTGCTTTTTTTGATACCATTTATATGTGTCTATGTTTGTATCTATCAATTATGATTATTTTATTTTCATTTAGAGCAATTCTATAATAATCATTTTTAAATGAACTGTTTGGTGGTATAATACATTTTGAAAGGATGTGGAGACAATGCTAGGTCATTTACAAGTTTACAGTGCGTATAGCTTTCAAAATAGTACTATTTTAATTGAGGACTTGTGTAAAAAGGCTAGTGATCTCCACTATGAGGCACTAGCTTTAACTGATAAAGATAATATGTTTGGGGTAATGGAATTTACTCGTAGTTGTCAAAAGTATGGGATTAAACCAATTTATGGTTTGGAGGCTAGTGTTGAAATTGATCATGAAATATATCCACTATTATTATTAGCTAAGGATACGATAGGTTATTTTAATTTAGTTAAAATAACTAGTATTATTTCATTGAGTGATAATAAAGCTATTACTTTAGAAAATCTTTCACGATATCAAGAACATTTATTTGTTTTATCAGCTTGTAAAGAAGGAATAATTGAAAGATTACTATTAAAAGAATTAGAATCTGAAGTATTAAAGTATTTACGTTTATTTAAAAATAGTTTTAAATTCTTTTATGTTTGTTTACAGAATCATGGTTTAGCAATGCAAAAGAAAATAAATGAGCGTTTAAGTGCTTTAGCACTATTAGAGAATATTCCAGTTTGTGTTTCTAATGAAGTACGATATCTTGAAAGCAAAGATGCTTATACTCTAGAATTATTACAAGCTTTTACTAAAGGAGTCACATTAGATATAAATCATGAATTAATAACAGATCAGTTATATCTTAAATCTAGTTATGAAATGGAAAGTAGTTTTGATAAAAAATATATTGAAAATACAAATTATATTGTTACTATGTGTAATGTAACTATTCCTACTCATCAGATGCACTTACCTAAATATCCAATACCTAAAAATGGTAATACGAGCGAGTATTTATGTCAGTTGTGCATAGTTGGATTAAAAAAACGTTTTAAAGGAGAAAATGTAGATCCAAAATATTTAAAAAGATTAAAAAAAGAGTTAGATGTTATAACTAAAATGGGTTTTGATGATTATTTTTTAATCGTTTTTGATTATGTAAGATATGCAAAAGTAAATAAAATTTTGGTTGGCCCAGGAAGAGGTTCAGCAGCAGGCAGCTTAGTTGCTTATGTATTAGGAATTACTAATGTAGATCCTTTAAAATATGATTTATTGTTTGAGCGATTTTTAAATGAAGAGAGAATTAGTCTGCCTGATATTGATATTGATTTTCAAGATGATCGTCGTGATGAAATTGTTGAATATGTTACTAATAAGTATGGTCAGGAACATGTAGCCCAGATTGTTACTTTTTCAACATATGGTCCTAAAGTAGCAATCAAAGATTTAGGAAAGGTTTTAGGGGTTCCATTACCTAAGTTAGAATTATTAGCTAAAAATATTCCAACTAGCTATAAAAATCGTAAGAGTGCTAAAGAAGTTTTTGAGACGTCTTATAATTTCCAATCAATGGTTAATAAAGACCCAGCATTACGTAAGATCATGCCAGCTGTGTTTATGGTTGAAAAATTACCACGAAATATTTCAACACATGCAGCAGGAGTTGTCTTATCAAGTGAACCTCTTGATCAAATTGTTCCTTTGGTTAGAGGACCTAATGAAGGAATAATAACTCAATATTCAAAAGATTATATTGAAGAAGTTGGGTTATTAAAAATGGATTTTTTAGGGCTGAAAAATCTAACGATAATTGACTATATAATCAAAGATATAGAAAAAAATTATCAGATAAAAATAAATATTAATGAAATTGATTTACATAATAAAAAGACATATCAGATGATAAGTCGTGGAGATACTTTTGGAATTTTTCAATTAGAATCTCCAGGAATGAAAAATCTTTTAATCAAGATGCAGTGTGATTGTTTAGATGATGTTATTGCAGCAATTGCTTTATTTAGACCAGGAGCAATGGCTAATATTCCTTCCTATATTGCAAGAAAAAAAGGACAAGAAGCAATTACTTATCCATTAGAATGTTTAAAACCAATATTGGAATCTACATATGGAATAATAATATATCAAGAGCAAGTAATGCAGGTCGCTAGAAAGGTGGCTGGTTTTTCATTAGCTAAAGCTGATATTTTAAGAAAAGCAATGTCAAAGAAAACTGCTAGTTTGATGGCTTCGATGAAAACTGATTTTACTAATGGTGGAATTGCCAATGGTTTTAGTGAGGAAGAAACAGTTAAAATATTTAATTTAATTGAAAAATTTGCTAATTATGGTTTTAATAAATCACATTCTGTTGCATATGGGTATGTAGCATACTGGTTAGCATATTTAAAAGCTAATTATCCTTTAGAGTTCTTTAGTGCTTTGTTATCTAATGAACAGGGAAGTGATAGTAGTAAGATAAATTGTATTCAAGAAGGGAAAAAATATGGAGTAAAATTGTTACCACCATCAATTAATTATTCTATAGATCGTTTTAAAGTTGAGGATGGTAATATTCGTTTTTCACTTTTGGCTATTAAAAATGTTGGGTATGCAGGATATAAAGCGATTATAGAGGAGAGAAAAAAAGGATTATTTAAAGATATCTTTGATTTTATTTCTCGAATGGAAACTAGTAAATTAAATAGTAAAATGATTGATAGTCTAATTATGGCTGGAGCGTTTGATGAATTTAAATTGAATCGTAGTACTATCAAAGAAAATTTACATAAAATTATTGAATATGCTAAGTTAAAGAATTCTATAGGAATTGAAGAACCTCCAATATTGACAATAGTTAAAGATAATCGAATAAAAGTTCTAGAAGAAGAGAAGTTGGTATTAGGAGTATATTTATCTATGCATCCAATTGCTTTGATAAAAAGAAACTTTGATCAAAGAATAACTAATATAAGTGAACTGCAAAATTATATCAATAGACCTGTGCAGGTTATTATGGCATTATCAAGAGTAAAAGTTATTGTTGATAAAAAAGGTGAAGAAATGTGTTTTATAGAAGGTTATGATGAAACAGGAAATGTAGATGGAGTGGTTTTTGCAAGTAGTTTCCAGGTTTTAAAAAGAATATTAATTCGTGGGGAAATTTATTTAATTGAAGGTAAGGTGAATTTTCGCGATAAACTATCACTGGTAATAAACCAGGCTAAAAATATACGTTAAGGATGGGTAGAGATGAAAGAATTAGTAATGATAGATGGAAATTCGTTGTTGTATCGAGCTTATTATGCAACCGCAGCAATGGGAAATATGATGGTAAATAAGGATGGTATTCCAACTAATGCAGTTTATGGTTTTGCAAATATGTTGGAGAATATATTAAAAGGGAATCCAGAATATTTAATGGTTGCTTTTGATTATGGTAAAAAGACGTTTAGAAATGATCTGTTTGAAGTTTATAAAGGGACTCGGAGTGCAACTCCTGATGAATTAGTATGTCAATTTTCAATGATTCGTGAATATTTAACAGCACATGGAATCAAGTATCAAGAAATCGAAGGTTATGAGGGTGATGATATCATTGGAACAGTATCCACATTAGCTAGTAAAAATCGTTTTAAAGTAAGTATTGTTACTAGTGATAAAGATATGTTGCAATTGGTTGATGATAATATTAGCGTATATTTAACTAAAAAGGGTGTTGCAGAATTAGAAAAAATTACACCTGAGAAGTTTAAAGAAATATATGGATTGATTCCTGATCAAATGCGGGATTTAAAAGGGTTGATGGGTGATAAAGCTGATAATATCCCAGGAATTCCTGGAGTAGGTGAAAAAACAGCTTTAAAGCTTTTAAAACAATATCATACAGTAGAAAATCTAAGTGAACATCTTGATGAGTTGAAAGGTAAGATGGGAGAAAAGATTCGTGATAATATTGATCAAGGAGTATTATCAAAAAGAATTGCCACGATTATTAAAGATGTACCTATAGAGGTTGATTTAGAAGAATATCGATATCAAGGACATGATTATAATGAGTTAGCGGACTTCTATCGACATTATAGTATGAATTCATTATTAAAAAGAATGTCTTTAAAAAATGAAGATATTAAACCACAAAAAGAAATAGATATTAAAATAGTTGAATCATTACCAATTATTAAACGTGATAGCTCATTAGTAGTAGGTGTTTATGATACTAATTATCACCGTTCATTAATTATTGGTTTTGCTATTTATAATGATAGTGAAGCGTATTATATCTCATTAGAAAATGCAATGAATTGTAACAATTTTAAATCTTTTATAGAAAATGAAACAATTGAAAAATATGGCTATGATATAAAAAAATGTATTAATTCTTCTAAGTGGTATGGTTTAAAGATTAAAAATTATGTATTTGATTTACAATTGGCTTCATATATTTTAAATCCAAGTTTAAAAGATGAGATTCGTAGTGTTTGTGAATATTATGAATATTACGATGTTTTATATGATGAAGAAGTATATGGTAAAGGAGCTAAAAAGAAAATTCCTGAAATTGATGTAATTGCTAATCATTTAGTAAAACAGGCTAAAGCTATTTATGTATTAAAAGATAAAGCTATTGATAGATTACAACACGAAAATCAATTTGAATTATATAAAGATGTAGAAATGCCTGTAGCTAAAATTTTAGCTGAGATGGAATATCAAGGTGCAAAGATAGATAAAGAAGTTTTAAAGCAGTTAGAAAACCAATTTGGACAAGAGATTAGTATCTTAGAAAAAGATATTCATCAATTAGCTCATAAAGAATTTAATATTGCTTCTCCAAAGCAGTTAGGTGAAGTGTTATTTGAAGATTTAAAATTACCATTTGCTAAAAAGACAAAAACTGGATATTCAACTTCAGTAGATATTTTAAATAAACTGCAGGATATTCATCCTATCATTAATAAAGTATTAAAGTATCGTATGCTTTCAAAACTATATTCTACATATATCATTGGTTTACAAGAACAGGTTTTTGTAGATGGAAAGATTCATACAATTTATAACCAGGCTTTAACTCAGACAGGAAGATTATCTTCAACTGATCCTAATCTACAAAATATTCCCGTGAAAACACCTGAGGGTAAATTAATTCGTAAAGCATTTATTCCTGAATATGATTATTTAGTATCATTTGATTATTCACAAATCGAACTTAGGGTATTGGCTCATTTAGCAAAAGTTAAATCTTTGATTAAAGCATTTAATGAAGATAAAGATATTCATAGTCATACTGCCAGTGAAATATTTGGTGTTAGTGAAGAACAAGTTGATAGTACGATGCGTCGAAATGCCAAAGCTGTAAATTTTGGAATTATTTATGGAATGTCTGATTTTGGATTAGCTGAACAAGTTGGAGTATCAGTGGCTGAAGCTAGGGAATTTATTAGAAGTTATTTTGAAAATTATCCGGAAATAAAGGATTATATGGATAATAATATCGAGTTTTGTAAGAAGAATGGTTATGTTACAACAATGTTAAATCGTAAACGTTTCATTCGTGAAATTAATGAAAAAAATTATATGCGTCAGGAATTTGGAAAGCGTTTGGCGATGAATTCGCCGATTCAAGGTTCGGCTGCAGATATTATTAAAATAGCGATGATTAAAGTTGATGAGTTACTAAAGAAACATGGTTTGAAATCTAAAATGATATTGCAGGTACATGATGAATTGATTTTTGATGTTTATAAAGAGGAATTAAGTGAAGTAATGGAAATTGTTGCTAAAGGAATGACTACAGCTATTAAGATGGATGTAGAGTTAAAATCAGAAGGAAGTTATGCCGTTAACTGGTATGAGTTAAAGTAGGTGAAAATATGCCAGAGTTACCAGAAGTAGAAACTGTTCGTAGAACTTTAATAAACTTTGTTTTAAAGAAAAAAATTGTTTCAGTAGATGTACTTTATCCAAATATTATTGAAGATGATATAGATGAATTTATAGAAAATGTTAGTAATCAAGTAATTAATGATATTGATAGAATTGGTAAATTTTTAATTTTTAAATTAGATAATACAGCTTTTGTATCACACTTAAGAATGGAAGGTAAATATCATTATGTTGATCAATATATTCCTTTAAACAAACATGATCATATCATTTTTAATCTTGATGATGGTAAGCAGTTACGATATAACGATACTCGTAAGTTTGGAAGAATGAAACTAGTTAGTTTAGATAACTATTCAAATGAATTGCCATTATCAAAATTAGGGGCTGAGCCATTTAATGTGGATGTTAAAGAGTTATATGCAAAATTACATAAATGTAAATTACCAATTAAACATGCTATTTTAGATCAAAGTATTATTGCTGGAATTGGTAATATTTATGCTAATGAAATATGTTTTGCAATGCATTTAGATCCTTATACACCTGCTTATAAGTTAACTAAAAAAAGTGTTGCTGAATTAAAAGAAGTATCTTCTAAAATTTTAGAAGAAGCAATCGAACAAGGTGGTACTACAATTCATTCATTTAGTGCAAATGGAATTGATGGATTGTTTCAAGTGAAGCTAAAAGCTCATATGCAAAAAGTATGTCCGATTTGTGGTGGAGAAATAACTAAGGAAGCAATTAAAGGACGAGGTACATACTATTGTAAACAATGCCAAAAAAGGAGAAAATGAGATGATTAATTGGGGCGTTATTGGAGCTGGTAATATTGCACATCGTTTTTGTGAGTCTTTAAGTAAAGATAAACGAGCAAATTTAGAAGCAGTAAGTTGTCGAACTGTTGAAAAGGCACAAAGATTTAGACAATTATTTCCTTGTAATAAGGCTTATGGATCATTTCAAGAAATACTTGATGACCCAGTTATTGATGCTGTATATATAGCATTGCCGCATTATTATCACTATGAATGGATAAAAAAAGCTATTTTGGCTCATAAAAAGGTTTTAGTAGAAAAACCAGCTGTAATAAATTTTAAACAAATTCAGGAAATAAAAGATTTAGCTAGAAAAGAACAAATCTTAGTAATGGAAGCTATGAAAACAAGATTTGTACCAGGATATAAAGAAGCTAAAAATTTACTCTTAGATAAAAAAGTAATTGGTGAGATAAAAAAAATTGAAACTAGTTTTTGTAATGAACATTTAGAATATGATCCAAATTCTTATTTATTTGACTGTAAACAAGGTGGTTGTTTATGGGATTTGGGAATTTATAATATAAATTATTTGGATGACTATTTTAATTATGAAATAAGTGAATTAAATGTAAATTATAGATATCATGACTGTGGAGTTGATAGTTATGTGTTTGCAAAAATTGGATTTAAAGATCGAGTGGGAATTGTTGAATGTGCGATGGATCGTAAAAAGGAAAATCAAGTAGTTTTTACTGGAAGTTATGGTAAGATGATTGTAAAACCATTACATCGACCTTTAGATATTCAAATTATATTATCAGATGATCAAGTTATTAATAAACATATCGAATATGAATATGATGATTTTTATAGTGAAATAGCTCATTTTAATGATTTGATAGAAAGTAATAAGGCAGAAAGCGAAATCATGAGTCTTGATAATAGTGTAAATTGTGCTAAAATTTTAGATGCAATTAGGGAGAAAATGTAAATGGAAGTAATCGGAATCACTGGTAGTATTGCAACTGGTAAGAGTACTGTTACTAATTATTTAAAAAGTAAAGGTTATTTGGTTGTTGATAGTGATAAATTAGCATATGATGCTTTAACTATTGATTATAATTGTATTAAACTTACTAAGGAAAGATTTAATTTAGGTAATGGAAGTATTGATCGTAAGGCTTTAGGTCAGATTATTTTTAATGATAAGCAGGCAAAACTTGATTTAGAAGGGATTATTCATCCATATGTTATTCATGAAATAAAAAAACAGATTGAAAACAATCAAGATGAAAAAATTATTTTTTTGGATATACCATTACTATTTGAAAGTAAACTAGAGTATTTATGCGATAAAATAATTGTTGTGTATTTAAATGAACAAGAAGAAATCAAAAGATTAATGAAACGTGATAATATTGATGAAACATATGCTAAAACTATTATTTCTAATCAAATGAGTATCGAAGAAAAAAAAATTCGTGCAGATATTGTTTTAGACAATAGTCAAGGTATTGAATATTTATATGATCAAATTGAAAAATTATTGAAAGGAAGTTAATATGGATAAGTTAATGTTGTCTGATTTATACACAGTGAATGCCAGTTATCCTCTTGATAGTATTCATATGCGTTCTATTCAGTTATTATATCAGCCTTTAATTGGTAATAATGCATGTAGTTTATATTTAAGTTTTTATTCAGAATTAGATCAGCTTACATTAACTAAAGCCCCAAGCCTTTTTAGCCGTCTAACAAAAATAACAGGATTGTCATTAAATGAACTTAATGAAGCAAGTTTAAAACTTGAAGCAATTGGACTTTTAGCAAAATATAAAAAAGATGCTAAAAATATAAGAACATATCTTTATATTTTAAAAACTCCTTTAGCTCCAGCTAAAATATTTAATCATGTTATTTTAGGACCTTTATTATTACAAAGGTTAGGGAAAGAAGAGTTATATCGAACTAAATTATGTTTTAAATCATCACTTCCTGATTTAAGTGATTATAGAGATATCACTGCTAAATTTACTGATGTGTTTGATATTAATTTACTTGAAGGTACAAAAGAAGTATTAGTTGAAAAAAATTATTTTAACAGTGATTATGGAGATATTAAAAATGAATATGATTTAGAATTATTTTATCAGGGGTTGAAAGATTATCAAATAAAAAGAAGTATTATTACTACTGATGATGAAATAATAATTAAACAATTAGGTTTGATGTATCGCATTAATGCACTTGATATGCAGGGACTTGTAAAAGATAGCATTCAGGATGATAAACTGATTCATCAATTATTGATTAAAAACTGTCGGGATCATTATGATCTTGCAATGCCAGAAAAATTTGAAGAGATTTATCATAAACAAGCAGTTATTCATAAAAGCTCTAATGGTAATGATCCATTAAATACTCATATTCATTATTTAGAAAGTATTAATCCATATCAGTTATTAAAAGATAAACAAGGAGGACGAGAACCTCTTAAACATGATTTGCAGATTGTTGAGTCTATTATGACATCTTTATACTTAGAACCTGGTGTGATGAATGTATTAATTGAGCTAACATTATCACAATGTGATAATGTTTTATCTAAGGCTTTCATGCAGGCTCGTGCAGCTCAGTGGAAACGTAAAAAAATAAAAACGGTTAAAGAAGCTTTAGATGAAGCTAGTTTATACTTAAAGTATCGCCGGAATAATCATGATATTGAAGAAGATATTAGTATGGTAAAAGATGAAAATATTGATGAAATGGAATTAAAAGAATTTTTAAGTCAATTTGAATAGGAGGGTAGCATGAAAAATATTCAGGATCTAAATTTATTTATTGAAGATAATAATTTTAATAAAAATAAAGAAAATAGTATTAATGAATTATTAAATGACCATAATATTGTTAAGGTGTTAGAGAAATATTATTTAAGTCGTAGTGATATTGAAGAGAACTGGATAGAGTTTTTAGATTATAAAGAAGATTTGGATATTTGTAGAGACTGTAAATCATTAAAAAAATGTCCTAAAATATCTAAGGGAATGGTTCGCCAGTTTAATTACCAAAATGGTGAGATCAGTCTATCGCTAACGCCTTGTCAATATGGGCAGACACATTTTAACAATCAAAATATTTTAAACAGTATTTTACTTAAAAATGTTAATAATCGTATTTTACTTACTAAACCAAGTGATTTAACATTTAAGCAGGATCCTGAAAGTAATGGTACAGTAATAATCAAAATGATGAGTGATTATATTAAAAATCCTACTCATAGAGGATTTTATCTTTATGGCAGTGGTGGTACAGGTAAAAGTACTATTATGGGATTTTTAATTCGATGCTTAGTTATTAAAGGCTTTAAATGTGGTTTTATTCATTTTCCAACTTTTTTAATGGATTTAAAAAATTCGTTTGGAAATGAGGGAATTAATAGTTCAATTGAATTAATGAAAAATTTGGATTATTTAGTTATTGATGATGTGGGTGGAGAAAGTGTGACACCCTGGTCAAGAGATGAGGTACTTTCTGCTGTTTTAGCTTATCGTTTACAAAACGATAAAGCTACTTTCTTTACTAGTGAGTATTCTTTGGAAAAACTGAAGAGGCTTTATACATTAAAATCTAGTGATAAAGAAAGGGTTGAAAGATTGATTTCAAGAATGAAAGCGGTTAGTATTCCATTAGAGTTAAAAGGTAAGGATTTACGATAAAAAAATATTAATGTTTTAATACAAAATATTAAAGATTTGATGGAAACATCAATCTTTTTGTGTTAAAATGTCTTGGAAATAAAAATGTGGTTATAAGGAGGAAAAAGAATGGTTAAATGTATTGGTGTATTAACATCTGGTGGAGATGCTCCTGGAATGAATGCCGCTGTTCGAGCTGTAGCTAGAACATGTTTGAATAAAGGTATAGAAGTATATGGAGTTCGCTTAGGTTATAAAGGATTATATGAAGGTGATTTCATTAAGTTTGACCGTCATAGTACACGTAATATTATTAACTTAGGAGGAACATTCCTAAAATCAGCTCGTTTTCCTGAGTTTAAGGATCCTGAAATTAGAAAAAGTGCAATTGAACAAATGAAAAAAGTAGGAATGGAAGCATTGGTTGTTATTGGTGGAGATGGTAGTTATACTGGTGCTTTAAAGCTTACTGAAATGGGTGTCAATTGTATTGGGATTCCAGGAACAATAGATAATGATATTCCAAATACAGATTATACGGTTGGTTTTGATACAGCGTTAAATACAGTTGTTGATGCTTTAGACCGTTTAAGAGATACATCAAGTTCACATCAACGTTGTACTATTCTTGAAGTAATGGGACGCCGTTGTGGTGATTTAGCTATTAATGCGGGAATAGCTGCAGGGGCTGAAATGATTATTACAAGTGAGATTGGTTTTGATGAAGAAAAAGTAATTGAAAGATTAAAAGCATCAAAAGAATCTGATAAAAAACATGCAATTGTAGTTATTACTGAACACATTACAGATGTTCATGAATTAGCTAAAAAGGTTGAAGCTGCAACAGGATTTGAAACTCGTGCAAATGTTTTAGGGCATATGCAAAGAGGAGGACGTCCTTCGGCTCGTGATCGTGTACTTGCTTCTCGTATGGGGGTATATGCAGTTGAATTATTAGAAGCTGGTAAAGGTGGTCTTTGTGTAAGTGAGGTAAATGGTGAAATTAAAGGATTAGATATTATTGAAACATTATCTCAAAAACGTAAAACAGATTTTGGTATTTACGAAGATGCAATGAAACTTCGTTAATATAAATATATGTAAAGGTGAGGATAAATAGGGTATGGTATTTGAATTGAAAGAAAGAAAAAAGAAAACTCGTGTTGTTTGTACAATTGGTCCTGCAAGTGAAAATGAAAAAATGTTAAGAAAATTAATTCTTGCAGGTATGAATGTAATGAGACTTAATTTTTCACATGGTGACTTTGAAGAACATGGGGGAAGAATTGTCACAGTTCGCAAATTAAGTAAAGAATTAAGTAAAAATATTGCAATTTTATTAGATACAAAAGGACCAGAAATTAGAACTGGTGATTTTGTTGGTGGTAAAACAGAGTTTAAAAAAGGGCAAGTTGTTACAATTTGTCAAGAAGATATTGAAGGTACTAGTGATCGCTTTACTATTACATACAAAGAATTATATAGAGATGTTAGACCAGGTGGTTTTATTTTAGTTAATGATGGTCAAGTTGAATTATTAGTTGATCATGTTGAAGGAACTGATATTGTTTGTGTATGTGCAAATGATGGAATTGTTAAGAATAAACGTGGTATTAATGTACCAGGAATTAAATTAGGATTTGATTATTTATCACCAAAAGATACTGCTGATATTACTTTTGGTTGTGAACAAGGGGTTAACTTTATTGCTGCTTCTTTTGTTAGACGTGCTCAAGACGTTTTAGACGTAAAGAAATTATTAATTGAAAATGGTCATCCAGAAATTCAAATTATCGCTAAGATTGAAAATAGCGAAGGTGTTGAAAATATGGATGAAATCTTAAAAGTGGCAGATGGAATCATGGTAGCTCGTGGAGATTTAGGTGTTGAAGTACCAGCTGAAGATGTACCATTAATTCAAAAAGAATTAATCAAAAAATGTCGTGCGACTGGTAAAGTAGTTATTACTGCAACACAAATGTTAGATAGTATGCAAGAAAACCCTAGACCAACTCGTGCTGAAGTAAGTGATGTTGCTAATGCTATTTATGATGGAACTGATGCAATCATGTTATCTGGTGAGTCTGCTCAAGGTAAATATCCTGAAGAAGCAGTTATGACAATGACTAAGATTGCTTTAAAAACAGAGGAAACATTAGACTATAGTTCTTTATTAAGAAAAGCAATTAGAACTGCTCCTGAAGATCCTTCAGAAGCAATTTGTATGTCAGTTGCTGAAATTGCATCTAAATTCAAGGTATCTGCAATCGTAGTGTATACAGAAAGTGGTTCAACTGCTAAACGTGTATCTCGTTATCGTCCAGAATCTATGATAATTGCTGCTACACCATATGAACCTGTAACTCGTTCTTTGGCATTAAATTGGGGTGTGAAAGGTGTTGTTTGTAAACAAATGACAGATCGTGCTTCTCAGTTAGAATATGCACAAATTTTAGCTAAAGAAAATGGTGTTGAACCAGGAGAACAAATTTTAATTACTGCTGGTACACCAGGTGTTGGAGGAACTACTAGCTATTTAGAATTAGTCACTGTAAAATAGTAGAAAAGGCTTGTTATAAGCCTTTTTTATTTTAAATAATTTAAAATATTATTTATAAAAAATAAATTCTTCTCCCTAGATAATAAAATATTGTATTACATTTTTATAGCTTTATTAATACAATATGTAATATAAGGGAAAAGGAGGATAAAGAAATGAAGAAAATTATGCCTTCCATATTAGTTAGTGCAATGACTGTTAGTTGTCTTGCGGCATCAGGACAAATTTTGGTTAGTGCAGCTAGCCCATATGAAGGAGAAGCGTGGTATGATGAATTAGAAATAGTAGAAGAAAATCGTGAGTATGCTCGTTCTAATTTCATTCCATATCACGACGCCAAAGTTGGAATGGATAATGAAAAGTCAACATTATCAAAAGATCCTTCAAAATCTAATTATTATTCATCATTGAATGGTGAGTGGGATTTTAAATTTGCTCAAAATCCAGCTGATCGTTTAACTGATCCAGATGATGATACTATTAATTGGAGTAGTGAAGGATGGGACAAAATTAATGTGCCAAGTAATATTCAAACAATTAGAAATGAAGATGGTAGTTTTAAATATGAACCACCAATTTATTCTAATACAAGATATCCTTGGCAAAATTTTGAAAGCGTTGAATTGAATGCTAGTAATGCTCATGCCCCTACTGTAAATAACAGCGTAGGTCATTATCAGCGTAAATTCAAAATAAGTGACAATTGGGATGGACGTCAAGTATTTGTATCATTCCAAGGTGTTGAATCTGCTTTTTATCTTTATGTAAATGGACAAAAAGTAGGATATGGTGAAGATAGTTATACTGCTGATGATTACAATATTACCCCTTATTTAAACACAAATGCTGATGGCAGTATCGCTGGTCAAGAAAATACTATCTCTTTACAGGTTTATCGTTGGTCAACAGGGAGTTATTTAGAAAATCAAGATTTTATTCGTATGAGCGGTATTTTTAGAGATGTATATTTATATTCTAAAGATACAGTAGAATTAAGAGATTTCTTTATTAAACCTGAATTAGATGAAAATAATCAAGATGCAACATTAACTATTGATGCATCAGTTAGAAATCTTGCTAATACAGCAGGTGGAAATTATACAGTTGAAGCTCAATTATATTCTAATGAAAGTGATGAAGCAATTTTAGCTAATCCGATTAAAATGGAATATAATTTAGATCCTGCTAAAGAAACCTTAGAAGAGTTAATTGATGATTTAGGTGTTGAAAAAACTGGTGAAGCAAGAGTTATAAATCCTAAAAAGTGGTTTGCAGATTCACCAAATCTGTATCGTGTAGTTTTACAATTAAAAGATTCTAATGGTGAAGTAATTGAAACTGCAGTTCAAAGAATTGGATTTAGAAAAATTGAAAATGTTGTTATTAATGACTCAGGTCAACAACAAATGCAGATTAATGGCGAAAAAATTATGTTCCGTGGAACAAATCGTCATGAAACTTCATTAGATAAAGGTCGTGCAATTGGTAAAGAAGAAATTGTAACAGATCTAAGAATGATGAAAGAACATAATGTAAATGCTATTCGTACATCACATTACCCAAATAATGTATTAACTTATGAGTTAGCTGATGAATTTGGTATTTATATATGTGATGAAGCGAATATTGAAACACATGTAGGTGCGACATCTTCAAACTTACCAAATACTGGAGTTTGGAATAATGCCGTTATGAGTCGTACTAAAAATATGGTTGAACGTGATAAAAATCATGCTTCTATTGTAATATGGTCATTAGGTAATGAAGCTACGTATACTAATTATGCTCTTACAGATGATTTCCCTTTCTGGAATTCAACAAGATGGATATTACAAAGAGATCCTAGTCGTATTCGTAAATATGAACGTCAAAATCGTTATGGAGCTACTCGTGAAGAATCAATGGTAGATATTTATAGTTCACAATATTGGGGAGTATCTAGTATTGTCGGACATGTTACTAATAAAGGTAACAAATTACCATATATTCAATCAGAATATGCTCATTCAATGGGTAATGCACTAGGTAATTTAAAAGAGTATTGGGATGTATTCCGTACATATGATAATGCTCAAGGTGGTTTTATTTGGGATTGGGTCGATCAATCTGTTGAAACAAAAGTAATTAATACTGAAAGTTATACGATAACTGATGCTAAAACTAATACAGTTGGTACAGTTGTTGGTTCATTAACTGAAGGTAGAAATGGAACAAAAGCAGTAAATGGTTATGTTACACTTCCAGCTAAAACAGAATTAACTGCTAATTCAAGTACTGGGCTTACTTTAGATGCCTGGGTGAAATATAATGGTGGTGCAAGTGGAGATCAAGCTATCTTATCTAAAGGTGATAGTGGTGGTTATAACTTAAAAATCGATAGAAATGGAAAGCTTGAATTCTTTGTAAATGGATGGTCTGCAGGAACTTTAACAACTGAACTTCCTACTGATTTCTCTGATGGAAATTGGAAACATTTAACTGCTACTTGTGATACTAGTGGAAATTATAAATTATATTATAATGGCGAATTAATAGCAGAGTTAGCAAATAAAGCTACTGCCCCATTTGATACAAACTCACTTAGTATTGGTGTTGGATACGATCCAGAAAATTCTGGTCGTTCATGGAATGGAGCGATTGATAGTGTTAAGGTATTAAACAAAGCTTTAACTGCTGAAGAAATTGCAGCTTTAGATAGCATGAGTGAAACAGATGAAAGTGTTGTTTATGCAATGGATTTTGCAAATGACAAAATTTCTACTATTGGAACTAATTATGAAGATGAATCATATTGGGGATATGGTGGAGATTGGAATGATCAACGTGTTAATGATGGCAATTTCTGTGCTAATGGTATTGTAAATGCAGATCGTACTGCTGGCGGTAAGGTTAAAGATGCAAAGAAAATTTTCCAAGAAATTAACTTCTATAATGATGGTAAAGCAACTGATGGTACAGTACGTATCGTTAATGAATTCTTAAATACTAACTTAAATAACTATAATGTTTCTTGGCGATTTAAAGAAAACAATAAAGTCTTAAAAGAGGGTATTTTAACTGATGAACAAAAGAATCTAGCTCCTTTATCAGAAAAAGAAATTACTGTAGAATTACCAGATGTACAAAAAACTGAAGGTAAAGACTATTTCTTAGAATTTGATGTTACTTTAAAAGAAGATCAAATATGGGCTGGTGACTATAGTGGTCATGCAGGTGATACTATTGCATATGAACAAATTAATTTAGCTTATGTTACAACAATCACTCAACCTGCAATTGATGGTGATAATGAATTTAATAAAGTTGAAGAAACAGATGAAGTATTAAACATTACTGGTAATGTTAATGGTAATGACTTTGCATTATCATTAGATAAAACAACTGGTTATATTTCAGATTATACTTTTGCTGGAAAGACTTTAATGAATGAAGGACCTACTCCTAATTATTTCCGTGCTAAAATTGATAACGATCCTGCTGATGATCCAAATTTAGCTAATACAAAAGATCGTTTTAATGTATCTGATGTAAAAGTAACTAAGAATAATAATAACTTAGTTCAAGTTGAAGTAACTGGAACTCTTGAGGGAAATAATTCCCCTAATACTATTAGTTATCAAATTTATGGTAATGGTGAAGTTGTAGTAACTAATACTGTTACACCATCTACTACTATTACTAATAATTTAACACGAATTGGTATGAAATTTAATGTACCAACTGAATTTAGTAATTATAAATATTATGGTCGTGGACCTTTTGAAAATTATAGTGATAGAAATACTGCAGCATTAATTGATGTATATGAAACAACAGTTGATGCAATCGATGGTGAAAATAAATATGTAAAACCACAAGAAAATGGGAATAGAACTGATGTTCGTTGGGCAGCTGTAACTAATGATGCTGGTATTGGTTTCATGGTTGCTGCTCAAGAAGATATGAATAGTTCTGTATCACGTTATGAAGATGAAGATATGAATGGAAAACGTCATATGTATCAAGTTCCAAAATCTGATCATATTGTATTTAATGTTGATCAAGTACAGCGTGGATTAGGTGGAGCAGCTTGTGGACCAGCACCTTTAGATCAATATACTCTTAAAAAAGGACAAACTTATTCACACACATTTAGAATTGTTCCTATTAATACAAATGATACTGATACATTGATGGAAAAAAGTAATAAAAACACACAATCAAGTTTACCAGTTAAATCTATTTTAGTTAATGGAGAAGAAATTAGTGGATTTGAGGTAAATAAAGATTCATATGAATTTAAATTATTAAAAGGTTCATATGATAAACTTCCTGTAGTATCTGTAGTTACTACAGATAATAAAGTTGTAGTTGAAGAGTTTGAACAACCAGATAGTTTACCAGCTGTTGTGGTTATTAAAGCAACTTCTAGCTATGGTATTACAAAAACTTATACTATTACATTTAGAGAAGTAGATGAAATGTATGTTTCAGATATGGATTGGACACTTGATGAAGGTGGTTATTTTGCGAACAGTAGAGATGTATGCGATGCTAATCCAATTTCATTATATGTAGATGGAGTTGTAACAAACTTCGCTAAAGGAGTTGGGGTTCATGCGCCAAGTAGAGTTGGAGTTAATATAGCTGGTAAAGGTTATACTAATTTAAAAGGAATTATTGGTATTAACTCTAATCAAACTAGTACCGCAGAAAATCGTGCTGATGTAATCTTTAAGGTAATTGCAGATGGAGAGGAAATTTATAATTCTGGTCAAATGAAAGCATTACAGTCAAAAGAAATTGATATCGATGTTACTGGTAAAGAAAATATTATCTTAAATGTTGATACTAATGGTGCTGATTACAATGATCATGCTTCATGGGCAGAACTTAGATTTGCAGTAGAAAGTACTGAAGTTGTAGATAAAACTGGATTACAAGAAAAATATGATGAATATGTAGTTTATAATGAAAATGATTATACCCCAGAATCTTGGACAATATTCAAAGCTGCTCTAGATAATGCTGAAGCTGTTTTAGCTAATGAACAAGCAACTCAACAACAAATTGATGATGCATTAAAAGCTCTTAATGATGCAATCAATGTACTTGTAATTAAAGAGCAAGCTAATAAACTAGCTTTACAAATAGCAGTTGAAGTAGCTGATAAGGTTACTGAT